>Ga0207414_1000746_pt1 | contig 13496 bp, 10 predicted proteins | sample PonA231FremontCA_2_FD_187269 | JGI IMG/M metagenome (GOLD analysis project Ga0207414, IMG submission 187269) | Marine sediment microbial community from Fremont, CA, USA - Pond A23 Sediment 1 (SPAdes) | ecosystem: Environmental > Aquatic > Marine > Unclassified | place: USA: Fremont, California... | reverse complement strand
CCAGGTAATCGGTCTCGTGACCAGCGATAGCATCACACAGCTCGTTCGGGGCCAGCAGCCGATTCCCGGCACGGAAGAAATCGAGCCGGAGGTCTGATCCGACCGGTAATTGCTCTCACCTGGTTGTCGCTAACCCTGATATTCCTCGAGCGTTTTTACAGTTAGCCCTTCCTTCTTCGAGTTCTTTATCGCCCGGACCGCCGCGTGGGCCGCCTGCAGATCGGTTATGTACGGAATGTTTAGGTCGACCGCGGCCCGGCGTATCTTGAAGCCATCCCGGTGAGGCTTTCCCCCTTCCGTCGGGGTATTGATTATCAGGTCGATTTCTTCGATCCTGTCCAGGACGTCGGGCGAGCCCTGACTGATCTTGTTGATCCGCTTCAGCTTAACGCCACGGCTCTCGAGGTAATCGGCAGTTCCGTCCGTACAGAGTAATTCCAGGCCGGACTCTTCCAGCTCCTGAGCTATCGGAACGATTGCGTCCTTGTCGGCGTCCCGGACGCTCAGCATCACGTTACCGGATTCGGGCAACTCGTTTCCCGCGGCCAGCTGTGCCTTGTAAAAGGCACGGTCGAAACTCCCGGCAATTCCCATGACTTCCCCGGTGGACTGCATCTCCGGTCCCAGGAGCGGATCCACTCCGGGCAGGTTTTCGAACGGGGGAACGACCTCTTTTACCGCCACGTGACCGGGCGTTCTTTCCGAATAATCGATATCCGCCAGGTCCTTTCCGGCCATCACTTTTGCGGCTATCCTGGCAAGCGGAACTCCCGTCGCCTTACTCAGAAAGGGAACAGTTCTGCTTGATCTCGGGTTTGCTTCCAGTAAAAAGATTTCACCATTTTTTACTGCCAGCTGGATATTCAGCAGACCAACGACATCGAGCGATTTGGCAATTTCTTTGACGGTTCTTTCAATTTTAGTCAGCAGCTTTGGTGACACGGATTGCGGCGGAAAGACACAGGCAGAGTCCCCGGAATGGACCCCGGCGTGTTCAACGTGTTCCATGATTCCCCCGATCAGGACGTCCTCCCCGTCGGATACGGCGTCGACATCGATTTCGGTGCTGTTTTCCAGGAAACGGTCGATCAGCAGCCCACCTTCCTGACCATCCTCCATTGAGTCGTCCAGGTACCGAGACAGCTCTCCCGGACTGTATAGAACTTCCATCTCCCTGCCACCAAGTACGTAAGAAGGACGAACGAGCACGGGATAGCCGATACTTTCTGCCAGCTCCTTTGCCTCCGCCTTCGTATGGGCGATACCGTTTTCCGGTTGGGAAATATTCAGGTCCTCGAGCTTCACGCGAAAGCCCTCCCTGTCCTCCGCAACGTCCATCATCTCGGGATCCGTACCGAATATTTCCGTCTCTAGATCTTCCCGGCGGTCCAGTTCCTGTTCGAGCGGGCTCGCCAGGTTGACCGAGGTCTGACCCCCAAACTGGACGATGACACCTTCCGGCTTCTCCCGCTCAATCACGTTCATCACGTCCTCAAGCGTCAGCGGGTCGAAGAAGAGTTTGTCCGAGGTATCGTAGTCGGTTGATACGGTCTCGGGGTTATTGTTCAGCATGACCGTCTGGTAGCCTTCCTCGTTCAGACCCTCGACGGCGTGGACGCAGCCGTAATCGAATTCTATTCCCTGACCGATGCGAATCGGCCCGGCTCCGAGGATTAGTACCTTTTCCGTCTCGCCGGATTCGACCTCATCCTTGTGTCGATCCCACGAAAGCCGGTTGTTTCTTCCATAAGTCGAATAATAGTAAGGTGTTTGGGCCCGGAACTCGCCGGCACAGGTATCGACCATCTTATAATCGAGGTTCATAACTTCTTTTCGGGTAACTTTTACTTCGTCCGTCTCGACCCCGGCGATATCGGCAATTAAGCCATCGCTAAACCCTTTCTTCTTCGCTTTCGGAAGCGCTTCCTGCCAGTCGTCTCGAATCCGCCGTTCTACATCGAGGACATTTTGGAATCGGCGGATCCAGAAGCCGTCAATTTTCGAAAGCTCTGCAACTTCATCTACGCTCATTCCGAACTTCAGCGCGTCGTAGATCGCGAACTTCCGCCGGTCAGTCGGACGCTTGAGGTACCGGGTAATCTCTTCCTTCGACCCGAACTCTACCCTGTCCTTATCGATCAAACCGTCCTTTCCGATATCAAGTGATCGGACTGCCTTGAGAATTGCCTCTTCCAGGTTGCGACCGATGGCCATCACCTCTCCGGTCGACTTCATCTGGGTCGTCAGTTCCCTGTCCACGTCACGAAACTTTTCGAACGGCCACTTCGGAATCTTCACGACGGTATAATCTACCGTAGGTTCGAAGGCGGCCGGCGTTTCTTCGGTTACGTCGTTTGGTATTTCGTCTAAATTCATCCCGATCGCAATTTTTGCAGCCACCCGAGCTATCGGATAACCTGTTGCCTTGGACGCAAGAGCGGAGGACCGGGATACTCTTGGATTCACTTCCACGACACGGTACTCGCCAGTCTCGGGGTTGAGGGCAAACTGGATGTTACAACCTCCTTCTACCCCCAGCTCTCGGATTATCCGGATCGCCGCCGAACGCATCTTCTGGTGCTCGTTGTCGGAAAGCGTCTGGGACGGGGCCGCCACCATCGACTCTCCTGTGTGAATCCCCATCGGGTCCATGTTTTCCATGTTAACCACGGTGATACAGGTGTCGCTGGAGTCCCGGATGACCTCGTATTCGAATTCTTTCCAACCTTCAACGCTCTCTTCGACCAGGACCTGATCGATCCGGGAAAGCTTCAGTCCACGGGAAGCAATTTTCTCGAACTCGGCCTCCGTCTTTGCCAGCCCACCACCGGCGCCACCAAGCGTGTAAGCCGGGCGGACGACCAGGGGTAACTCCAGCTCATCCTTCGCAGCGCGGGCCTCGTCGAGCGAAGCGACTGGAATGCTTTCGGCTACTTTCTCTCCAATTGACTCCATGGTACTCTTAAACCGGGCCCGGTCCTCGCTTTCGTGGATCGTCTCGATCGGTGTACCAAGCACTTCCACGTCGTATTCTTTCAGGACGCCGCGGTCCTCGAGTTCCGCAGTCAGGTTCAGGCCAGTCTGGCCGCCAAGCCCCGCCGCAATTCCGTCCGGCTTTTCCCGTTTGATTACTTTTTCTAACGTATCACCTGTCAACGGTTCCACGTAGACGGAATCGGCCATTTCCGGGTCAGTCATTATCGTGGCCGGGTTTGAGTTTACCAGGGCGACTTTCACACCCTCTTCGCGTAGACCCTGGCAGGCCTGCGAACCCGAGTAATCAAACTCCGCTGCCTGGCCGATTCGGATCGGACCGCTACCGACAAGAAGTACTTTTTCTATATCAGATCGCTTTGGCATAGTCCTCCTTGACCACCTTTTCAACTTGGTTAAAAAACGTCGTCTCGTTGTCCCTGGGGCCCGGCGAGGCCTCCGGGTGGTATTGTACCGCAAACAGGCTCCTGCTCTCGTCGGAAATCGCCTCGACCGTACCGTCGATCGCGTTAGTTTCCGTTACCTCCAAACCCGTCCCGTCCAGAGAACCTTCCTCTATCGCGAAGCCGTGGTTCTGGGCCGTGATGTTAACCATTCCGCTACCGTGTTCCTTAACCGGCTGGTTGGCTCCGCGGTGGCCGAACTTCAGCTTGTATGTCCTTCCACCCACCGCAAGTGAGATTATTTGCGCCCCAAAGCATATCCCAAAGGTAGGCACATCACCGATAAACTGGCGTGCCGTTTCAATCGGCCCCAGAGCGTTCTCCGGATCACCAGGACCGTTGGTAAAGAAGATCCCATCCGGATCGTAACTTTCCACTGCCTCAGGCGAGGTATCGTGCGGCAGCAGCTTGAGTTCGAGCCCCCTTTCCTCAAGGTTGTCCAGTATCCCCTTCTTGACTCCAGTGTCTATGACGGCAACCACGGGACCCGAACTACCCAGACTACGGGGCTCATTCGTGCTAACTTCGGGGACGAGATCCTTTTCCGATATCGCCGGCTGGTGCTTCGCGGCAGCCAGGACTTCTTCCCTTTCGATATCGCCGACTCCCACGGCGGACTTAACGGTGCCACGCTCCCTGATTCGCAGCGTGAGTTCCCGTGTGTCCACCCCGAAGATCGCGCGCGATCCGTTATCCTCCATGTACGTCTGGATCGGTTTGACAGAATCTACCTTCTCCGGCCGTTCCGTGAGCTCGCCCGCGACCATCGCCTCCGGCTGGATCGAATCCGACTGCGGGTTCTTACCCTGAATTCCGTAGTTTCCGATCAACGGATAGGTAAACATGAGGATCTGGCCCCTGTACGAGGGATCGGTTAGCGCCTCTTCGTAACCCGTAAAGGACGTGTTAAAAACCAGCTCTCCGGTCGATATTCCTTCGCGGCCGACTCCTTGCCCTTTGAGTACGACCCCGCTTTCCAGTGCGAGCAAAGCTTTTTTCACTGCTAACCTCCTTCCTCGTTCAACTCTTTTTCGCCGAGGTTTTCCAGAGCCATGCGGAAGTTGGTGCTCCTGTCCATCCACTTCTTTTTCCGTCTTTTCAGCTCGGCCCGCCCCTCTTCCAGCTTCAGGTTACCCGGTCCACCCTGGTGCTGACGCGACTCGAGCGCTTCCCGCACTTTTTCCAGGCTGACGTTTTCCTCCTGGTCCTTTTGGTTAATTCCCTGTTTGACCTTCCTGTAAGCTTCCCGGAAGGGTTGACCCTCCTTAACCAGCGAAAATACTTGGTCGGTAGCGAATACTTCACCGCTAAATTCTGAGAGCAAGTTTGATTCGTTGACCTCCAGGTTCGCAATCAGGGGCTGGAGGACCTGGAGACAGCCGGAAACGGTATCCAGACCTTCCATCATCGCCCGTTTCGTCTCCTGCAGGTCGCGGCTATAGCCGGAACGTAGCCCCTGAAGCACGTTGTAGAGTTCGTTAATTTTACCGGAAAACACGGCGGTCCGACCCCGGACCAGCTCCAGTACGTCCGGATTCTTTTTCTGGGGCATGATCGAAGAACCGGTGGTAAACTCCTCGGGGATTTTGAAGTATCCGAACTGCTCGTCGCTGAAGCTGATCAGGTCCTCGGCCAGCCGGGAAAGCTCCAGGGTGATTCCGCCGAGAGCCGATAGGAGCTGATATTCGAACTTACCCCGACTATTCATCACGTAAATCGCGTTGTTCTGCACACTCCCGAATCCGAGCTGGTCGGCGGTAAGTTCCCTGTCCAGCTTTACGGGAACTCCGTAGCCCGCCCCGACGCCCAGCGGGGATTGATCGATTAACTTGAAGGCCGAGTCCAGCGGTATCAAACCGTCAAGCAGCGCCTCGGCATAGCCTGCGGACCAGAGACCGACGGAAGAGGGCATCGCTTTCCGGCTGTGAGTGTAGCCGACCATCGGCGTATCCGCTTCCTCTTCCGCAAAACCCAGAAGGGTTTCCGCCAGGTCGACTATCTCCTCGACCAGCTTGAAGACGTAGTCCTTTTCGTAGAGGCGGAGGTCAACCAGCACCTGGTCGTTGCGGGACCGGGCCGTATGCAGTTTGGCGCCCAGCTCCCCCAGCGATTCGGTCAGCTCGTTCTCCACCCTGGTATGAACGTCCTCGTCCTCCGGAGAGAGCTGGATACTTTCCGAGAGCAGTTTCCTTAGCTCCGACCGGAGCTCTTCGGCTTCCGCACCGGAGAGCAGACCAATTTCTTCCAATCCGGTCACGTGGGCTATCGAACCGTAGAGGTCGTAGTCGGCCAGGCGCTGATCGTAGCCCACGTCAGCGCCCGCCGTAAACTCTTCCACCATTTTATCCAGGTCAGAATTATCTCTCCCGTCGACTTCCCAGATCTTCATTCCGTTAACCCTCGGAGTTCTCCTGGTTGAATCCGACGCGCGTCGGCAGGCTCCAGATATCGATGAACCCCTCCGAGGAGGACTGGTCAAACGTACTGCCCTCGTCGTAGGTCGCCAGGGAATAGCTGTAGAGCCCGTTCTCCGAACTACGTCCGGTAACGGTTGCCTTCCCCTTGAACAGCTTCAGTTCGACCTCTCCATTCACCTTTTCGTTTACCTTTTCTATGTAAGCATTCAGGTCGGACATCAGGGGGTCGAAAGCCAGCCCCTGGTAGACCATTTCAGCCCATTTCTTGTCAACGCTCGGCTTGAACCCGTTCTCGTGCCGGGTAGAGCAGTACTTTTCCAGCTCTTCGTGAGCTTTAAGGATTACCGCTGCCGCCGGTGTTTCGTAGATCTCTCGCGACTTCAAGCCAACGATTCTATCCTCGACCATATCTATCAGGCCAACTCCGTGTTTGCCGGCGAGCTCGTTCAATTCCTTGATCAGGGAAACCAGGTCCATCTTTTCCCCGTTTAGCGCTACAGGTACGCCGTTCTCAAAGTCCAGCTGCACGTATTCCGCCTCGTCCGGCGTTTCCGAGACCGGGTTGGTCAACTCGTGGACGTCCTCCGGCGGTTCCGTACTCGGGTTCTCGAGTTCTCCGCACTCCACGCTTCGACCCCAGAGGTTCTCGTCGATCGAGTAGGGTGATCCCTCGTCGACCGGAATCGGAATTCCTTTTTCTTCGGCGTAGGCAAGTTCCTCGTCTCGCCCCATGTCCCACTTTCTGATCGGTGCAAGGACGTTTATCGAATCGTCAAGGGCCGTTATCGATGCTTCGAACCTGACCTGATCGTTCCCCTTACCGGTACTCCCGTGGGCGATCGCCGAAATGCCTTCCGCGTTCGCGTACTCCACGGCGATTTCGCTCATCAGTGGTCGCGCCAGCGCGGTGCTAAGCGGGTAGCTGTCCTGGTAAAGGCCGTTGGCCTTGATGCTCGTGGCGATGTACTCCTCCGCAAACTGTTCCTTGGCGTCGATGACGAAGGCGTTCTTCGCCCCGAGGTCGAGCGCCTTCTCCTTGACCTGCTCCAGGTGCGCTTCCCTCTGTCCAACATCCACCGTAAAAGTGGAAACGTCGGCCTCGTACTGGTCCTGGATCCAGGTAAGCATGACCGAGGTATCCAGTCCGCCGGAATACATCAAAAGGGCGTGATCGATTTCGTCCTTTAATTTCGGATCAACTTCCAGACTCGATTCTTCGCTTTTCGTCGTCAATTCAGTCGCCTTCCCAATTTCATCACCTCAAAAATGTTTGGTGCTACAGTTTTGGTATTTGAATGATTAAACGAACTTACGTTAAGGAAACCTGGTTTCCGGTTTCGGGTAAAAGACCATAGCTCACCCGGAAATGGACCCGTAAAGGATCTTCTTCTCCAGAATTAAAAAGTGTAGATTATTTGAGGGAGGTTAACCCTCTCCTGAGTGGAGAGATAGCGGAGATGAGGAAGCCGGTCAGAATTCGAAAAGAAAGCTGAAAAGTCGTTTTGCCGTTTTTCATCGTTTTTGGCCACCTCTTGAACAGGAACTTACTCCAAACCCCTCCCGATTTCAAGGGTGGTTTTTTCAATTTAACGTATTTTTTCCTCTAACCATACATTGTAAAGTTACTAACGGCTTATAGTTGGTGCATGGAAAAATTTAAGTCGAAAACATTTAAATTGGTGGGTTGATTTTCGCTTAACGGTTCGTTAAACTCAATTTCAATATAGGCGAAGATATAAATGATGAATACCAATTTGGAGGTCCACGGCGAGGTTGTACGAGTTGCAAACGGCTCAGGCCTTGGCTATAAACCGGGCTTCCACCTTCAGTCTTCCCTGCTCAACTCCAGGCCGAAGGGGATTTAATCCCCTTTCATTCCTAAACTACCTTTTTTCGTCTTCTTTTCGATTTTCTAGATCAAATTAAGACCCTGTTAAATCTTGTATTACTAACGTCGGATATTTTAGGGAGATTTCATTACTCCAACAGATATAACTCAAACAAACCAGGAGGTGTTTGCTATGGCTAACTGTCCTGAATGCGGCACGGAAATAGATCTGCCGGAAGATACTATCAAGAACGAGATTCTGGATTGTCCTACCTGTGGCCTGGAACTCGAAGTGGTGAGCCTGGACCCGGCCGAGGTGGATCTGGCACCCGAAGAAGAAGAAGACTGGGGTGAATAGAACTTGAAGGTGGAGTTAGGCGTTCTGGCATCGCGCATCCGGCTGGAGGAAAAGATGCTGGTGAAGCGTGCCAGAAAAAGGGAAGACGTCAATCTGACGATCGTCGATCCGCGTGAATTTCGATGGAGTGAATCGGACTTGCGACACCTGGACGTACTGCTGGACCGAGAGATATCGCAGTCGAGGGCCTACCACATAATGGAGCTGCTCTCGAGCACGGGAATAACTCTGGTGAATGACTTTCAGACCGTTCAACTCTGCGGCGACAAAGCATTTACCTCGGTTCAGCTTAAAAAACACGGGGTGCCGACGCCGGACTTCCGGGTTGCCTTCGACAGAGAAAGCGCCCTGAGAGCGATAGAGGATATCGGTTATCCGGCAGTTTTAAAACCCGTCGACGGTTCCTGGGGTAGGATGGTCTCAAAAATAGATAACAGGGAATCCGCGGAAGCCACCCTGGAACACAAGTCCCAGCTGGATTCGCACTTTCACTCCATTTACTACGTTCAGGATTTCGTCGAGACCGGGAACAAGGATATCAGGGCCTTCGTTCTGGACCAGGACGTCATCGGTGCCGCTTACCGCGAATCGGACCACTGGATAACCAACGCGGCCCGGGGCGGGGAATCCAGGGCTTATCCCCTGACGGATGAACTGGAGGATATAGTCCAGGCGACGAGCGAGGTATTCGGGGGTGGCGCCCTGGCCGTGGACCTGCTGGAAAGCGAGCGGGGATTGTTAATTAACGAAGTGAATTGTTCGATGGAGTTCAAGGAATCGATGAAAGTCATCGACCGTGATATAGCCGCGGAGCTGCTCGATTACACGGTCGAGCAGGTGAAAGTTTCCGAGGAGGTTACTCAAGACAGATGTCTAGCTTAAATATTGGACTGCTCTTCTCCCGGATAAGGGTGGAGGAAAAGAAACTAATCAAGGAAGCGGAGGAGCGCGGTCACGAGGTCAGCCGGGTGGATAGCCGCGAGCTCGTCTTTGACTTCGACGAAAGTTACGATCTCGACGTCCTGCTGGAACGGGACGTCTCGCACTCGCGCGCCCTCTACATTCTGAACCTGTTCGAAAACGGCGAAGTTCCCACGGTCAACTCTTACGAGACCGCGAGGATTTGTGGGGACAAGATCGCTACAACCAAAGCACTGCAGGACGCGGGTGTTCCGACTCCGAAAGTCAAAGTTGCCTTTACCAAGGAGAGCGCGCTGGAAGGAATAGAGGCGATGGGTTACCCCGTCGTGTTAAAACCCGTTACCGGTTCCTGGGGCAGGTTGCTTGCCAAGGTGAACGATCGGGAATCGGCCGAGGCAGTGCTGGAACACAAGAGTCAGCTTGGCTCCTACTACCACAAGATCTATTACATTCAGGAGTACGTCGACAAGCCAAACCGTGACATCAGGGCCTTCGTCGTCGGCGGTGAGACGGTAGCGGCGATCTACCGCGAGTCCGACCACTGGATCACCAACACTGCTCAGGGCGGCGAGGCCAAAAACTGTCCGGTCACGGACGAGATCGACCGAATCTGCCGGGAGGCATCGGAAGCTGTCGGCGGAGGTGTTCTGGCAGTGGATCTTCTGGAAGGTGAGGACGGTTTGACGGTGGCAGAGGTCAACTACACCGTGGAATTCAAGAATAGCATCGAGCCCACCGGAGTTGACATACCGGGCAAGATAATTGATTACGTCGAAGAGGTCGGGGAGGGCGAAGCCAGATGACGGAAACCAGAAGAGCTGCGATAGTCGGTGGATCCGGTTATACCGGCGGAGAGTTGATCCGAATTCTCCTTAACCACCCAAGGATCGAGCTGGTTGCGGTAACTTCCAGGAGTAACGAAGGCAGGTCGGTTAGTAAACTCCATCCAAATTTAAGGGACAAAACCGAGTTGAGCTTCATCACGCCGGACGAGCTGACCGCGGAGTTTACCGATCTGGACCTGCTCTTTACCGCTCTACCTCACGGTAAATCCATGGAGTTGATGGAGAACTACCTGTCGATTTCGGAGAAGATCGTCGACCTCTCCGGCGACTTCCGGCTGGACAGTCCGGACGAGTACGAATACTGGTACGGAGAGGAACACGTGGCACCAGAGTTGAACGAGCAATTTACCTACGGGTTACCGGAACTGCACAGAACCAAAATTACCGATGCCGATTACGTTGCTTCGCCTGGCTGTACGGCAACGGCGGCAATAGTCCCGCTTTACCCGATCATCTCGGAACTGGGCGAGGGAATAGTCCGGATAGCCGTAGATTCCAAGGTCGGCTCCTCCGCGGGCGGGGCTAAGGTCAACCCCGGGAGCCACCACCCGGAAAGACGCGGCGTCGTCCGAAGCTACATGCCCACGGGGCACAGGCATACGGCCGAAATGGAACAGGAACTCGGAACGAAAGTCTCTTTCTCGCCACACGGCGTGGAGACCGTGAGAGGGATTCTCAGCACGATTCACGTACATTACGAGGAGGTTCCGGGACTAGGGGACGTCTGGCAGGCACTGAGAAAGCACTACGAGGACGAGCACTTCGTCAGGTTCGTCAACGAGCGGAAGGGGCTCTACCGCTATCCGGAGCCGAAACTGCTCAACGGAACCAATACGGTGGAAATAGGCTTCGAACTCGGCCAGCGCGACGACCGACTGGTCCTAATGGCAGCCATCGACAACCTGGTAAAAGGAGCGGCGGGCCAGGCAGTTCAATCGGCCAACCTGTCCTGCGGTTACGAAGAAACCGCCGGCCTGGAACGGACCGGCCTGCACCCAATTTAAGCACGGGGGTATTCATGTTCGTAGTAAAGATAGGTGGTAGCGACAAAATAGATTATGAAAGCTTTCTCGCGGATCTCGCCGGCTATGAGGACTGGATTCTGCTCCACGGCGGATCACACGAACTGGACCGGATTTCCGAGGAACTGGGCCACCCACCGAGGTTCGTGGAATCCGTCTCCGGTTATACCAGCCGATACACGGACGAAGAAACCGTCGACCTGATCAACATGGTCTATCCAGGCAAGATGAACAAGTTCATCGTCGAAGAATTGCAGAAATTGGGAGTGGACGCCTTCGGCTTCTCCGGCCTGGACGGCAGGGTGCTGGAGTGCAAGCGGAAATCTAGCCTGAAAATCAAGAAGGACGGCAAGAAGGTCGTTCTCCGGGGGGAACACAGCGGAATAATCAAGCAGGTAAACAAGGAACCGGTGGAAGCATTAGCCTCGGCCGGTTACAGACCGGTACTGACGATCCCCGCAGTCACTTTTGACGGGACGGCAGTAAACGTGGACGGTGACAGGGCAGCGGCAGAAGTCGCAAGTGCCTTCTCCGCGGACAAGTTGCTTTTACTCTCCGACGTGCCCGGCCTGTTGAAAAACGTCGACGAAGAAGACAGCCTGATTGACAGTATAAATAAGGACGAAGTAGAGGAATATTCGGAAGAGTACGCCGAGGGCCGGATGGAAAAGAAGTTGATGGGAGCGGGGGAAGCGATTGAAAACGGGGTAAGCTCCGTAGTACTGGGCGACGGAACCGGAAAACAGCCGGTGACCGAGGCTTTAAACGGCGGAGGAACGAAAATTTCTTAAAAAGAGGTATAAGGTGAAAAATATGAACGCTTTCGAGAAGGAAGACAGGTTTTCGACCGGCGTCTATTCGCGCCAGGAGCTTCAGCTCGTCAGTGGTTCCGGAACGAAAGTATACGACGCGGACGGCAACGAGTACTTAGACCTGACCACCGGTATAGGGGTTGCGGCCGTGGGCCACGCTAACGAAGCGGTGGCAGAAGCGATAAAGGACCAGGCAGAAGAACTGATGACCTGTTCTCCAGCTTACTTTTACAACAAGGTCAGGGCCGAACTCCTGGAGAAACTGGCCGAAATTACCCCGGAAGGTTTGAACCAGTCCTTTCTCTGTAATTCTGGGACCGAAGCCATAGAAGCCAGCCTCAAGTTCGCCCGGCATCACACGGGAAAGAAGGAGATAATTGCTACGATGCGGGGCTTTCACGGCAGAACGCTCGGTTCGCTCAGTGCCACCTGGAAACGAAAGTACAGCCAGCCGTTTAAGCCGCTGGTTCCAGGGTTCAGCCACGTACCCTACGGCGACCTGGATAAACTGGATGAGGAGATCTCGGAGGAGACTGCCGCGGTTCTGCTCGAACCGATCCAGGGGGAAGGCGGAATTCATACTCCGCCGGAAGGTTACCTGAGCGGCGTCAGGGAAATCTGTGACGACAACGGAGCTCTGCTCGTTCTCGACGAAGTCCAGACGGGATTCGGTAGAACCGGTGAGATGTTTGCCGGAGATCACTGGGGAATAAAACCGGACGTCATGGCACTCGCCAAGGCTATGGGTGGAGGAGCCCCCATCGGAGCTTCCGTCGTCAGGGAAGACATGGAGTTTTCACCTGGCCTGCACGGAAGCACCTTCGGTGGCAACCCGTTAACAGCGAGCGCGGCACTGGCAGCAATCAATTACATTCAGGAGGAAAACCTCGTCGAACTGGCTCGGGAGCGCGGAAAAGGGTTCAAGGAAGGGCTTGAAGAAATAGCCAAAGAACACGGGAAGATAGTCCGGGAGGTCAGAGGCTTGGGCCTGATGCTGGCACTCCAGTTGAGGAAAAAGGCGGGGCCTTACCTGGACGCTTTACTGGACAGGGGGGTACTTGCCCTGCCGGCCGGTTCTTCCGTACTAAGGTTCCTGCCGCCGCTGGAGATTAGCACGGATGAGATCGACCAAACTCTTAATACATTAAACGAGGTCTTCAAAGAGGTTTGACGCAAAGATTTCTTTCCCCCTTGACGGGGGAAAGAAAGAATGGGGGTGAAAAAGGGAAGAGCTTCACCCCCACCTTAATCCTCCCCCATCAAGTCTGCTATGGTGAAGGGTGTAAAAAAAGGGAACACCCCTCAAACTTAGGTAGTCGAACTACCAATTTATGAGGAGTGATCCCATTGAACAAAAGTAAGTATAGCTCAGTTCACGTCAATAGTGTAGGCCAAAAGGAGATCGGTTCCCAATTGCGGGGAGATACGCTTATCATGGGCTTAGACGTGGCCAAAAAGAAAGAATACGCTGCCTTGGAAGATGAAACGGGAAACAGTGTCGGAGTCATCCGCTGGGAACACCCCTGGGAATCGAGAGAGTTTGCCGACTTTATCGATAGGCTAAAGCCATCCAAAGTACAAACGGTAATGGAGCCGACCGGAAGCTACGTGGATCCCCTAAGGCATCTGGCCTACGAGCGAGGATGGGAGGTCTGGCGGATGGCACCCAAGCGAGTGCACGATTCAAAAGAGATCATAGACGGCGTGCCCAGCATTCACGACTCCAAAGCGGCCCATATTCTTTTGTGGCTGCACAAGCAGGGTTTGACTGAAAGGTGGCCACCCCGGGAAGCAAGTCGGCGAAAGATCCGGACCCTTACCCGGTGCTTGAGCCGCCTGCAAAAGGACTGGCAAAG
>Ga0207414_1000745_pt1 | contig 13497 bp, 10 predicted proteins | sample PonA231FremontCA_2_FD_187269 | JGI IMG/M metagenome (GOLD analysis project Ga0207414, IMG submission 187269) | Marine sediment microbial community from Fremont, CA, USA - Pond A23 Sediment 1 (SPAdes) | ecosystem: Environmental > Aquatic > Marine > Unclassified | place: USA: Fremont, California... | reverse complement strand
CAAGCAGGCGCTCAAGGCCACGCTTGCGCCCTCCATGGACATCGTGGTGTCGTCGAATTTCGAGCGACTGCTGTTCGAGGCCTATGAGCGCGACGGCGGCGCGGTCAAGGCGCTGCTTGAGCGCTTTCAGGCCGAGCCGTCGGCGCTGGCCGAGGCGCCACTGGCCAAGCTGCGCGAATCGTTCGCTAGCCACAGCGTGGACGATGCGACCATTCTGGAAGTGATCCGCGAGGCGCATCACCGTACCCAGGAGGTGCTCGACCCGCACACCGCCACCGGCTATCGCGCCACCGAGCGGGCGCGCGCCGATAGCGTGACGCCGGTGATCACCCTGGCCACGGCCCATCCGGCCAAGTTTGCCGAGGCAGTGGTCAAGGCAGGCTTCCCGGGCGTGCCGCTGCCGCCGCACATGGACGACCTATTGGAGCGCGAGGAGCGCTATACCGTGCTGCCTGCCGAGCTTGCCGCCGTGCAGCAGTTCGTGGCTGAAAATCGGCGGTAACCTTCCCCTCGGGGCTGATTCGAGGAGCTCGTAGGGGGCTGGCGTTAGCGAGGGGCGCCGGGGACGGGCCGACGAGGAGGTCCTACGCCAGGGATGGCGTCGGTAGCGCCCAGGGAGGGGTTCACAGCGCCTCCTCGTCGGTCCGGCGCTCCGGGGCCTGTCTCCGTATCAGCCCCGAGCGGGCATTCTGTTCCAGCGACATTGAGACCTCCCTGGCCTGTCCCCGGCGCCCCTCCTTCGGTGAAGCGGCGCCATTCTTGCCATCGATTCTGAACCACAGGAGCCAGGCTTGAACGCCGCAAGCGACCCCATCGATTTGAGTGAGCAGCTGAGGCCGCGCATCCTGCCGCGGCCCCGCGACGCCACCCTCTACGCCCGCGCCCAGCGCGGGGGGCTCTCCGAGCTCCAGGCGCGGGTCCTCGCCGGGCGCCTGGCGGGGTACGAGGGCGAACTCTCGCCGCTGACCTCGCCTAGCCTGCGCCACCTGGCCCACCCCGAGCGGCTCGCCGACGGCCGCCGCGCCGCCGAGCGCATCGCCCAGGCGGTGGTCGACGGCGAGCATATCGGCATCCTCACCGACTACGACGTGGACGGCATCACCTCTCACGTGGTGATCCGGCGCACCCTGGTCGAGCTGTTCGGCGTGCCGGAAGCGAGGCTGCACAGCCTGATCGGCCACCGCATCTTTGATGGCTACGGCATCAGCCTGCCGCTGGTGGAGCGCACGCTGTCGCTATCGCCGCGGCCCAGCCTGGTGATTACCGCCGACTGCGGCAGCAGCGATGAGCCCCGTATCGCGCGGCTGGCGGCCGAGGGCATCGACGTGGTGGTCAGCGACCACCACGCCCTGCCGGTGGAGGGGCCGCCGCCCTCCGCCCATGCGGTGGTCAATCCCACCCGTGACGACTGCGCCTATCCCGACCCCACCATTGCCGGCTGCATGGTGGCCTGGCTGGTCATGTCGCTGGCCCGCTCGGTACTGATCGAGTGGGGCGTGCTGGCCGCGGCCACGCCCAAGCTCTCGCCCTGGCTCTCCTACGTGGCGCTGGGTACGGTGGCGGACTGCGTCTCGCTGGGGGGCAGCCCTGCCAACCGCGCGGTGGTGACCCACGGCCTGGCGCTGATCAACCGCATGGAGGCCGCCTGCTGGCGCGCCATGGCCGAGCGCCTCGGCGCCGACAGCGTGCCCTTCGATGCCGAGACCCTGGGCTTCCAGATGGGGCCGCGCATCAACGCGCGTTCGCGTCTCGACGACCCCTATGCGGCGCTGCACTTTATGCTTGCGGCGGATGATGCCACCGCGGCACGCCATCTGGAGACGCTCGATCAGGATAACCAGTCGCGCAAGGCGATCGAGGCCGAGATGGCCGAGGAGGCGAGGGCGCTGGCGGCGCCGGCACTCGCCGCCGATGAGCCGGCCATCGTGGTGCATCTCGAGAGTGGCCATCCCGGCGTGCAGGGCATTGTCGCCTCGCGGCTGGTGCAGGCCTACGGGCGTCCGGCGCTGGTGCTGACCCCTGCCGCCGCGCCGGGCATGCTGACCGGTTCGGGGCGCTCCATCGAGGGGCTGCACCTGCGCGACGCCCTGCAGCGCACCTTTGAACTCGCCCCCGCGGCGCTGCCGCGCTTCGGGGGGCACCGGGGGGCCGCCGGCGTGGGGGTGCCGCAGGCGCAGTTGGACGCCTTCAAGGCGGCCTTTCGGCAGGCGGTGGCCGAACAGCTGGGCGAGGCGGAGCTCTACCCGAAGATCCTGACCGACGGCGAGCTGGCGCCTGAGCAGCTGAGCCTGGCGACCCTCGATGAGCTGCAGGCGCTGGGTCCCTTCGGCCGCGAATTCGAGGCGCCGCTGTTCCAGGGCGAGTTCCTGGTGGAGCGCCTGCGCCCGGTGGGCGCCGACGGCAGCCACCTGATGCTGGAGCTCTCCGCCGGCGCGGCCAGCTTCAAGGCGATCTGGTTTCGCGCCCTCTCTCCCGGCGAGTCGCCAGCCTTCGGCGTCGGCGACCGCCTGCGCTGTGCCTACCGGCTCAACCGCAACCGCTGGCGGGGGCGTGAGAGTCTGCAGCTGATGGTCGAACACGCCGAGCCGCGCTAACAAGGAACGCGATATGGATCCCCAGGAGTTGCCCACCGACCCCCATCGTGTCCACGAGGACGTGATGGCGATGCTGGTCGGCACGTTGTTCGTCGCCCTTGGTGTGACGTTCTATACCCAGGCCATGCTGCTCACCGGCAGCACGGCGGGCCTGGCCTTTCTGCTGCAGTATGCCACCGGCTGGCGTTTCGGCCTGTGGTTCTTCCTGATCAACCTGCCGTTCTACTGGCTGGCCGTGCGCCGCATGGGCTGGAGCTTCACGCTGCGCACCTTCGTCGCCATCGGTCTGGTGTCGCTGCTCTCGGAGTTCACCGCCGACTGGATACGCATCGACTGGCTGGCGCCGCTGTATGCGGCGCTGATGGGGGGCAGCCTGATCGGCATCGGCATGCTGGTGCTGTTTCGTCATCGCACCAGCCTCGGCGGCATCAATATTCTGGCGCTTTACCTGCAGGACCGCTATGGCTGGCGAGCGGGCTACGTTCAGCTCGGCATTGATGCACTGATCATGCTGATCGCGCTCTCGGTGCTGCCCCTGGAGCGCGTCGGCCTCTCGGTGTTGGGCGCGGTGGCCCTCAATCTGATCATCGCGCTGAACCACAAGCCGGGACGCTACATGGGCGTCAGCTGAGCGGCGGGCATGGCCGCCCGCCGCGCGCGGCTCAGTCGGCCACCCAGAACCACCAGGCAATCAGCGCGATCAGCGCCAGGCCGGCGAGATTGACGATCCAGCTCATGAGGCGTCCTCCTGTGGGGCATCCCGCTCGGTCGCCTGCCTGCCGGTCTCAACGGAGGGGCGGAACAGGCGCAGTCGGTTGGCGTTGCTCACCACGGTGATCGAGGAGAGCGACATGGCGATGCCGGCGATGATTGGCGAGAGCAGCGTACCGGTCATGGGGTAGAGCACGCCGGCGGCGATGGGAATGCCCAGGGTGTTGTAGCCGAAGGCGCCGACCAGGTTCTGCTTGATGTTGCGCAGGGTGGCGCGACTGATCTCGATGGCGGCGGCCACCCCGTGCAGCGAGCCGCGCACCAAGGTAATGCCGGCGCTCTCGATGGCCACATCGGTTCCCTGGCCGATGGCGAAGCCGACCTCGGCGCGGGCCAGCGCCGGGGCGTCGTTGATGCCGTCGCCGACCATGCCGACGACTTCGCCCGCGCGCTGCAGCCGTTCGATTTCGGCGTGCTTGTCCTCTGGCAGCAGGCCGGCGCGGAAGTCGTCGATGCCGACCTCACGCGCGATGGCGCGCGCGGTGTGGGCGTTGTCGCCGGTGAGCATGACCACCTTGAGGCCATCGGCCTGCAGGCGTTTGACGGCGTCGATGGTGTCATGGCGCAGCGGGTCGCTGATGCCGAACAGCGCGGCCAGCCGGCCATCCACGGCGAGATACACCACGGTGCGCGCCTTCTCCTCCAGTTCGCCGGCCTTCTCCTTGGCATCGGTCAGGTCGATGCCGGCCTCTTCCAGCAGCCGGCCATTGCCCAGCAGCAGCGCCTTGCCGTCGGGCGTGGTGGCCTTGACCCCACCCCCGGTGACGGTGTCGAAGTCGCGGATCTCGCCCGCTTCGGCCCGGCGCTCTTCCGCATGCGCCATCAGCGCGGCGGCCAGCGGGTGCTCGGAGCCGCGCTCCAGCGCGGCCACCAGGCCGAGCATCTCCCCCTCGTCGCCGTCGAGAAGGTGCGACTCCGTCACCTCGGGTTTGCCTTCCGTCAGGGTGCCGGTCTTGTCCACCACCAGCGTCGTCAACTTGCTGGCGGTCTGCAGGGCATCGCCGGTGCGCACCAGCACGCCGTGCTCGGCGGCCTTGCCCACGCCGATCATGGTGGAGATCGGGGTGGCCAGACCCAGCGCGCAGGGGCAGGCGATGATCAGCACCGTGGTGGCGGTGACCAGCATGTGGATGATGCGTGGCTCGGCACCAAAATTGAACCAGGCCAGCGCGGTGATCACCGCGATGATCATCACCGAGGGCACGAACACGCTCGACACCTTATCGGCTAGTTGGCCGATGGGCGGGCGAGAGTTCTGGGCGCTGGCCACCTGCTCGGTGATCTGGCCCAGGCGGGTATCGGCACCGACGCGGGTGGCCCGGTAGACCAACGAGCCCTTGCCATTGACCGTGCCGGCGCTCACCTCGTCGCCCTCGCCCTTGGCCACCGGCAGGGGCTCGCCGGTGAGCATGGACTCGTCGATATGGCTCTGTCCCTCGGTCACCTCGCCATCCACCGGCAGGCGCTCGCCGGGACGCACGCGGATATGGTCGCCCTCGCGCACCTCATCGATCTCGACCTCGCGCTCCTCGCCGTGGCGGATCACCCGCGCGGTTCGGCTCTGCAGGTCAAGCAGCCGCTTGAGGGCATCGCTGGTCCGTCCACGGGCACGCAGCTCCAGGGCATTGCCCAGCAGCACCAGGCCGATGATCATTGCCGAGGCCTCGAAATAGATGCCCCGGGCCACCTCCGGCAGCCAGGGGCCGAAGGCCACCACCACCATGGAGTAGAGCCAGGCAGTGCCGGTGCCCATGGCGATCAGGGTGTCCATGTTGGCCTGGTGATGGCGGAAATTCTTCCAGGCATTGATAAAGAAGTGGCGGCCCGGGAACACCATGATGGCCAGCGTCAGCAGGCCGATCACCAGCCAGTAGATCCGCCCGCCGCCCACCGGGTGGGGGTGGAAGACGAACATGCTGGCCATCAGCGGCACCGCCAGGGCCAGTGACCAGGCGCTGCCCCGGAGGCGGCGACGGTAGTCGCGCTCGTCGCGCTCGGCGCGGGCCTGCTCGGCCTGGCGCATGTCGACGATCGGCTCGGCGTCGTAGCCCACGTCCTGCACGGCCTGCACCAGAGCGTCGGGATCGGCGCGACCGCGCACCTGGGCGGTATGGGTGCCGAAGTTGACCTCGGCACTGACCACGCCGGGCGTGCACTCGAGCGCCTGCTGCACGCTCTTCACGCAGCTGGCGCAGGTCATGCCGCTGATCGACAGACGGTGCGGGCTGCCGCGCTCCCCGCTGTCCTGCGTTGCGGCCGTTTCGTCGGCCGGTTGCGGCGGCGTTTCGGCGGACGCGCTATCGGCGTCGCGGTCGGTTTCAGGCTCGGCATCCGCCGGCGGATAGCCGGCCTGCGCCAACTGCTGGTCCAGGGCGTCACCCGAGAGGGTGGTGCGTACCGTCACACGCTGCGCCTCGGGGAAGCCGCTCACCTCGGCCTCGGGGTCCTCGGCCTGGATCGCCTTGCGCATCCTGCCGACACACCCCTGGCAGCTCATGGCCGGCACGCGGCGCTCGAGCAGCGCCCCGCCGGTCGGCGGGTAGCCGGCCTCGGCCAGCGCCGCGTCCAGTTCGTCGTCGGCCATCTGAGTGGTTACAGCGAGCCGTTTCTCGGCGGGCGTGCCGGCCACCTCGGCCTGCGCATCGCGAGCCTGAATGGCCTTTCGCATGGTCGCCACGCAGCCCTGGCAGCTCATGCCGGGGACCTTGCGCTCCAGAGTCTGTCTGGCGTTCATCGGGTCTCCTTGGTGGTCTCGTGGCCGGCGTTGAGCGGTTCGGGAAAGCTCTCGATCAGGCGGCACAGGCTATGGCCGTCCGGCGTGGCATCGGGCATCTCCTGCCACGCCGCCAGTGCCTGTTCCATGCGCGATGCCAGGGATTCCAGGGCGCGAATCCGCTCCCGGATCTGGGGCAGCCGGCTGGCCAGCAGGTCGCGCACCATGGGGCAGGGGGAGTCGCCGTGATCGGCGTGATCAAGGATGTCGCGGATCTCGACCACGCTGAAACCCAGCGTCCGGGCGCGCTGGATGAAGCGCAGTCGCTCCAGGTCGTGCTGTCCGAACAGCTGATAGCCGTTGTCGGGGTGGCGCTGGGGGTGCAGCAAGCCCTCGCGCGTATAGTGGCGCACGGTCTCGGCGGTGACGCCGGCCTGGCGTGCCAGTTCGCTGACCTTCATGACGGGATTCCTGTGCAAGACACAATGCCAGTGTAAAACCTTTGGGTTACCCATAGGTCAAGGCGTGGGCATGGGGGCTGGCCGGCGCGGCCATGGCCGAGGCCAGGATGGCTAAGTGAATGAAAGTTCAAGAAATCAAACGGGCGTGCGACTAAAGGATTAGCGATTTTTGTTTTCAAACGTCCGTTTGGGCTTGATCCGGGATGAGGGATTCGCAAACACTGCAGGTACCGCGGACGTTCGCGCCATGCTCTCCGCAACACTCACCCGACAGGATCAAGAGCCCATGCATAACAAGTTCAACAAGCTCTCCCTTGCCGTGGCCGTTGCCGCCGCGGCGCTGGCGGCCAGCCAGGTCCAGGCCGGCGGCTATCAAATCAACGAGCAGAGCGTCAGCGGCCAGGGCTACGGCCACGCCGGGCGCAGTTCCAACGTCAATGACGCCACCATCGTCTTCGGCAATCCGGCGGGCATGTCGTTCCTCGAGCGTGCCCAGGTCACCGCGGGTGGGACCTATCTGGACGTCCACAGTGATATCCAAAATGCCCGGGCAAGTCAGTCGAGTCCGGTATTTCTCGAGGCGACTGACGGGCTAACCGACACGCTGCCGGTTGCCGGCAGCAACGAAGGCGATATGGTGCCGGGGACCCTTGTGCCGTTTGCCTTCTATGCCCAGCCGGTGAATGAGCGCTTGGCCCTGGGTTTCGGCGTCTATGCCCCCTTCGGCTCCAAGACTGACTATGAGGAGGGTTTTCAAGGCCGCAACCAGGGCAACTATACGGAAGTGGCCGTGGTCTCGGCGCAGCCGACGCTCTCCTATCGCGTCAACGACCAGTGGTCAGTGGGGGCGGGCATTACCTACAACCGCGTTGAGGGAGAGCTGCACCGCCAGGTACCCGCCGCGACGCCGCTTGGGCTGACAGAGGTAGACTCGCGCGTGGACGGCGATGACGAAGGCTGGGGGTACAACCTGGGTGTCATCTACCAGCCGATTCCCGAAACCACGCTGGGCCTGACCTATCGCTCCAAGGTGGATTACACCCTGGAGGGCAGCTTCAAGGCGACGTCACCGGAACTCGACGCACTCGGCGTCGGCACCGTCACCGATGATGCCTCACTGGATCTGACCACGCCGGAAACGGTCAATTTCTCGATCACCCAACAGATGACCGACGAGCTTAAACTGATGTTCGGGGCCTCATGGACCCGATGGAGCCGCTTCGAGCGGATTCTGGTCAGCGGCGCAGAGCGTGACGTCATCACCAATGAGGAGCAGAGTTATTCAAATGCCTGGGCCTTCGCCACCGGCGGCGAGTACCAGCTCAATCCTCAATGGGTGCTGCGTGCCGGAGTGGCCATCGACAATACGCCGACCAACGACCTGACTCGCAGCGTGCGCATTCCCTCGGACGACCGCCGCATTTTTTCGCTCGGCGCGGGCTGGACGCCGGTCGAGAACCTCACCGTTGACCTTGCCTACTCCTACCTGACCGAGCGTGGCACCCAGGTGACGCAGACCAAGACGGACAGCTTTACCATCGCCGGTCAGCAGACTCCGCCCATCACCTCCCGCTACACTGCCGACTACAAGAACGAGGCCCATGGCTTCGGTGCCCAGCTGACCTACCGCTTCTGACCCCGCGCGGGTATGCCCTCGAGACCCGGCGTTGGCCGGGTCTCGCCGTTGATGTCTGCGCGGGATGGATGCGAGGTGTGCGCACTTTCGCTACAATGCACGCCTTTTCCCTGCCCTCGGTGGCCCGGCATCGCGTCCCGGCCCCGGCGGGTGTCGTTGCATCGCAGAGCGGATGAGCCCCATGCTGGAAACCAACCCGATTCACAACCTCATCAAGGACCTGTCCGAACGGACAGACGTCCTGAGGGGGTATCTTTGACTATGCCGAGAAGAAAGACCGGCTAGAGGAAGTCACGCGCGAGCTCGAGGACCCGGGCATCTGGAGCGACCCGGACTATGCCCAGAAGCTCGGCAAGGAGCGCTCAACGCTCGAGGGCATCGTGGCGACCATCGATGAGCTCGACCAGGGGCTCGGCGACAGCCGTGACCTGCTCGAACTGGCCGAGATGGAAGAGGACGCGGGCACCGTCGACGAGGTCCAGAAGGAGCTTGAGGGGCTGCAGGCCAGCCTCGAGAAGCTCGAATTCCGGCGCATGTTCTCCGGCGACATGGACGAGAACAACGCCTATCTCGACATCCAGGCGGGCTCCGGCGGCACCGAGGCGCAGGACTGGGCCAACATGCTGCTGCGCATGTACCTGCGCTGGGCCGAGCACCACGGCTTCAAGGCGGAGATCATCGAGGTCTCCGCCGGCGACGTGGCAGGCATCAAGTCGGCCACCGTGCACGTGCAGGGCGAATATGCCTTTGGCTGGCTGCGCACCGAGACCGGCGTGCATCGTCTGGTGCGCAAGAGTCCCTTCGACTCCGGCGGCCGGCGGCATACGTCATTTGCCTCGGTCTTCCTGTCGCCGGAGGTGGATGACAGCTTCGAGGTCGAGATCAACCCTGCCGACCTGCGCACCGATACCTACCGCTCCAGCGGGGCCGGCGGCCAGCACGTCAACACTACTGATTCGGCCGTGCGCATTACCCACGAGCCCACCGGTATCGTGGTGGCCTGCCAGAGCCAGCGCAGCCAGCACGCCAACCGCGATTTCGCCATGAAGCAGCTCAAGGCGAAGCTGTGGGAACACGAGATGCAGAAGCGCAACGCGGCCAAGCAGGAGGCCGAGGACTCCAAGGCCGATATCGGCTGGGGCAGCCAGATCCGCTCCTATGTGCTGGATGACCAGCGCATCAAGGACTTGCGCACCGGCGTGCAGTCGAGCAACTGCGACAAGGTGCTCGACGGCGATCTCGATCAGTTCATCGTCGCCAGCCTCAAACAGGGGCTGTAGCCCAGCGCTGCGGGCCGCGCGCAAGTGCCCGCTCGGGCTCGCAGCGCGACGCCCGTTCCGTCGCCCACTCTTTACAGGTAGCAAAATGGCCAACGAGAGCCCTTCAGCGGATAGCCCGCAGCACGACGAGAACCGCCTGGTCGCCGAGCGCCGCGCCAAGCTGGCGGCCCGCCGTCAGCGCGCCGCCGAGACCGGCGAGAGCGTCTTTCCCAACGACTTCCGGCGCGACAGCCTGGCGGCGCAGCTGGTCGATGAGCTCGGCGAGCAGGACAAGGCCGCGCTCGAGGCGCTGGGGCGGCGCGCCGCCGTGACCGGACGCATCATGCGCAAGCGTGGACCGTTCCTGGTCATTCAGGACCCCTCGGGAACGATCCAGCTCTACGTCGACAAGAAAGGCCTGCCGGCCGAGCTCCTGGAGGAGATCAGGGGCTGGGACATCGGCGATATCGTGGCGGCACGCGGTCCGGTACACAAGTCGGGCAAGGGCGACCTCTACGTGATGATGACGGAGGCGAAGCTGCTCACCAAGAGCCTGCGGCCGCTGCCCGACAAGTTTCACGGCCTGACCGACATGGAAGCGCGCTACCGTCAGCGCTATGTCGACCTGATCATGAATCCCGATTCGCGCCGAGTGTTCGAGACCCGCGCCGCGGTGATCAGCGCCATGCGACGCTTCTTCGAGGAGCGCGGCTTCATGGAGGTCGAGACCCCCATGCTGCAGCCGATTCCCGGCGGCGCCACGGCGCGCCCCTTTGTCACGCACCACAACGCGCTGGACATCGACATGTACCTGCGCATCGCGCCGGAGCTCTATCTCAAGCGCCTGGTGGTCGGTGGCTTCGAACGGGTCTTCGAGATCAACCGCAACTTCCGCAACGAGGGCCTCTCGACCCGTCATAACCCCGAATTCACCATGATCGAGTTCTATCAGGCGCATGCCGATCACAACGACCTGATGGATCTGACCGAGGCGATGCTGCGCAGCGTGACGCAGCGGGTGCTGGGCGACACCACGGTGGTGAACACGGTGCGCAACAGCGAGGGCGAGGTGCTCGAGACCTTCGCCTACGACTTCGGCCGCCCGCTGCGGCGGATCACGGTGTTCGATGCCATTCTCGAGTACAACCCGGACATCCACGCCGAGGCGCTGGCTGATCCGGCCGCGGCACGACAGCTCGCCGAGCGGCTCGATATCGACGTCAAGGATGGCTGGGGGCTGGGTAAGGTACAGATCGAGATCTTCGAGAAGACCGTGGAGCATCGCCTGCAAGAACCGACCTTCATTACCGAGTACCCGACCGAGGTGAGCCCGCTGGCGCGGCGCAAGGATGCCAACCCCTTCGTCACCGAGCGCTTCGAGTTCTTCGTCGGCGGGCGCGAGATCGCCAACGGCTTCTCGGAGCTCAACGATGCCGAGGACCAGGCCGAGCGCTTCCGCGCCCAGGCCGCGGAGAAGGAGGCCGGTGACCTGGAAGCGATGTACTACGATGCCGACTTCGTGCGCGCGCTGGAGGTAGGCATGCCGCCCACCGCCGGCGAGGGCATCGGCATCGACCGACTGGTGATGCTGTTCACCGACAGCGCCTCGATCCGCGACGTGCTGCTGTTCCCGGCCATGCGGCCCGAAGTGGAATAGTTGGTAAACACGGCGTCCGGCGCCCATAATGGTCACCGTTTCGACGTCGAGGAGACCGTGATGAAACTGCTCAACCGCTCCGCACTGAGCGTCCGGCCGACCCGGTATTTCGTGGACTGGATCAATGCGCTCGAACCTTCGATGGAGGGTGACGACCTGACCCTGGCCGACGTCGAGCGCGAAAGCACCGTCTACCTCATCCCGGAAATGGATGCGCCGGAGGCGCTGGAAGCGTTCGTGCGCGAGCGCTATCTGGAGATTCTGGAGACCGAGCTGCGGGCCTGGGAAGAGGACGAGCGGCAGTGGCCCGAAGCCCTGGACTGGGGGCTCTTCCAGCGTTTCCTGCAGATCGAGCACAGCTACCTGGCCATCGACCTCGACAACGAGGCCGCGCTGGAGATCTCCGAGGTGGATGACGCACTGCTGCTGGAGACGGATCAGGACTGATCCTGCGGCTCGGCAGTCATCAGAGGAAACCGGCTACGGCCGGTTTCCGCGTATTGGACCCCGCAGCAATGGAAGCAGCATGAGTCGACTCTTCGCGGACCGCCCCGGCGACGACGGCCTGCCGGGCGCGGAGCGGCGCCTGGCGGTGCTGGCGCTGATTCTTACCACCTCGATGTCGGTGGTGGACACCACCATGGTCAACATCGCGCTGCCCTCCATCGCGAGCGAGCTTGGCGTCTCGGCGTCGCGCGTGGTGTGGGTCACCAACCTCTTCCAGGTCGTCTGCGCCGCCTTCCTGCTGGTGTTTGCCGCGCTCAGCGAACGGGTCAGCCGTCGCCGCCTCTACACCGCCGGCGTGGCGCTGTTCACGCTGGCCGCGCTGGGCAGCGCGCTGTCGCCCAACTTCGAGACGCTGCTGCTGTTCAGGGCCCTGCAGGGCCTGGGCGCGGCGGCAACTCTCTCCATCGGTCCGTCGCTGTATCGCTCGATCTTCCCCTCGCGGCTGCTCGGCAGCGCCCTGGGGCTATCGGCCCTGGTGGTGGCGGCCGGCTATGCCGCGGGGCCGACCGTCGGTGGGCTGGTACTCTCCGTGGCCGGCTGGCCCTGGCTGTTCGCCATGCATGTGCCGCTTGGCCTGTGCGCCGGCTGGCTGGCCTGGCGGGCGCTGCCCCGGGAGGCCGGCCGGCGCGACGACTTCGACTGGCGCGGGGCGCTGTGCTCGGTGGCCATGCTGGCCGGACTCTTCATCGGCCTGGATGGGGTCGGTCACGGTGCGCCGGCCTGGCAGGTCGCCACCTGGCTGTCCGTGAGCCTGCTCAGTGCCGTGCTGTTCCTGCAGCGCCAGCGTCGCGCCCGCCATCCGCTGCTGCCGCTGTCGCTGTTCGCTGAGCGGCGCTTCACCCTGGCGGTGACGGCCTCGGGACTCGCCTTCGTCGGTCAGGGGCTGGCTTTCGTGGCACTCTCCTTTCTCTATCAGCAGGAGATGGGCTTCACGCCGCTGGAGACCGCCTGGATGTTCACACCCTGGCCGCTGGCGATCATGCTGGTGGGCCCGGTGGCCGGCCAGCTGGCCGACAAGGTCAATCCCAGCCTGCTGTCGAGTGCCGGGCTGGTGGTGCTGCTGCTGGGCTTTGCCGCGCTGGCCGGGTTGCAGGCCGATGCCGGCGTACTCGACAGCCTCTGGCGCACGGCGCTCTGCGGCCTGGGCTTCGGGCTCTTCCAGCCGCCCAACAACCGCGAGATGATGGCCAGTGTTCCCGAGGCGCGCAGTGCCAGGGCCTCCGGCGTGATGAGCACCACCCGCACCGTGGGGCAGGCGCTGGGTGTGGCCCTGGTGGGAGGCTTTCTGGCCAGCGGGGCGCCGGTGCAGGCAACCCTGTGGGCGGGAGCCGGGGCCTGCGTGCTGTCACTGGCGGCCAGCGTTGGACGCATTTCCTCGGCCGGCAGGGCCCAGCACCGGGCGCGCCGCGCGGCGCCGCGGCAGCGGGCGTCGTCGCAGCGCGACTGAAAGCGTACACTGTGTTCACTATCCATTCCGCATCGAGATGTCGCCATGAGCATCCAGGTCATCATCGAAGACAAGCTCAGGGCCCTGGAGCCCGCCTATCTGGCCGTGGAGAACGAAAGCCACCGGCACAACGTACCGCCCAACAGCGAGACCCACTTCAAGGTCACGCTGGTCGCTGACCGCTTCGAGGGCTTGATGCCCGTCAAGCGGCACCAGCAGCTCTATGCGCTGCTCGCCGACGAACTGGCGGGGCCGGTGCATGCCCTTGCCCTGCACCTGTATACGCCCCAGGAGTGGGAGGCTAGCGGTCGCGCCCGCCCCGATTCGCCTGACTGCCGGGGTGGCGAGAGGCCGTGACCGCAGAACCGCAGCGGCTGCAGTATCTGGAGGCGATGGGCCTGACGGCCTGGTGTGCCCGCTACCGGCTGCCCAACGCGCGGCCTACGCCGGCC
>Ga0207414_1000744_pt1 | contig 13504 bp, 9 predicted proteins | sample PonA231FremontCA_2_FD_187269 | JGI IMG/M metagenome (GOLD analysis project Ga0207414, IMG submission 187269) | Marine sediment microbial community from Fremont, CA, USA - Pond A23 Sediment 1 (SPAdes) | ecosystem: Environmental > Aquatic > Marine > Unclassified | place: USA: Fremont, California... | reverse complement strand
CGGCCATGTTCGTGTGGTAGAAGCCGTGCATGCCGAGCCAGCCGAGGGCCAGGTCGTCGGTTTCGGGAAAGGCGCCCAGACCGTGGAGCGTGGTCGTGACCGGGATGTTGGTCTTGCGGGCGAGCTCCGTGAGGGCCTCCGGCGCGTCGGCGTTGATGGTGCCGCCGCCCACGTAGAGGAGCGGCTTCTCGGCCTCCTCAATCATCGCCGCCGCCCGATCCACCTGCGTCGGCGCGGCGGCGCCGGGCACGGAGTACCCGTCCAGCCCCGGCGCCTCCGGATACGCGAACGGGGCCTCGTCCATCTGTACGTCCTTTGGAAGGTCCACCACGACGGGGCCCGGACGGCCCGTGCGGGCGATGTGGTAGGCCTGCTTCACCGTCGAGGCCAGATTATTCACGTCCCGCACCAGGAAGTTGTGCTTCGTGATGCTCCGGGTGACGCCCGTCGTGTCGGTCTCCTGAAAGCTGTCGTTGCCGATCAGGTGGGTGGGCACCTGGCCGGTGAACACGACGATGGGGACCGAGTCGAGATACGCGTCCGCGATGCCCGTCACGGTGTTGGTGGCCCCGGGCCCGCTCGTGGCGAGCATGGTGCCCACCCGCCCGGTGGCCTTCGCGTAGCCCTCGGCGGCGTGGGTGCCGCCCTGCTCGTGCCGGACGAGGACGTGGTCGTACGACGGCTGGATGCGCTCCATCGCGTCGTAGATCTTGATGACGGCCCCGCCCGGATGGCCGAAGACGCGGTCCACGCCTTCTTCCTCGAGGGCACGGACGAAAATTTCGGAGCCTTTCAGAATGGGCGCGTCCGACGCGCCGTTTGAGGGGGGAGCGGCTGCATCGGAAGATGGCATGGTGTCGGTCGGCATCGGTCGGTCCGGGTCGGCCTAGTGTCGGAGAAACGTCGCGGGGAGGGACGGCGCGCGCGACCCCCTTCTCCCTCGCACACGCCCCGATGCCGTGTAGGCCGCCGAGACGCTAGACGGGTACACGGCGGGCCCGACGGAGGCACACAAGCGGAATGCGATGACGCTGGACAAGGGCACAGGCATCGGGGCGTGGGGGCTGAGGGGCCAATCCCCTCGGCGCCGCACGATACCTGATGTCATCGCTGGGAAGGGATTGGCGGTCGGTTGTTAGTCCGCAAGAATCGCAATAAGAAGAAGGACACGCACCGAACGCCGAAGCACGGTCGGCACGCGTCCCGTCACGGAAATCCCTTCGTGCATGATCGAACGACCCACGGAGGCCCGGTCTCCCTGAACAGAGGGAGGGCCCAGACCAAATCCCAAGAGGATGGAGTGCGAGGAAGACATCATCGTTGTGGATGGGGCGTCCGTTGAGCGTGAACCCCAATTAGAGGGACATGGAGTGCGGTGTCAAGGATAGAAGAGAAGCGGGGCGGTATGTTCGAGACGGAAGATCCTCTGATACGAAGCGCTTCCGGTACGAAGAAAATCGAACAAAACGCACCGTATGGCAAACGTATTTATTCTTTTCTCCAATGGGACTCAGAAATTTGTTTATCTGAGGTGCAAGAAAAATTTAAGTTCATTGTGTATTCACGATGGAGGGGGAGCAAACGGGGGGAGTACCAGAGGGGGCTTGCGCACAGGTGCCCAGGAGAAGAGGAAGTGCCTGGGGGTTACGACGTGACCTGCGCCTCCAGATTGTGTAGAAGGGCCTGAACTTCGCGTTCGTTGTAGCGCCGGATGAGCGGCCGGGCCAGTGGGTGCAGCAGGGTCGGCCCCGGAACCTGATACGTCGCTGCGTAGGTGAAGTGGCACCCACCGTCGATGGGCTCAAAGTACCATCGAAGGGTGCCTTGAAGGTCGCCCGTCATGCTCCAGACGATGCGCTCGTTCGGCACGTAGTCGGTCGCGCGGACCTCGCCGGAAAACGACAGTCCGAGGATCCGGTAGACGTAGTGGGCCCGAGAGCCGCCGTTCGGCAGTCGCTCGAGGAGCGTCGAGTCCGACAGACTCGGGGTAATACGCGCCTGGTGGGCGGGGGCATCCATGAAGTCAAACACCCGCTCCACCGGCGGAGAGAGGTCGATGTGCTCGCGAACGGTTAGCATTGAGTCATGAGTTGATAAGTCATGAGTTGGTGGGTCATGAGTGGGTCCGGTATATATTTTCCGAACTGCCGACCATGCGACGGAGGCGTACTCGTGATACGTGACTCACAACGCATGACTCACGACACTGCGAAACCGATATAGACGGCCTCCAGCGATGCGCCATGCCCATGGTTCGCAGACAGGAGCCGGTCATCGCCGGAACCGGATGTCCTGCACACGGCGCCCGATGGAGACGACGAAGCCGAGCGTGAGAATGATAATGCCGCCCCAGAGGACGCTGATGAGGGGCTTCGTGTAGGCCTGCACCACCACCCAGTTCTCGGGCATCACGTCGACGCCCTCTACGGCGAAGGTCGCCTCGCCGCTGTTCGCGTCCATCTCGGTAAAGCTCATTCGGAGGTCCCAGTCCGCGATTCGGTTCTCGATGTACTGCTGCGAGTTGTCGTTCATCACGAGGTAGATGGGCATGAGCGACCGGGTCTCTCGGGTATCGAGGTTGGTGACCCGAAGGCGGGCCCCCACGGCCATCTGCGCGTCGTCCGGCACGCGGGCGTCGGTCGCCGTCGTCTCCATGGCCCCCTCCGGGCCCTTCAGGACCTCGAATCCGTGGAAGGCGACCGCGTACTCCCGGTCCCCGAGGGTGGTCGAGTCGCCGTCCACGAGCTGAAACTCGCCGCCGGGCGGGCCCTCGTCCTGGGCGACGCCCGTTGCCGCCTTCGGCGTCACGGCGACAAAGAGATCCTTCTCCAGGAAGGCCTTCACGTCCGGGTGCTTGAACCACTGGTCGTTGCTGCCCTGGTACGCCACAGGGTTGAACGTGTGGGTGCGGCCCTGCGGGTCGCGCACGTCCAAGATGTACTGGCCGCGGCCCCGATCGGTCGTCGTCCTGCCCTCGTAGGTGACCCGGTACCCGTTCACGACGCGCGTCTGGCCCTTGGCCACCACGAAGTTCTCGCGCGGCATCTTGTCCTCGTCCGCCGCCGTGGGCTCGCCGATGCGGGGGAGGGCCTGGTCAAAGCCATTGGACGCGATGATGCCGAGGATGATGAGGGCGAAGCCAACGTGCGAGAGCGCCCCGCCGGCCATCCGGGGGTTGCCCCGAAGAATGCGCCAGAGCACAGCCCCGTTGCCGAAAAGCGAAAAGAAGCCCACGAAGAGCAGAAGCAGCATCTGCAGGGCCTGTCCGTACGCCGCCCAGAAGTCGGCCAGGCTTCCCGTGAGGCTGGCCGAGGCCGTCTGGGGGGCGGCTCCGGTTCCCGCCGGGATGACGAGCGCCTGCTCCGCGAACGGCGTCAGAATGAGCACGGCGATGGTGCTCGCGGTGGCCAGGGCAAGCGGCTTCAGCAGAACCCGGTTCACCGTCGCCACGTCCATCTTTTTCCACCAGAAGAGCTGGCCGAGCCCGGCAAGAAACACGAAGCCGAGCGCCAGGGGCAGCGTCCACTGGTTGTAAAACGACTGCGGCACGGCCGACGGGTTGTCCCGGAAGATCTGGCCGAAGATGGGCGCGCTGGTGCCGAGAATGATGACGGCGGCCGTGGCCGTGAGCAGGACCGATCCGCAGAGGATCATGAACTCGCGGGAGAGGGTGCGCGGCTCCTCGTCGGGCACGGGCAGCTCGCCGTACCGGTACGTGAACAGCCCGATGCCCAGGACGCCGAGGGTGGCGATCCAGAGCAGCAGCTGATTGTAGAGGCCGAGGCTCACGAACGAGTGCACCGACACGTCCCCCAAAATCCCGCTCCGCGTGAGGAACGTGGAGTAGATGACGAACAGGTACGCCGCGATGGAGAGGAGGAGCGAGGCCTTTTGGCTCGACCCACTCTTCTTCTGCACCAGCATCGTGTGGAAGGCGGCCACGCCCAGCAGCCAGGGGACGAGCGACGAATTTTCGACGGGGTCCCACGCCCAGTACCCACCGAACGAGAGCGTGACGTAGGCCCAGTACCCGCCCATCGCGATGGCCACGCCCAGCGCCATGACGGCGAAGAGCGTCCACGGCAGGGCCGGGCGCACCCACTGCGTGTAGCGCTTCTTCCACAGCGCCGCGAGGGCAAAGGCAAACGGCACCACCATCGCCGAGAAGCCGAGGAAGAGCACGGGCGGATGGATCGTCATCCAGGGGTTCTGGAGCAGGTCGTTGAGGCCCTGCCCGTCTGCCGGCACGAAGCCCGGGTTTTGCTGAAAGATGGGCGCGTCGGCAAACTTCTCCGGCAGCGTCATGAACGGGGAGGAGCCGATCTCAACGGGGCCGAACTGCAGCCCCACGACCATTGACAGGAGGAACAGCTGGCACAGCCCCACGATGGCCATCACTGGGGTTTCGTACTCCCGCTGGACGTACGCGATGAGGAGCCCCCCCACGACGCACATCATGAGGATCCAGAAGAGGAACGAGCCCTCCTGCCCCGCCCAGAACGTAGAGAAGAGGTAATTCAGCGGCAGATCGTTCGACGACTGCTGGTAGACGTAGGCGTACTGGTACTGGTGCGTAAGAAGCATGTACCAGAGGAGCCCGGAGGCGGCCCCCACGGCCGTGCTCATGGCGCCCCAGGCCCAGCGGCCCGCCCGCTTCCAGGTGCTGGCCGCGCGCTTGTCCTCGTCGGTCCGGGCGGCCCAGAAGAAGGCGACGGCCGACACGCCACACGTTACGAAGGCGCTCAGAAGGAGAAGCTCGCCGATCGTGCCGAGCATGTGAAGGGGGAGGCAACTAGGTCAGAAGGCGGAGATTCTTGAAAATGCGGCACCGGGCTCGGTTCCGCTCAAGATGGCTTCTGAAGGCGCACTTCGAATTAGTAGCAAACGTTTCAACGAACGACGGTGCGGGGGCGACGGTGCGGGCGCCGACGGGCACCCGTTGTGTCGGGCTCAGGGCGCTCTGGGCCGGAGAGAGACCGGGCCGGGGTGGGGAACCTTGGGCCCGGCACTGCTTTTCGACGGACAACAATCGCTTTCAAAATTCCGCCCTGCGCACAGCCCATGGGGATTCGACCGCACCCGGCCGTGAGGGACGCCTGGGCAGGGCCCCGCTGGGCCTTGCTTCTGCTGTGCGGGGTGCTGGCAGGGTGTGGCTCAACGCAGCACGTGGGGGAACAGGGGCTTCCCGAGGCGCAGGGGATTGCCAGCTACTACGCGGACAAGTTCGTGGGCCGAACGACGGCCAACGGAGAGATATACGACCACCAGGGGCTCACGGCCGCCCACCGCAGCCTGCCGTTCGGGACGCGGGTCCGTGCCACCCGCATCGACGCGCCTGCGCAGCCGTCCGTCGTTGTGCGCATCAACGACCGGGGGCCGTTCAAGGACGGGCGCATCATCGACCTTTCGAAGGCGGCCGCCGGGCGCCTGGACATGATCCGCGACGGGCTCGCGGAGGTGCGGCTGGAGATCGTCTCGTACCCGGCAGGCCCCGCCTCCACGACCGCCGGGCCGTCAGGGGAGAAGCCGTCGGGCCCGGAATCGTCAAGCGCCGGGTGGTAGCGCTGGGCCGGCGGGAACGGCGCCCAACGGGCACAATGACGTCCCGACAAGGAAGGCCCGACACCGATAGAAAAGGAGGTCGACCCGGCGGACGGGCGCGACCTCCTCGTTGAACACAGAGCACGGCGGGTGAAGGCGGCGGGGGACTACGGCTTCTCCGTGGCCACGAAGTCGGCCCGCTCGCCGGACGGGGTGCTCACCACATCCGTAACCTCAACCGAAAAGCTCTTCTCGCGCTCACGGCTTCGGTCGTAGAGGATGCCTTCGAAGTTGGCATCGTCCTCCTCGTTGGCGAGGTCCTCGATTTGCTCTTCGTCCTCCCCGAAGAAGACGCCCTTGTAGGCCTTGCCGTAAACGGTCTTTTCCGAGTAGGCGAACCCCTCCCCTTCCATGTCGTTAAGCGTTGCGTCGTGCAGGTCGTACAGGCTCATGGTCGTGCAGAGAATTTAGATGGGACAGCGTGTGCGAGGCGGGCGATGTGGGCGTGTACTGCCCAGGCGCGAGCAGCCCCCAAGTGAGAGCGAAACGGAGGACACGGCCGGGCGATCAGCATTGCACAAACGTCGAGGCATGTACTTCAGAATGAAGATGCCCGTGACCCCGATAGAACCAGTGCCTATACGACGCGAACGCCCATCGGTTCGCCGGGACGGGCGCGGACCCGTCTCGGGCGGAGAACGAAACATGCCTGGCCGTCATTCCTGCCCGTCTGCCGTGTTGTCCGTCGGTTATGCCTGAGTCCGCGTTCGATCCGGATCGTGTTCGAGACGCCCAGAACGGGGACGAACAGGCCCGGAACGGGCTCCTCCGTCGCCTAGAGCCCATTCTGCGGGGCTACTTCATCAAGCGCATCGGGGCCGAGACCGACGTTGATGATCTGGTGCAGAATACGCTGGTGCGCATCCACGAAAGCCTCGACGATCTTGAGAAGCCGGGCAGCCTGAAGTCGTTCGCCATGAAGGCGGCCCTGTTCGAACTGCAGGACTACTACCGTGGGCGCTACGACATGAAAGAGCACCTGCGCGACCCGGACCTGCCCCTGGGACAGTCGACGGACCCGGAGGACCGGAGTGCCCAGGTGGACGTGGAGACGGCCCTCGACGCCCTCACACCGAAGGCACAGCGCATCATGGAGCTGCGGGAGTACGGGTACCTCTACCGGGAGATTGCCCAGATGCTCGACACGACGGAGGCGGCGGTCAAGATGCAGGTAAAGCGTGCCTTCGAAACCATGAAGGATGCACTGACGGCCCTGCTCCTTCTCGCCTGGCTTTTTGGGCTGTAGTCAAATTTCCGGAACTGTTACTTTCCCGGCGTCGGGAGCGGCTACCCCTTTGGTCGGGGCCGTTCGGGGCGAGAAGGGCCCCCTTGGCCCCGGCCTCGGAGTCGGTTCTTTTCCTGACGGATACGATTACTCGGACCATGGACGACGCGTACGGTCCCCTTCTGTTTGAGGACGCCCTTTCTGCCGAGCAGCGGGCGAAGCTGCGGGCACGACTCGCCGACGACCCGGCGCTGGCCGATGGCTGGGCGCGCTGGCAGCAGGTGCGAGCCCGGCTGCGAGAGCGCCTGCAAGAGCATGTCCCCGACCGGCGCCTTCTCGTCCTGTATGCGCTGTCCGAAGAGGGCCGGGAGGACCTTCTGACGCCCGAGGAGGCCGAGGCCCTCGACGCGGCACGCCCCGCCATCGCCGACGCCCTCGACGCGGTTCCGGCCCTCCAGCAGGTGGTGAAACGGGTGCAGGACGAACGGGCCGACTTCGAAACGGTGTGGGCACAGCACCGCGAAGAGATTTGGGCTGCGGACGGCACGACAGACCGCCGCTCGCAGACGGACCGAAACGAGCGCGCCCCGCGGCGCCCCGGACGTGCTCGCAGGGAGGGGGGTGGGCGCCAGTGGGCGTGGCGCCTCACCGTTGCGGCCCTCCTGCTCGGCGCCGCCGTCCTGGCTGTGGTGTACGGGCCGCAAGGGGCGGAGCGGACGACCGTGACCGCGGAAGCGGGGGAGCAGCGGCGGGTGGCGTTTGAAGACGGCTCGACGGTTCGGCTCGTGGGGGCGTCCACGCTGTCCTACACGCCCGGGATGGACGCGGCCGAAGAGCGGCGCGTCACGCTGGCGCGTGGCCGCGCTTATTTCGATGTGACCGCCCGGGAGGACGTGCCGTTCGTCGTGACCACGCCCGCAGCCCGAACTGAAGTGCTCGGAACGAAATTCGGGGTCGCGGCCGGAACCGACACCACGGAGGTTGTGCTCGTGGACGGGCGGGTGCGCGTGGGGCCGGGCGGAAACAACGAGGCGGAGCCGGTGGTGCTGGCCCCGGGCGAGCGCAGCACAGTCCGAAGCGGGGACGCCCCCACGCCTCCCGCGCCCGTGGACCTCACCGCGACGCTGGACTGGACCGGACTTTTCGTCTTCCGGGCCGTGCCCACACGTGCCATCGCGGAGCGGCTGCGCGACCACTACGGCGCGTCCATCTCTGTGGCGCCGGCCCTTGCCGAGGAACCTGTGACGGGAACCTTTGAGCGGAATCGGTCGGTGGAGCAAGTGCTCAGCACGATTGCCCGCACGCTGGGAGCGGATGTGCGGACGGAAGGGGAGGCCTACCGACTCGAACCCGGCTCCTAAGGGGCCTTCGGGCAGCCCCAAGACGCTGGCAGCATGCGGAGGGCAGCATGCCGAGGGAGGGCTCGTTGAACGAGGGCCCGTGCCGAGAGTAGAATGATGTTCATTTGCTCTCCGGGTCCACCCCAGCGAGGACCGTGCCGCGCCTTCTCTGTGTCGTTGTTGTCCTGATGGGGGCCGTCGGGGGGGGCATGGAGGCCCGCGCGCAGGCGCCCATCGTCATTCGTGTCGACGAGGCCCCACTGACGGCAGCGCTCGAAGAGGTGCGCGCCCAGACGGACCTTGATCTCGTCTACGCCGAGCGGCTCGTGGAAGACCGCACGGCGAGCTGCTCGTACACGGGAACGGACCGGGGGGCCGCGCTCGCATGCATGCTCGACGGCACGGGCGTCCGGGCCGAGCGGGTGCGCCGGGGGCAATACGTGCTCGTGGCCCGGCCCGACGACGAGCGCAACGCAGAGGCCACGCCACGCGCCTCGCTCAAAGGGTACGTGCTGGACGCAGAGACGGGCGAGCGCCTGCCGGGCGCGCACGTCTACCTAACCCAACTGAAGGCCGGCGCGACGACGAACCAGGACGGCTACTTCGTGATGTCCGGCCTGCCCCCCGAAGACTATAGGGTGCGCATTTCGTACCTGGGGTACCAGTCCGTAGACACCACGCTCACGGCCGGGGCCGGGCCCGCCCGCATCTCGTTGGCCGGCACGTCCATCCAGTCGGAAGGCGTCGTCGTGGAAGCCGGGTCCACGAGTGTCGACGACAACGAACGTCTCCCGGGCATGCGGTCCGTCGCCCTGAACCAGCTGGGCCGGCTGCCCTCGTTCGGGGAGCCGGACCTCTTCCGTGCCCTTCAGTGGACGCCCGGCATCCGAAAGTCGGGCGTGACGAGCGGGGGGCTCAGTGTGCGGGGGGGCAACCCCGATCAAAACCTCTACCTCCTCGACGGCGCCCCGGTCTACCACCCGTGGCACGCCTTCAGCCTGATCTCGACGTTCCAGACCCAGACGCTCCGCTCCACCGAGCTCTACCGCGGGACCTTTCCCGTAGAGCACGGGGGGCGCCTGTCGGCCGTGCTCGATGCGCAGATGAAGGACGGAAGCCGACGCGCGCCGAAGGCCGTCGCGGGGCTCAGCGTGTTCAGCGGACGGTTTCGCGTCGAATCGCCCCTCACGGAGTCGACCTCGTTTATGGTGTCGGGGCGGCGCTCGTATCTCGACAAGCTCATCGGGCGGCGCCATCCGGTGACGGGGGACAATGGGCGCCGCGACACCCTCCGGACGGGGTACTACTTCTTCGACACCAGCGCGAAGCTCACGCACCGCTTTGGGCCGAACCACCGGCTTTCGCTCAGCTACTACCACGGGGGGGACGACCTCGATCTGCGCCTCCCGTTTGATCTGTCCCTGGATTTTTCTTCCTGGCTGCGCCCGCCCGATCTCCTGTTTGAGGTGGCCCAGAATTGGGACAATCGGGTCGTCAGCGCACAGCACCGCTATCTTGCCGGCGATGACCTGTTTCTTACCACGACAGGGTATTACTCCGGGTATCGGGCCCAGGAGGCGTCGTTCGTGCAGCCGACCACGACCGCATCGCTCACGTCCGACTACCGGGTCCGGCTCTCCGACGCAGGGGGGAAGGTGCAGGCCAACTATCACCACTCGGTGAGCCACGAGTGGACCGGAGGGCTCGAAGTCTCTACACTGCAATTCGAGAGCACGCTCAACAGCACCCTGCAGCGGTCGAGCGGAACGTCCAGCCGCCGCGTCCAGGACAGCCGCGTCGCCGCCGCGAAAGTGGTGGGGTATCTGCAGGACACCTGGACCCCGACGCCCCAGTGGACCGTGGAGTCGGGGGTGCGGGCGAGTTATTTCAGCGGGGGGGATTACGTACACCTCGCGCCCCGGCTCAGTGCGCAGCACGTGGTGCATCCGCGGTGGCTCGTCGTGGAGGGCAGCGTGGGCCTGCACGTGCAGCACCTGCAGCGCCTCCGAGATCGGTACTCGCTGGCGTACGACCTGGTATCGAGTCGATGGATCCCGGCGAGTGACCGCGTCCGGCCCGCAACCGGGGGGCAGTTGGGACTCGGGACGTACACGCAGTTGCGGCCCGGATGGAGCCTGGAGCTGGACGCCTACGCCCGGGAAACCCGCGACATCCTCGTGCCGGCCGACGTGTTTCAGGAGAAAGAGGGCATCGAGGGCCCGGGAATTGAGATTGGGGCACTGCTCGGCCAGTACGTGACCGGCACCGAGCGGGCCTTTGGCCTCGAATTCAGCACGCGCTACGAGCAGGGCCCGTGGCGGGCGCGGCTGGGACTGAGCATGGGCCGGACGTTTATCCAGGCCCCGGCCCGATCGGGCCTTCGGTGGCGGCCGTCGGGCCTGGACGTGCCGGTATCGGTCCGCAGTACGCTTGGGTGGACAGGGGCACACTGGCAGGCGACCGTGGCTGCGGAGCTGCGCAGCGGATATCCCATCACGGTGCCGGAGGCGCGCTACAAGCTGGGCGATCCCACGGCCCCCACACCGACGTCGTACCTGTACCGCCCGCAGGTGCACAACGGGCGGCTCCCCCCGTACCTCCGGGTGGACCTGACCGTGGGCTATCAGTTCCAATTGCTGTCCGCGGACTGGACCGCCGCGGTGGACATCTCCAACGTTACCAACCGCGACAACGTCCTGGATCGGACGTACCGGCCCACCGAGACGGGCGTTGACGTCAACCGCCAGCGGGGGCTGCCGATTCTTCCCCTGGTGGAGCTGGAGATGCGACTGTAGGCCCCGGCGTGCCAGAAGCCCCGCGCGCCAGAAGGCCGAGCGCAGACCGAGTCGACCGTTCGCTTGCCGACACGACCCGAATGCCCCGAGAGACAAAACGACACACGCTACGGGCCCTTGGGGGGGTGCTCCTAATGGCTGGGCTCATTCTGGTGCTGGGTCGATGCGACCTGGCGAACCCCACGGAGCCGCAGTCGGTCGTGGTGGAGGCGTTTTTTACGACCGCCCGCCCGCTCCCCTCGATCACCCTTCGGCGAACGCGCCCGCTCACCGCGCCCGGCCGTCGGGACGACAATGCGGCGGCCGGGGCGGCCATCGAGGTCGTCCTGGATGGGGAGTCCGTCTCGTACAAGGAGCACGATGCACGGCCGGGGCTGTACGTTCCGGAGGCGGCCCTCGGGACGGTGCCGGCGGACGTACCGTGGGCCCTTACAGTGAAGTGGCGGGACGAGATTGCGCGGGCGCAGGGCCGAACCCCGCCCCCTATCGACCTGGGCGAGGTCTGTATCGAGGTGCCGGCCGCTCCGGTGCAGGCCGTTCGCGTGGACTCGTTGCGTCGCGACTCGCTCGACATTCCCGCGGAGCAAGGATATCTTTACCCGATAAATGTATCGGTAAGGTGGCCGGCGGGGACACTCCCCCCGGGTGCGGACACGACCCACTGGGTGCGGCCGCAGCTCCGCCCCGACACCGCTGAGTTCTCGTCCCGCGTGGTCAACTTCTTCTTGGAGCCGGTGGACGTACGGCGTGAAGACCAGTTTCGGACCCGGAACGGGCAACGAGCGTGGCGGGGCGTCTACGCGGTGCCCGTCGCGGGCCGCACCTCGGCGCTTCCCGGACACGACCTCACCGTGACGATTGCTCGCGGCGACACTGCATTTGCGGCGTTTGCTCGGAGCCGTGACGACCCGGAGCGGCGCGAACCGGTGTCGAACGTGGAGGGCGGGCTCGGCATCGCCACGGCGGTCGCGATCGACTCGTTGCGTCGCACGGTGGAGGGGACGGGGAAACAGTGCTACGTTCCGTGAAGGCCCGGGTCCCCGGAGAATCCAGCCCGCAGATCAGGTGTACAACGACCCGAAACCACAGGCGAAGGCAGTCGCCACTCGACGTGCACACTCCATCGCAAATCCACCGATCCACATGTCCGAGGGGACGCCGGCAGGAACGATTACGCGCCTTGACCCTCAGGTCAACAACGAGAACCGGGTGTCGGTCTTCATCGACGACGAGTTTGCATTCGGGGTGCATGAGGACCTCGTGGTCAGGCACGGCCTGACGGTCGGGACGGCCCTCACGGCGGAGGACGTGCGCGAGATTGAGGCCGACGAGCAGTACGTGCAGGCCAAGCAGGCGGCGCTCGACTACCTTGCGCACAAACCGCGCACGGAGACGGAGGTGCGCCGGAAACTCAAGCGGAACGACACGCCGGCGTTCGTGATCGACGACGTGGTTGCCCGTCTGTACGAACTGGAGTACCTGGACGACGAGGCCTACGCGCACGACTACGCCCACAACCGCTTTTCCAGCAAGAAGTACGGCCCGGTACGCATCCGACGCGAGTTGAAAGAGCGGGGCATCGACCGGCACCTGGCCGACGCGGCGGTCGACACGCTTTTTGAGGACGAAGACGCAACTGCGGCGGCCTGGGAGCACGCCGAATCCCGGTGGCCGCGGCTGGCCGACGAGGACGACCCGCGTCGTCGCCGGCAGAAAATGTACCGGTATCTCCGCCGCCGCGGCTTCACGTCCGAAACCATCCGTCCCATCCTCGACGAGCTGGAGCGAGAGGGGGGGCGCTCTCCCGTGTAGACAGACGCGAACGAGAGCGGCCGCCCGCGCCCGACGGACGACGTTTATCTTTCATCCGCCACGCCCGCTCGCATGCCCGACGGCCCCGATCCGTCTTCCTCTGGTCCCGACGAATCGCTAGGCCCCGACTCAGAAGAACCGTCGTCGTCAGAGACGGCGCCGGCACGCCACGCCCGGACGACCCCGGCATCCCGCCGGGGCCACGCCCGAGAGCGAATGCCCGTCTCCCCGGACGGGGCCCCCAGCACGTTCACGTTCGACCGGGTGGTCCGTTTTCTGCTCGGGGCCGCGGCCGTCGGGTCCGTCGGGTGGATGGTGTGGTACTTCGCCGGCATTGTGCTGTACCTCATCGTCGGGGGGGTGCTCGCGTACCTGCTCCGGCCCCCCGTCGACTACATCCAGGGACTTGGCGTCGGACGGGTCCCGGCCATCCTGGTCGCCTTTGCGGTCTTTCTGGGGGTGATCGTGGTGATCGTGACGTCGGTGGTGCCGTTCATTACGCGTCAGGTCCAGGACTTGTCGCAGCTCATTACCATCGACACGGCCGCGTACGTGGCCACTCTCATCGAGGCGCAGGTTCAGGGCGTCGTTCCGCTGGAGCAAGGCGTCCTGGAGGAGAATGTCCGCCAGGCGGCCGAGTCGCTCATGCGGGGCGATCTGGTGGAGGGCCAACAGGTGGCCGAGACGGTGAGCTCTGTCGTGAGCGTCTTCACGAACATCGTGTACGCCGT
>Ga0207414_1000741_pt1 | contig 13520 bp, 21 predicted proteins | sample PonA231FremontCA_2_FD_187269 | JGI IMG/M metagenome (GOLD analysis project Ga0207414, IMG submission 187269) | Marine sediment microbial community from Fremont, CA, USA - Pond A23 Sediment 1 (SPAdes) | ecosystem: Environmental > Aquatic > Marine > Unclassified | place: USA: Fremont, California... | reverse complement strand
TCAAGCTGCTGGCCGACAGCATCGTCCACCCAGCGCTCGCGCAAAAGCTGCTGGAAAACATCTTCCATTGCCTGCATACGGCCAGCGAAAATATCCGCCAGCGCTTTCAGCTTTTCGGCATGGCTGTACAGCGACGTGAACCGGCCTTCCGCGCGGTCGCGGTAGTCGTCAATGCGGGCTACTGGCCAGTCGGTCATACTTCGGTCACCTCAACGCGAGCCGCGTCAAACAGGGCGATCTCGTTATTGTCCACCGTCAGGTTGGCCGATGCAAAGTCACCCGATCCGGGCTCGGTGTTCGGGTCAGTTGAAATGGCAATTTCAACGGTCACGCCCTCTAGGCCATCAACGGCACGGAAGATCGGCCCGACGAACGACTGGTAAATAACGCTGTCGCCAAGCTGCAACTCTCCGCCCTTGGCCACAAACGCATCGGTCGCGAGCGCGGGCGCGTTGCTTGGATAGGTGCCAACGCCATTGGCATCCAGCGTGATCTTCGCCCAAACGTACTGCGGGATGGGCCGCGAGAACTCAATGACCTGCAACTTGCCCTGCGAGTCCGGCACGATCTCCGTGATCTGCCCGGTGGTCTCAATGCCTGCCGCCTTCGCCTCCCAGAGCAGTGCCGCAACGTCCGCATCGGTGCCGCCAACCACGACTGCCTCAAACGAATGCGGCGGTCGCCCCTGGGCGTCCACCGTGTCGGTGCGGTTTTCAATGATGGTCGCGTTGGTGACGTCCTCAACCTGCTCCAGCAACCGCGAGCGAATGGCGTTAACCGTGGCGCTGCCGGTCACTTGCAATGACTGCGCCCGGCGCAAGCGCAACTCGGGATCTGACTCCACCGGCCGCCCGACCGTGGCGTCATCGTCATTGGTGATGGCGTCCCACCCTGCAACGGGCGTTTCAATGACGGTCAGCGTGCCGGCCGGCGCGACCACCGGGCCCGGCTCAATGGCAATCATCTGCCCGGTTCCTTCGCCTGTGCCGTCCAGCGTCACCGCTTCAACGAACTGGAAGATATCCTCAGCGCTAGTTTTGGCCGCGCTGTTGGCAGGGATGGTCGTGCCGGGCTCGCCGGTCAGCGTCACCTGGGCGACGGATCGCGTTGCCTCGCGCCGGGTAATGCCGGTGAGCTGCACGACGCCATCAAGCGACCGCCCGGCAGCGCTCGCCGGGTACTGCGAGGCATAAATCGCCTGCGCCGCCTGCACGATCTGCGCTTCTGCCTCGGCCATAATGCTGATCTGCTGGCCGATTGCAGACTCCGGCCCGGTGTTGATCGGCCCGTAGATCGCGCGGAACTCGTCTGTCAGCCGCGCGCGAATCTCCGCAAAGGTGTCTGCGCTCAACCCCTGCGGCGTCAGTTCTGTGCTCATACCGTCACCTCAATGTCCGTGTTCGTCCCGTCCACCAGCCGGGCGGTGAACGCGATCGCAATGCGCCGCGTGGTGGCGTCAAAATCCAGTCGCAGATTGTCAACCGACCGCACGTCAGGATCGCGCTCAACCAACTGCCGCACTAGGCTGCCGACAACCTCGGGCCGTGGCCTTTGGCCCAGCACGCGCTGCAAGTACGGGAACCCAGCCTGGCGATCCAGCCACCATTCCCCGCGCCATAGCAGGAGCTTCTGGCGTAGGCGCTGCGCCGTGGCATCGGTCGTGGCCGTGTCGTTGTCCTCGATGACAATATCGCCGTCTTGTAGCTTGTAGTCGATCATCTACCCACCTGCAAAAACATCGGGCGAGCCGCTGGTCATCGCGCCAGCGTCCGCGCTATCTCCAACCCGCCCAACCGCAATGCCTTCGGCAAACACTGTGCTGCTGCCTGCGTTGAGGTTAGCGACGTGCGGCGCACATGGCGGGTCAGGCGGGAACGGATGCGACACCGTTGGCGCCCCAACCACTGCCAGCAGGATGCCGTTGGCGTACACGCTGCCCTGGTTGGCCCCGGCAAGCGTTGTTGAGCCAGCACACCCATGGCCCGTTGCGAGCGAATCGCCTATGCGCACAACCGCCGGCATCAGTTCAAGTTCACCGTGCTGCCCTGAATGTTCACGTCGCCGCCGGCCGTAATGTCAATGTCTCCCGGCGCGGTCATCTTGATATTCGCGCTGCCTTCAACCTCAACGTCTCCATTTGGTTTAATCCGCACCTTGCTGCCAGCATAGCGCAGCAACACGTCATCGTTGTTCTCGCTCGGCTCAGGGTCGCCGCCCCAGTCGGCAAACGACACCAGCCCGGGGATTGCCACGGCGTCGGATATATCATGCTGGCGCCGGTCGTCCGGCTCAATCTCGCCGCCCTGCGCGAGCCAGTTGTCAATGCTCCGATCAGCAAACACCAGCAACACCGTATCCCCACGCTTGACCGGCATGGTCATCTGCGCGCCGCCTGACCGCGGCCAAACAACGGGCACATCGCTGACCACCGGGATTGATTCTATGAGCCCATCCGCATACTCGCGTTTTATGAGAGGTAGCACATTAGCGCGCTGTTCTGCGTGATCATATTGCTCAATGCGCGCCGGCAGCGAAACGTGCAGCGCGGCGGCCTGCTGGCGAAGCGCTCGGCGGATTGGCTCGGACAAACTATGGCGTCGCATAAACCTCAGCCTCCGTGTACCAATCATTGCCGCGCGTGTCGCCCAAGTGTACCACCCGGTCAACGCGATATTCTGCCTCGTCAATGCCCTGCGCGGCCAAAAGAACCGACGCGCCCGGCTCAACCTTGGGCGCCATCAACGTCCGCACCAGATAGCCATCGCCCTTCTGGCGCTGCGTTTCCGACTCGCGGTCGTCTAGCTTTTCCGGCGACGCAATCAGCCCGGTGTCCGGCGTAAGCCGCACCGCCGACGTATTGGCCGGCGCGTCGGGCGCAAGAATCTGGATGCGGCCATCTTGAATTGACCAGGTGAGCCCGGCCTTCGCGACCACGCGGTCCAGCGCGTCACGCGCCAATCCGGTAAAGGCGACACCCTGCTGGTACACGCCTTCCACTTCATAGCCCGTTTCGCGAACTGGCAAATCCAGCCGGTTCAAAACGGCGTCCAGCACGGTGCGTATAGGCGTGCCGGCGGCGAACGCCACGCTGATGCGGGTGTTCTTGATTGCCCGCGCGCCGTCTGTCAACTCAAACTCCAGATAAGTGTCGGGGCGCTCATGCTTGTAGACGGCCCGCACAACATCGCCGCTGTATATCTCCCCAACCGGCGCGCCCTGGTATCCGGCAGCAACCACGACGAACAGCGCGTCACGCACCAACCGATCGCGCGTCGCAGGGGCGGGGTTGTAAATCCTCACCACGCCATCGCCGCCTTCCGGCTCCAGCGTTTTGGTCAACTCAAACGACACGCGAAAGCGCTCGTCAAACGCCAGCCCTTCGCCGCGTTCATCGCCAACCTGCACCGACACGGCGCGCTGGAAAGCAGTCATGATGCGGCCTCAATGTAGTAAAGCTGGATGCAATCTTCATTGACAAACGCATCGCGGCCGGGGTCTTGGCGCGCGCGGTCGGTCGGGCATAGCGCGAAAAAGTCACCGGGCGGAAGCTCCGACTTGTAGTCGCTGCCAAACGTCAGCGGGAAGTTCAGAACCATGCGCACGGACTGGAGCAACGGCACGCCCGCACCGTTTTCAATGTCCATGAACCACGTCTGCATCCGGCCGTTCCAACGGAACACAAGGCGATACAGGCGCCCGTCAAGTTCAACTTCCTGCGCCGAAGCGGCAATGTCCGGGATGCGGATGCGTCGAACGGCCATCAGTCGGATTCTCCAAGAATGGAATCAAGAAATCTGTCAGCGCTGCTTTGTATACCCGCGGCCCTGTCCTCCGGCCGCACGCGCTCGCTGCGCGTTGCCCCTTGGTCTACCTCGGGCTGGGCAAGATCGCGATCCTCAGCGTCCACCTGCGCCGCTGACAGCACGCCTTCCACTACCTCCGGCGTCACCAAGCGCACCTGCTTGAACTCCAGGCTGAACGTCATGCTAGACGGGCGCTCGCGCGGCAAGTCCATGCTGACCAGTACCATGTCCGCGTAGGTTTTGCGGCCCGTTACCACCTGCATCAGATCGCCAGCGCGCCAAGCCGCGTCCAGTTTGTCGAACGCCTCCTGCGTTGCCCCACGTTCGGCGCCGCGCACGCCGGCATCCGTGACAAACCCGTCAAGGCGCACACGCTCTGGGTCAAGAATGACGTGATCGCTGATTGTGCTGCCATCCTCAACCGGGTGGTCGGTTGTGGTCGCGCTGCGGTCGTGCAGCTCCTCGACGGTCAGGTCGGCGTCAAAGGTGACCACGCCATCTAGCGCAAACCCGCTGGCGGTCTGGTTGCCGAACAGAAAATTCACAATGGCCATCGGCTACTCCACCGGCTGGAAGTCGATCATGGACTGGCGGATGATGCGGTCAAACTCGCTGTTGAATAGCTGCCGGGCCTCGCTTTGAAGCGCCGCGCGCTGTTCTTGATTCGTGCCCTCGGGCACCTGCAACGAAACATTGGCGTTGACGTTGACGCTGCTCTGCGGGTTAGCGGCGCCGGCCATATTGCGACGAACCTGCTCGGCCTGCTGATTGATCCGCTGCCGGCGCGGATCGCCGGTCATTTGAGCGGCTTCGTTGTCAGGCATCGACAGCGCGCCAGACAGCCAATCCGGCATCATGTCTTTCAGGCCTTCAACCAGCCGCCGTCCCAGCTCTTTGCCGCTGTTATAGAACGGCACGAACAGATCGCGCAGGCCTTGCAGAACGCGGTCTTTGTCAAGCGTCAGCGCGCCAATGAGAATGTCCGCCAGCCCCTTAAGCTGCTGTTTCATCACATCCACGTCGATGCCGAGCTGATCCTTGACCTCGGACACCTTGGCCTTGAAGTCATCCCAACTGCCAATAAACCGGCCAATCACGGACTGCCCGCCGAGAATCCAGACGATGATGTCCTCAATGGCGAAGGCGAGCGCGGTGAAGGCCGCGACAATGGGGATTCGCTGAATCGCGACCAGGGCCCCGCGCATGGTGAATAGCGATGCCGTCGCAACCTTCAACCCGATCGCCAGCGCTGTCAGCCAACGCGCCACCTTGAGCCCCGTCATCAGCAACAGCGCTGATACCGTCAGGCGAATGACGGATTCCCAGTCCGCAAAAGCGTTGACGATGCGGTCAAGCGTTTTCAACACGCCGCCAATGATGAGCCCGACGCTGCGCAGCGCAAACCCAATCCCTTGCAACACGCTTTGAAGCCGCTGCGTAATTAACTCGCGATTGCGCAGGATGAAAGCCTGCATCTGCATAAGGAAGTCAGACAACGCGGGCAGCAGTTCACCGCCCACGGTATTTCGCAGTCCGGTGAACACCGCCTGCAACCGCCCAATCTGACGGGTGTACGCGCGAGAATCCTGCGCCAGTGACCCGCCGATGGTCACGCCTAGCTCATCGGCCAGGCGTTGGAGCCGTTCAAATTCCTGGGTGTTGATTGAAAGGAACTCCGCGAACTGCTCGCCCGCCTGCCCGCCGAACAACTCGTCAACAATCCGCTGGCGCTCTGCGGCATTCTGAATGTCGTCAACGCGGGAGCGCACCAACGCAAACAGCGCGGCCGTATCGTTGGACACGGCATTCAGTTCACTGGCCTCTAGGCCCAGCGCGTTGAACGCATCAACGCCCGGCCCCTTGCCCGTCTTGACGAACTCGTCGGTGCGAAGGGACAGCTCTTTCAGGCCATCAATGACCGCATCCTGCTGCACGCCATACTGGCTCGCAGCAAACTGCAAGCGCGAAAGCTGCTCGGTGGTCAGGCCCAGCCGGTTAGCCCACTGGAGCGTCTCGGTTGCGGCCTGCGCCGTTGAGTTGGCGACCGATGCGGCCGCGCCGCCAATGGCAGTCACCGCCGCCGTGGTCGCAAGCGCTACGCGGCGGATGTTGCGAATAGCGTTTTCGTACCGGTTGGCCTGCGCCGTGTCGGCGGTAAAGCCTAGCCTTGTGACCAGCTCGCGTACAACCATTAGCGGTTACGCTCCTTTCGCTCTTGCTCTGCCTGCATGTCCGCCTGCATGTCCAGCAGCGCGTTGGCCTTGTGGACGTCTGCCAGCGAGTAGGTGGCCGCCGGACCGGACAGCTCACCCAATGTCGCCTTGCCTTCCATGACCAGCCTCCATGCCGGCCATTCTGCCTGCACGCTCTCGGCTAGTTCTCCGGGGAGGTCGCCGGACTGTTTTCGCTTGCGTCGCGGGCGCCAATAGCGCCCGCCATGCCGAAAAAATCCCCGAAGTTGGCCTCCACGATCCCTGGTAGTGCCTGCAAAAGCTCGCCGATGTTGCCGCTGTAAGCGTCATTGAACACCGAGTCCATGGTGATATCCTTGCCGTCGCGCGTTGTGCCATACAGCATGGAGCGCAACAGGTCGGGCGTGTCGCCATAAGCCAGCACGCTGACAATCGCTTCGGTCACGGAGCTGACGGGCACCTCGGAGTCAAGACCACCGGAGAACACTGCACTGACGCTCTCCGATGCGCCTGATTCCTTGAGTGCCGCGGCAATGCGCTGCGTCATGCGCAGGGCATACAGCCCATCCCACGGCACGATCTCATACTCATGTCCCTGAACGATCTTTTTTACCGGGTGCCGCGCCATTATTCACCTCCGCTGACGTTGGCGTTACCACCGAGTGTCATGTCAATGGCAGCGCAATCCAGCACCCACTCGCGCTCCTCAATGTCCTTTGAGAAGTCCGCGTCGGGCGACTGCTGCACATAGGCGCTGGCAGCGAATGCCACGGTGCGCCCGCTGGTGTCTTTGACCAGCACCGGAACCACACCACTGTCCGACTGCTCGTCGGCGATCATGTAGCCGGTGAGCACATCATTGCTCGGGCTCGTCTGCTGGAGCGTGATGGTGATGCTGCCAGCCCGGTTGCCCGTGCGGGCGCGGCTGGTCGTGCCATCAGCGCCGGTGACCTTGTTATAGGCCTGCTCGTCGCGGCTGATCGAGACAAACGTCCCATCGGCAAGGCCGCTGATCGGCACACCGCCGACAACGATGCGCACCTGGTCGGCTGCGTAAGTACGGATCTGGCTCATGTCGTTATCCCTCGTCTATTAAACGGTGAGCGTGCCGCGGATCTCGACACGATGGACGGCACCGGTGAGCTGCGCGCGGAAGGTGACGTCGCGATAAATACGCGCGGCGCGATCGCTGACCTGCTGCTCGCTGGCCGGCGGAACCGTGACCGTGTAGTCAGGCGCGATGACCTGACGGTCAACGGCAATGTCCAGACGGTTGCGCAGAAGCTCCTCGATGATTGCATCACCGCCGACATAAGGCACTTTGTCCACGCTTGCCAGTCGGGCAACCATGTCCTCGGCAATGCGGAACGTAAGCCAGTCCTGCGCGCGGATGATGTCGATGTACACGCCCAGCTCGCCGGTCTGTCCTTCAAAGGTGATCGGGTTGCCAGCGACCATGACGTAGTAGGTGGCACGCTTGGCCTCAGCGGCACCGCGGGCGGCGCTGGAAAGCGTGTCCGTGGGAATGCCCGAAAGCTGCTTCCACGCCCAGGTGGTCGTGCCGGGGTCCTGCGGCAACAGGGTGCCAGCCCACGCGACCTCGGGGTACGCGCTCGCAGCCAGCGAATGGTAGAACACCGCGGTGCGCGAATAGGTGTTGTCAAGCACCTGGCTCGCAACGTCCGTATCGTCCTGCGGGTCAATGACGTCGGCGCTGTCAGTCGCGGCCAGGAACAGCTTGAGGCGGGCGTTAATGTTGGCCGCCACGGCTAGAATGTCGCTGTCCTCGCGGCTTTCAATGGCAACGGCGTACCAGTCGTCGTCCGCGTCCGCAATGCTGTCAAGCGCTTCGGTGTAGCTCTCGCCTGCGCCCTTGAACCCGATGTACAAGCGATCAGGCCGAAGCTCCTGCCCAAAGTACGCAAGCGCCGCTTCGTACTCGGGGTCGCTTTCGGAGAACACGTTGGACACTTCGTCAAGGTTGCCGTAGCTGCGGACAATCTGCCCCTGCTTGGCGCTGCCCGAGCCATCGTCGGTGGTCCCAATGAACAGCAGAGTGCCGAAACCGACGCGGGTGACCGCCTCAATCTCCCGGCTGATCTGCACGTCAACGTAGTCAAGTACGCTCGCCATGGTGCTTTCCTCAGTTTGCAATGTCCGTGCTAAACGTCACGGCGCGGTCGTCAATGTCTGCCTCGTAGATAACGGTCTCCACCAGGCCCAGTTCTTCGGCAATCTCGCGGCCGATGCCAAACCGCACGTCAAACGTGGCGCGCGGCTCCCAATCTGTCTGCCCGGCCGACGGCGTGTCGGTAAGCAGCTCAACGGCGCGGAACGTCCAGCCATTAGCTGCCAGCGTCTCGCGGACCGTCTCCAAGTCCAACGTGTCGCGCAGGGCATCAGCACGCTCTAGCGCCGCGCGCGGGTCCAAGCTGTCGTCCGACTCGTACACCACGATGCTCACGGTCACGTCGCGGTTCACGGTCACTGTCGCGTTGCCCTGGTGGTCTACTGGCGTGCGGTAGGGCTCACCCACCCGGGCAACCTGTAAAACCTGCACGCTCGCAAACGGCGTGTCCGGCCGTGGCGCGTTCGGGTGCAGCCAAATGGCCGTCAGCCCTGTGTTATCCGCCACCCATTGGCGCAGCGCGTCCGTACTCATTCCTTCACCACCACGGTCTTGTGGTGCGGAACCACCGCGTTCTGCCACGGCTGACGGGCCATTGCGCGATACGGCAGACCATCCACGTCTACCACGTCGCCGACCGTGTTGTTGATCTCATTGGCCACATGAAGCGCGGTGTCGGAGTACAGCGTGAACGCCTGATTGTTTTCCTGCCCGCTCGGCAGCAAAGCCACATCATCGGGCGTCGCAGGCTGCACGCTCGCGCGCACCGTAAACGTCGCTTCACTGCCCGGCTGCCAAATGCCGTTGACGTACTGCCCCGGCTGCTGGCGCGTGACTGTAAGCGGGCGGCGAAACATCAGCTCACGCGCTCCCAGTTGATTGACCGCCGCAGCCGTCCTTCGTCGATCAACGGATTGCTACTGCCCTTGGCCGCAATCGTCGACGGCGCGTTCGGCGGCTGATCCAGCGCGGTCATGTATTCCTGCACCTGGTCTTTGTGCTTTTCGCCTAGCAGCCCGATTGCCCGGTTTGTATCAATCCGCCCTGCAACCACCTGGTTCCAAAGCCGTGCGCTGGTGCGCTGCAACTCACGCTGCCTTTGGTCATACGCGCCACGGATGAACGGACGGGCTGGCGTATTGCCTGCGCCAAACTCATTCCAAACGGCCACGTCCAGAACAGTCGTGTCGCCGCCTTCGTAATACCCTTCGCCCTCACCGAGCACGCCAACCTTGACCTGCGCTTTGCGGGCTTTCTTGATCTCGCGCTGAATGCGATTCCAGCCCTTGTCGCGATCGATCACGCCACGGCGGCTCATACAATCACCGTGCGGGCGCTGAACACCATCTGGCGGCGCAGTCGCAAAAGCTCGGCGCCGTAGCTGGTGGATGCCAACTCGTCATTGGTCTGCGGGCCTGAAAGCCCCACCGACAACTGCCCTTCCTTGCGGGAGTTGACCGCGCCGCTCATCCCTTCGCGCTGGGCCACCGTCCCGGTGTGCGCTGCCAGCAGTGCGACGGCATATTCGCGCTGCGCACCGTAGACCTTCCCAGTCTGGCTGTCCGCCAGATCAATCCAGTCGGTCTTGCTTGCCTCGCTGGCAAGCTCCGGTGCGATGCTGTCGAACAATGCCGCCGCGTCCGCCATGGTCAGCCCTCGATCTTCACAAGCTGCTCGGTCGCTGCCTCGGCAACGGTCTTGCGGCTGTCCTCGGCCAACTCGCGCAGCCGGTGGACGTCATAGGTTTCCCGAATCTCGTCCACGAGGTCCGCAGCCTTGGGCGCCGCCGGCTTGGCTTCGGTTGTGGCCGTCGCCTTACGCTTGGCAACACGCTCAACCAGTACACCGCGCTCAACGAGCTGGGCGCCAATCGGGTGAGCGTTGATCGCCTCCCACTGGTCAGCCGTAATGCCCTGGAGGCCGGGGTGCAAATTCACCCCAGCCACCGTGCGAAGGCGCGGCTCCATGAGTGCCACCTTCACGTCGCTCATCAAATACCCTCGCCGACGGCCTGCGAAAGCGGGTAGTAGATCAGCGTGCCGGCAACGCGGCTGTGGGCAGGCACGACGAACTCAAGGCCGCGCTCCTGCTCGGGCAGCTGCTCAAACACCACCGGCAGCTCAAGGGTGATCGCGTCAGGATCGCGACGATAGGCGATCATAATGTCGCCGCTGTACTGATCGCTCGCGATGTACTTGGCGCGCTCGCTGGCCTTGAGCTCGTTCGACCACTCAACAGTATCCACGAACGGGTTGTTCTGGATGAAGTACTGGAGAATGGTGGTGTCGGTGCCGGTGTCGGCATTGGTCGATGCGATGAGCGTGTACTGCTCAATCGGCAGAACCAGCGTGTCCGGCTGCTCGGCGCCGTTCGTGCGCTCAATGATGCTGTTCACGACAGCGTTCATGTCACGCACGATCTGCGACGGCGACTTGCTCGCGAACGTGGTGCCGCTGGACTCGCCATCATCAGGGACGGTCACCGCCGGCAGGTTGGGGTTGGTCAGCCAGCCCTGGAGCCCGAAGTCATCGTCACCGTAGAACGCGATCCGGTTGATCGCTTCGCGGATGGAGCGGACAGCGGCGTTGGCCTTGCGCGCCTCAAGCGGCTTACCCGCAAGCTGCGCGTTCCGAATTTCCTGCAAGCTGTACCCGAAGCTCGCGCCGAGGCTCTTGACCTTGGCGATGAACTCCTTGCCCTTGACGTCGGAGCGCGGCAGATCATCACCGTAGTCGCCGATGATCTTGGCAATGCCGGTCATGTCGTACTGCTCATAGACAACCGACTCGGCGCCGGCGCCAGCCGTGCTATCCGTGGGGATCAGGTCGAAAGCCCGGAGCGGCGCGCGGAGCACGTCATAAGACTGCGCCTTGACCGACTCCAGCTCCCGCTGGAAAAACATGGCGGCGGTTTCTGCGTCGCCGCGCACGTTGGTGTTATTAAGAGTGTCCAGAAGGCTCATGATTATATCCTCTGCCCTTAGTTCGGCTGATTGACTTCGACGATGGCCAGCTCGCCCGTGTCCGCGCTGGTGCGGAACACGCCGCCGGTCGCCAGGTTATCGGTGCTGACGTTCGTGAACTTGCCTTCCTCGCCCGAGGTGGTGACGTCCACATAAGCGACCTCACCAGCGGAGACGTTGGCGGTCACTTCAACGTAGGCCCGGCCCTTGCGGAGTACGTTCACCGCATCGCCGTCGGCATAGGCCGCGCCGGTGCTGTACTGCTCGCCGCCGGTTGCGGACTCATCAATGCCCTGCTGAACGCGGTGCGTGAAAAGCGCGACGCCGACAAAGGTTTCGTCGTCCGCAGCGCTGGCCGCCACCACGTCATCGCTGGCGCCGAGCGAAACGCCCAGGCCGAACTCAATGCCGCCGTCAGCCGCAAAGCTCTCAACGTGATCGAAGTCCAGACCGGCCTTCTGGCCCGCCTGCGCGTTGTCCATGGCGAAGCCATAGGTGGATTCGTTGATCTGTGCCATTGGTCAAATCCTCAGTTGCTGTTCTGACGCTTCCAAGCGCCGCGAATGCTGTCGATGGCGTCGGCACGCTTGTCAGCCTTGCCGCCCTCGTCGCCCTTGGGCGTTGCGGTCTCGCGCTGCTTGCTGGCGGCATCGTTGTGCGCCTTGTGCGTATCAACGGCGGCGTCAAAGCGGGCCTCAACGTAGACGTCCGACTTGTCGGCCAGGTCAGTGTCAGCGTGAACCGCCTTCACCACGGCCTCGCGAATCTCGCGATCGGTCTTGCCATCAAGCTCGGCGTCATCACCCAGCACCCGGCTGGCCGTACGCTCCAGCGCTACGCGCGCTTTGGCGGCCGCCTGAATGGCCTCGTCAGTGCGCTCGGCCTTGAGCTTTTCAAGCTCGGCATTGGCCTCGTCGAGCTTGGCCTGAACCTGCTCGCTGGCAGCCTTGGCCTCGTCGCGCTCGCTGGCGACACCCTTGATCTGCTCGTCCAGCTTGGACAGGTGGCGCTCCACCTGGGGCTGGACACCATACTCGATGCCGTCAATGCGGACGGCCACGGTGTTATCACTCATGCTGTCATTCCTCGTTGCTTGAGCGTTTTCAACGGCCACCGCATCTGCGGCGTCCAGATTAAGGCGCGCCATCTCGCCTGCGCGCGCCCGGTCTACAATCGCGACATGGTTGCCGCGGATGTCTCGCTGAATGGCGTCATACGTCATGCCGTCGGCCTCACCCGGCGTTTCATCCAGGTCGGCCATGTAGCCACCGGACAGCTCAACGGTGCCGCCCTCAATGCGGCTGATCGTCTCGGCGTCAGTGATCGTGAGCGGCATCACAAGCCACTCGCCATCCACCCGGATGTTTTCGCCAACCATGCCGACGGAAAGCCGCTTGGCATTGCCAGACGTGACCAGCCCCTCGTCGGGGTGGCCCATAGTGATCGGGGTATTCTTGAACGATGCCATGGCGTCGGCGGCAAAGACCTCGCTCGCCGGGCGATATTCGCGCCGCACGCCACCGCTGCCATCCTGGTAGGACTGCACGCCAAGGCGCGCAACGCGGGCCTCTCCGGTCAGGTAGCCCTCGTCCGTCATGGTCATGCGGATGGGCGCTTCTGCATAATCAATGCGTACTGCCATGCTGTCCTCTCGCTGTGATTCTGCCCAGCGGCGGCCTGCGTCGCCGCCCCATAACTGCCAAGCAATCCAGCCATTTGTTGGTCCGCCATCCGGTTCTGTCTTTTCAGTCGGTGGCACCCTGTTCTGCTCGTGGCGCGCGAAAAAGGATCGCATTCGCGCTAGTGTGTCAGGCGGAATCCCCTTGCCCGCTGCTAGATCACGCGCCCTCGCAATGCCAGTATCCGTGCCACCTCGCCCATACTCCCGCCGGTACTCCAGCCCCTGTTCTGCGGCTTCCTGCACGCCCTTCGGCGGAACGGGGTTGTCGTTGTCGGCCCTGCCCTCCCATGCGGCAGCACAAATAGCAACGGCCTGCTCCTGGCCAAACCCAGCGTCAACCTCTTTTTCAATACAGCGCGACATGAACGCGCTTTCAGTCTCGCCGGCTTTAGGGTCAATCGGCATCTGCCACCCACAAAAAAGCCCGCAATCCCCCGAAAGGGATGCGGGCCGTGTTCAAAACATTGAGGCCGTTTATAGGGTGACGCTAATGGTTGTCTCGGGACATGTCAAGCCCTGCCTGTATCCTTCGCTTTCACCCCGGCCGCCGGCGCCTTGTACCGTGGCCTCGGTTCAGCTTCAACCGGCACCCCATCGCGGAAACGAATGACCAGCTCGCCAGACAATCCAGCGGCCGAGAAGTGCCGCATCATTTCCAGCGCCCATTTTTCCTTATCCGTCATTGATTTCCTCCGACCACACAAAAGCGACATTGATCGTCTCGGCAGAATTGCTGGTGTTCTCAACGCGCATG
>Ga0207414_1000737_pt1 | contig 13551 bp, 22 predicted proteins | sample PonA231FremontCA_2_FD_187269 | JGI IMG/M metagenome (GOLD analysis project Ga0207414, IMG submission 187269) | Marine sediment microbial community from Fremont, CA, USA - Pond A23 Sediment 1 (SPAdes) | ecosystem: Environmental > Aquatic > Marine > Unclassified | place: USA: Fremont, California... | reverse complement strand
CACGATCGACTCTCTAATGTTCGAGAAAAACTCAGTAATTGATTCCCTGATTTTTGAGATAGTGTTCACGATCGATTCACGAATGTTAGAAAAGAACTCAGTTATCGACTCCCTAATGCCTGAAATTATTTCTACAATTGACTCTTTCAAACTAGTGAAAAATCCGACAATTCTATCCCGAAGGCTAGTAAAGAACCCGACAACTGACTCCCGAACACTAGAAAACGCATTAACGATCGACTCTCTGAGACCGGACACAAACTCAGTAATCCGACTCCACAATCCGCCGAAAAACTCTGAGATTCTAGATCCAATATTAGAAAAGAACTCAACAATCCTCTCCCAAATCCCAGAAAAGAACTGCCAAATCCTAGAACCAATATTAGAAAAGAACTCAACAATCCTCTCCCAAATCCCAGAAAAGAACTGCCAAATCCTAGATCCAATATTAGAGAAAAACCCAACTATCCGATCCCACAAACCGCCGAAAAACTCAGAAATACTCGAACTAATCCCCTCAACCCCGCCGAGATATTGGACCAGATAATACCCCCCGATCCCAACACCGATAAGAATAACGATCAAAGTCCCAAACTTAGAACCAGAACCTTTAGCGACAAAAAACCCATAAACTACAACGATAACGACATACAAAATAAGAGCTATCTCTAAGCTAGAAAGCGGAATTGAGCCCAATATTGACTCTAATATCCTCATCATCTCCTATTTTTCCGATTATCAACTCCTAAGAGAAATAAATCAAATTAGGGAGAGAACCGCTTTTACTCTCCCCGTTTTTCCAATTCTAACTCAGAGCTATCTCCAAACTTCTCTGTAAGTAAAGATGTTCAAGACGATAACCGTCAAGAACGACATCACTCCGACAAACCCAACGATCGCATAAGGGTTCAACTGCATTAGCGGAGCAATCACATAGTTAGTGAAGTTAGCGAATCCTTCCGCTACATAACCCATAGCTCCGCCGAGAACTCCACCGACCGAACTCAACTTAGATCGGACAGTCGATAAGAGCCCAGCAAAACTGACTCCGAAAACCGCAGGGAGCACTTTTTGGGTTATCACCATGAACAACACCGAAATACCGACCGCTAGTAAAATATACTTGGCAGCCGTTATCTTTCTTTCTCTCACAGTTCTCGTCATTACACATTCACCCTCACATCAAACACATTTGTCGCAAAGATCGCTAGGATAAAACTAGCCAATCCCATCGCTAACATCGACATTTTCCAAACTGTCGAATGCGTTGCATGAACGACCGAAGTCGAAGCAAAAGCCCACGACTTTACCGACAAAGTCTGATTAGTTAGCACTTGGTTGTCGTCTGCACTTGTCCCGATCCTTACGACAGGTTGAGCATTTTCCCCTGTCTCGCTTTGGATCAGATATGCGTAGTCTGTCGATATTTCGACAAGTTCCGAGCCTTGAGAGCCATCTATCTCATTATCGAAAATATCGAGAGTCCCATTAGATCCATCGTAATCCATCGAATACTCTAGATTTTCATAGTTGTCCGACAGTTCCGCCTCAGAGTAAAGCTCCACGATCTCCGAATCAACTAGATAACTCGCAGTCGGTTGAGAAATCTTAACGGTCAGATAGTCCTCATAACCGTCATCGACCGCTACATCAGAGATATAGATATCGATTACCCCATTATCAACGATATAGCTAACCGAGCTAGTCTGCTGAGTTCCTGTGTTGTCGTAGTAGGTATAAGTTCCTGTCTCGATATTATCAGCTCTCTGGACAGGTTCACTCGCCCCTATCAGAAAATCGTTAGCCTGTGCAACTCCGACAGGTATCGAAATTATAGCAATTATTGCAAGAACCGAAACTACTGCCCACTTAAGAGAAGCTCCTTTATTTCTCTTAGTCATTTTATCTGTTTAGGGACTATCCTCAACCTCTTTTTAAAAAACAGCTCGGGTTTTCAGCAAAATTCCTTTAAAAAGTATAAAAAGACAGCTTGAATCTCCTTATTCGAGAGCCTCATCAAGATCCGACCACTCATTAGCAAAAATCCGCTTATGATTATTCCGATCCTCAATATGTCCCCACTCAGAACTTTTCACTATCTTAGAAATTTTCCCATTATCGAGATTAAACCCATTCCCCGAAATATTTGAAAACTTAGCCCCGAAATCCGAAGCATGATAAACCTGATCGAAAACAAACAACTCATTACGACAATCCTCACAAACCAAAAGCTCATGAATCGCAGTTATTCCCTTCCGATCAGTCCACTCAAATTTTTCAAGAATCGCAGTATCTCCACAAATTTGACAGTTTCCTCTGATCTCTCTAATCTTAGTTCCGAGAGACAACCTAGATCTAGACAAAGGCATGACTAAAACAACCCCGCTAAAGTCTCTCGAACCGACTGAACGAAAGACTCCAAATCAAAATAACCGAAATGAGCTAAAGCAAGTAGGAGCAATAAGAACCCTAGAATCAACGCCAAAGTTCCCGATCCTCGATTATCTAATTCTAGCTTAATGATCCTCACCCCCCTTATATTCGATAATAATCACCCCTAACGCTAATCAACACGATCACCACAACACCCAACAAGGCAGTGAAACCCCCGCCTAACAAAGCTAACAACCATCTTAAGATATAATTAGAAACCCCATGAATCTCTAGATAATAAAAGAAAGAAGTAATCAACCACGCCCCTAGAAAATAAGCCCATAATCTATCCTTCATTAACTATCCCTCTCTTTTAATCTCCTATCCAATTCTTCACTTAACTTGAAATCTTGACTTCCCGACTCACAAGAATAGAAAATGACCAAACCTGCGAGAATTGTAAATATCCACATTCCAAAAATTTTGCCTGATAATTCAACCGAATCGACAAAATAAAGCATCAATTGAGGTAAAACCCAAACAATAGACACCACATAAACAACCCGATCAGATAAGCTAGACATCTAGCAATCCCCCCATTCTAAGATTCCATTATTAACCGATTCAATCAGTTTCCCTTCACTAATCAACTGATCTACAACTTTCTGACAATCCTCAACTGACCGGTCATCTTCCCGATCAGCTAAAAGTTCAATCAGATCGGACCGATCCAAATCATTTTCATTTAAAAGCTCTTTAATTTCTTTCCTGATATCCGAACCCTCTGTAACGCGTGAACGGGTGTTTTGGGAAGAAGTATTTTTATTATTACTATTTTCTCTCTCACAATGATTTTTTTGAGAATTACCCCGTTCAGGCGTTACATTGTCAATTGTTTCCTGCCCCTCATCAACAATATTATCATCTTTTTGTTTTCTAGGCAAATCCCTGTTGTACTCAGAATATTCCCCTTTCAAAGAAATATTCTTGAAACACCTTTTTCGCTTGTTGTTGATTTTAGGTTGGTATTTGCTCGCCGAAGGCATAGATCTATTAATCTCTTTAGTTAGCGGACCTTGATCTTTAGACTCAAGATCATGATTCTCACAATAATCTTTGTAAGCCTCGTGAATGTCCGATCTAACTATAAATTTATCGTAATCAGTCTGCAGGTGTTTCTCAATAAACCCTTTCTCAGGATCAGTCTGTCGAATCCATCTTTCTTTAATCTCGTCTCTCGTCTTATTCTCGCTGAACCCATCCTGTTCAAATAATCGATCCAACCCATCTAAAGCCCAATTCAAAAATCCGGACAATTCCTCATCAGACAATATCGACTCAGGTAAGCTAGAATCCGCATCTTTGTGGTTATCATCCGGATTCTTTGTAAACCTATAAGGACAATCGACCAGAATTATCCTTCTAAAAAAAGCATGGGTATCGTCATTCGTCTCTGGTAGTTCATTCGCAGCGAAAATCAGTTTAGCGTAGTTTTTGAACTTGAAACCCTCTTGATATAATCTCCTGCCCTTAAGATAATCATCTCCGGTTATTTTCTTGAATTTGTCCGTATCACTCAACGCGGTAGGAGTTTCTGCTGTCAGATTGGCTAGTTTTCCGAATAAATCTTTTCTCACAGTTTCTTTACTCAATAAAGACTGTAAACTGTCCGAAGATATGTTTTCTTCTCCTAAAAACTTGATTAGAAGGTTGATAAAAGTGCTCTTTCCATTAGCCCCATCTCCTAGAAGGACCAATGCTTTAGCGTAGGGGTATTTTTTCCATAAGGTATAACCAACAAATTCTTGAATTAGAGGGATGTCCTCTCCCTTGAAGATATCATTCAAAAGATTCAAAATCTTGGGGCATTCTGCCTCTGGATCATAAGAAACCGGAATCTTAGAAAGCGGGATCTCCTTCTCAGGGTCAAAATCTTCTAGCTCCCTCTCTTTAATATTTAAAATCCCATTTTCGACAGCTATTTTCTCTTTAGGAAGTCCGAAATTCTCTTTATCTTCTCTAGTTTTAGATCTGATGTGTTCTACTACTTCTTTCTGTTTTCTGTTCCTGCAGTCGTCCTTCATTTCTTTTGTTTTTTCTTCGATCAATCCTTCGGTTGTTTTGGATTCAAAAACTTTCTCTCCGGTGTAGTGATAGATCTCTTTGTTTTCCTTCATAGTCTTGAAAATATATTCTTCTATCAGAGTGTTCCCGATTTCATCGTGAGAAGTGGGGTGAAGTGGGAGAAGAGTTGTTGAATCACAATGAGGGGTTGGACAAAGGGGTGGCTCTCCGTCTACATTCTTATCTGAGAGTTTGTGTATCTCCCTGCATTTTGGACATTCCCATGCCTTTTCTGCGAATTGTCCGGATTTGATTAATTCTTCTGCCCTATCTTCTGAGACCTCAATTGTTTGAAATCTTTCTACTTTTCCGGGATTGTCGAATTCTGTACTCTCGAGGGCAGTAATAAAAACCATTTAGATCAACTCTTCAAGCCTCTATCTCCTGAGAGAGAATTTTTTGATAAGGGTTAAAGTCGGATTCTAGATTTTTTATCTTACCTAGAAGCTGATTGATCTCCCATTTTGTAGCTGAATCTTGACAACTTTCCCTAGCTGATTCGAGAGATTCTTCTAATTTTTGGATCTCTTCTTGGGATAGGATGATTTTATCCATCGATCTCCCTCCTGTCTAGTTCTCTCTTGAAGATCCAGACATCGGAGTTCGGGTTGGTTCTTTGATTCTTCAAGATTTCTTGACATTTGGAGCAAAGTTTCAAAACTGTCTCTCCATCGTACTCTAGTGTTGATTCTCTTCCTAATCCGATGGGAGAACCACAACGATCGCAGTAATTGCTGTGATTTATTGAGGTTAGATCTTCTTTAGAAAGCATTTTCTCCCCCCTTAGAAAAATACTGATCTGCTTTAGGACAGTTCAGAACGGAGCAATCAACTTCTTTTTCTTTAGCTGAGCACTTTCCATCCTCACAATAGTCGCATATTTCAGGCATAAGCTGATCCCATTCTTCTCTGATCATGCCTAACAGTTCTCGCTGGGCTGGAGGCAGTTCGTTTCTGACCTGCTCTTTTAGAAAACTAGCCATCATTTACCCCCATCCAAAAAATTGTCTTTTTTAGGGCAGTCGATTACTCTGCATTTTTCTTCGGTTATGGAGCAATTTTTCTCTTTCCTGTCATCGCAGAACTCTTTAGCCCATTTGTCCCAATTGTTTTCCATTATCCGTAGAATTTTCCGTCTTGAGGGGTTGAGCTCGTTCATGATCTCTTTTCCGAAAGATTTTGAACTCGCCATTATTTACCCCCGATCTGTTCAGGTGGGTATTTTTCTAGCGGAGCTTTGCATTCAGGACAGATAAAAATCTCTTCATTCTTAGGAATCCACTCATGTCCGCATTTTGAACATTTGTACTTCGGTAAATCAACTTTCATATTACCTTCTTTCTAAGATTACTTTTCAAGTAATTTACTTATAAATTTATTGCCTTTGAGTTTACTTTTAAGTAAAGAATGGGAGTAATACTAACAGGAGTGATTAAGAAACACTAAATCGAGGTAAAAAATGCCCGAATTTCCTATTTTAAAACTTAAGTGTAGCAATTGTGGACATGAGTGGATACCTAGACAAAAGAAGGTAGTAACTTGTGCAAATTGTAAAGTTGCATTAGAAAGACATGAACCCTCTCTAGTTTTGATAGGGGATCTATCAGATTACGAAGTTGAAGAAAGAGACTTATAGACTCAAATTAGCGATCTCCTTTTTGCAGTTCTCTAAACAAACCTCACAAATATGAAAATAATCCCCACTATCCCCATCTGTTTTAGAAATCGGATAAAGAACCCGACAACCTTCACAACCACATAGATCACAATTAGCCAATAATTTCCCCTCTTTTTGGATACTCTCATAAGTTCTGAGATTTTTTATGAGCTAACGAGAGGGAGTAGAGTAAAAGTAAAATCTTTTATTTAAAAAGAAAAAACCTATTTCGTTGAGAGGATGATAAATTGAGACCGCTAGGGTGGGGATTGATCGGAACCGGACTAGGATTTTTGATGTTTCTTCTAACGATTCCATTTGGAATGGTTGAGTCTTCGGGATCAGGAGGGGGACTGTTCACAGGACTAGCCGCTTTTTTCCTAATAATAACCATTTTCAGTATTCCGACTATGGGGTTAATCGAAATAATTCAATCATTCAGATCCAAAAAATCAGAAGAAAACAAAGAACAAAAGAAACAACAAATGATGGAGAAGAAAGAAACTAAGGATTCTATGGATGAATTGGAGAAATTGAACGATTTAAAAGAGGAAGGAGCTATTTCCGAAGAAGAATTTGAAGAGAAGAAAAAAGACCTCTTAGAAAAAATGTAGGTTTCTATTTAATATAAAAATCTTAAAAATCGATATGAGATGGTGTTTTTTTGGAAGTCAAATTACACACTAAATTAAAGCACAAGATAATGGCTTATTATTTTGCTAGTGGATGGAAACAGGTTTTTAAAAATGATAATTTTTACTCCCTCCACTATGTTGACTTATTTTCAGGAGACGGCATTTGTGAATGTAATGAACTTGATAAATATTTAGAACAGCATTTGCCCGATGATTTGAGTAAAAGAAGATGGAAACCTCCCTTTTTCAAACTTATGGATTTTGCTGATGGGGAAGACATGGATCTTCATTGTATTTTTAATGATAAGAATAGTGGCTGCCTAAAAAAATCAATTCATGTCTTTTTCCATTATCTCTTTAACTATTTCCCTAACTTGGTCTTTTGAAACCATTTTGCTAGAGACCTGATCTGCTATCTCTCCGCCTTCTTCCATCTTTTGCTGTGCATCCATCTCTAAACTCTGCCCACAATTTTGACAAAAACTAGCCTCTGGATCGTTTTTCTCCCCACATCTCGGACAATCAACAGGGGCTAAGTCGGATTTTTTCTCTTCTTTTTCATCTTCTCTGCCATGTAATCTAGCATAATCTCCATCGATATCCCTCCCACTCATGTGAACATAATCCGCCGGTCTGTCCGATCCTTGAACCCATCCGAACCATTCACATAGTTGTGATTCTGTAAATTTCGAGGCTAGGTAGGTGGCTCTAGAATGTCTAAAATGGTGAGGGTTCACAGGCTTGTCTATTTCGGCTCTTTCTTTAGTTTTGTTGAGCTGTTTTGTGATAGTCCTATAAGCCATCTTCTCGCAGCCATGCTTGGATATGGGGAACTGAACTGATTAGAGGGAGTCTCCTAGCTCCGGTCTTTCCATTTATGATTACTTTTTTCCCATGGGGATAGTCTTTCAAATCCCCTACTTCGAGATCTATCAGTTCTCCTATTCTAGCTCCGGTCTCCCAAAGCATTGAGATAAGAGCTTTATCTCTTGTGTTATTAGCTGAATCTAGAAGTTTTTGGATATCTTCTTCTGTCAGAACATCTTCAGGTAGGGTCTTGTTTGATTTTTTTCTAGTGGTATCGATCCATTCTACTTTTTCGGGATAGCTCCCATTGTGAATCCATTTGTAGAATTGTTTGAGGATGACCTTGTAGTCTCGCTTTGTTGCATAGGCTAGGTCTCTGTTATTTATCCATGCGACTGTGTCCTTAATATTGCCTAAATCTGCCTCTTCAAAGTTATAATCTATCTGTTCGGCTATTATTTTCAGATAATTAAGCAATTTGTAGATTCTAGACTTTGAATAGTCCTGAACTTCTAAATCCCTCTTGTACTCCCAAATCAGTTCCCTATTCTCCTCGCTAATATCGGCTTTCTCTATCCTTTCAACAACAGATTTTAACCTAGCTTCAACATTCCCAGTTGGGATTGTGGTCTATAATTTTGTTTTTCCCCTAATAAGTTGTGCTACAATTTATTGAACTAAAACGAGCAAGCCCCGGGCGTACGGTGTTGTGTTAAGACATCTATGAGTGGCACTATCTTGAGACACACGCATATTCCCATGGGCTCGAGGTAAATATACGTGTCTAAATAGGATAAGGTATTCCGATCGGTCTGATTCATTGAGTAAATCCGATCTTCTTGATTAGGTAGGGTTAGTTGGGGAAAAAAGCGATTTTCTCGAGGACGTCCACATGGCTCGAGGACTTGAATATTGTTTTCTTGATTAGGTAGGGTTAGTTGGGGAAAAAGCGATTCTCTCGAGAGTTCAGTTTTGATAATAGTCTCGACTTTGACAAGAGGGGCATTTAGACGGTCTCAACCCTTCCTCAACCTCTTTTTTCGAATATCTCTTAGATTTCCATTTATATCCGCAGTCTTGACATTCGAAAATCGCCGATTCTTCCGAGTCATCAAGATCCATGTTAAATTTAGAAACTTCATTAGTATCGAACTGCACACTCGTCGGTTCGATATCCTGAATTTTGATAGGATTAGGAAAATCAGAATTTAGTAATTTCTTATTTCCATAATTCTCATAATCGATTAGAGCTTTCTTTTTCGACTTTTTCCGAATAATGCAATTAGTGATTTTTGACTGAAACTGTCCGATCAGTCTCTCTGCGGTTTTCGAAATCAGGATAATATGAGTCGATTTTTTTCTCAATTTATCCCCCTCTTTACTTAACTCCTTAGCCTCATTTGTCGAACTGTCGAGCTTGTCTAAGAACTGTCGAGCCTCATCGATAATTACTAGCTTAGAGCCCGATCCATCAACAAACTCGAGAAGTTCATCCCACGACTCGATAAACTCGAACCTATCAGTCGTAATATTAGAGCCCACCTTATCTTTAACCGATTTTTCCTTAGTTAGCCTAGCTAATTCGAGAGAAAAGTCGGTTTTCCCCACACCGAGCCGATCCATTCCCGACACGATCACGAAAGGACTCCCAACATAAGAAAAGATAGGCTTAACAATCCACTTCATATTTTCCCACGATCCCCACTTATCATTTTGATATCCCGCCGAAAGTCCGAGCTGAGTGATCTCGTTAGACCTGTTAGGGATATATTTAGCAAAACCCATCTCTTGATGTTTGATTTTCAAAAGTTCCATTATGTTCTTAGTCCCTGATTCTCTCTGTCTCCTGATCGTATTGATAGCCCCGAGCTTCCTAGCCTCTGCCTCTGACTTGAGAGCATAGTCCGAAAGATGTTTTTTAGAGTTCTGGATCTTCTGAGAGAGTAAAATGTTTTCTCTCTCATGATCTTTAGCCCCAGCTTTTGACATTATTCCTTAGCCCCCTCTTTTAAATCGTCAAGATCTAAGTCCTCTTTTTCTAATTTTTCCTGTAAAATCTCTTTTTCGAGCTCTTTGTTGTCTTTGTTTAGAGTATCCAAAGGCTCGGTTATAGCCTCAGAGAGCAAACTGTTAGCATATTCGAGAGCTTTCTCCTGAGTGTTGTACTTGTACTGAGCATTTTCTTTAATGTTCTTCTTAGCGATTTCTTTCGATTCCTCGAAAGCCTCGGCCATCATAGAAAGTTTATAGTTCGAGACCTTATGCGACCATGCACAAACTATTTTCTCATTCTTTAGATCGACCATGTCCGCATGAAGTATCTGACTGCCATTTTGGTCTGTAAAGTAAGACTGATCTCCTACAACTTCAAAATCTGCAAGACGATTATTAGGAATTTGAACAATCCGATCGACCTTATCTTTTAGATCGGTCTGGATTACTAGAGTAGTGGGGACTGTCCTGATCGCCATCCAAAAGTAGTATGTAATCCCGAAACTCATGAGGAAAGAGAGAACTCCGAGCCCGAAAAGAAAAGCCTGATAGTAAAGCATGAGCCCGATAAGAATTATTCCGACTATCCCGATCCCGATCCGCCGATAATTATTTTTTAATGTCGATTCCCAAAAATTGAGTTGGGTATATTCGACCTTATCCATCTTTTTCTCTTTGTTGATCTTTTCCTCAGTATCCCCTAGCATTTTAGAATCCCTCAATTATCTCCTCTCTTTTCCTCTGATCCACAACATAGTAGGACAAGAAAAGAGCCGTTATTGTAGTGAACATCCCGATCATGACAGCTTTAGCATTTTGAACAACGAAAGTTCTAAACTTCATAGAGAGAGTCCTCGAACTGTCTTTTTTCATTAGCTCGTCTCTAGTTATCGACTTATTCATGATTTTGATATCTGTATATCGATATTCCTGACCGTTTAGAACTATTTTTAACTCCGCCGACATCCCTAAATCAAACCGATAATCCAGCGAGTAAACCCCGCTTTGATCAAAAGATCCCTCATCTAACAGTTCCCCATCCTTATAGATCTTGAACTCATTATTTTGAGAGTTAGAAAACATCGAAATCTCAACATTTCTAAAACCAATACCGCCATCTGTTAGAGCTAGAGCAAAATCCGAACTATTCTGAGTAGTTTTAATAAATATTCCCTGATCCTCGACATCTTTAGCATGAGCCGAAGGGATTAGAACTAAAGACATCAAAAGGACAAGTCCGAAAAGTTTAGCCTTGTTTTTCATCAATTACCACTCCTAATCCCTTTGATAACCCTACCTATCACGACAAGAATCAGTATTAAGATAGGAGCTCCCAAAACTAGCAAGAAAATATATGAGATTCCCCCGCCGATCTCGACATCACTATCCGAACTTGTCGAGCTTGTGTAAGTTGTCGAATAAATCCCATCGATCCCCGAATTTGACAGGACTCTGATAGTGATATCCTCGCCATTACCTTCATAACTGAGCTCGAAATTTTTCCCTGAAATATTAGCTGAAAGAGTCCCCCAATCCGAGTCATCGATAAAAACATCATCAGGGGAAAAATCGACATTAGGATCTATCGGACTAGCCGAACCCTGAACATCGACCATATTCTCATTATCGTCATAACTGACAGTCGCCTCGACCTCAAAATCCGAAACATAGAAAGCCTCGTTTTCCCTTTGAGAGTCCTTATTTTTATCATAATCAAGAGCCCGAACTACATAATCGAACCCTGCCCTCTGATAATCCTCTAGAGTCGAAGGATCATAAACCGCCGAATAAACTGCAGTAAAGTCATCGACCTTATAATCTAAACCTGCCTCGATCGTTTCCCTGATGTTTCCTGTATTGTCGATAATATCAAACTCAACGACATCGATATCCTCAATATTTTCATTATCAGAGACACGAACAGAGAGCTCGACATCAGAATTAGCCTGAGAGTCCGCCCAACTGACATTCTGATCGACATACTTATTCGATATTGAAACATTCTCGATGTTATGATTTTTCAAACTCTTAACTTCAAAATTAAAGCTATCAACCGTAGGAGTCGAGCTTGTTTTATCACTCTCAAGTTTAAACTGAACTTTAAAACCGTAATATTCTTCACTAATACCTAGATCCGAGTAGTCCAAACTATTAGAACCGTCTGAGAGAGTTATCCAATCCCCCGAATCTCCCACAAAACCATCATCATCCAAATCCCCCAAAACCCGAACTTTAACATTTTGATTAGATCCGATCGAAGTCGAAACATCTAAACCACTAACCTCACGAGAGCCTGAGAAGTCCGACCACATACTTGACTCCCATGAAGCTCGATTAAAAGAATCAGTATTGTATTCATAAATATCCCCATCATAATCAACCTCATAAAGTTTAGTTCCATCAGGTTTCCAAGTCATGCCATAAGTCTGTGTATCTTTTGGAGCTGTCTCCCCATGATAAGTAATTGTTGAGAGATCCCAAGCAGAGCCTAAATAATAAGATTTAAGATTATCCCCTCGACCTTGTTGATAAAGTTTAGTTCCATCAGGTTTCCAAGTTATCCCCCCCTGTCTCCAATAATCATAAAGCTGGACATTATCGAAATACTGAGCCGAATCGATATGCCAATCAAGATCCACCCCATACTCTCGAAGCTCTCCAGACTCAGTAATTACATAAAATTTAGTTCCATCAGGTTTCCAACCTATATCCCGAGCCCCATCAACCTGAAATATATAATCTAAAGACCAAGTTGAGAGATCCCAAGCAGTCCCAACATCATATTGATAAATATTATCCGAGTCATACCCCACTAAATAAAACTTAGTTCCATCAGAGTTCCAAGTTATACCACTAGAACCAGACCCTTTAAAGGTATAATTATAGTCCACTGCGTCTCTAGTTGAGACATCCCAAGCAGTCCCAACATCATATTGATAAACATCTTCATAGATTTTATGAACATCATAGATTTTAGTTCCATCAGAGTTCCAAGCCATGTCCCCTGGTGAAGCCGATCCCGAACTACAAGAATCAACGAAGGACTTAGAACTTAGATCAAACTGATTAATCCATAACTTATTAGCCCCTACTTCTGCATTATCTAAAGAGTCATAGTCATACCACTCATTTGAATTTGAAACATTCCAAGATTCACTAGCGAAACTTTGAGACATCGACAAACAACAAAACGCCAATATCAGAACCAAAATGACTAACTTTTTCATTTTCATTTGAATATCGCCGTCCTAGTGATTTTTGAGCCGATAATAGCCAAGATCGAGATAAAGAAAGCTCGGACAAAATCCTTGATCGGAGAGTTGATTACAGGGATGTCCATATAGAGCCATTCCGCATTTTGAAGTGTTGGAAAGATCGCCTCGAGAAAGCCCCATATTTGCATTCCGAACATGACCGCCGAGATCAGAATGAATAAACCGACTAGAAAAGTTTTAGTTTTCATATTATCATTCCTCTTTACTCCAAAATTTTAGATCCTCTAAGACTTGAGCAAAGTAGTCTTGAACTTCTTTGACAAAATTCTCTAAAGATTCTCTAATCGATTCTGCAATATTTTGGATAAAGTTGATCGGAGCCATTACGATGTCTCGGATCGCCTGAGTCAATCGGTTTAATACGTCTGAAATAGCCTGACCTATCCTTTCAAAAAATCCTTTGATCGACTCGACCATGCTCTCGACCATCGACCTGATCGAGTTAGCTATATTTGAGAAGAACGAAGTAAACGCCTCTCGAATCCTACTAGCCATCTCCGAAATACTCTGAGCTAGATTAGAAAAGAACTCAGTAATCGACTCTCGGATCGTCCCGAAAAGTTCTGAGATTCTAGATCCTAAATTTGAGAAGAACTCGGTTATCGACTCCCTAATGGTCTCGACAGCATTCACGATCGACTCTCTAATGTTCGAGAAAAACTCAGTAATTGATTCCCTGATTTTTGAG
>Ga0207414_1000736_pt1 | contig 13554 bp, 9 predicted proteins | sample PonA231FremontCA_2_FD_187269 | JGI IMG/M metagenome (GOLD analysis project Ga0207414, IMG submission 187269) | Marine sediment microbial community from Fremont, CA, USA - Pond A23 Sediment 1 (SPAdes) | ecosystem: Environmental > Aquatic > Marine > Unclassified | place: USA: Fremont, California... | reverse complement strand
GCGCTGATGTTCGACAACGAGTCGACGTCGGACACGATGCCGTACATGGAGATCAACGAGTCGAAGGTCGACGTCGCTCACGAAGCAACCGTCGGGAAGATCGGCGACGAGGACATCTTCTACCTCCAGTCGCGCGGGCTCGACGACGACGACGCCAAACAGATGATCGTCTCCGGGTTCATCGAGCCGATCACGGAGGAACTGCCGATCGAGTACGCCGTCGAGCTGAACCGCCTCGTCGAACTCGAGATGGAGGGCTCGCTAGGGTGATCTAATGCCGGAGTGCGCACACTGCGGAGCACACGTCTCACAACAGTTTGTGACCGTGTTCGGGTTGGACGGCGGTGACGTAGTTGCCTGCCCGGCGTGTTCTAATAAGGCAAACATCGCAGAGACAGTGTTATCCCGTCGCTCATAACGAACGATGGAACACTGCTTCGCATGTGACACTGACTATGGGTATCTTGGAACGACACCGCATGAGGGGTCCTGTCCGGCCTGTGGCTCGTCAGTCGTAACACCAGCAGGCGAACTCAGCGTCGTCGACACGACAACGTGGGAGAGTGCCAATAGTCTCTCGACAATCCACGTGACGGCGGTCGACGCCCGCTCTCGTCGGTTTGAGTTTGTCGTTGCGGCGCGTCGCGGCCGGGGAGAACTGGTCTGTCTTGCGATCGATGGGATGGCGGTGCCAACCGATACAGTGTGGTCAGTCCCGGCTGCCGTCGCTACGAGAGTTACCGCGCACGGGATCAGGCTCAGTGATTCCACGCCAGCTCAAAGCATATGAGGAACGGTACAGGCCGGACACACGGTCGGTCATGTCTGTCCTGTCTCGGTCGCGAGAGGTGATGTCGCTTGGTGAACTCGAATCTGAAATTGCTCCGACAGACCCCCGTTCATTGATCAAACGGAAATGATCGGTTACTCATATTAGATCTGTTTTTATTACCGTGCGCCCAACATATTGTTATAGAGATGAAAGAGCAGCTCAAAGTAGGAGTCATACAACACAACCCTGTAATCGGTGATGTAGACGGGAACCTCGGTAAGATCACCAAGGAGTACAGGCAGCTGGCGGATACTGAGCCTGATCTCGTTGTCACACCTGAACTCTCGATAGTTGGGTATCCACCGCGTGATTTACTCCACCGAGCAGAGATACTTGATGCTCAAGAAGCAGCTCTCAATGATCTGGCTTTAGAAACCACTGACGGGCCACCGTTAATCGTCGGCGCTGCGGTCAGAACCGAGCGTGACAGCGGTGCGCCGATCCACAATGCCGCAATCGTGCTCCGCGATGGAAAGAAGAGTGAAACGTACCACAAGCGGTTACTGCCGACATACGATGTCTTCGATGAGCATCGGTACTTCCAGCCCGGGACCGACCCAGTAGTCGTAGATATTGCGGACACCGCCATTGGACTCACGATCTGTGAAGACGCGTGGCAGGATGCCGTCGTAACCGGGACACGCCGCCACGACGAGAGTCCGCTACAGGACACAGCTGCGAGCGGAGCGGATCTTATTATTACGCTTTCTGCGAGCCCATTCAGTCTCGAGAAACCGTCTCGACGTGAACACCGGTTCGCAACGCATGCTGCTGAGACAGACTGTCCGGTTGTGTTTGTTAATCAAGTCGGTGGGAATGACGAGTTGATCTTCGACGGACACTCATTGGTCGCTGTTGATGGAGCGGTCCACGAGCAGTTGACAGGATTCGAGTCTAGCACTACTGTCGTGGACGTTTCGGTCGGCGGAGACGCAACAGTTCCGACAGGTAATACTGAAACCCGCGCTACGCAGGCCCGCAAAGCACTCACGCTCGGCGTAGGGGATTACTTCGAAAAAACCGGGTTTGAGGAAGCCGTAGTTGGGTTATCAGGTGGGATTGATTCCGCAGTCGCGGCCGCGCTCGCAGTAGCGGCACTCGACGCAGAGAACGTCTATGCCGTGTCTCTCCCAAGTGAGGTCACAAGCCAACAGAGCATCGCCGACGCTCAGACGGTAGCGGCAAACTTAGGCATCGAGTTCGATGTGATCCCTATCGGATCGGCAGTGGAGGACATCTCCCAGACGCTTGATGCGAACAACGCATCGCTCACTGGTGTTGCTGCTGAGAACATCCAAGCGCGAATCCGTGGGTCTATCCTCATGGGAATAGCGAACCAGCGTAATGCGCTCGTGCTCACCCCAGATAATAAGAGCGAAGCCGCAGTCGGCTACTGTACGCTGTACGGCGACGCCGTAGGCGCGCTTGCTCCACTCGGTGATTGTTACAAACAGCTGGTCTACGAGTTAGCTGGTGTGTTCAACGAGACACTTTCCTCAGCAGGATCATCGCCTGTGATTCCAACGTCTGTAATTGAGAAAGAGCCGAGCGCAGAGCTTCGTTCCGGGCAGGCCGACGAAGAGGAAATCCCAGCGTATGAGGTACTGGATCCTATTCTTGAACAGTATATCGAGGAAGGCGAAACCATCAGTTCGATACGAGAGGAATATCCCGACCACGTTGTTGACGAAGCACTTAGACGGACTACACACGCCGAATTCAAACGACGGCAAACTCCACCGCCACTTCGTATCACACAGAAGGCACTCGGGCGTGGATGGAACTATCCAATTGCCGCAGCGTACGATTGTCTACTCGATGACCATTGAGACTTCGTGAGCTGGCCGCTTCAAATAACCGGGCCAAGTTTCGGATGACGTTGCTGGAGAGCGTCGCAGCAGCCGTTGAGTTAGAATTCCAGTAGGAAGCGTAGGCACAAGTCTCAGGTAAAGGTCTTAGTTTTGTATCTTAGATAATAGTCTTAGATACACGGAGCTAGTAGTCAGACGGCGAACGACAGCAAGTTCATCCAATCAGTCAGTTCCACTGCTACCCACGTATGTTAGCTGCGCCGTGAGATCTGTCGCAGAGACCATTCCGACGATTTCATTTTTATTGCTAGCTACAGTGTTGACTCCTGAGGCCTACATGCGAACAAACGACATATAGTATGTAGACTGTCAAGTGTACGTTGGCTATCTATTGGCATAAGTGAGAGATATCTAGCTTGATTTCAACCAACGCGAAGCTAGCATATCGTGGTTCTGTTTGTTATGAGGGTTCGTTTAAATTTAGGCAGTTAGTAGATTCGCATTAGATATGAGATGCTGCTCGCAGCGCCACGGTTGAGCTACACAACTACCGATGATAATAGGCCACATCAGTTCCAATGGGTCGTATGAGCGAACACAGAGATTATCGCGCCGGTTTCCGCACGCAGCGTGAAGAGATTGAGGACAAACAGTTACCCACTACCGGAGAGTTTCCAGACTGGCTCTCTGGGGATCTCATCGGGAACGGGCCGGGACAGTTCGAGGCCGGCGACACAGGGCTGCGACACTGGTTCGACCCGTTCGCCATGCTCCGGCGCTTTCGGATTGACAACGGTGAGGTTAGGTACGCGAACAAATTTGTCCAGAGCCGGGATTACGCATTCGCACAGGATCATGGCGGCGTCCGAACCCCGTTCCCAGGAACACCTCCCGATCGATCGGTCTGGACACGACTGCGTCAAGTTCTCGATGGGACATTTCCGGACAACCCAGTCATCGGTATCCAGCGGTTCGGCGACGAATTCGCGGCGGTTACTGAGTCACCGACAGCACTGACGTTCGACCCTGACACGCTCGAAACGACGGGGCGAATCGATCTCACGGCTGGATTGGACTGCGATTTGACTCTCGCTCATGTTCACTACGACCCTGTCGCGGAAGAGTTCATCAATCTGGGGGTGTCGTATGGTCGCAACACGGTGTATACGGTGTTCAAGCGGCCGAGAGACGGTGGGACGCCGACCCCACTGAGTCGGCTTCAGTTCGATGAGGCACCGTACATTCATTCCTTCGCTGTGACCGGCCAGCACGTCGTCGTGACGGTAAACGCGTACGGGCTGGATACCACGCAGCTCCTCAAAGGTACCGTAACGAAGGAGACGTTCCTTGACGCGTTTCAGCCACTGTCGACGCCCCTCCGCTTCGTCATCCTCGATCGCTCGACCGGTGAACACGTGGCAACCGCGTCGGCGTCACCGGCGTTCATCTATCACCACGCGAACGCGTTCGAGCGTGATGGCGAGCTCGTCGTCGATGTAGTTGCGTTCGACGATGATCGAGCAGTGACCGGACTCGCATTGTCAAACCTCCGGAGCGACGATCCGGACCTTCCACGAGGCGACCTGTGTCGGTACACGGTACCGTTGTCCGGCGGTGAGGCAACTCGAGAGCCACTCCACCGTGGTCCAGTTGAATTCCCAGTGATCAACTACCGAGCGGTTAACGGTACACCCCACCGATACGTCTACCTCGCCGAAACTGACGGAGCGTCAAGTCTACCGACAGATATCACGAAGGTGGACGTCGACACCGGCACGGCCCACCGCTGGCGCGAGTCAGGTACTCATCCAGGCGAACCGCTGTTCGTCCCCGCGCCTGAGGCAGAAAACGAGGACGACGGGGTGCTGCTCTCGGTCGTATTAGATCCCGAGGCAGACCGCTCCCGGTTGGTCTGTCTCAACGCCGAGACGCTCGGGGAACTCGGCCGAGCCGAGCTCCCGCATCGTCTCCCGTTCGGATTCCACGGGCAATTCTACGGCCCCGTGGCTCCCGGACGGAGTATGGCGTGAGGTGTCGGATCAAAGTAAGCTAACCCACGACTAAAGTCGTGGGCTTTCAGCGTGGACTCCCGCTCTGGCCGAATCATAGCGGAAACAGCGCGGAAACCCACCCCTTCAGGGGTGGGAGGAAGCGCGTACGCTCCGTGCAACAATCCACCGACTACGACAGGGCCGACTCCCCAATAGTTTTGAATTATTGGCAGTACGTATGATGTATGGAGAAGCGGCGCACTGTTCCGGTGAAACTCGCCGTGGATAGTGACGACGCCGCACTCATCGAAGACACCGTCGACGAGTTCCTGTGGGCCGCTAACTACGTAACTCGCCACGCCTTCGAAGGCGAATACGTCACCACGAGCAAAACTACGCTCCACGACGACACCTACGAAGACGTGCGCGACGAGACGGCGTTACACAGCAACCACGTCCAAGCCGCCCGGAACAAGGCCGCTGACGCCTGTAAGGGCGTGGTCAAGAAGTGGAAACAGGGGAAGAAGGCGTCGATGCCGCACTTCACCAGTCCACACGTCGTCTACGACCACCGCACCGCCACCTTCCACGACGAGTACGTCAGCCTCGCCACCACAGACGGACGGATTGAAGCCGACTACGTGCTTCCTGACGACGAACAGGACACGCCCCACGCGGAATACCTCTTCTCAGATGAGTACGAGACGACAGGGGCGGAGTTACACTACCGGGACAGCGACTGGATGCTTCACATCCACTGCAAGATGGAAGTGGAGTCTGACACGGCGGAGCAGACAGCCACCGAGAACGGAACGGTTCTCGGGGTTGACCTCGGCGTGAACAGTCTTGTAGTTGCCTCGACTGGCACGTTCTGGACGGGTGACGAGTTCGACCACTGGCGGCGCGAATACGAGCAACGGCGTGGTGACTTACAGGAACACGGCACGCGGTGGGCGCATGAGAACATCCAATCGGTCGGTCGGAAAGAGGAAGGTCGGTTCAAAATCACGCTCCACCGCATCTCGAACGAGTTGGTAGCTGAAGCCCGCGAGTACAGCTGTTCGGTGATAGCGTTTGAGGACTTGACCGACATCCGTGAGCGCACTGGTGCGTCGTGGGGCCACAAGTGGGCATTCAACCGCCTGTTCGAGTACGTCGAGTACAAAGCAGCCGAGTACGGCATCAACGTGGAGCAGATTGACCCGAAGAACACGTCACGGCGGTGTTCGACGTGTGGGTTCACGCACCCCGACAACCGTAACGGCGAAGAGTTCGAGTGCCTGAAATGCGGGTACGAGAACCACGCCGACTACAACGCCGCCAAGAACATCGGCTTGCGGTATCTCCGCCGGAACCAAACTGGCTCTGGTGGAGGCGCACCCGTAGGCGTGCGGTTGAACAGCGGGACGCTGAACGCGAATGGAGAGTATGACCCTCCTGCCGAAATGTCGGCCAGAGCGGGAGTCCACGCTGAAAGCCCACGGCTTTAGCCGTGGGTTAGCTTACACAGAGTATGCTCCCATCTTAATTACTCTTTTCTAGGAGAGATCCTTGGTACAACATATCAATGAAGCACGGCACACGGGCCGACAGACGCTCAATGGTTGGCATAAATCGATGGGGCGGTGCTCGGTCGAGCGAGGAACAATGACGACGGCCGTCGGCGTTGATGTCGGCGGTACGTTTACCGACGTGGTACTCATCGCAGAGGGCACGCTCACAACGACAAAGGTTCCCTCGACGACAGACCAGAGCGAGGGTGTCATCCGTGGGATCCAGCAGGCCTGTAAGGACGCAGGAATTGACCCGTCCGAGATCACCGAGTTCTCACATGCGATGACGGTATCGACCAATGCCCTGCTCGAAGCTGACGGCGCCGAAACGGCACTCGTGACCACGGACGGTTTCCGTGACGTACTGGAAGTGGGTCGGCAGACGCGTCCAGATCTCTACGATCTTGACGCTGAGAAGCCGACACCACTGATACAGCGTCGGAACCGGTTCGAGCTTCCAGAGCGGACAACGATAGAGGGCGATCGAACGGTGCCCGACGCGGACGTGATCGATGATCTTATAGAGCAAATACGCGAGCGGAATGTCGAGAGCATCGTTGTCTCTTTCCTTCACGCATACGTTGATCCGAGCAACGAACAGCTCGTAGCCAAGCGGCTTCGGGAGGCACTCGATGTCTCGGTGTCGGCCTCTCATGAGGTTCTCAACGAGTTCCGCGAGTACGAGCGGACATCAACAGCAGCCGTTGACGCGTACGTTACGCCGGTGATCGACTCCTACATCGGACAGTTAGCGGAGCGTGCTAGCGATCTGGGGCTGCCTCAGCCCCGAATCATGCAGTCCAACGGTGGAATCGCCGAGGCAAGTGAGATTCGTACCCACGCCGTTCAAACTGTACTATCTGGTCCCGCGGCGGGCGTCGTTGGAGCAAATGGGACAACGGTAGGAGAAGACGAATTTGAGGGATTCGTTACATTCGATATGGGCGGTACGTCGAGCGACGTGAGCCTCATTCGAGATGGCAGCGTGGAGCGGACCACAGAAAGTGAGATCGATGGCCACCCAATCCGCGTTCCGATGGTTGATGTGACGACTGTTGGAGCTGGCGGTGGGAGCATCGCGTGGGTCGACGCTGGTGGCGCACTCCGCGTAGGACCTCGGTCAGCAGGCTCGAAGCCAGGGCCTGCCTGCTACGGTCATGGGGGCAAAGAGCCAACGGTGACGGACGCAAACCTCGTGCTGGGCTATCTCAGCGAGGAGACGCAACTAGGCGGGGAACTCAAGCTCGACGTGGATGCCGCTATTGATTCGCTTGAACGACTGGCGGACGAAGCTGATCTCGACTCCGCACGAGAGGCCGCAGAAGGCGTGTTCCGCGTTGCGAACACCAATATGACTCGAGCGATCCGCTCAGTCACTGTAGAACGAGGACACGATCCCCGCGAGTTCGGTCTCGCCGCATTCGGCGGTGCAGGTCCTGTACACGCCGCGGCGCTCGCGAATGATCTTGACATCGGAACCGTCGTTGTTCCTCACGTTTGCGGCGTGCTATCGGCGTACGGTCTGCTCGACGCCGACGAGACGTACGACGCTGTCCGAACGTATCAAACGCCTCTGTCGGAAACAATGGGAACAGAACTTAAGACGGTGTACGAGCAACTTACGGCCGAACTACCGTCCGACCGCAGCGCAGGTGACATATCGCTTCAGTGTTCAGCTGACCTCCGCTACCGGGGGCAAAGCTTCGAACTTGAGGTCGACGTGGAGCAGCCTATCGAGACTGACGTACTTCGGACCGCATTTGAGACGGCCCACAAGAGAGTGTACGGCTATACGGCCGAGGAACCAGTTGAAGTGGTAAATCTCCGAGTCACCGCGACGATCCCACGGAGCGCTTCTGCGACTGAGCTCACAGAAGAAACCTTCGAGAAAGTGGCAGAGCATACTGCCGTGTTCAACGGTACGGAGTACACAACTCCTGTCTACCGTCGACCAACGACGAGCGGGACCACAATCGACGGCCCAGCCGTGCTCGAACAAGACGAAAGCACGACTGTTGTTCCTCCCGAGTGGGAGGCAACTGTACAAAAGAACGGCTCGCTCGCACTCACGGAGGTACAACGATGACGGTTGACGACTCGACAGCCGAAAGTATCGACTCAGTGACGCTTGAGGTGTTTCGAAATAAACTTGAGAGCATTGCTGAGGAGATGGGGAAGGTACTTATACAAAGTGCCTACTCGCCGAACATCAAGGAACGGCAAGATTGCTCTACTGCGCTGTTCGATGCTGACGGCCGGATGGTCGCACAAGCAGAGCACATTCCGGTTCATCTCGGCGCGATGCCGGACGCCGTTGCCGCCGTGACCGCAAAGGATCCCGAGCCGGGTGATGCGTACATCCTGAACGACCCGTTCGAGGGAGGGACCCATCTCCCGGACGTGACGATTGTCTCACCAATCGCAACAGAATCAGATGTCATCGGCTACGCCGTAACACGGGCGCATCACGCGGACATGGGTGGGATGACTCCCGGGAGCATGCCCGCCGGCGCTACTGATATTTACCAAGAGGGGTTACGCCTCCCCGCGGTCAAGCTCCGCTCCGGAGGCGAGCTGAACGAGGATCTGCTGGCGATGATTTTAGCGAACGTACGTAACAGGACCGAACGGCGAGCAGACCTTCGCGCACAGCTTGCGGCCCACGATCGTGCTGAAGACCGATTGCGCTCGCTTATCGACGAGCACGGACGCGACCAAGTCAACCAGGCATTCGGCGCGGTTATCAACTATTCTCAGGCCCGGATGACAGATGAGTTGACTGCTTTCCCCGATGGAACTTATGAGGCCCATGATGTGCTTGAGGGCGACGGCGTGAGCGACGCAGAGATACCGATTAGGGTGTCCATCACCGTCGATGGGGCCACAGTCGAAGTTGACTTCACAGGGACCGCCGACCAGTGTGCCGGCAACATGAACGCACCGCTGTCGGTGGCGAAGAGCGCGGTGTACTTTGTAGTTCGGTGTATCACTGACCCCGAGATTCCCCCGAATTATGGGAGTTACGCCGACATCACTGTTACCGCTCCACAGGGAACGGTCGTGAATCCGACACCACCGGCGTCGGTCGTTGGGGGCAATGTTGAAACCAGCCAACGACTCACCGACGTGGTGTTCGCGGCGTTCGCCGAGGCTGCCCCTGAACGTGTGCCAGCAGCATCGCAGGGGACCATGAACAACGTTATTATTGGGAACCGCGATCGTGGAGGGTTCACATACTACGAGACTATCGGCGGTGGATTCGGCGCACGACCCAACAAAGACGGGATGGACGGCGTCCAAGTTGGGATGACTAACACGCTAAACACACCAATTGAGGTACTAGAAGCTGAGTATCCCTTCACAGTCGAACAATACGGGTTCCGTGAGGGTAGTGGCGGCGACGGGCAGTACCGCGGCGGCTTGGGACTGGTTCGGTCAGTAACCATCGAGACCGAGGCAGTAGTCTCATTGCTGACTGAGCGCCGTCGTCGTCGTCCACAGGGCGCTGCGGGCGGCGAGCCCGGGGCAGCGGGTGAGAACCTCGCTAATGGTGAGCCGTTACCCGCCAAAACTACTCGAGAGGTAGAGGCAGGTACAACCATCACAGTCCGGACTCCTGGCGGCGGCGGATACGGTAATCCTAGCAAACGGACAGCCGACGACCGCAAAGCCGACCGCCTCGACGAGAAAGTGAGCGACAACCACGAGGATCAATGACTGACACACACAAACTCGAAGAACTGTCCTGGCCCGCGGTCGAGCAATACATCACCGGCCGCGGCGGCTTCATGAAATTACAACACCAGATGTGAGTGTAGCAGCTAGCACGTTGCGGACTACACACCCCTCTATCGATGTGTTCTCGACGTTCGGTGCTGTTAGATAAGCTAGAAGTTGAATCACGGTTAGAGTAAAATTCTCATACAACAGGCGTCACTTTGAGGCGAAAGAGACACACCCCTCTATCGATGTGTTCCGCTCACTCGTCGTCGAGGCGATACTAGTGAGATCTGAGCTGTAATTGTCGATAGAGCCCAAAATCGGCGTCTTGAACTGTTATACGTCGGGTATTGTAAGGGAGCTAGCGGCACAGAGCTGTCGTTGTGAAAGCCACAGAATACATGCTGTCAGAACACATCGAACACATCGATAGAGGGGTGTGTGTGTTTGTGTTAGTTGAAGAAGAGAAGAAGAGAGAATGAGGAGAATAGAACGAATCGTTCAGAACATACGAGAGCACGGTTCGTTCGATTTAGACGGACAAGACGTGACTACCTCGAATACGCCAGTTGAACCAGCCAGCAAATCACCCCACCCTGCGAAGACATCGAACACATCGATAGAGGGGTGTGTGTCTTCGAGCGTGCGATCGTGAACACATCGTCACCGGCTACTGGTAGTTACCCCGTTATCACTGTTCTCACGCGATTAATACGGTATTGTGCGGTTTCAAACGTCTAATTACACTTCGATAGAGGTGGGGAACCTTTTTCATACAGGGCGGTATCAGTGTGCGTATGGGTATTGACGACTCCGATGATCCTTTAGAGAAGTCGGGATCGCCGGAGGATGAGACAACGGCTCAAGCAGAGCTGTCGAATACGTCTCACGTCACAACTGGTGATTCACAGTCCAAGGGCGATCCTGATTCTGAGGAGCCCTCCCAGTCGATCGAGGATATGCTGCTCGAGTTTGATGACCAGAAGGGACTAATTCGAGAACGAGCGCTACTTGATCCTAACTACGTCGTCGAAGAGGACCGCATTGTGGGTCGCGACGAGCAACTCCAGGAGGTCACCAAAATGCTCCGTGTTGCGCTTGGAGACAACCGACCGCCAAATTTGTTCCTCTACGGCCCGTCCGGAACGGGCAAGTCGCTGATCACAAAGGCCGTTTGCCATAACATCAGCCGGATCTGTAAAAGCCGAGATATCCAGTTCGGCACAATCGAAGTGAACTGCCAAGATCTGGATACGCTGGGTATCGCCGTGTATGAGCTCGTCCAACAGGCTGCCGATGAAGCGGGGGTTGCTGTCGAGGTTCCTAAACACGGCGTCGCGACGAAGGAGAAATGGGACGAACTCTACCGTATCGTTAACGAGCATTTCGACTCCGTCGTGTTTGTCCTCGATGAACTGGACATGCTCGTTGGACGACGGGACAAACAAGAGCCCGCGTTCTCGCGACTACTATATCAGCTCTCTCGGGCTGGGACGAACGACGACCTAAACGCGTATATCTCGGTCGTTGCGATCTCGAACGACACGAAGATGATGGAATCTGTTGGGAGTCGCGCAGTTAGCTCGTTTACTCCCGAAGATGTCCATTTCGACGATTACGATGCCGATCAACTTCAATCGATTCTTCGACGCAGGCAAGATGCCTTCCACGAAGATGTCGTCGACGAGGCTGTCATCCCACTTGCGGCGGCATTCGCCGCACAAACTCATGGTGACGCCAGGAAGGCGATTGATCTCATGCGTGTTGCCGGTGAATTAGCTGAACGGGAAGGTGACACTCGCGTTCGGGAAAAACACGTCCGCACCGCACAAGCCAAAGTCGAAAAGAATCGGGTGCTTGAGGTTGTCCGTGGTATTAGTACACAAAAGAAGCTCTGCTTATACGCAACCGCAGCCGTCGCCTCCAAAACCGATAGCGGGTCTGCTCGAAGCACGACCGGCTACCGCGTGTATCAGTACCTGACTGACGCCATCGACGCTGATCAGTACCACCAGGAAACGTACGTCAATAAAATGAAAGAGCTCACAACCTATTCGCTGGTCGACTTCGAACGTCGGAGCCACGGCCCGAGCTCTGGAATGTTCCTTGAGTTCCAGTTCGGAGAGCGACCAGAAACAATTCTGGAAACACTTCGAGAGGATTCGCGCATTGAGGCGGTCTCCGAAGATGAGGTCAACTCCGTCGTTGAAGCTCAAATTCGCAACCAGACGTAGGGGTGACTCTCACTAAGATCACCGTTCGTCGCCCTCCAGATCCATTCAGGATCGAGTAGACCTGATACTGTGTCCATTAGTTTGCGTATACACCCCTCTATCGATGTGTTCCCTAGGGTTGTATCAAGAAACAATTGTCATTCTGTACGCTAGTCTTAGGCCCCTTGCTCATGATATCCCGTTAGTTCACGTACACACCCCTCTATCGATGTGTTCAAAACAGCCTGCTACCACGATACAACCTGGATTTTATTTCGACTCAATCTACAGATTAAATACTGTTTTCCGTTAGCCTGAGCACACACCCCTCTATCGATGTGTTCGGTGTGTCTGTTATCAAACCACAGAAGATATGCGTCTCACCTGTTGACCCTATTAAGTAACTTCCCATTAAATCGAGTATACACCCCTCTATCGATGTGTGATCTCGTTTTTGAAGGGCTAAAACACCAGATTATCGAGGAATTTGTCCGGAGAGCATGGACGGCTCTACTGACCTAAGTCCCAGTATGAGCCTGTCATACAATAGTTCTCGATGGGTATAATTTGCAGTCTAGAGATTGAACAGAACCGTTGAATGGAGGAATCACGGTCTTAGGAGTGAATTTAGGGCTGTATAATCCTCAGGTAGAGGGCGTGAGACGTATTCTATGACACGCTGCCCAGTATACTTGTCAGAAGCTACTCGTCCGCGTCGACTGGCCCTTTGTATTGTGAGCGGATCTTTTCCCCTTCCCGCCACTGCCAGTAGTAGTAGCGGTTACCATTGATCGCCTTGATCGTGATCGTCGCTTTGGCGGGGACGTCATCTGGGATATCATCAGGTCGCTCTTCATTTTGGTCGTCAGCTGAATCCTCGTCGGGCTGAGCGCCACGTGCTTTGTGCGATGCGAGCGCCTCGGCGTAGCGTGCGACGTATCGGAGATCCGTTGGCGAGTAGCTGTTGAGTGTGTCAACGATCTCTGTCGGGAGGTCTTCCGGTGGCGTCGGTGGCTTGGGAGACATCGTCAGTCGCTTCGTGTTAACCAACAGTGTGCCAATAGAGATAGATTTGTTGGTTAATTTTCTCCTGACGATCTACCACTGACCACTTCAGAGATATCCGCTAAATCATTTCGCCGCAAATGTCTCTGTTGAAATCCTCAACTGATGATATATTCTTGGAGCCGTAATGAATACAGCGCGCGAGTCGGTCACGAGAGAATGGTTGTTACTGAACCAGTTGAATCGGTAGCTACAGAGCGCGGGTCTAATACAATAAGGGTTGCCCCGTAGCGGTTCAGCCACTTTGCTCAGCGAGTCCGTAGCTTACAGAACTCGGGGAGCGATGGTTATGAAGACCCTGTTAGGAGTCGCCGGGACGCTCCTCGGGATTTAAACATCCACCCCGGCCGTAGTCGCCTTGCTCACTCT
>Ga0207414_1000735_pt1 | contig 13564 bp, 16 predicted proteins | sample PonA231FremontCA_2_FD_187269 | JGI IMG/M metagenome (GOLD analysis project Ga0207414, IMG submission 187269) | Marine sediment microbial community from Fremont, CA, USA - Pond A23 Sediment 1 (SPAdes) | ecosystem: Environmental > Aquatic > Marine > Unclassified | place: USA: Fremont, California... | reverse complement strand
CGGCTCTGGTACCCCGGCCGCCCGGTGCTGGTGACGCGCAACGACTACGGCCTGGGGCTGATGAACGGTGATATCGGCATCGCCCTGGCGCTGCCCCAGCCGACGGCCACCGCCGAGGGCGCCGGTCGCGCCCCGGCGCTGCGGGTGGCCTTTCCTGCCTCTGATGGCAGCAGCCAGATCAAGTGGGTGCTGCCGAGCCGCCTGCAGGCGGTAGAGACGGTCTACGCCATGACGGTACACAAGTCCCAGGGCTCGGAATTCACCCACACCGCCCTGCTGCTCCCCGACGCCCCCAACCCGATCCTGACGCGAGAGCTGGTCTACACCGGCATCACCCGCGCCCGCCATTGGCTCACCCTGATCGAAGCCGGCCGCGGCCAGCTGCTGGAGGCAGTAGAGCGGCGCGTGATGCGGGTGAGCGGGTTGGGAAGCTGAAACGCATCGGCGCCCGCTTCAATGCACACTGGAGACGTCCATTCGGCGAGGGTAGTAACGCTCAGCTGACGTAATGCGGAGCGTTGCGGCCATCCTGGCGCCGTGCGTCCGGCCTGCAGGCCGGGCCGCATCGTCACGTGCGGGAACCTGCCCTTGGGTTGGTTGCCATCGCAGCATCGCGCAGCGGTATGCGCTCCTGCGACAATCTCCCTGACCATCGCTAGCATGTCATGCCAATTGCATCGTCACCTTCCCGCCATCGAAAGCCAGCCGCCCGGCGATCGCCTGCATCTCGTCGTTTGGCCGTTGATAGCTCCAGGCCACATCAGAAACGTCGGGTAGCGAGTAATAGGTCGTGTCGCCCTTGAACGGGCAATGGGTCACGGTGGACGACACCGTGAGCTTCGACATGTCCACATCCTCTCTGGGCACATACTGACGGTGGGGATAGCCAGGCTCGCGCAGCTCGATGGCACGGCAGGTATCGGCAATCAGGGTGTCGCCATCGAAGATGCGGACCCGGCGGGTATGCGGATGCAGGGTGATGCGGGAACCGGCGGTGTGATCGGCCATCGACATTCTCTTGCGGAGTGGCTATTCCGTCAGCCTACGGGGGAAACAACCTGATGTCAGTGCCTGACGACCATGCTTCCCGGCTGGATGCCGCCCGGCCCGCCCTCTGCTGACAACGGCTCCCACAGCTCCCATTCGCTTGGCGCCAAGGCCACTGCCCGCCATGATAGGGGCGTCGATAGGCTTCGGGAGACTCTGGATGAGCAAGACACCACGCGCAGCGGCGCCACTGACGGCGCTGGGCGGCCGCTCCATTCTCTTCGTGATGGCGGCCGAGTCCGAATACGGCCCCCACCTCAGGAAGCGTTTCGATCCCTTCATGACCGGTGTGGGGCCCGTCGAGGCCGCCGTCGAGCTCACCGCCGCACTGGCCGGGCTGGAGGGCCGCGGGCAGCTGCCGGATCTGGTGGTGTCGCTGGGCTCGGCGGGCAGCCGCGCCCTCGAGCAGACCGAGGTCTATCAGGCCACCTCGGTGTCCTACCGCGACATGGACGCCTCGCCGCTGGGCTTCGAGCAGGGCGTCACCCCCTTCCTCGACCTGCCGGCGGTGCTGCCATTGCCGCTGCGAATTCCCGGCCTTCGCGAGGCCTCGCTCTCGACCGGCGCCAATATCGTCTCCGGCGGGGCCTATGACCGCATCGCCGACGACATGGTGGACATGGAGAGCTATGCCTGTCTGCGTACCTGCACGCGCTTTGCGGTGCCGCTGGTCGTGCTGCGCGGCATATCGGACGGCAGGTCGGAACTGCGCCACATCGACGACTGGACGGAGTATCTCCACGTCATCGACGAGAAGCTGGCTGTCGCCGTCGACCGCATGGGCGAGGCGTTCGCCCGGGGCCACTTGACGCGCTGATGCGCCGGGCCGGGTGGCCCGGCGCACGTCTGGAAAAGCTGAAGGTGTCTGCCAGACTGAGCCGCCCATACATCCTGTGCTCGGATGACGGCGCCGCCCTGCCGGCGCCTTCGCCGCATCGACGCCCCCCGGCGTCACGGTCATCCTTCCCGCATCGACGAGCTCAGCCCGGCAGGCCCGCATGACCACAGAGAAATCGGGGACAGACCCTCATTTCTCCACTAGAGAAATCGGGGACAGACCCTCATTTCTCCACTCATTTCTCTGAACCCTCATTTCTCTCTGCCACTTCAACCCCACCATAAAACACCACCCTTCCCTCGATATCCTTCAATTCCTCCAGCGGCTTCTCGTAGCTCCACGCCACATCCTTGTGCTCACCAAAGGAGAAATAGCTGGCATCGCCCTTGAAGGGGCAGTGGGTAAAGGTCTCAGCGGGGGTCAGCAGATCCATGCGTACGTCATCGCGGGGGATGTACTGCCTTGGCGGGTAGCCGCGTTCGCGCAGTTCAATGGCACGGGTGGTGTCGGCAAGCCGAGTGCCGTCGATGACGACCTGTACGCGGTTGGAGTGCGGGTACAGCGTGATGCGGGGCTCTGAGGCGTCCGTGGCCATAGTGCCTTCCCTTGCGTCATGGACGGTGTCGTTATGCTGTTGTGAGATTCAGCCTAGCAGCGAAGCATGCGTCGTCACGTGAATAAGACCAACGGACCGGCGCGGAATGATCTTGCCGGGGGGGAGTGGCCGGTCCCCATAACAGGTGGCATCTATTCGGTATCGAGATTCACAGCGCGGGACGCAATCGCCTCGCGGTAAAACAGCACGCAGTTGCGACCTCTGTGCTTGGCGGCATAGAGCGCCTGGTCGGCCTGGGCCATCAGCTGGTTCGGGTCCTGGCCAACGGCGTCGCTCTGGCGAGCGACCCCGAGGCTGATCGTCATCGCCACCTTCAGCAGCGTCTCCTCTTCCCGCATGTCCACCTGAAAGGGCTCCGCGGCGATGCGTCGTCGCAGGCGCTCGGCCAGCGCCAGGGCCTGGTCATCTCCCATGCCGCTGACCAGAACGGCAAACTCCTCGCCGCCCAGGCGCACCAGAGCGTCATCCGGGCGAAGCTCGTGGCGCAGTCGCTTCACCATCATTCGCAGCAGCGCATCGCCGATCAGATGCCCATGGGTGTCGTTGATCTGCTTGAAGTGGTCGATATCGATGAGGACGAGGTGGCGGAGCCCGGTCACCGCGCTGATCGTCTCGAGGTGCTCGGCCATGCCGCGCCGGTTGAGGGCACCGGTCAAGGCGTCGAGCCGAGACGCGGCGATAGCCTGCTCCTCATCCTGCTTGCGCCGGCTGATATCGAGCACCAGGCCGGCGATAGCGACCGGCTGGCCCGACTCGTTGCACTGGATCTCGCCGATGACCTCGTGCCAGATCCATGACCGGTTGGTCAGCCTCAGCCGCGTATCCAGGCGGAACTGGGTGGACTCGGCGGCGCGCCAAAGGGCCCTCAAGCATGCCCGCAGCGCCGCGCGATCCTCGGGGTGCAGGCGGGAAAGCAGGCGCCGCAAGGGCAGCCGCGGATACGTCTCGGGGTAGCCAAGAACCGTCGTGAGCGCTCGGGAACACCAGACCCGCCCGTTGCGAAGGCTGACCTCCCAGACGCCACAGTTGGCCACCTTGTGAAACAGTTCGATCTGGCGTGAGCGATGGGTGAGTTGGTAGCGGTAAAGGGCCGCTGCGATCAGCTGACCGGCAGCCTCGAGCAGGTCGAGACCTGGTCCTCGCCACGTCACGGAACGCTCACAGTCATCGATGCCCAGGGTGCCCCACCAATGCCCGTTGACGAAGATGGGCACCGTGGCCATGGACTGGATCGACTGGCTCTCGAGATCACGCCGCAACGGCCCTTCTGCCATGACCGGGATACAGAAATCATGCGACACCCCCGCCTGTCGCTCCTCGACCAGACGACGATAGACGGGATCCTCGAGGGATGAGGAAAAGAAACGAAAGCGGTTCTGATTGAGCTGTCGATAGTGCTCCGATGATGCCCACTCGAAGACATAGTCCTGGACCACGGCATCGGACTGCACCTCAAGAAGCTGGAAGATCCAGACACGGCTCGCCCCGGTGACGGGACCAATCTCCGCCAGCAGCCGGTCGACGCCCTCTGCCCAATGCTCTGCTTGCATCAGGGTGCGGCCACCGCGGCTGAGCGCCGCCAGGCAGTCCGCGGTATCGATCGGGACTGGGGCGGACGAGACCCGCTCCGCTGGGCATGCTGGTTGACCTGACACAGTGCAAGCGTCCTGTACGTCAAGGAGGGGCTTGACAGCTTGGCTGAACGCGGCCGGCATGCCAAGTCTGCCGGCCTGCGGCTGTTGCGCCCGCGCGTCGAGGGGTCGTCCTGTCGTTCATTCGATCCACTCCCGCTCGATGTGCCACCCTCGAGGATACACGCTGTCCGCAAGCGGACAGGCTATCTTCAAGGTTCTATGAAACGGAAAACGGAAAGGAGCACCTCATGAGCAACAGAGAAGCCTACGAACAGAAGCTGCGCGCCAAGCTCGATGAGCTGCAGGCCGAGGTAGACAAGCTGAGGGCTCGCGCCCGGAGCGCCGAGGCCGATGCACGCATCGACCGGGAGGAAGAGATCGACCGGCTCGAGGCCAGGCGCGAGGAGATGCGCAAGAAGCTCGAGGAGCTGCGCCACTCCAGCGACGACGCCTGGGACGATATCCGGGCCGGCGCAGAGCGCGCCTGGGACTCCCTCAGCGACGCGATCAAGTCGGCCCGCTCACGCTTCAAGTGACCGAGCCCGCCCCTCCATGCACACGCTCCCTCCCCGAAACACCCGGGACGAGACATTCGACGTGGCCGGGCTGACGGAACTGGGCGGGCGCGACATCCTCGACCAAAAATCGGATATCGCCCTGAAACAGCCTCATGGCGATCCGTCCGATGGGAAGAGCATGGCCAGCCTTTCCTGCAAGCCGTTTACATCTCCGGCCAGGTAATCGTTGTCAAATTCAGCTTCCTCCATGACGCGCTTCGCGTCGTGGATTTCAATGCGGTCGCGGAACTTCTTCAGAAGCCCATCCTGCTCCAGAGCCTTGAAGATACGATTGATATGCACCGGCGTCAGTCCCAGCATATTGGCCAGAAGGCGCTGCGAGATGGGAAATGCGAAAGAGGCCAGCTCGACATGGTGTATCTTCTCGAGACGAAAGAAGGTTTCAATGATGAAATGCAGCACTCGCGAACGCGCACTCCGATGAAAGGCGTTCAGCATTCGTTCGGTAACGAGGGCATGCTGGCGGCTGATATTGGCAAACAGGGCAACCGTGATGGGCGTGGATGCCGCGATGATATCGACGATATTTTCATGAGGAAACGACTGGATCGAGCCCTGAGTGATCATGCGTGCCTCGGTCAAATGCTTCGCGAAGGTGAACTCGCTGAGCCCTATGATATCACCGGGCAACATCAGTTCGATGATCTGCTGCTCGCCATCCCTGGAGAGGCGGGTCGTGGTGGCCCAGCCACTCTGCAGGATGAACAACTCGCCGACCCTGGTGCCGGCACGCCAGAGCAGCGCTTTCTTTTGAGTGGATCTGGGATGCTGTTCGTATTGCGCCAGCAGCGCTCTCTCGTCGTTGCTCAAGTCCACATGACGCTCCATCGTTCTCTGGAGCAGAGTGGGACCTTCGTGACTGGCGGATGAGGCCGTGTTGGAGCTGGAAGTGATTTTATTGCTCATTACTCGCCTCTTCCATGAGGAATATTGCCGGAACCCGGATGATGGTTCATGTTCTTCTCAATCACCGTATCAGCAAGTACTGCAATCCTTCTTGTCAGCGTAAAGGCAAGAAGTGAGGCAGAATAAAGTCTTCCAGTGAAAGACTTCAGCCAGAAGATTTGATCCAAGTTAAAAAAAGGCATCATCTCTCACCAGACTCATTTTGTCGTTAACCTGAGTTAAACCATCTCGTTTTTTGCCGCGTTAGTGTCGAAAAATTGGAATTTCACACGCGTTGACGCGGCAGGTTAAGGGACGATGGCATACGCCATGCCGAATGATGATGCATTCAGGTCGATAGATAAGCCGTTAACAGCACTGATACAAGGCGAAACTCTTCCGAACGCTCTCCTGGTAGACAAGGCGGATTTATCGACTTCAACACGAAGAGGATAACCAGAATGTCGGATTTACGATCATCGCTCGATTTTTCCACGCGCAAGCAACTGACGGAATCGTCGGAACTCCCCGGTAAGGCGGATACGCGATTCGACACGCGGGATCCTTACCCCACGCGCTACCCCTTCCCACCGGAAAAGCTGTGGATCGAGCGTCGCGAACCGGTCGTCAAGGGTAGAGACCACGCTGGACCGCTTACTCAGGAGCAACTCGACGAATTCGAGGAAAAGGGTTTTATATTTCTTCCGCAATTTGTCAAGGGCGAAGAGCTCGAGGGCTTGCGGGAAGAGATGCGCGCTCTCATGGACAAGGATGAATACCTTGGGCGCGACTTCAGCATTACGGAGCCCCAGGGAGAGGAAATTCGTTCCCTGTTTGCGGTGCACTTCCTTTCCGACCGCCTGAATGCCCTGGGGAATGATGAACGGCTGACAGAGCGTGTCCGCCAGATTCTCGGGGGTGATGCCTATATTCACCAGTCGCGCATCAACTACAAGCCCGGCTTTGCCGGCAAGGGATTCAACTGGCACTCCGACTTCGAGACATGGCACGCAGAAGATGGCATGCCCAGGATGCATGCGGTCAGCGCCTCATTGATTCTGACTGACAACCACCATTTCAACGGCCCCTTGATGCTGGTCCCAGGCTCCCAGAATGCTTTCGTTCCCTGCGTAGGTGAAACACCGGAGGACAACTACCGCCAGTCGTTGAAGACGCAGGAAGTCGGCGTGCCTGGCCAGAAGGCTCTTGCAGAACTGATTGCAAGGGGCGGCGGTATCGAGGCGGCAACAGGTGATGCCGGTGGCTTGCTGCTGTTCGATTGCAACGTGCTGCATGCCTCCAATGCCAACTTGTCACCGGATCCGAGAAGCAACGTCTTCTTCGTCTACAATCGGCTCGACAATCGTTGCCAGGCGCCGTTTGCCGCTCCCAAGCCACGGCCGCGCTTCCTGGCGCATGAGCCCGGCGAGCACTGGACACCCTGATCGCGAAGGTGAAACGTCGTGTTCATGCGGGTGCAGGCTATGACATGCTATTCAACACGCTATCTGTCTGCACGCCGACAGGCTATCTTCAAGGTTAGATGAACCACAGAACGGAAAGGAGTACCCCATGAGCGACAGGAATGCCTACGAGCAGAAGCTGCAGGCCAAGCTGGACGAGATGCAGGCCGAAGTCGACAAGCTGAAGGCCAAGGCGGATGAAGCCGAAGCCGATGCGCGCATCGAGCGGGAAGAGGAGATCGATCGGCTCGAGGCGAAGCGCGAGGAGATGCGCCAGAAGCTCGAGGAGCTGCGCCACTCCAGCGACGACGCCTGGGACGACATCCGGGCTGGCGCAGAGCGCGCCTGGGATTCCCTGAACGAAGCACTCAAGTCGGCCCGCTCACGCTTCAAGTGAGCCGCCCGGCGTCCGTTTCACCCGTTGCAGGGACCGCGACGGGATACCCCTTGAGAGAGCTCGGCGCACCGCGCACTGCCTGTGGGTTGATGAGGCGAAGACAGATCGGTGTCGACTTTCGGCTCATGCTACTGATCCGCCCGATGGTCTGCAGGGGGATATTCCCCGAAGACCATGAACGCTCGGCTGCCTTGCCTCGCCGGGGGCAAGATGTCATCGTCCCGCCCAGCACTCATCAGGCCAGGTGGAGTATACCGTGTTCATTGCCATGAACCGTTTTCAGGTCAATCCCGAGAGGGTCGAGGAATTCGAGCAGATGTGGCTCGAGCGGGAAACACACCTGCAGGGCTTGCCCGGTTTCGTCGAGTTTCACATGCTGCGCGGCCCCGAAAAGCAAGATCATGTGCTCTACGCTTCCCACACGGTCTGGCGCTCCCGCGAGGACTTCGAGGCCTGGACGCACTCCGAGGCCTTCCGCAAGGCGCACGCCAATGCCGGCCAGAACAGGCGCGAGGGGCTCTATCTGGGCCCACCGTCGTTCGAGGGGTTCGAGGTCATCCAGACGATCAATGATCAGCGTAACGAATGACAGCCGCCGACCATCAAACGCGGCGATAATGCCAACATGAGCTATCACATCCACACCGAGGCGAACGGCCATGGAGTCGCTGCCCGGGCCGGGGAAGGTCTGCGCGATGGACGGTTCCCCGCATGAGGCCTGCTTCGCTCGCCCTTCAGGATCGGCTGCTGCCCGGCGTCTCCCGCACGTTCGCCCTGACCATTCCGCAATTGCCGGTGTCCCTGCGCCCGGCGATCACCAATGCCTATCTTCTTTGCCGCATTGCCGACACGGTGGAAGACAGCACCGAGATGGCGCCCGACGAGAAGGATGCCCACTATCGGCGCCTGCTGGCAGGTCTGGCTGACGCCACCGCTGCTGGCGATTTCTCCGCGGCACTGCTCGGCACCGGCCTGGTGCAGGATCCGCTGGAGCGCGAGCTGATCGCCCAGACACCGGGCGTGCTGAACGCCTTCGGCGAACTGCCGATCGAGCAGCAGGCGGCACTGCGCGACTGCCTCACCACCATGTGCCATGGCATGGCCCGTTTCGAACGCCTGAAGCATCCGCGTGGCCTGCCGGACGGGGGCTGCCTGCGTGACTACTGTTATGTGGTGGCAGGCTGTGTCGGGGAGATGCTGACCCGCCTGTTTGCCGACTCGCATCCACAGATCCACGCGCAGCGAGAGGAACTGCAGCGCCTGTCGGTGGCCTTCGGTCAGGGGCTGCAGATGACCAATATCCTCAAGGACGTCTGGGATGACCGCCAGCGGGGAATATGCTGGCTGCCGCGTGACGTCTTTGCGGCGCGCGGCGTCGACCTGGTGCAGACTGAGGACTGGCAGGATCACGAAGGCTATCTCGACGGCATACGCTTTCTGGTGGCCGTGGCCCGTCATCATCTGCAACTGGCGCAGGAATACACCCTGCGCATTCCGGCCTCCGAGGTCGGCATTCGGCGGTTCTGCAGCTGGTCGATCGGCATGGCGCTCGCCACGCTGAGAAAGATTGTCCACCATCCGGACTACACGGCCGGCGATCAGGTCAAGATCACGCGCCGCCACCTGCGCATGATCGTCGCCACGAGCAATCTGTCGGTGGGCCGCGATACGCTGCTGCGGGGGGTCTTTCAGCTGAGCCGCCAGCGGCTGCCACGTGTCCAGGAACAGGAGATCGGGCAGCTGCTGGCAGAGCCGGTCATGAAGGATAGCCCCCCATGAACCGAAGGCCATGAGGGAATTTCTTTCGGTTCGGCTGTGCGAGGCGCATCAGCGCACTGGCTGACCGACGCCAGGGGGCGCTCACGCCGAGGCGGGGCGCTCGAGGTAGGCCGCGATGGCATCCTTCAGCGCGAGACGCTTCTTGCGGACGTCTTCCTCGATGTGGGTGGCCACCGGCTCGACTTCCGTCTCCATGCGATGAATTTGCCGATTCAGCTCGTGGTACTCCTCGGCCAGCTTCGCGAAGTGCGCGTCAGACTGCTTGAGGTCGTGGATGCGCTCTGCATGTGCGGGAAACTCTTCGGCAAGTTCGTGCGGCGTATGGCTCATGGTGACTCCAGGTCGTGGGTGTGCAGTGTGCAAATCGGTACCGACACTACCAGCAACCCTGGCCGATCGGCCAGTCTGCTGCCGCATTCAGCAGTACCCGGCCTGAGCGCCGCTTGACCGACGGGTCTGCCCGGTAGTGTGATGACGCCCTGGCATCCCCTTCGCCACCCACCGACGTCCGTGCCAGCCAAGAGGCCCTCATGAGAAAGATCCTGCTCGTCGACAACGGCTCCCTGCGTCCCCAGGCCACGCTCAACCTGCGCCGCCTGGCCCAGGCCTTGAGCCAGACCACCCGTCACGAGGTCGAGGCCGCGTCGCTGCTGCACTCCTACAAGATCCCCGCGGAGGAGCTGGAGGGGCGCAAGGCGGTGTCGCTGGGGCCGCTGGCCGAACAGTTTGCGGCACAGGGTGCCACCGAGTTGGTGATCCTGCCTTTCTTCTTCGGCCCCAGCCAGGCGCTGACCCGCTACCTGCCGGAGCGGCTGGCCGAGGTGCAGGCCCGGCACCCTCGGCTGAGCATCAAGGTGGCGCTGCCCCTGGTCGACACCCAGACGCCGCCCGACCTGCGCCTGGCGCAGCTGCTGGCCGACAACGTGCGCGAGCAGATGCAGGGCACCTCGCCGCCGAAGGTGGTGCTGGTCGATCACGGCAGCCCGATTCCCGACGTCACGGCGGTGCGCAACTATCTGGCCGGCCAGCTCAGCGTGCTGCTGAGCGACGAGGCCAGCTGCGTGACCTTCGCCTCCATGGAGCGCCGCGAAGGCGACGCCTACCGCTTCAACGAGCCGCTGCTGGAAGACCTGCTGGCCTCGCCGACCATGGCCGACAGCGAGGTCATCCTGGCCATGCTGTTCCTCTCCCCGGGGCGCCACGCCGGCGAAGGCGGCGACATTGCCGAGATCTGTGCGCAGGCCATGGCGCAGTCGCCAGGGCTGCACGTCACCACGACGCGCCTGGCGGGCGAACACGACGCCATCCTGGAGGTGCTCACGACGCGTCTGTCCGAAGGCCTGATCGGTTCACCGCTGCTGCTGTCACTCCCGGCGAGCGGCTGAGCGGCTGAGCGGCACACATCAAGGAGAGGGATCGGCAAAGGCACCGCATCCCAGGCACTCGACGACCGTTTCAGCCGTGAGCCCGAGGAGGTGTCATGCCCGAGAACCGCACGAGATCGCTCACTCCTGCCCTGGAGCGCCTTCACCTGGCGTGGGACCTGCTCGTCATCGCGCTGGTGGTCGCCAACCTCAGCCTGCTGCTGTTCGACAGCCTCTACCTGCTGGAACCGCTGAATGTCGCCTTCGAGGCCAGCGCCCCCGGGCTGCACGAGGCCTATGGCCGGGTCATTCACGCCAACTTCATCGCCATCGACCTGGCCTTCGTGGCCATCTTCCTGCTCGACGTGCTGCTCGGCTGGGTGGCGGCCATCGCCGAGCGGCGCTATCACCGCTGGTTCTTCTATCCCTTCGTGCACTGGTACGACGTGCTCGGCTGCATTCCGGTGGGCGGCTTTCGACTGCTGCGCATTCTTCGCGTCATCACGCTGCTGCACCGCCTGCAGCGGCTGGGCCTGATCGACGTTCGCGGCTGGTACCTCTATGGCGTGATCGCCAAGTATTACGACATCTTGATGGAAGAGCTCACCGACCGCATCGCCCTTCGCCTGCTCGACAATGTCCAGTCTCAGGTCCGCTCCAGCGACGGGCTCTCCGGCCGGATGGTGGAGCAGGTGGTTCGCCCCCGACAGCAGGCGCTGATCCACGAGATCAGCCAGCGGCTGGAGTCCATGGCGGGCAACGCCTACGCCCATAACCGTCCGGACATCCTGCGCTACGTGCGTGGGCTGGTCGGCCGAACCCTGGCGGAGAGCCCGGAAATTCGCCGACTGGAGCGCCTGCCGTTGGGCAGCCAGCTGACCCGAGGGCTCGAGGCCTCGTTATCCGACCTGGCCTGTCGGCTGGTCAACGAGGCCCTGCAGGGGCTGCAGTCGCCGGAGTTCTCGACGCTGGTGGAGCACCTGGCCGAGAGCGGCTTCGATGCCTGGCTGCGTACCGACGCCCACTCCGAGCAGGTCAGCGAGCAGGTGCTGGTGGACATGCTGGAGCTGCTCAAGGCGCAGATCGCGGTCAAGGACTGGAAGCAACGATACGCATGACCCGCCGGTGGCGCGGGACGCCAGAGTGCGCCCTCAGCGCTGCGCCATCGCCCGCTCCCGTTCCTGCCGATACACCTCTTCATGCCGCGTCGCGTCCTCGGGCAAGCGGCCCAGTGCCACCGCCAGGTCGAAGAAACCTTGCCGAGGCAGCTCACCGCGGCGGCTGACCACCAGTGCAGCGATCATCGGCCGGCCGGCGGCCACGTCCTCGCGCATCAGCGTTTCCAGGGCCAGGGCAACGCGCTGGATGGTGCCCGGCGGCGTCAGCCCCAGGGCGTCGGCAGCCTGCTGGTAAGAAATCGGCAGGCTGTCGTCGGGCAGGCTCATCAGCAGCGCTCGCAGGCGCGGGGCCAGGTCGGTGACATGCAGCGTCGGGGACATGAGGATTCAACTCGCTCGGCGGTGGAAAGGGGCCCCTTCAAGGCTACCCGATAGCGAATGCCGCGACCTCACTTGACAACCTGCGTGTCCTGGATTTGAATGCGCCTTTATCTAGATAGATCAGTCTATACAGGAAAACCATTGATGCCTGCCTCCAAGCGTGACCAGCTGCTCGCCACGGCCGAGCGACTCTTCTACGAACAGGGATTCCACGCCACCGGGATCGACCGCATCGTCGCGGCCGCCGGGGTCGTGCGGATGACGCTCTACAACCACTTCGCCTCCAAGGAGGCCCTGATCGTGGCCGTCCTGACGGCGCGCCATGAACGCTTCATTGCCAGCCTCGATGCGGCAACCGCCTCGGCCTCGCCGGGCCAGGTGACCCGTGCTCTGGTCGATGCGCATGGCGACTGGCTGGAACACTACAGCCTGCACGGTTGCATCATGGCCAAGGCGATGGGGGAGTTCGCCGAGCACAGTACCGGAATCTATGCCCTGGCAGCGGCCGCCAAGACCGACCTGCTGGCTCGCCTGGACGCCGCCGTGGAGCGTGACGGCCTGAGCTCCCACCCCGGCCTCGCGCGAGGCATCTTCCTGGCACTGGAAGGCAGCAACACGGCGGTGGCCCTGCTGGGAACGCAGACCGCCCTGACCGATGTTCGAGCGGTGGTCGACACCCTCCTGACAACCGCCCGGAGCGCGACATGATGAAACCCCTCTCCCCCCTCGCCATGGCCGCTCTGGGCAGCGGCATCATCGCCATCACCTACGGCCTGGCCCGCTTCGTGTTCGGGCTCTTCCTGCCCGCGATGCGCGACGAGCTGATGATCACCCCCACCATGGCGGGGGTGATCGGCGCCCTGCCGTTCCTGAGTTTCGTCTTCGCGATCCTCGCCGCCACCTGGGTGACGCGCCACCTCGGGATACGCAACACGGGGGTCGCCGCCGCCGGCCTGGCCGGGATCGGGCTGATGACGATCGCCCTGGCGCCCTCTTCGCTGGTGCTGGCCATCGGCGTGCTGATCTGCGGGATCAGCACCGGGCTGTCGTCACCGGTCATGGCGGAGACGGTTCACAAGGTCGTGCCGTTCGCGCTGCGCGGGCGGGTCAATGCCACGATCAATGCGGGTACCAGCCTGGGGATCGCGATCGCCATGCCGGCGGTGCTGATCTGGGCGGAAGCGTGGCGCAGCGCCTATATCGGCTTTGCTGCGCTGGCCATTCTGGGCACGCTGGCGGCCTTGCGCTACCTGCCCAAGGAAGACCGCGTCTCGGCGTCGGGCCCCCGCCCGATCGCCCTGCAGGCGAGCCGCGAGCAATGGCTGGGGATCGCCCGGCTGAGTGGTCTGGCCGTCGGCATGGGGGGCGTGAGCGCGGCCTACTGGGTGTTTGCCCCCGATGCGGTCATCAACGCCGGCGGACTGTTGCCGAGCCAGACCGCCTGGATGTGGCTGGCCGTGGGGG
>Ga0207414_1000734_pt1 | contig 13583 bp, 6 predicted proteins | sample PonA231FremontCA_2_FD_187269 | JGI IMG/M metagenome (GOLD analysis project Ga0207414, IMG submission 187269) | Marine sediment microbial community from Fremont, CA, USA - Pond A23 Sediment 1 (SPAdes) | ecosystem: Environmental > Aquatic > Marine > Unclassified | place: USA: Fremont, California... | reverse complement strand
GGATCTAAGCCACAAGCGCGACGTGGATATAAGGCATTTGGAATCCACTTACTACACCGCTAATGTGGACGAGATGCCAGGTGTTTTTTTCGATAAAGATAATAGCATTATTGTGTTGGGCTTAGATATAGATCTTGATGAGTTTGTTATCGAAAAGATTGATGTTTATAAAACATTGGCGTCGGATCTCCCTGATAGTGGAGATGCTTACATTGCAGCAGCCGCGCCCGGCCCTAACGGGGAAGTCTACGTAGGTATAGAAGAAGACTATGAGCTTGAGCATCTATATAAGTTAGATGCTAACGGCAACTATGTGTGGCATGTTCGCCAGGAGGATCTAAACGTAGACGATGGAGATATAATTGGGATCTACAGTATAACCGTTGATCCCCTTGGGAATATCTATGTCATCATATCAGGCGGAACTTACGGAGGCGGCGGATGCGTTTTCGTGACCCCAGACGGTGAACCTCAATGGATTTACAGGAACGGAGATTATGACTGGCCTGGATAACGTCCCTCGACGCATACATTTCATTTGGTTTTGCGGCGGCAGTAGTTTCGATCTTACTTTGCTCCAGTATCTATCTTTGAAGTCCGCTGCGTATTATAACCCTGATTGCAAGGTGACGCTTTTCACGGATGGAGAACCTCATGGTCCTTATTGGGATGAGATAAAGGGTCGGATAAAGCTGGAGCGGTACGATTCTCCACGAAAGTATTCCTACAAGGCCAGGATAGATGCTCCAAGATTAAATTTACTTTATCAGAGAGGAGGGGTCTATTCAGACCTTGATATATTGTTCTTTGATAATCTCCCCGATGATTTTTTTGGTCAGAAAGTGGTGGTGCAGCATGACCCGAGGCCTTCATACATTGAAGCATGTTTCATAATGAGCGCCCCTGAACATGAGGTGATAGCGGAATGGAAGAAGAAACTCGTAGATCGTGAAGCCACTGGAAATACAAGCTGGGCCATAATCCTAGATGGCGATGATCCCATGATAAGAGATAGGTCAGATGTCCGTGTTCTACCTTACAACTGTTTTTGTAAGATCTTTCCTAAAAAGAAGTATATAAAAGATCTCTTCGGCAGACGTTCTCTGAATATAGAAGATATAGTTGGGCTACATCTTTTGCAGGGAAGGAGTGATGCTCCTTATCTATTTGAAAAATATAATGACAGAAACCCTGATTCGTTTTTTGGGAGCTACATTCGACATATTAAGCAGGCCAAGCTCTAATGCCAACTCGCATTCGCCTCTTTGGAGATACACAGCGAGCGGATCAATACCGCTTCATTGCCTACAGGAAAGTCCTGGCTGACGCGCTCAAGCTGCGCTCATTCCGTAATCTCCCCATCTTTCGCCATCAGGTCCGCATCGCTGGCGGCGGCATGATCGATGTGATCTGCCACCACAATTTCAATGAGATCTCCATCTATATGCCGCCCCGGGAGGCGCCGGAGCGAGAGGTTTCGATACAGCCCGGGGATATGGCGCTGCTTCTTCTTATCGGAGACGAGTTCATCGGCTACCACGGCGCGGTGTGGGACGCTTTCAACAACGAGCAGATGAGTCCTCTCTTCACGGCTTCCAAACTCGAAGATATCTACAACGAATATCCACCGGCCAAGGATCAGGACGATTCCTTCATCCAGGCGACTCAGGTTGGCACGCAATTCTACGATTTTGCTGTAGAAGGAGAATGGCATCACCCCCCTCGTCTCGAAGACCGCATACACGGCAAGGATGAAAACGATGACGGATATCTTGATCGCTTGGCTGTTGAAGAGACGGATTATTCAAGATCGAAGTCGATAACCTACACTCATCCAACAAAAGGAGATATCACCGATACGTCTCGAGTTGAGCAGCAGTTCGTATATCCGATCAGTAGTGCTGGTGGATGCATAGGGTTCGATCCGTATGTCAACGACGACGGCAGCGTGGTAATTGATACTGAAATTTCATGGCAGTGCGAGGAAGATCACGAGGGCAAAGAAATCCCTGATGATTCTCGAATGGAAGTATGGTTTGAGTGGGGAGAGTGGCAGGAAGTAGCGGAATGGGGAGAAGTAAAGCCTAAGCCTGAAATGATTGATAACAGGTATGAAGAGATAGAGGAGGACAATGTTGCTGCCGCTCTTGATCTGCCCAATAGCACAGATAAGTGGACATTCACCAAGGGTGATGGGTCAATCCATATTCAAGAGACTTTAAGGCCTGATAGTCCATATATATGTATTGTTGCTCAGTTCAGATGCCTGGACCATGAAGTATGGTGCGAGCCGACTGTATCAGCGCCAATGTATATTTTAAGAGGCGATCACATTTTTACTGGTCCACGAGGCTTTTTGGAAGAATGGGGGTGGTCACGCGCACAAGATTTTTGTATGAGATACTTTGATATTGTACATAGCAGATATACAAATCCACATATAGGCCAAAACCTCCATTCATATATCCTTGTAAACAACGTCCCTTCCTATGAAGGGAAAGATCATTATGATGCAAACGATGAAGATGTGCTAGAGGTTAGGTCAACAAAGGTAATTACGCGCTTTGACAAGTGTGGTTACGAAGTATCTGGCAGCGCAGATTACTACGAGGCGCATTGCGGGAGTCACGAAGAGCACTCTTCTTGGCTAACACCTATAGGAGCGTTAAAGCGAAAGCGTCGAATTTTACAGCAAGAGGAACTTGGAACATGGTATGCGTTTAATCTGGAGCGTGTCGTAGGGAACAAAGAAGATGAGTGGGAATTTTGGCAAGATGAGGAGATTGAATCTAAATATGATGATATTGATGATCTTCCTCGTGAAGAAGAGGAGCATCTATGGTTTAGGGGGATGATTGCCCCATGGAACAAGAATGAAGTCTATGGACAAAATGAATCACAGCAGGTCGTTTTTGAGCCTGACAAAGAAGAAAAGGATAGTCAGAATCGGCCAAGCTCGGATTACAATGCTATAAGAAACAAGACAATAGAAGCGCGTCACTCTGAGAAGGGGGTAGGATTTCAGATATACACTACTTCCTTCGTTGAATGGGTAGGAGGGGTAAATCCCGATAAAGAGTCTTATGAACAGCAGGAGTGGGAACAACTAGCTACTTATGACCATACATTTGTCGCTGCTTCGTGCGGGATGACAAAAGATCCCAGGGGCCAAGAGAGAAGTCCAGACTTTGAAGAAGCTATAGCCAGCTTCATAGATACCGTGACCCAAGACCAGAGAGAAAACGAGGACATTCCGGAAGTGAATGAGCACACCTCGTACCGAGGATATCTCCATGCCTATTTTATAGATCGTGGCATCGTAAACATTTTTGAGCAGCCTCGTTCACGGGACGCTGAGCGGTTGAAGCTACTCAACTTGGTCAATCAGGCCAGGAAGGATGAGGGACTGGAACCGGTCAAGTATAGCTGGGATTTGGAAAAGGCAGCGATCCGCTTCACGTTTGACATGGTGGAAGATCTGCATATCGGCCACACCGGAAAAGATGGAAGCGATGCGCAGCAACGCCAAGAGGAAACTGGATTTTTTATCAACGTAGGCGTTCATACCACGGAGATGGAAGACAACGAGAACCTTCCCAGGGGCGGTTGGGAGAACACGGGATACATCGAGGGTGACAAGTCCGCGGAGGCCATATTCGATGCGTGGATGGATTCTGATTCGCACAGGGCAAACATCCTTGATTCCCGATTAGACAAGAACGGAGCGATGGGCGCGGACTATCGCCTGGGTAGCGACGGCAATTATTATTGGGCGCAGGAGTTCGCTCGCAACCCCAACTACTAGGCGCTTTTTATGGCCGAAAATATCCTCGACTACATTGAGGCGATCCAGGAATACGACAGCGAGGATGTCTGCTTCACGCAGTCCGATACGCTGTGGGTCGAGGGCTCGAGCAATGAGTTCAGATCCTCGAATGCGGATTTCATGTGTTGGAGCCCTGGCGACTACTTCATTGTATGGGGCACACAGTATAACGACGGCGTCTACGAAAAGGCCAATGGCGTAGATGCGTACGTTCTGCAGGCCAAGTCGCCCTTCTCCGGGGAAACGGTCAGTCTTACCTCCGAGAACTGCCGCGGCAAGCTCGTCGCCATCAACGAGGTCGGCGCCATCGGCAAGGGCTCGATGGTGGCCGAGAGGCCGAAGTCGAGCGGTTTCGGCGAGCCTGGGGTGGCCGGCGAGGGCCAGATCACCGCGTCGAATCCCACGGCCTACGCCATGGTTGGCGAGGCCATTGCTCGCTGCGAGGCCCCGCCCCCCACGGCAAATGCGACCGCTATTCCGGGAGAACAGGGCGACGCCTCAGTCACGGCCCCTGTCCCTACAACCGACGCCTACATCGGCAACGGCGGGACGTGCGAGGCTCAATCCCCCACGGCAAGCGCCACGGTAGTCGAATTTGTCGGTAACGGAGAGGCCGAGGCCCCGGCCCCCTGGGCGAGCGCCACGGTCGGTGAATACACCGACAAAACGATATGGGGCAGGGCCGACATCACCGCCCCGACCCCGCTAGGCGTGGACTACGCGGACGCTGGCATAACGGCGCAAAGCCCGGTCATTGACGCGGTTGTCCAGGCCGAGAACCACGGCAAGATCAACGTCCCGCCGCCGACCCTTCGCAGCTTCTCCATCGAGAGTGTTGCCAAGGTTTTTGCCTCGAACCCCACGGTCAGCGCCACAGGATCCAGCGGGATCACTGTCAAGATCACCGCACCGAACCCGACGGTCGAGGCGCACCTGGGCGCGGAAGGAAGAATCTCAGTTCCGGCTCCGACGGCCAAGGCCTACAGCGGCTTCCCGGATCACTACATCGGCGAGGGCGACGCGGTCGCGCCAAGCCCTGAGATTGATGCCGCGGCGAGTGTGCCGCCCAAGCCGGAGAGCGGCGATGCGAGCGTCACCGTCCCGTCTCCGACCCTCAAGGCGGACGGGCTGCGCCACGTTATCGCCACGGGCAACGCCCGGGTCGTCCGTGCCATCGCCCGGGGCGCGGCAGTAACGGGCGTGACCGGCGAGGGCAGGATCCGGATCGAGGAGCCGACCGCTTCCATCGAGGCGATAACTGAGGCCATCGCGGACGGCAATGTCGTTGTCGCCAACGCGGTCCTGTCCGCGGAGGCGCGTGAACGTAAACAAGGCTCTTTGATCCTTCAATACTATGAGCATAGCGAGAACTTCGTATGGGAAACCTAGCACTTCGCTTGAACTTTGAGGGCAAGGCCCCTACACAATACGAGAACTATTCCTTTGAGTCCATGGCTTTTCTCGGGGATAGGCCCATAGGCATTGACGAGAACGGCATTTACGAGCTGTTTGCAGGAGACAGTGACAACGGCGAAAATATCGAAGCGTATTTCAATCTTCCTCAGTCGAATCTGAGGTCGAGCTATAATAAGCGCCTGCGCTCAATATATCTAGGCTGTCGAGCTGATGGCGACTTACTGGTAACGATCAGGGACGATGACGAGAACGAGCATACATATCAGATGCAGCCGACGAAGGTTGGAAAACAGCATACCTCAAAGTTACCATGCGGAAGGAACTTTCATAAGGGCTGCTACTATTCCGTGAGGATCGGCAACGTGAACGGCTCCTATTTCGACATCGACTACATGCAGATCGTTCCGATCATGCTAGCACGACAACCCGGAGGATTTTAGGAGATAGATCATGGCCGATGATAAAGCTCAGATCGTAACAACGAATGCCTATATTCCTGGGAAAATCCCTTATCATGGGGAGATGAAGGCTCAGGAAGTCGTTGAAAATCATTTCGACGACTCACAGCAATTTGCCGAGCGCGTCCGGGACATAGCCCTGGACATGATGCGGAACTTGCAGAATATAGATGCTCTACCCGGGCTGTCCAACAGGAACAGGAATTTCGAGTTCGATTCCAAGCCGCCGAGTGTTCCAGACCTGAGTGTTCCGGATCCTCCTGAAGACCTTTTTGTTCCTCCGTTCAATGGGGAACCGCCCAACGTCGAAGGTATAGATCCCCCCACTGTGGTCGGTATCCCTGGAGATATTCCCTTCGACAATGACGTGATCAACCGGCTCAAGGAAAAGTTTTTCGAGGATCTTGGATCCCCGGGCGGCTATAGCCCCGAGGTTGAGCAAGCGATTTACGACAGGGCCAGGTCCAGGCGCGAGGCGGACCTGCAGGAGAAGAAGGAGCAGGCCGCGAGCGACCTTGCCAAGCGCGGCTTCCCGGCTCCGCCCGGGGCGCTCCACGCCCTTCGACGCCGCTATGACGTGGAGGATCATCGGGAGGAGACGAACCTGAACCGGGACATCGTCCATCAGCAGGCGGACCTTGCCCGGCAGAAATACGAGTTCCTCATGCAGACCGGTGTGAATATCGAGGCCGCTCTTCGCGAACGCGCAATGCAACAGGCGCAGACGGCCGTGGAGAAGGCCCGGCTGCAGATGCAGTTTGCCCTGGACGTGTTCAGCTCAAAGCTCAGAAAGGCCGAGATGCAGAGTACGATTTTCCAGACCGAGGCCCAGGTCATGGCCGAGCGAGCCCGTGCGGAATCTCTACGATTCGAGGCGTACAGCTCGCAGATCCAGGGTGTTCAGAGCAAGGCGGAGCTGGAGCGGATCAAGGCGCAGATCTTTAGCGAGAAGCGACAGGCCGAGTCGGATAAGTTCAGGCTCCAGCTCGACCAGGACCGTCTCGCTGTGGAGGAAGCCACCTACAGGCAGCAGCACAATCGTTCCATTGCGGAGAACGCGGCGAATATTGCTTCACAGCTCGCGGGATCTGCCATGACTGCGGTATCTACGTCGGCACAGCTCAGTGGAAATGAATCGCAGCAGGATAGCAAGAGCTATCAGATGTCCCTGAGCCGTATGGACGGAGTCCGACACAATTACAGCGCATCAGTAAGTACATAAGGAGATTGAGATATGGCGAAGAACAATCGCATGACACCAAAAGAATATCGAGAGCAGAAGGCCAAGAACATTGGTCCTGACGGTCAGCGCAAGAAGATTCCCTGGAACAAGTTCAATCCCGTTGGGAACTTCAATAAGAAAGGTGCAAAGAGGGCCAGCTCTGCGATACAAAAAGCTGTTGGCAGGAAAGATGATACAATTGACATGGATCTTTCTGCTAAGAACACCTATGGCATGTCATCGAAAGACCTTGCGGAAATGCGAAAGAAAAAGCTGAACAAAACAACAAATAAGCTCGGCAGCAACAAGAAGAATAATAAGCAGATTGAGAAGCGGAAGAAGAACAATGAAAAACGACAAAAGCTCCAGCACCCTACTACCGGCAGCGATAAGAATGAAAAACGACAAAAGCTCCAGCACCCTACTACCGGCAGCGATAAGAATGAGGGGGCGCTGTCTAACAAGGATGCGGCATATACTGGCAAGGGGCAAAGAGTCGTCGGAAAGTCTGGCGATGTTCGACGTATTGAGGAGAAAAAGAGGTCTCACGAGGGGTATGGTCTGCAACCGGGACAAACCACAGAACAGACTGGCCGGTCTGGCATTGATCTCATAACCAACAAGCGGACAGCCGCTCGTGATGGTAGTCCACAAACAGTTCTTGGCGGGGCTCCGTCCCAGGAAACGATCAATGAGATGAACAAGATCATTCGCAACAACAACATCGCGCAGCGCATGGAGGCCGGCGACTACAGTGATATGGGAGCCACCGAATTCACCAAGGCGATGCAGAACGATCCGTCCAGGCTCTTGCAGGGTGGTCAGTCCGGACAAGGCTCGCAAGGATCCTCGATCCAGAATCGCCTTCAGGCGCTCAGGGAAAAGCGTGGCGACATTGATCTTGGTCCCAGCGGCGGAATCCATGAGACGATGGATCGCCTAGCTAAATACAAGTCGCTCAATCAGGAGATCGGAAACCTGCAGCAGACGCAGGGCGCTTTGCAGGAACAGCAGGCGAAAACTCAGGGCGATATCCGGGAACGCCGCTTGATGGGCGAGCAGCAGATGGATCGCGGGGTTACGTTGCAAAAGCTGCGTAACCGGGCCGCGATGAGGAGGCAGAAATCTCAAGAACAGTCGATGATGGAGCGAAAGAAGCTGGAGATGCAGCAACAGAGCTGGAATGACTATATCGACAGGATGCAAGAAAATCAGCTCGATACAAAGCAGATCAATACAGTTCTTGGAGATATCCGCAATGAGCTGTCCGAAGACATGACCACCACTTACGTTGTCGAAGACAACAAGGTGAAGAAATCCTCAGATCCCAATCAGGGAATGACGTTTAACAATCTGCCTCAAGACATGAAGGATCAACTCTTAAAACAATACACGGCACGTCGTCTCTCAATGATTCAGGGCCTTCAACGACCTTCCGGCGGCGGAATGGATAGTGGCGCTGGCGACCCGAGGGGGCTCGGTAAATTCCTCAAAGCAACAGAGGGTCAAGGATAGATATGCCTCGACAGGACGGAATCCCCACGATCGACGATATCCGCAAAGAAACGTCCGCCTACGATGACGTGAACGACACGCAGCTCGCACAGGCTCTTTACTTGAAGCACGAGCCGGACGAGGACTTCGAGTCGTTCGCCCAGGACGTTGGCCTGGACCGGGAGGCGGATCGCGCCACGTTCGCGCCCAACGAGCTGCGTGAACGCAAAGAGAACCTGGAGGAGATGTCCTCCTTCGAGCGCGGATTGCGCGGGGGATGGGAAAAGACCAAGGCTCTCGGGGCCGGCGCGGTCGGCGCGGTTGGCGCGGCTGCGGAAGAGACGATCGGGGTTGGCGAGGGCCTTCGCGACTGGGGTATTTCCGAATATCAGGAAAATATGCAGGAAGCCCAGCTCAAGTATCCCCAGGAGACATCCTTCAAGGAGCTGGTCCAGGATCCGTCTCTCTCCGGCGCCGCGGAATGGGCGACCTACACCCTTGGCGACCTCGCGCCAACGATCGCCACCACCCTCGCCTCCGGCGGTGTGGGCGGCGTTGCTTCCGGCGCGATTAAGGCCGGTGGTAGGAAAGCCCTTGAGACAATGAGCAAGAAGCTCGGCACTGAGGCCATCGAACGCGGCGTCAAGGAGGCCGGTCAAAAGCTGGTCAACAGGCAGCTTGCCAAGGGCGTCGCTGAAAAGTCTGCGGAAAAGCTCGTTACACGAGGCATCGGGGCCCAAGCCGGGCTCGTCGCCTCAAGCGGCGCTCTCGAGACGGGAGGCATGTATGGCGAGGCCGCTCAGAAACTCGGCGCGGAAGAGGCCAATCCATTCAAGGCCATGGCCCTTGGCGGGGCCGCAGGAGCTTTGGAGCTGGCCGGAGGTAATATCCGGGTACTCAAGAAGCTCTTCGGCGACAAGATCGACGAGGGCGTGCGCTCGGCCATTGAGCTGGCACAGCGAAGCTCCAAGGCGCGTCCCGCGGCGATGCAGTATTTGTCTCGCGTCGTTGGCGAAGCGGCTCGGCAGGCTCCCGCTGAGATGGGACAGGAAGCGACGCAGGAGGCTCTCGCGATAGCCAACATGAATTGGCAGGATCCCCGGGTCCAGGAAGTGCTGACCGAAGAGAACGCATGGCAGCTCATCGAGGCCGGCGCGGCTGGCGGTCTGGCCGGCGGGGCCATGGGCGGCGTTGGTGCTGCAACTGTGGATACAGCCAAGTCAGCCCTTGGCATGGAGCCAAACGCCGAACAGCAGATCACAGACCTGGAGCAGCGGATCGAACGTCAGAAGGTATTGCGAGAGAAGGAATCTCCAGAGAAGCAGGCCGAGATCGACACAAAGATCGCCGAGAATCAGCAGCAGATCGAAACGCTCAAGACGGACGTGCTCTCCAAGCAGGAGGGCAAGATCGCCTACGACGAAGCAGCCAAGCGGCTTGACCAGGAAGCTCCGCAGCCGGACGGGAAAAAGACAACGACGAGAAGCGTCCGCAAGCTGGTGAAGAAAGGAAAGATCGCCGGCGACAAGTTCGGCGTGGATGAAGCCTCGCTCACCAAGCACGTCTCCGAGCGACAGATCGATCAGATCGATGAGAACAAGGATGTGAGCGAGCAGGCAGAACAAGTCCTGAATATCGCTCAAAAGCAGGATGGAGTGACCGACTCCGTCAAGAAGAAGGGCGAGAAGCTCATTGAGCCTCTTTCCAAGGAGATCATAAAAACACAGAGGCGAGGTGACAAGGATCGCTACAATAAGCTCGTGAAAACCAGCAAAAGCCTGACCAGTGAGCTTGGCATTGACAAGGGAAAGTTCGACTTTCAGCGCATCAGAAAGGACGCCGAAGGAGAGTTTGCCCAAGAATCCGCGGATCTGCAACGAAACAAGCTCGAATCACAGCAGCAGCCAACCGGTGATCCTTTCGCCAACGCCCCGGACGAGACGCAATATCAGTATAGCCTGGGCGAAGAATTTCAGCAGATCAGCAATACCGTGGACAATATCGTCCAGGGCAAGTCAGAGAATCCCGCCGGCGACATGCAGCGGCTATGGGATAGCGTTTACGAGACGCAGACCAGCCAGGACAAACCAGCCTTCACGTCTCGCGGCTTTATGAAAGCCGTTCGCGACCTGGCTTCTTCCCGGGCGAGGTATCGCGAGGATATAGGCGACAGGCAGGAGGCCGAAGCTCGTGCCATCGATGCGCTCAAGCAGTGGCAGACGAAGAATGTTGCCGACCCCAAGATAGACGTGAGCGGCTCCGACCTTGAGGTAAGCAGGCTCGAGGAAGGACGCACGCAGCTTGGCAAGATCCAGGGCGGGGCAAGATATGCTTATATCGTATCCGGCCTGGACTACTTGCAGGAAGCTACGGACAAGGATGGCAATTCCCTGGCTGAATCCTTCGTGGCCCCGAAGCTCGGCGTGGATGCTGAGACGGCCAAGGAGGTCATGGAGGCCGACAAGCAACAAATTATTCGCGACACAGGCCTCTGGGACGCTGAGTTTAATCAGGAAATAACCGAGGATGTTTCCAGTTGGAGAGAGCCAGAGAAGCAACAGCTTCTGAGCGAGATCACGGGATTCCTCGAAAAACGGGCAGAAGGATATCAGCACCTTAAAGAGAATACGACTGCTCCGAAAGAGGATTATCGGGAGATAGTGCAAGAGTTCGACCGGGCTGTTAGCAAGAGCGACCCCACGACAGGCAACGACCCGAAGATCGAGCTGGAGAAGATCAAGAGCGACTACGTTCAGACACGAGCCCAACTAAAGACGCTGGAAGAACAGGGCGCTCCGAAGGCGAAAGGCGGCGATCAGGGTCAGGCTTCCCAGGCCGATCTTGATAAGCGCCATCAGACCGAAAAGCAGGCTCTCCGCAATCGCCTCTATCAGCTCACCATGGAGGCGCAGCGGGATAAATACATGCACCCGCGTATCCGAAAGATCCAGCCTACCAGGGTCTTTTCAGACGAGAACAAGAAGCAGAAGAACCAGGGACAAAGAGATAAGAACGTCTTCAAGAATCGAGTCAAATGGGCCTCCAAAGCACTTGCTCAGAAAATGCTCAGTCTCAAGCTGGACTTTGAGCGTTTTGACGAGGATCCGCTCTTCAAAGTGCCTCCGCCGGAAAGTAGCCCTATTGAGTATAGCGACGGCTCCTACCGGATTCAGTCCGTGAGCAACAAGCGTCTTCCTGATCGCCAGCAACTCGAAGAGGATATTGCGCGGCTGTTCAACAGCAACGTCTTCGCCATCGACGATTTTCAACACATCATCGGAACGCCCGAGTTTATGGGGGCCGTGGCGCATCAGTATATCGACCAGCAGGCTGTGAAGGAGAACGCGCTGCAGCCTTATTGGACCGATATAATCGATAGCGCCGTCACCCGCTTTGAAGAGCTGTATGAGCGGAGCCAGAATACGGAGACGCAGGATGATCAGCAGAGGATCCTGGGTGAGTTCTCTTCCACGCTGGCGCCGCTGCTGCGAAATATCGAGACGAAAAACCTCGTTGAAGCCATATCCTCGGAGCTTCTCAGGCACAACAACAGGGATATCCGCAGCGCATACCGCGGGGCGCTCCAAGATAGAAAAGCCCTCAAGGACACGTTCGCAAACTCGCAACGAAACGTGGACAAACATATCAAGTCCGCCGAGAACCTGGCTGTAGACTTCCGCAAGCACGCTACTCCGACTAACCCCGGGAGGATGAACAGCGCGGAGCTTGAGCGGCGGCGAAAGCTCTACAATGAGGGCAAGATCAATTCCATCTTTCCCAAGACCAATATGAAAGAGTTCCAGAGCGGTTTTCGGGAATGGATGATCCTGGACACTCTCCGTCGCAGTCCAGCCTACAACGGCGCTCCTGCCGGCAAGGACCAACGCCATCCCGCCGTGAGAGACGAGACACGTCAGAACCTTGCCCGGGGCATGGCGAACATTCAAGCCCTTGGCGTATTGACGGACAATCTGAGCGACGAGGAACAGCAGCTCGTTCGCAATGCTCCGGTGTTGCAGTCATCAGGGCCAATCTCCCGATCCTTGGCGGATAAAGCGATCGAGAAGTCAGAGCTCGCTGACGACGCCATGTACAATGAGCAAGAGGATATCCGCGAGCGAGTAGATAGTGACATCAACTTCATCAAGGATCCCAAGAACCAGGAAATTCTCGCGCAGCATCCCCGGGAGAAGGACCAATCCGAGCTGTTCAACAAGCTCTATGACATCGCTTCCAAGGCGTTCAGTCGCGGCAACGTGCATCTGCAGCCTTATCCTCACAAGATCGAGGCCGGTCGCGGCACTTTAGTTCCCCAAGTCGGCGTGGAGGACAAGACCCGCACCGGCGGCATGTCTTATCAGAGCTATGACGGCGATATCATATCCATGGAGCGTGGAGGCCAGAAGTACCTCGTCCTTGATATGGACCTTCAAGGAATGGAGGATGTGAGCCTGCCACTCACGGACGAGGATATTCGGCGCATGGAGGAGCTTGGATTCGAGGACTCCGTTGAGTGGGAGCTGTTCGGCTCGCCTCCTGACAGTGCCAGGTGGAATGACGCTCTGGAAAAGTATCAAGGATATGCGCCAACACAGCGTATCCGACTGAGAAACCTGTCCACCGGCAAGGAATCAACGATCTCCGCGGGAACGGAAGTCTATAAGCATCCTCGCCTGGATCATTTCTTCAATTTCCGGCTCAACGAGAACAAGGAGCTGAGAAATTTCTACAGGGACGCTCTTTGGGATGCTTACAGATATGAGATGGAGCAGGCCAAGAAGGCTGGAGGCGAGGACGAGATGTATGCTCGCGCCTCTCTTGTGAAAGACGAGAACGGGAATGAATATCTTCGCTTCATGCCCGATCGGAGAGGCGTCTACCACGAGGACTTCCAGATCGTTGAGGATGCAACGGTAAAAGAGTGGGCGACAAGGGACACTTCCCAGGTTCCTGCGAAGACTGCCGCGGGGATTGAGCGAGCCAGACAGCTCGACAAGATGACTCGTGCCATCGAGGAGCATGGCAAGTTCCCGACCGATCTTCCCACGCTAGGGGTGGATCAGCTTGCGGCTTTCGAGCCTGACGTCATGGGTTCTCAGCTCTCCGAGGACAGTATAGCCGCGAGCGGAGCCCGGGGAGCGGTGGCAGGCAACGTCTTTCATGGTCG
>Ga0207414_1000733_pt1 | contig 13605 bp, 14 predicted proteins | sample PonA231FremontCA_2_FD_187269 | JGI IMG/M metagenome (GOLD analysis project Ga0207414, IMG submission 187269) | Marine sediment microbial community from Fremont, CA, USA - Pond A23 Sediment 1 (SPAdes) | ecosystem: Environmental > Aquatic > Marine > Unclassified | place: USA: Fremont, California... | reverse complement strand
AGTTCTTTTAATTCTTTTTTAATATATTCTCGTTCTTCTTCCAGTCTGCTGAGATCTAAATCCTGAACTAATCTATTGATAACATTGGCCTGTTCACCAACTGCTCTTCTGACACCGCCGGCATCGTAGATAATAATTAATGAGAAGACTGTAACAATAGCAAAAAGATCAGAATCAAGCCCATGTTTAATTCCAATCATTGTAGTTAATGATGTAACAAAAGCGGCATGGGAGCTGGGCATTCCTCCTGAACCAATAATCCTATAAAACCTGGGAGGAAAGACAGTAAATATTTTTAAAGCCTGGGCGACTAGTAAGGCGGTTAAGGCTGCTGTTAAAGGTTGCATTTATTATTAATACCTCCAAAATCAAATATTATTGAATTAATTATTGATAGTAATCTTATTTTATAATATAATTAGTGAGGTTGACAAGTCTTAACCAATTTTTATTTATAAAGATAGGTGAAAAAAATGAATTCAGCTTTAGATTTTATTAACTCACTACCTATGTTTGGTACAGAAGAAGGTTTTAAACCTGGTTTAGATAGAGTTAATAGATTAATCGACCTTTTAGATATTGACCTTGAAAGTCTTGATTTTATTCATGTAGCTGGAAGTAATGGTAAAGGTTCTACGATTGCAATGTTAAATTCAATTTACAATCAGGCTGGATATAAAGTGGGGAAATATATATCGCCCCATGTCCGGAAGTTTAATGAAAGAATACAGATAGACAATAAAGACATTACAGAAAATCAATTGAATGAACTGATAAAAATTATTAAGCCGCTGTATGAAAATGATAGATACTGGCAGGATATTGGGAAGCCAACTTTTTTTGAAGTGGTTACTGTTTTAGCACTGTATTATTTTTATTTAGAAAGACCTGACATAATTCTATTAGAAACAGGATTAGGTGGTAGGTATGATGCAACTAATGTTATTCCTTCTCCTTTACTTTCAATAATAACAACTATTGACCTGGAACATACAGAGTATTTAGGAGATAAGATATCTTTAATTGCAAAGGAGAAAGCTGGTATAATAAAAGAGGATAGTATGGTAGTTACTGGTGAAACAAAACAGGAAGCTTTAGATGTAATTAAGGCTAAGGCAACTTCAGTAAATGCTGACTTCTTTAATAGTAAGGACTTATTTAAATTATCACGAATCAATGAAAATCTTAAAGAACAGGAATTTAAGCTTAAGATTAATAATTCATCCTATATAATGAAAATGCCCCTTAAAGGCAGATATCAACTTAATAACGCCGAAGTAGCATTGTCAGCTATTCAGTTACTTCAATTTTTATTACCAGTTGAGATCAATTCTATAAGAAAAGGATTTCAAGAAGTTAATTGGCCTGGAAGATTAGAAGTTATTAACGAAACCCCCCCGATTATCCTTGATGGTTCTCACACCGCCGAGGGAGTTAAGACATTAGTGAATTTTTTGAAGGATAATTTTAGTAGTAATAATAAATTTATAATTATTTTAGCAGTTCTTAAAGATAAAGATATTGAATCAATTATAGCCAACTTGTTATTTAGCGAGCAGGTTGAACTGATTTTTACAGAAAATAATTCTTTTAGAGCTTTAAAGGTCAAAGATTTAAAGGTTAATTCTAAAGGAAAAATTAAAAAAAGCGAGCAAAAGCTTTTAGAGACAGTTAAAGAACAATTGGAAAATCAAAAATCAGATGAAGTAATTTCAATCACCGGTTCTCTTTCTTCAGTTATTGAATTAAGAGATTATCTTCTAAAAAGAAACAGGGGGTGAACGGCTTGGGTAAAAGAACTGATAGGAAAAAAAAGAAATCTGGAAATTTTAGATTTGTTATCCTATTGATATTCTTGTCAATGGTTGCTATATTTTTAGGCTTTCAAATTGGAAACAGTTTCTTTGCAAGTCAAATGGGAACTGAGCAGGAAGAAATGGAGATATATGAAGCAGAACCTGAAGCTGAAGATACTGAAAAAACTAATCAAGAATCCTCGTCATCACAAGAGGCTAACCAAACTTCTGAGGAACCAGTTATTGATGATTCAGAAGAAAATGATGAAAGAGATGAAGCCAGTTCAGAGACTGACTCAGCTAATGTTGGTTTTTATGTTCAGGTAGGGGCCTTTGGTAATGGTGATAATGCCAGTAATTTATTAGAAGATCTTGAAAATAGAGGATTTCAGGTGAGAATTGAGGGCTCAGAGCCTTATAGAGTGCAGGTTGTTGGTGGAGATACAAGAGATGATGCTGAAGAAATTGCAAGTGAATTACAGGGTTTAGGATTTGAAACTTTAATTATTAGCCAATAAACTTATAACTTAAAATAAAGCTTAGATTAAGATTCCTTTATGTTATTAAGATAACGTCTTGCTATTCTTTCAATCATAGTTTATAATAGTATTTGGAAATTTTATTGTGAGGTGAGTATAAAATGGGCTTATTAACATTTAAGCAGGGGATCCATCCTTCCTATAACAAAGAACAAACAAAAAACAAAGAAATCATTGAATCAGAAAGACCAGAGGTAGTTTATATTCCTCTACAGCAACATATTGGTGCTCCTTTAAAACCTCTTGTAAAAAGAGGAGATATGGTAGAAAGGGGACAAAAAATAGCAGATACTGATAGTTTTGTAGCTGCCCCAGTCCATGCATCAGTTTCTGGAGTTGTTAAAGGAATTGAAAAGGTGAATGATTCTGGTGGGGGCAGAGTTGAAGCTATTAAAATAGAGGTTTCTGAAAAAGATAATGACAACTTTTTGGAACCTTTAACTGCTAATCCAGAAAATTTGGAACCTGATGTTATCAGAGAAAGAATTAGAGAATCTGGTATAGCCGGGATGGGAGGAGCTATGTTTCCTACCCATGTCAAACTTGCTATTCCTGATGGTAAAGAAATTGAGTATATTATTTTAAATGGTGCAGAATGCGAACCATATTTAACAATAGATCATAGAATGATTATAGAAAATGGCCATGAAATTATTGAAGGTTTAAAATTATTGATGAAGTCAACTGGAGCGAAGAAAGGTTTGATTGGTATTGAAGACAACAAGCCTGATGCGATTAGAACATTAAAATCTCTCGTCGCTGAAGAACCTAATATTGAAGTGAAAGAGACTGAGACTAAATATCCTCAGGGCGGAGAAAAAATGTTGATTAAAGCTCTTCTAAATCGGGAAGTGCCGATTGGAGGATTACCTTTAGATGTTGGGGTTGTAGTTAATAATACTTCAACTGCAGCAGCTGTTTATGAAGCAGTAAAATTAGGTAAACCATTAATAGAACGTCCATTAACAATTACAGGATCTGGGATTACTAAACCTATGAACATTAAAGTAAAAATTGGAACTCCTATCAACGAGGTAATCAAACAGGCTGGTGGGTTTAATGGAGAAGTAGGTAAGGTTATACTTGGAGGGCCTATGATGGGAAAAGCTCAACCGTCATTAGAAGTACCAGTTGTCAAGGGTACCTCTGGCATACTTGTGCTACAAAAACATGAAGTTGAAAATTATTCTCCGAGCCCATGTATTAATTGTGCAAGATGTGTTGATGTTTGTCCGACTAATCTCGTTCCAACAACTATAGCAAAACTGGCTGAGCTAGAAAAACTTGATAGATTAGAGGAAATGCAGGTAATGAACTGTATTGAGTGTGGTTCTTGCAGTTATATCTGTCCATCAAGAAGGCCGCTAGTCCATAATATTAGAATAGGTAAAGCTGAAGTTGCAGCAAGAAATAAATCAAAATAAGGAGGTCAATTAATGCAAAATCAGGATCTTATTGTTACTTCTTCTCCCCATGTTAGGGATAAATCTTCAGTAGCAGAGATTATGTGGTCAGTTGTAATGGCTTTATTACCTGCTTTATTAGCAGCTACATATATTTTTGGTTTGCGAGTACTTACAGTTGTGGGTGTAAGCATTGCAACCTGTCTACTTACAGAATATGTATTCCAACGTGTGAGGAAGAAGAAAGTATCTATTTTAGATGGTAGTGCAGTTTTAACAGGACTTTTATTTGCCATGACATTACCACCTTCTATACCCCATTGGGTAGTAGTAATAGGTGGTATAGTGGCGATTGGATTGGGGAAACAGGTTTTCGGAGGAATTGGCCACAACCCTTTTAATCCAGCATTAGTAGGAAGGGCTTTTGTTACAGCAGCTTATCCAGTAATTATGACAACCTGGACCTTTGATGGTGTTACTCAGGCTACTCCTCTAAATTTAATGTTGATGGAAGGAGAAGCTACACCATACTGGGAATTATTTATCGGTACTATACCAGGTTCTATTGGTGAGACTTCAGCGTTTTTCTTATTGATTGGGGCTGCCTATTTGATTTATAAAAATTATTTAAACTGGAGAATTCCGCTAGGCATGATCTCAACAGTTTTAATTTTAAGCTGGTTATTTGGTCAGGATCCATTATTTCATTTATTTGCCGGGAGTTTGATACTCGGTGCTTTTTATATGGCCACAGATATGGTTACCAGTCCAATTACTAAAATAGGACGCTGGATTTTTGGCATCGGCGCCGGATCAATTGTTATAATTATTAGGATTTGGGGCGGTTATCCAGAAGGTATAACCTATGCAATTCTCTTAATGAATATGACAGTTCCGCTTTTAAACAAATATACAAGACCTCGTAGTCTGGGAGAGGTGAAATAGATGGCACAGGAAGATGTTAGTTTATCAAGGTTAGTAATTACGCTAACAGTTATTGGGGTTGTCTCTGCTTTGATTTTATCAGTAGTCTATCAATGGACGACTCCATATATAGAGGAACATCAGGCTGAGGCAAAAGAAGAAGCTATTTTCAGTGTGCTTGAAGGTGCTGTGGAATATGAAGAGGTAACTAAAAATGGTATTACTTTCTTTGAAGGTTATAATGAATCTGGTAATCTGGTGGGAGTTTCTTATATTGCCAAAGGTTCTGGTTATCAGGGGACTATTGAAATAATGGTTGGTGCTGATCCATCTAATGGTGAAATTATGTATATTTCTGTTTTGAATCATGAGGAAACACCTGGTTTAGGCGCTAGAATCACTGAAGAACAGTTTAAAAATAATTTTGTCAATAAACCATTTGGTGAATATGAGTTAGTCAACAGAGAACCAAGCGATCCCTACGAAGTTGAAACAATTGCTGGGGCAACTATTTCGACTCGTTCAGTTAAAAATATTGTTTCTGAAGCCGGCTTAACTATTGAGGAAAATTATGGAGGTGGAAATTAAATGAACCTCTTAAAAATATTAACTAATGGCTTATGGAAAGAAAATCCAATAATAAAACTTGTGATTGGCCTTTGTCCGACACTAGCCGTAACTAATACTGTTGAAAATGGTCTGGCAATGGGGCTTGCAACATCATTTGTTTTAATTTCTTCTGAAATTGTAATATCTTTAATTAAAAAATGGATACCAAATAATGTAAGAATACCAAGTTTTATTTTAATTATAGCAAGTTTTGTTACTTTTACCGACTACTTTTTAAAGGCATTCTTCCCTGGAATAGCTGAATCATTAAGTTTGTTTATACCCTTAATAGTTGTGAACTGCTTGATTTTAGGTCGTCAGGAAGCATTTGCCTCAAAAAACCCTACTCACAGAGCAATTTTTGATGCTATAGGAATGGGGCTCGGGTTCACCTGGGTGCTGGTCTTGTTAAGTACAGTTAGAGAGTTACTTGGAATGGGTACGTTTTTTGGTCTTGAAATTCTAGGGGCTGCTTACCAGCCAATGATTATTATGATTTTACCTGGTGGAGCTTTTATTACATTAGGAGTTATTGTTGGTATTATGAACGTCATAAACAGAAAGGTGGAATCTCAGAATGGATAGTGTACAGTATATATTATTGCTTTTTATCAGTACGGTTTTAATCAATAATTTTGTTTTAATTCGTTTCCTTGGGATCTGTCCATTTTTGGGAGTGTCAAGATATGTAGATACAGCCTTTAGTATGGGGCTTGCCACAACTTTTGTTATGACTTTGACGGCTTTTGCTACATATTTTATTAATTCTTATATACTAGTGGCATTAGATCTACCGTTTTTGAGATACGTATCATTTATAATTGTTATAGCTTCACTAGTTCAGTTTGTTGAGATGTTTATTAAAAAGGCTAGTCCAGTACTTTATAAGGCATTAGGAATTTATCTGCCATTAATTACTACAAACTGTGCAATTATGGGTATGGCACTCTTAATACCTTTAAATGAATATAATTTTATTGAAAGTATAGTATTTGGTTTTGGTGCTGGTGTTGGTTTTACTCTAGCAATAGTATTGATAGCTGGTTTAAGAGAGGAATTAGAATTTTCAGATGTACCTGATGCATTACGTGGGGTTCCAATTACTTTAATCCTTGCAGGTATTATGGCAATGGCTTTTATGGGTTTTGCCGGTTTGGTTTCTATATAATAAAACGGAGGTGTAATTAATGCAATCGACTTTTCTCTATTCTGTCCTGAGTATGGGCGGATTGGGAGCCCTGCTGGCATTAGGACTTGGAATTGCTTCTAAAGCATTCAAAGTAGAAAGGGATCCTAAAATCGATGAAGTAAATGAAGCACTCCCAGGGGCTAATTGTGGTGCCTGTGGATATGCAGGATGTGAAGCATTTGCTGAAGCAATAGCTAAAGGAGATGCTCCTATTACTGGTTGTCCTGTAGGAGGCGAAAGTGTTGCTGATAGATTAGCTGAAATAATGGGAGAAGAAGCTGGGAAATCAGAAGAGGAAGTAGCCCAGGTTTTATGTAAGGGCGGAGCAAAAGAGACAGCCAAAGCAGCTGAATATGAAGGTATAGAAACATGTACTGCTGCTAGTGTTGTTGGGATTAGCGAGAAACGCTGTAGCTTTGGCTGTTTAGGGCTGGGCGACTGTGCAGATGTTTGTCCATTTGATGCAATTACTATGAATGAAAATGGTTTGCCTGAAGTTGATCCTGAAAAATGTACCGCCTGTAATAAATGTGTTGAAAAATGTCCCCATGATTTATTTGTCCTTGCTCCAGTTTCAGGAGAAAATCATATTAGATGTTCTTCTCATGATGGTGGTAAATTTGTGCGTGGAATTTGTGAAGTTGGCTGTATAGCCTGTACCCAATGTGTTAGAGTCTGCCCTGTTGATGCAATTAAGATGCAGGATAATTTAGCTGTTTTAGATTACGATAAATGTATAAATTGTGGACTCTGTGCAGAAAAATGCCCAACTAATACTATAGAGTTTTATGGTGAAAAAATAAAACATATTGAAATAACAGATGATTGTGTAGGCTGTACAAGATGTGCTCCAGAATGTCCAGTAGATGCTATTAGTGGAGAACTTAAAGAAAAACATGTAATTGATCAAGAAAAATGTATTAAATGTGGTATATGTTATGATGTCTGTAAGGTTGATGGAGCAATCAAAAAAGAATATTAATTTCTAAAATAATATAAAAATTTTTGGTCTGGCCTTGATCGGTCAGGCCTTTAATATATAATACTTATGGACAATATAAGCAATAAATGTTACAATGATAAGTGTTAAATTAAATTAGGAGTGTTATATCAAATGAGACGTAATCGGGTAAAAATGATTGTGATATTAGGCTTATTGATATCAATAGGTTTAGTCTTACACGTGGTAGAAAGTCTCCTTCCTTTAAGTTTTTTTGTACCTGGAGCGAAGATTGGTCTGGCAAATATCGCCAGCCTTTTAGGACTAATAATTTTTGGCTTTAAAGCTGGTTTATTAATTTTATTTTCTAGGATTGTTGCAGGTTCTTTGCTCGGGGGAACATTTTTATCTTTTAACTTTTTTATGAGTTTAAGTGGCGGAACAGCTAGCTTTATTCTGATGAGTATTATTTATTTGGTATTTAATAATTACTTTAGTTTGATTGGGGTTAGTGTTATGGGAGCTGTATTTCATAATATTGGTCAGATATTAACAGCATCCTTTATAATTAGTAATCTTGGTTTAGTTTATTATCTGCCATATTTAACTCTATTAGCAATCCCTTCAGGAATAGGAATTGGTTTAATAGTTCAGTTTACAGAAAATTACTTGCCAGAAGAAATGGTGGCGGTAGAATGAAAGAATCGATGAAATTAATATTAGCTTCTGCCTCTCCAAGGCGCAAGGAATTACTTAATAGACTTAAAATGGAATTTAAAGTTGAGCCTAGCAATATTAGTGAAGGTAAGTATAAGGCAGATAATCCAATTGAGCTAACTAAGTTGCTGGCTGCAGAAAAGGCCAGAGAAGTAGGCAATAGGCATAATAATGCTATAATTATAGCAGCCGATACAATCGTGGTTTTGGATAAGGATATTTTAGGTAAACCAGCAGATAAAAAAGAAGCAAAGAAAATGTTGGAAAGACTTTCTGGCCGAGAACATGATGTTTATACTGGGATAGCATTTTTAATTAAAGATCAGAGTGGTTCAAAATTAATTTCAGATATAGATAGTTCAAGAGTTAAAATGAGGAACTATGGTATTGATGAAATTAATAGTTATATTAATACCGGAGAATATAAGGGTAAAGCAGGTTCATATGCAATTCAAGGTTATGGAAGTCTGCTTGTAAAAGAAATTAAGGGTTCATATTTTACTATTATGGGACTACCAGTTCATAAGCTTGCAGAAGTTTTACCAGAGTATGATATTAATTTATATAATAAAAAATGGACATAATTTGAGGACCTTCTGAAGAAATTAGGAGTTAATATTTTGAAAGAGACAGGTTACACTATAAAAGAATTACCTATTGAAGATAGGCCCAGAGAAAAATTAATTACTTTTGGTGAGGCTAAATTATCTAATTCAGAATTAATTGCGATTCTTATAGGTAGTGGGACTAAAGGGAGAACTGCTATAGAACTTGCTCAGGATATTTTATATCAAACAGATGGACTTTTAGGTTTAGCTGACCAGAGTGTTGTTGAGCTGATCAAGAAAAAAGGTATTGGTCAGAGTAAAGCAAGTCGTTTAAAGGCTGCTTTCGAACTTGGAAAGAGATTAACAGAATTTGCTCCTGCAAAGAAGTCTGTATTAAGATCACCAGTCCATGCTGTAGATTACATGAAGTCTAGATTAAAGTTGAAGAAGCAGGAAGTATTTCTTGTGATTATGCTAGATGTTAAAAGTCAGGTTATTAAAGTTGAAGAGATTTCGAGAGGTGGGTTAGCAAAATCTATAGTTCATCCCCGAGAAGTTTTTAAAACTGCAATTAGAGCAAGTGCAGCAGGGATTATTCTTGGGCATAATCATCCAAGCGGAAATCCAACAGCCAGCCCTGAAGATATAAATATAACCAATAAGTTAATAGAGGCTGGAAATATAATTGGTATAAAAGTTATCGATCATCTGATTATTGGAGATTGTAATTATATAAGTATGCGAGAAGAAGGTTTAATTGATTTTTAAGGTTTGTTTTATAAAAGTCAGGAAGGTGAAAAGAAAATGTTAAGTAAGTTATTAGGTGCACCATTCTCCAGGGATATGGGCATTGATTTAGGAACAGCAAATACCCTGGTATATGTTAAGGGAAAAGGGATTATCATTAGGGAACCCTCAGTTGTTGCTTTAAGAGATAATAGCAGTGATGTAATGGCTGTAGGTGCTGAAGCAAAAAGGATGATAGGAAGAACACCAGGAAATATAGTTGCAGTTCGTCCAATGAAAGATGGTGTTATAGCAGATTTTGATGTTACAGAAGCTATGTTAAGATATTTTATTACCAGGGCCCATAAAAGGACTAGACTGGTAAGGCCAAGAATAATTATATGTGTTCCTTCAGGAGTTACTGAAGTTGAAAAAAGAGCTGTTCTTGATGCCGCTCAACAAGCAGGTGCCAGAAAAGCGTATCTAATTGAAGAACCGATGGCAGCAGCAATTGGTTCTGAATTACCTGTTAATGAGCCTGTAGGGAATATGATAGTTGATATAGGAGGAGGCACAACTGAAGTAGCAGTAATTTCTTTAGGTGGTATAGTCAGTAGCCGTTCAATTAGAATTGGTGGAGATGAGATGGATGAATCTATTATTCAGTATATAAAAAGAAAATATAATATTATGATTGGGGAAAGAACTGCAGAAGAGATTAAAATGGAGATAGGTGCAGCTAAACCTGAGTATTTAAATGCAAAAATGGAAATTCGAGGCAGAGATTTAGTGAGTGGTTTGCCTAAAAATATTGAAATTAATTCAGAAGAAATATCTAATGCTATTTCTGAGCCGGTCCAGAGTATTGTTGAAGCTGTTAAGATAACTTTAGAAAAAACTCCTCCAGAATTATCAGCAGATGTTATGGATTTTGGCATTATACTTACTGGAGGCGGTGCCTTATTAAACGGAATGGATAAATTGCTTTCTGATAAGACACAAATACCGGTACATATTGCTGAGGATCCCCTTGATTGTGTGGCTAAAGGTACAGGAATTGCATTAGAAGAAATAGACTCGTTAAAAAGCGTTTTGATCAGTCCTAAGAAAATTTCCTGAATCAGGTAGGGAGTAATTTAATAATGGAATTTTTTAATAATTTTAAATTTAAATTTATAGTTGCACTGCTCTTGATCTTGGTATCAGTGTTAATAATTAATATATTAGATTTGGATTTTTATATAGTTACCTGGCTAGAAAATGGTATTTATAATATACTATCGCCTTTTTTTAATATTCTTGATTCTACAGGTAATTATTTAAGTGGAATTTATCAATCTTTTTTTCAGTCAAAAGAACTATTGCAAAAGAATCAAAGATTGAAGGAAGAATTATCAGAACAAATATTAATTAATTTAAGCTTAAATGAAGTAGCTCAGGAAAATAGAAGAATGAGAGAAATTTACAATCTGGATTCAGCCCTTATTGAAGACTTAGACTTACTTGGAACTAGAATTACAGGTCAGGCCCCTTCAAGTTGGGAACAAAGAGTTATGATAAATAGAGGGAGCAATCAGGGGGTAAAAGAAAGATTGCCGGTTATTTGTTTCAATGGCTATTTAGCTGGTAAGATTATTAATACAGGAGTAAATTCTTCACAGGTTATGATGGCTAATGATCCTGATTTTTCTGTTGGAGGTAGAGTCTCAAGAGAATCTTCTAGGGCTTCAGGAGTTGTCAGAGGTCAACCAGGAGAAAACCAACAACTTATAATGGAAAGAATAAATTGGGATGCTGATATTAATAAGGGTGATTTAATTATTACTTCTGGTATTTCAGATCAATATCCCAGAGGATTGCCAATTGGAGAGGTAAAAGAAGTTTTCTCAGATAATTTTGGTTTGTCCCAATCTGCCTATATAGATTATAGAATTGGTAATCAAGATTTAGAAGAAGTATTAATTATTTTAGGATTTTAGGGTGAATTAAATGCGACAAAAGGCATTTTATATATTAATATTATTTTTAGTTATAATTTTGCAGGTGACTTTCTTTGCAGGATTGCCAGCTTCTCCTTATGGACCAGATCTGATACTAATTGTAGTATTTACTGCTGGCTTTGTTTCAGGTAGTCAGACTGGTCTCGGAATTGGTTTTTTAGCTGGATTTATTCAGGGGATTCTATTAGGTAGTGGTTTAGGTCTTTATGTTATTACTAGAATGTTAATGGGGGCAGCAGCAAGTCTATTAAAAGGTAATGTATACAAAGAAAGTTTCCCATTATTAAGTGTTATCTTATTTTTTGTTACATTTATACATGAGCTATTAATTTTTCTTCTTTCAGAACAGGTTATTTTAAGGATTAGCTTTCAAACAGCTTTGTTGAATAAATTTATCCCTAAAAGCTTTTATAATATGCTTGCTGGAATGCTACTTTATATTGTGATGATTTACCTGAGCCCAGCTGGAGGATATCAAGATGAAAAAGCGAGTTAAGTTATTTAAGACAGTGATTATTATTATCTTTGTTATTTTATTAGGTAGGGTTTTTCAATTGCAGGTTATTCAGGGAGAACAATATTATAGGCTGGCTGAAAATAATAGAATATCTATTAGGCCTGTGAGTGCACCCAGAGGGAGAATATATTCTTCAGATGGCTCTACACTTGTATCTAATAAACTTTCTTATAATTTATATTTTCAACCTAATGAACTTCCACCTGGTGTAAGCAGAGAAGACATCTTTAATCGTATGGCCAATACGACAGATTATAACAGGGAGGAGTTAGAAAATTATTATCAAAAAGGTAAAGAAAGAAGTAGTCCAGGTGAGGGCATACTCATAAAAAGAAATCTTAATGATCAGGAAATGGTTAGATTAGAAGAAAACAGAGATATACTACCTGGTATTCATGTTAGGGAAGCTGCATTAAGGGATTATGTATATAATAATACAGGATCCCATATCTTTGGATATGTTGGAGAAATTGGAATTTCAGATCTCCAGAATTTAACAGAGGAAGGTTTTGATTATTCTGGTGGTGATATAATTGGTATTACAGGCCTTGAGAGGGAATATGAAAGTTATTTAAAGGGGGAGAAGGGCTTTGAATCTATTCAGGTTAATCATTTAGGCCATAGAACAAAACTTCTTGATCACAAAGATCCAAAACCTGGTCATGATCTTTTCTTAAATATTAATTGGGATCTCCAGCAATATATTGAAGAAACTTTAGCTCATAAGTTTTCAGAATTACAGATAAAAGCAGCTGAAGATGATGAAATCTCAATGCCTCAAGGAGCATCTGCTATTGTAATGGAAGTTGATACTGGTAAAATATTCTCTATGGTTAGTTATCCAGATTTTGATCCTAATGATTTTGCTGAAGGTTTTAGAACTGCAGATTATAATCAGTTAGTGCAGGATCCTTTAAAACCTTTGCTAAATAGAAATATTATGATTACTGAATCTCCTGGTTCTATTTTTAAATTGATAACTGCAACTGCAGCTGTTGAAAACCTTGATATTAAAGCAGATACCCGTTTTGTTGATAGCACTGGTAGATTTAATATTCCTGGTTGGAGCAGAGCATTTACCAATTGGCTTGGATATGGAGAAGGTGAAATGACCTTCACAAGGGCAATGGCCAGGTCAAATAATATTATATTCTACGAATTAGGGTATGAGTTATATGAAGAATTTAGTGGTTCGAAATTAGTTGAAACTGCTAGAGAATTTGGTCTTGGCAAGAAAACTGGAATTGATCTTCCAGGAGAGAGAAAGGGTCTAGTTCCAGATGGACAGTGGAAACGAGAAACTAAAGGAGAAGGTTGGTATCCTGGAGACTCAGTTAATATGTCAATTGGTCAGGGAGATCTCTTAATAACCCCTATACAGGCAGCTCAGATGACTTCAGCTGTGGCTAATAGAGGGGAAATTTATAAACCTAAATTAGTAGATGAAATAAGGTCGGTTTCAGGGGATTTAATTAATGATTATCAACCAGAATTATTGAGGAGATTGCCTTACTCTAATACTACATTAGAAATTGTTGAAAAAGGTATGTTAGAAACTGTCATGCATGATAGAGGGACTGCTTCAACTCCATTTTCTAATTTTCCAATTGATATAGCTGGTAAAACTGGTACAGCCCAAATTGGAGGGACCGGCTCAAGTCATGCATGGTTTGTATCTTATGGTCCTGTTCCAGATC
>Ga0207414_1000732_pt1 | contig 13612 bp, 13 predicted proteins | sample PonA231FremontCA_2_FD_187269 | JGI IMG/M metagenome (GOLD analysis project Ga0207414, IMG submission 187269) | Marine sediment microbial community from Fremont, CA, USA - Pond A23 Sediment 1 (SPAdes) | ecosystem: Environmental > Aquatic > Marine > Unclassified | place: USA: Fremont, California... | reverse complement strand
CATCGCGCTGTCGACCATGGTCAGCAACCAGCTGGTCATGCCGCTGCTGCTGCGCTCGCGCCGCCTGCACCTGAGCACCCGCGGCCAGCTGGCCCGCTGGCTGCTGCGCATTCGCCGCGTGGCCATCCTGGGGATCCTGCTGCTGGGCTATCTCTATCATGCGCTGATCGGTGACACCTATAGCCTGGTGACCATCGGCCTGGTCTCCTTCGCCGCGGTGAGCCAGTTCGCCCCGGCGCTGCTGATCGGCATGGTCTGGCGCGGCGCCAACCGGCTCGGCGCCAGCGTGGGCATGATTGCCGGCATCGCGATCTGGGCCTGGACGCTGCTGATTCCCGGCTTCGCCCAGTCCGGCTGGCTGGAGGCCGGCTTTCTCGACCAGGGGCCCTGGGGGCTTGCCTGGCTGAAGCCCTATGCGCTGTTTGGCCTCGAGGGCTGGGACATCTATACCCACGCGCTGCTGTGGAGCCTGACCGCCAACGTGGGCCTGCTGGTGGGTATCTCGCTGTTTACCCGTCAATCGCGGCTGGAACAGACGCAGGCGGCACTGTTCACCGAAGCGATGTCCCCGGGCCTGGTACAGGATTCGCTGTGGCAGGGCCAGACCACCCGCGGTGAGCTGCGCGCCCTGCTCGACCGCTACCTGGGTCGCGACGCCACCGCTCGCGTCTTCACCCGCCATGCCGACGACGCCGCGGACGACGACCAGCCCGCGCCGGCCGCGCTGACGACGCGCGCCGAACGGGCCCTGGCCGGCTCGTTGGGCAGCGCCTCAGCCCGCGTGCTGATCGATTCGGTGGTGCGCGGCGAAGCCCTGGACCTCGAATCGATCCTCAGCATCCTCGACACCACTTCCGAGACCCTCGAGGTGAATCGGCGCCTGGAGCAGAAGTCCCACGAATTGGCACGCACCAGCGAGGAGCTGCGCGCGGCCAACGAGCGCTTGCGCGAGCTGGACCGCCTCAAGGACGAGTTTGTGGCCATGGTCAGTCATGAGCTGCGCACGCCGCTGACCTCGATCCGCGCCTTCGCCGAGATCCTGCGCGACAGTGGCGAGTTGCCCGAGGAGAAGCGCCGTCACTTCCTCGACGTGGTGGTGCGCGAGAGCCAGCGACTGTCGCGACTGATCGAGGAGATTCTCGACCTCGCCAGGCTCGAGAGCGGGCGCCTGACGCTGGAGCCCCAGCGCCTGGACCTTGCCGAACTGGCGCGCCATAGCGTGGAGGCGGTACAGCGGCTGCAGGAGGATCGCGGCATCCGCCTGACGGTCGAGATACCCCCGCACCAGGCAATGGTGATCGGCGACCCGGACCGCCTGGAGCAGGTGATCATCAATCTGCTCGACAACGCCGGCAAGTTTGCCGCCGACGACGACCCCCAGGTGCTGCTGCGCCTGGCGCGCCACAAGGCTCACTTCCGGCTGGCCGTCGAGGACAACGGCAGCGGCATTGCCGAGCACGAGCGCGAACGGGTCTTCGAGAAATTTCACCAGATTCAGCAGGCGGAAGGCGGCCAGGCCCGCGGCCGGCCCCGCGGCAGCGGCCTGGGCCTGCCCATCAGCCGTGGCATCATTGCCCACCTGGGGGGCCGGCTTTGGGTCGAGCGCGCGCCGAACCTGGGCGGCGCCTGTTTGGTCATGGAACTGCCCGAGGCGCCACCCGAGAAGCGGAAAGCGGAAAGCGGAACAACCGCATGACCCCGCGGCCCTTGGGGTCAAGGTTTTGTTGCAGCGTCTCGTTTATGGCTTAGCGCTCGCGGCACAGCCGGGATGTTATGACTTCCGCGCCTCTCTCTGCAGCGCGCGGATCTGCATCAGGTCATGGCGCAGCTGCTGGCGCTGTGTCATCAGCAGGCGGGACGTATCCACCCAACCGTCGGGGATGCGCCCCTCGGCCAGGGCCTGGCGCTGGGCATCGAGCATCAGCGCCAGCAGCCGGTCGAGCACGGCGGTGAGCGCCTGGGCCTGCCGAGCAGCGAGCACCTCCAGCATGACCAGCGCCACCAGGCGCGCGCGGGTATCCGCCGGGCGCACGCCATGGCGCAGGGCCAGCAAACGCACTGCGTTGACCAGCGGCAGCAGCGCCTGGCGCTTGAGGTTGATCGCCCGTTCGTGGGGGGCGCCTGCGTCGTCGCCGCTGAGCCGGCCGAAGCGGTCCAGCGCCAGCTCGCGCTCATCCAGCAGGCTCGCCATTTCATCGAGGAACAGATGCGCGCCGGGCAGCTGGCGGCTGACCTGCTCGGCCAGCGCCTCGGCCAGCGAGGTATCGCCAAATACGGCATGGAAGTCGAGCAGGATGTTGGCCTGCTGCACGCGCTTGACGCGGCGCTCCGCGGTCCAGATATCGAGCTGGGTGCACCACTCAGAGAGCCGCTTGCGCCACATCGGCCAGCGCGCCATGACGTGCCCCTGGCAGAGGGGGATGCCGGCCGCGTCGAGGCGCGCGGTAAAGCGCTCGCCCAGCGACTGGAAGTAGCCATCGATCTCGGTGTGCCGCGCGTCGGGATAGTCGGCGAGAATCATCGCATTGTCCTGGTCCGGCCCCAGCAGGCTCTCGTGGCGTCCCCCCGAGCCCAGCACCAGCACGCAGTAGGCCACCGACGGAGGCCCCCAGCCCTGTCCCTGCATCTCGTTGAGCGAGAGCTGGATGGCACGCCGATAGAGCCAGGCGTTGTGATCGCTGATCAGCTGGCTGATACGCCAGGCGGGCAGGTCGAGACGATCAAGCGCCTCGACCAGCTGTTCCTGCCAGGCATGGGCCTCGGCCAGGCTGGGCGCGGGCCCTAGCGTCACCAGGGCCTGCTGCAAAGGCACCAGTAGCGGCGGCCAGCCATTCGGGTCGGGCAGGCTGTCGCCGGCGAACAGTGTTCGCCAGGGCGAGGGTCGGTGCAGCAGGCGCATAGCGATTCCCGGTCATGCACGGATCGGCATGAGCGGCAGTATAGTCAGCCCGCTGCCCCGGGACAGGGGCGTCAGGCGAACATCGCGTCGCCCACCTCGTCGATAAAGCGCTGGGCCTTGCTGATCATCAGCGCGTCGCAGGCCTCCCGGCCGGGCACCATGTCGGAGCGTTCGAAGCGGTGTTCGCGCATCTCCCCCTGCTCGCCGTTGGCGGCCGGCAGCGGCTTGCGGATCCAACCGCTGACGCGGAACTGGCCGCCCTGATCGGCCGGTTCCGACACGATCAGATAGCCCTTGTACTCGACCGGCTCGGCTGCCGAGGCATTGGCCGACGTGGCCTCACCGCCGCCGAGCAGCCCGGAAAACAGTTTCTTGAACATGGTGCTGTCTCCTCACTCGCGATGGACCTCGAAACGACGACGCCGGCGGCAAGCCGGCGTCGAGCGAGGCGTACAGATCAGGCTTAATCCTGCTTGCGGCCCTTGCCGGACGCAATGCGCAGGCGCAGGGCATTGAGCTTGATGAAGCCCTCGGCATCCTTCTGGTCATAGGCGCCGGCGTCATCCTCGAAGGTGGCGATCGACTCGTCGAACAGCGACTCGTCGGACTTGCGGCCGGCCACGGTGGCACTGCCCTTGTAGAGCTTCATGCGGACTACGCCGGAGACGTTCTTCTGGGTCTCGTCGATGGCCGCCTGCAGCATGCGACGCTCGGGGCTCCACCAGTAGCCGTTGTAGATCACCTCGGCGTACTTGGGCATCAGCGCATCCTTGAGATGGGCCTCCTCGCGGTCCAGGGTCAGCGACTCGATGGCGCGATGGGCACGCAGCATGATGGTGCCCCCCGGCGTCTCGTAGCAGCCGCGCGACTTCATGCCCACGTAGCGATTCTCGACGATATCCAGGCGGCCGATGCCATTGTCACCGCCCAGCTTGTTGAGGGTCTCGAGCACCTCATGGGGCCGCATCGGCTTGCCGTCGATGGCCACGATGTCGCCTTTCTCATAGGTCAGCTCGATATAGGTGGGGGTGTCCGGTGCGGCCTCCGGCGACACGCTCCAGCGCCACATGTCCTCCTCGGCCTCGGCCCAGGGATCCTCGAGAATGCCGCCCTCGTAGGAGATGTGCAGCAGGTTGGCGTCCATGGAGTAAGGCGATTTCTTCTTGGCAGAGGAGAAGTCCACCGGGATGTCATGCTGCTGGCAGTAGGCCATCAGCTTCTCGCGCGAGGTCAGGTCCCACTCGCGCCACGGTGCGATCACCTTGACGCCCGGCTTCAGCGCATAGGCGCCGAGCTCGAAGCGCACCTGGTCGTTGCCCTTGCCGGTGGCCCCGTGGGAGATGGCATCAGCGCCGGTCTGGTTGGCGATCTCGATCAGACGCCGGGCGATCAGCGGGCGGGCAATCGAGGTGCCGAGCAGGTACTCGCCCTCGTACAGCGTGTTGGCACGGAACATCGGGTAGACGTAGTCGCGCACGAACTCCTCGCGCAGATCCTCGATGTGGATCTCCTTGACACCCAGCGCCTGCGCCTTGGCGCGCGCCGGCTCGACCTCTTCGCCCTGGCCGATGTCGGCGGTGAAGGTCACGACCTCGCAGTCATAGGTTTCCTGCAACCACTTGACGATTACGGACGTGTCCAGGCCGCCGGAATAGGCGAGCACGACCTTCTTGACATCGGACATGCTGGGGCTCCTCTAGTAGGGTTCGCTAAGACCGCGAGTATAGCGTGCCGAGCCTGCAGCGAATACCGGTGACGCGACTCGCCGTGGGCAAGCTGCTAGACTTTCGCGGTTTCGAGACACGATGCCCCGAACAAGGAGAGGTGCATGAGCGAGGCGATCGCCCGCGACCTAATGGCCCAGCGCTTCCGCAGTTTCCTGCCCGTGGTGGTGGATCTGGAAACCGGTGGGTTCAATGCCGAGCGCGATGCGATCCTGGAGATCGCTGCCGTGACGCTGACCATGGATCCGGAAGGCAATCTGATTCCCGACGCGACCTATGCCTACCATGTCGCCCCCTTCGCCGGGGCCAACGTGGAGCAGTCGGCACTGGACTTCACCGGCATCCGCCTTGACGACCCGCTGCGTCAGCAGGTCGCCGTCAGCGAGGCCGCGGCGCTGGGCGAGATCTTCCGCCCCGTGCGCAAGTCCATCAAGGCCCATGGCTGCACGCGCGCCATCCTGGTGGGGCACAATGCCGCCTTCGACCATGGCTTTCTCAACGCCGCGGTGGCGCGCTGCGGTATCAAGCGCAACCCTTTTCACCCCTTTTCGAGCTTCGACACGGCCTCGCTGGGTGGGCTGATCTACGGCCAGACGGTACTCGCCCGCGCCTGTCGTGCCGCCGGTATCGAATTCGACAACAGCGCCGCGCACTCGGCCCGCTATGACACCGAGCGCACCGCGGAGCTGTTCTGCGCCATGGTCAATCGCTACAAGGACCTGGGCGGCTGGGCGCTGGCCCAGAGGGAACAGGGGCTAGAGGAGTAGCGCCAAGCGGCCAAGCCAAGGCCAGGTGCCATTCCCCCTGACAAGAAACCCCGCCAGACGCAAGAAACCCCGCCAGACGTTAATCCGGCGGGGTTTCGCGTTTCTGCCTCGCTGCCTGCCGCCCGTCACCCATGAGCTGGGCGGCTCGACGCTTGGCGCTTACGGCTGCTCGCCGTCCGACTCGGCGGCCTGGGCGCGGGACGCCGCCGCCTTGACCAGGGTTTCCAGCTCGCCGGACTGGTGCATCTCGACCACGATATCGCAGCCGCCGACCAGCTCGCCCTCGACCCACAGCTGGGGGAAGGTCGGCCAGTTGGCCACCTTGGGCAGCTCGGCACGGATATCCGGATTGTCCAGAACGTTGACGAACGCGAAGCGCTCGCCGCAGGCCATCAGCGCCTGAACGGTCTGGGCGGAAAAGCCGCACTGCGGCAGCTGCGGCGTGCCCTTCATGTAGATCAGAACCGGGTTTTCACCGATCTGGCGCTGGATGTTCTCAACCGTGGTGCTCATGTCATCTCCCTTTCTCGTTTGGCCGGCTCGCCAGGAACCGGGGCCGCGATAAACGCTGGCCGACGCGCCTCGATAATACCCGAGTGTCTCGGTCAGCCTTGTATATGGTGGCCATTCTACTGATCCGGGGCGCGTTGCGCATCCCCCGGGGGCTGGCTAGGATGGGCGTTTTTCCCGTGGAGCGACACCATGGCCACCCGCCATTTTCTCACCCTGCTTGACCTCAGCCCGGACGAGCTGCGCTACCTGATCAAACGCGCCATCTCGATCAAGAACGGCCTGAAGACCCACGGGCCGAGCTACACGCCCCTGACCAATCGCACCCTGGCGATGATTTTCGAGAAATCCTCAACGCGCACGCGGGTGTCGTTCGAGACCGCCATGGCCCAGTTCGGCGGCCATGCCCTGTTTCTCTCGCCCCGCGATACGCAGCTCGGCCGTGGCGAGCCGATTGCCGACACTGCGCGGGTCCTGGCCGAGATGGTCGACGCGGTGATGATCCGCACCTTCTCCCACGCCGGGCTGCAAACCTACGCCGCCGCCAGCGCGGTGCCGGTGATCAACGCCCTGACCGATGACTACCATCCCTGCCAGCTGCTCGCCGACGTCATGACCTGGACCGAGCTGCGCGGCAGCCCCCAGGGGCGCACCGCCGTATGGATCGGCGATGGCAACAACATGTGCCACTCCTGGATCAATGCCGCCCGCCAATTCGACTTCCAGCTGCGCATCTGCTGCCCGGTGGGCTACGAGCCGCGCCAGGACATCCTCGCCGCCGCCGGCGACCGGGTCACCCTGCACCGCGACCCCCTGCAGGCGGTCGTGGATGCCGACCTGGTGACCACCGATGTCTGGGCGTCCATGGGGCAGGAGGAGGAACAGGCCCGTCGCGAAGCTGATTTCGCCGGCTTCCAGGTCAATGAAGCCATGCTCGACAGGGCCCATCGCGACGTGCTGTTCCTGCACTGCCTGCCCGCCCATCGCGGTGAGGAGATCAGCACCACGCTGCTCGACGACCCCCGCGCCGTGGTCTGGCAGGAGGCCGGCAACCGCCTGCATGCCCAGAAGGCGCTGCTCGAATTCCTGCTGCTGGGGCGCGTGGATAGCTGACGCCGCCGCTCGCCCGGCGCGGCAGGTCGCCAGGCGAGACAGGTTAGACCTTGGTATGACATCGACCTTCGTCGTATGTATAATGCGCCGCAGCAGAGGCCTTTAAGGAGACGCGGCAGCATGACCTACGACACCCCCAGCAATGCCGGTATGCAGCGCAGCTTGCGCCAGTGCCTGTCCAACATGGCCGCCCTGCTCTATCGCCAGGGTCACGTGCTCGAGACCGTCACCGTCGCGCATCGCGGCCTCGACCGCCGCGACCTGCAGGCGCTGAGTCAGGCCGACCACGACTGGGCGCCCTGCCAGCACATCCTGGAAACCAGCGAAGCGGCAACCTGGAATGATCAGCAACGCCTGGTGCTGACCGCCCTCGGCCGCGAACTGCTGTTCGACATGTTTGGCGAAGGCGCCGCCGACTGCGCCTGACCACCTGCGCCGCTGATACGACCCTCGACTGCCATGCCCGGCCACGCGATCGCATTGCGTGGCCGGGCATCTTTGGTTAAGTTGGCAGGACTTGTCGGGGAGCCCCGGTACGCGCATAGCGACGTGCACGGGGGCTGAGATCGGTACGGCCGAACCCGTTGAACCTGATCAGGTTGATGCCTGCGGAGGGAACAAGCGCGTGCCACTCTTGCCTTCCGCGCCATTCCGCCTGTTCAGCCATGTCCGCTGCTGAATGGTCACCGCCTTGAAATCACCTGCCAATCATATTGCCGTCGCCGGAGCCGGCCTGCTGGGACGCCTGGTCGCCTGGCAGCTACTGCGCGATGGACATGCCGTCTCGCTCTACGATGCCGGCGACCTCGACACGCCTGCCGCCGCGGCATGGACCGCGGCGGGCATGGTGGCGCCGCTGTGCGAGACCGCCATCTCGGAGCGCTGCGTCAATGACATGGGCTACTTCGCGCTGGCGCAGTGGCCGACCTGGCTCGCCGCGCTGGATGCCACCTCGCTGTGGCACCAGCACGGCAGCCTGATGGTGGCGCATCCGCAGGATCTGGACGAACTCACCCAGTTCGCGCGCGACCTCGATCATACGCTGGGCGGCGCCTCGCCCGCCCAGCGCCTCGATGAGGCGGCGATCTATCGCCTGGAGCCCGACCTGGCCCAGGGCTTTCGTCAGGGGCTGTATCTGCCGGACGAAGGGCATCTGGACAATCGCGCCCTGCTCGACCGGCTGCTGGAAGCGATCCGCGCGCTGGGCGGCGAGTGCCACGCACACTGCCCGGTGGAGACCTATCCCGGCGAGCTGCTCACGCCCGACGGTCGGCGACGCGTCGATCTGGTGGTGGACTGTCGCGGCACCGGCGCGCGACCGCGCCATCCGAGCCTGCGAGGCGTGCGCGGCGAGACGCTGCACGTCAAGACTGACGAGATCCACCTCACCCGGCCGGTTCGACTGATGCACCCCCGCTATCAGCTCTACGTGGTGCCCAAGCCGGACCAGCGCTTCATCATCGGCGCCACCCAGATCGAAAGCGAGGATCGCTCGCCGGTATCGCTGCAGTCGTCGCTGGAACTGGGCAGCGCCCTGTATACCCTGTCGCCGGCCTTCGCCGAAGCGCGCATTCTGGAGCAGGGCGTCAATTTGCGCCCGGCCTTCCTCGACAACCTGCCCCATGTCACCCAGCAGCAGGGGCTGATTACCGCCAACGGCCTGTTCCGCCATGGCTACCTCCTCGCCCCGGCGGTGGTCTGCCATCTGCTGGCGGCGATCCGCGGCCACGGCGACCAGCCGTTCGCCGACATCCTGGCGGCGCGGCCGCCACAGGAGAACGTGGCATGAACGAGATTACGGTCCATCTCAACGACGCAACCGCACGCCTGCCCGCCGACGCCTCGCTCGCCGACGCCCTGGCCGCCTGGCAGTATGCCGACCGCCGCGTCGCGGTGGCGATCAACGGCGACTTCGTCCCGCGCTCTGCCTATGCCGGGCGCACCCTGCACGATGACGATCGCATCGATATCGTGGCCCCGGTGGGAGGTGGCTGATGAGCGACACACGCAACGATTTCCTGACGCTTTACGGCGAGCGCTTCACCAGCCGTTTTCTGCTGGGCACCGCCATGTATGCGTCGCCCACGCTGATGCAAGAAGCCATTCATGCCGCCGGCTGCGAGATGGTCACCCTCGGGCTGCGCCGGCAGAATCCCGGTGCCGGCGACGGTGACGCCTTCTGGCAGATCCTGCGCGACAGCGGCTGTCGGCTGCTGCCCAACACCGCCGGCTGTCGCTCGGCCCGCGAGGCGATCACCCTCGCCGAGATGTCACGAGAGCTGTTCGATACGCCCTGGATCAAGCTCGAGGTGATCGGCGACGACTATAACCTGCAGCCCGACCCCTTTGGCCTGCTGGAGGCGACGCGCGAACTGATCGACCAGGGCTTCAAGGTGCTGCCCTACTGCACCGACGACCTGGTGCTGTGCCAGCGGCTGCGCGATGCCGGCTGCCAGGCACTGATGCCCTGGGGGTCGCCGATCGGCACCGGGCGCGGGCTGATGAACCGCTATGCCCTGCAGACCCTGCGCCAGCGGCTCGACCTGCCGCTGCTCATCGATGCCGGCCTCGGCGCCCCCTCCCAGGCCGCTGAAGCCATGGAAATGGGCTTCGACGGCGTCCTGCTCAACACCGCCGTGGCACGCGCCCACCGTCCGGTCCTGATGGCCGAGGCCTTTGCCGCCGCCATCAACGCCGGGCGCCAGGCCTACCTGGCCGGGCTGATGCAGCAGCGCCAGACCGCCAGCCCCAGCACGCCGACGCTGGGCCAGCCCTTCTGGCACCGCGCAAGCGATTAACAACGCCGGCGCTGGCCGCGCCGGGGGGATGACGTCGGCACGGTCAAGTCTGCTATCGTCTGCCCGAGTGGATCCCGCAGACGATAAGGAGGCACCCCGTGAACCGCGAGACCCTTCCCGACACCATGGCCGCCGTGCTGCTGACAGGGCATGGCGACGTTGACGCGCTAGTCTATCGTGACGACGTGTCGACACCCCGGCCGGGCCCCGGCGAGGTGCTGGTCGAGGTCACCGCGACGGCCAAGAACAACACCGACCGCAAGGCCCGCGAAGGGCTCTATCCCGTCAAGAAAGGTGACGTCACCTCCTTTGCCATGGGCGGCACGCCCACCCTGACGTTCCCGCGCATCCAGGGCGCCGACGTGGCCGGGCGTGTCGCCGCGGTGGGCGACGGCGTTGACCCCTCGCGGATTGGCGAGCGCGGCCTGCTGGACTTCAACCTCTATCCCGACGCCCGGCGCGACATCAACCTGACCCCGGACTACTATGGTCATGGCGCTGACGGCGGCTTCGCCGAATACGTGGCCGTGCCGTCGGACCAGTTTCACCACGTGCCCAACCCAGCGCTTGCCGATGCCGAACTCGCCGCAATGGGCATGTGTTCCTATCAGACGGCCTACCACATGCTGACGTCGGCAAGGGTCAGTGCCGGTGAACGGGTGCTGGTTAGCGGCGCCAGCGGTGGGGTCGGCACCGCTCTGCTGCAGCTGTGTCGCATCATCGGCGCGATTCCCTACGCGGTCAGCCAGCAGCACAAGGCCGACGCCCTCAAGGCGCTCGGCGCCGAGGCGGTGATCGACCGCGGCGAACTGGCGGGCTTTGCCGAGCGCGTGCTCGACGCCACCGGCGGCGCCCCCATCGACGCGGTGATGGACCTGGTCGGCGGCGAGATGACCGACCGCTTCATCGACACCATGATCCAGGACATGCAGGCACGCCGTAGCTACCCGCGACTCTCCATCGCCGGGGCCAGCGGCGGCAACATCTCGGAGATGCTGTGGACGCGCATCTACCTCTATCAGGTACAGATCTTCGGCGTCTCGCACGGCACCCGCGAGGAGGCCGAGCAGCTCATCGACTGGATACGCACCGGCGCCCTCAAGCCGGTCCTGCACGCGGCCTTCCGCCTCTCCGAACTGCATCGGGCCGAACGCTACTTCGTCAGCCGCGACAGTGACTTCCTGGGCAAGATCGTGATCGTCCCCGACCGCCAGTGGGATGAGCACGGCGCGCCCTTCGCCCTCGAGGAACATGCATGAGCCAGGAACTGACCCTGCAACTGATCGACACCCATGCCGGCGGCGACGTCAGCCGCATCGTGATTGGCGGCATAGTGCCGCTGCCCGGCGCCACCGTCAGAGATCAGATGCACTATCTGCGCGACGATGCCGACGGCCTGCGCAAACTGCTGCTGGAGGAGCCCTACGGGATTCCCGAGATGTCGGTGGACCTGATCGTCCCGGCCACCGACCCGGCTGCCGAGGTGGGCTACATCATCATGGAAGTGATGGGCTATCCGATCTATTCGGGTTCCAACACCATCTGTACCGCCACGGCGGTGCTGGAGAGCGGCCTGGTGGCCAAGCAGGAGGGACGCCAGCGCTTCAAGCTGGAGTCGCCGGCGGGACTGGTGCAGATCGAGGCGCTGGTGGTCGACGGCGTGGTCGAGGCGATCACCTGCGGCGGGCTGCCCAGCTACATCGACACCCACCGCGCCCGCATCCACGTGCCGGGCCTGGGCGAGGTAACCTACAGCATCGCCTACAGCGGCGGCTTCTATGCGCTGGTCGATGCCGAGGAGCTGGGGTTTCATCTGAACCGTGACGAGGAGCGCGAGCTTGCCGGCTGCGCGCACCGCATCGTGGAGGCGATCCAGGCCGAGCGCGGTTTCTCGCACTACACCCTGGGCGACGTAGGGCCGCTGCCCTTCCTGCACTTCATGGGCCCCGTGGAGCAGGTCGGCGACCACTTCTACCGCTCCCGCTCGGCCACCTATGTGCACCCCGGGGTGATCTGCCGCAGCACCACCGGCACCGGCACCTCGGCGCGCCTGGCGCTGATGCACCATGAGGGGCGCATCCAGCCGGGTGACAAGCTCGAAACCGTCTCGCTACGCGAGACTGGCTTCATCGGCGAGTTCATCAGCACCCGTGAAGAGGGAGCGCACACCGTGGTGGAGAACACCATCACCGGCAAGAGCCATGTGCTGGCGCGCTCGGACATCGTGGTCAACTGCGATGACCCGATGGTGCGCTGCGACGGACTGCACCACATTCTTAGTGCCGCCCACGCTGACGCCGACTGAGCGCCGGGCCACCCGGGCTGGCGCGACCGCCCGGGTGGCCCGGACAGACACGCCACCAAAAAACGCCGCCGCAAGACTAACTTGCGGCGGCGTTTCTTCAGATGTCTTGGTGGAGCCTAGCGGGATCGAACCGCTGACCTCAACACTGCCAGTGTTGCGCTCTCCCAGCTGAGCTAAGGCCCCACGTCGTTCCCGCCGTGCGAGAACGAGGCGAATAATACGCCGTGTCGGTGATGGCGTCAAGCCCGCCGGAGCAACGTCACGCTTATAGCGGCTCCCCGATTCCCCTTCGCCGCAGGATATGCCACCCTATCAACATACTAACCGAGCCGGCCACAACCGCCGACATGTGCGCGTGTCGGCGCTGATGCGCCGCCACAGCCTTCGCCTCGGGACGATACGCATCCATCACGTTTTCAGGAGCGTCTACGTTGATCAGGGTTCTCGTCGCCGATGACCACCACCTGGTACGCACCAGCATCGCGCATCTGTTGAATGCCGAGCGCGGCATTCGCGTCATCGGCGAGGCCGCCGATGGCGAGCAGGCTATCCACCTGGCACGCAAGCTGACCCCCGACATCGTGCTGATGGATATCCGCATGCCCGGCATCGGCGGCCTGGAGGCCACTCGCAAGATCCACCGCTATGCCAGCGACATCCGCATCCTGGTGTTGACCGCCTTCATCGAGGAGACATTTGCCCAGCGTCTGCTCGAGGCCGGCGCCCACGGCTTCATCAGCAAGGGCTGCCAGCATGACGAGATGGTCGAGGCGATCCACTGCGTGTTCGGCGGCAAACGCTATATCAGCCCCGAAATTGCGCAACGCCTGGTGCTGTCACGCATCGACGCCCCGGCAAACCCCTTCGAGCAGCTCTCCCAGCGCGAGCTGCAGGTGGCGATGATGGTCGTTAACTGCCAACGCGTCGCCGACATCGCCGATCGCATGTTCCTGAGCCCCAAGACCGTCAATACCTACCGCTATCGAATCTTCGAGAAGCTCGGCGTGACCTCCGATGTCGAGCTGACGCATCTTGCCCTGCGCCATGGCCTGGTGGATGGCTTCAGCAGCGCCGACGGCAACTGAGCGCCGCTGCGCTGAGGTGGCGATCTGGTAGAATGTCCATCCCGTATTCCGTTCCCGGCACGCCGTTCCCATGAGCTTTGATTCCCGCGACTTTCTCGGTAGCGTCAGCGAATCCCCGGGGGTCTATCGCATGCTCGACGCGCATGGCGAGACTCTCTATGTTGGCAAGGCCCGCCGCCTCAAGGCGCGCCTGGCGAGCTACTTCCGTGGCGCGCTGAACACCAAGACCCAGGCGCTGGTCGGCCGGATCGCTGACATCCAGGTGACGGTGACCAACAGCGAGACCGAGGCGCTGCTGCTCGAGCAGACCCTGATCAAGGAGCTGCGCCCGCCCTATAACATCCTGCTGCGCGACGACAAGTCCTACCCGTTTGTCTTCGTCACCGACCGCCATCCCTACCCCGCCCTGGA
>Ga0207414_1000731_pt1 | contig 13694 bp, 10 predicted proteins | sample PonA231FremontCA_2_FD_187269 | JGI IMG/M metagenome (GOLD analysis project Ga0207414, IMG submission 187269) | Marine sediment microbial community from Fremont, CA, USA - Pond A23 Sediment 1 (SPAdes) | ecosystem: Environmental > Aquatic > Marine > Unclassified | place: USA: Fremont, California... | reverse complement strand
AGATGGATAAAGCACCATGAAAAAGTCTGCTTACGTTCAAGTTCACCACTAAGTTATAAATTTATTCGTTTTTGTTCAAACAATGGTCGCTTAGAGGCACTAAATAGATTTTTCATTTGAATAGCGTTTTTTAAAGTTATTACCTCTTTTGAATAAATTGATGTTTATTTTCACCTTATCAGGGCATTAAAAATATAAAGTCAGAATTTTGAAATTTTTATTAATATCATATCGTCAATAGCATCATTTAAAGATTTCGAACCCATGAAACCCTCATTCCCCGCCTGACGGCAGAAAGGTATATTCATGTCCTTTTATCTACAAGTTGTGGATGAGGGTTTCATATGCAGGTACTTTTTATAATATCATTGCTAGCCGGAAATGAATTCTATTGCCTTGAACTGTTGTAAAATCGCTACTAACTTCTGATTACTAAATGCTTTACTTTAAGCTAAAAAGATATGTTTTTAAAATTATCTTCTACTTCTGAATCTGCCTAAATAAAAAAAAATACGTACCAAATTGAGCGATTTTCGCTTACAAATTATATTGTTAAAAAAGAACATCATAGATTTTATTTTCTTCAAAATGTTTTTAAGAAATTTGAAGAAAATGTAAATCTATGGATTTTATAGCCGACCTGCATATACACTCCCATCACTCAATGGCAACAAGTAAACAGTTGCGTCCGGAATACCTGGATTACTGGGCTAAAAGTAAAGGTATAAAAGTAGTCGGAACCGGTGATTTTACACACCCCGAATGGGTGAAAGAACTGAAAGAAAAACTGGAACCTGCTGAAGATGGTTTGTTCAAATTAAAGGAAAGCTACAAACTCCCCCATTTTATCCCCGAAACACATGAAAATGAAGTTCGTTTTTTGCTGAGTGCTGAAATCAGTAACATTTACAAAAAGAAAGGGGCGGTTCGAAAGATACACAGCGTTATTCTTGCTCCTGATTTTGCAACGGTGGAGCGCTTTCAGAACAAACTTTCATCAATGAATTTTAACATCACATCAGATGGCCGCCCGATTCTGGGACTCGACGTACGGGATTTGCTTGAAATTACTCTGGAGATGTCAGAACGCAACTTTTTCATACCTGCGCATATCTGGACGCCATGGTTCTCCGTATTTGGCTCAAAATCCGGATTTGACCGTATGGAAGATTGTTTCGAAGACCTCACCGACCATATTCACGCGGTGGAAACGGGTCTTTCTACTGACCCTCCGCTCAACTGGATGTGCAGCTCTCTGGACAAATACACTTTGCTTTCAAATTCTGACGCTCATTCGCCTGAAAAACTCGGCCGGAATGCCAATCTGTTCAAATCAGAATTGAATTACGGCTCCATGACAGAAGCCATGAAAACAGGCGACCCGGAAAAATTCGGCGGTACTATTGACATGTACCCGCAGGAAGGCAAATACCATTACGATGGACACAGAAAATGTCAGGTTCGATGGAACCCTGTAGAAACCCTGAAACATAGAGGAATTTGCCCTGTCTGTGGCAAAAAAGTCACGGTAGGAGTAACAAATCGTATTGTCAAACTCTCTGACCGTGAAGACATCACACAAAAAGAAAATCGCCTGCCCTATTATTCGCTAATTCCTTTAAAAGAAATGCTTTCTGAGATTGAAGGAGTAGGTGAAAAGTCCAAAAAAATAGCAAACAAATACACCAACTTAATTGAAAAAGCAGGTTCTGAATTTAACTTGCTTCATTTTATGTCGCTTGAACAAGTGAAAAACATTGCAGGAGAAGTTGTGGCAGAAGGCATTCGAAGAATGCGGAACAATGAAGTTATAATAAAAGAAGGATATGACGGAGAATATGGAGAAATAAAAGTATTCCAACCGGACGAAGTCAAATACCTCTCCACACAGGAATCTTTATTCAATGTAGCCGACCAGTTTAAATCCACAGAAAAACGCAAGCTGATAAATTTTGACCTTGCCGAATATCAAAAACTCGAAGCATTATACGACACGCAGGGAGAAGCTGCAGAGCCTGTAACTGAGTACGCCTCAGAAACTACAGATTCTTTAAAAGGCATGAACACCGAACAGGTTAAGGCCATTCAACATACAGAAGGCCCGGCTATCGTAATGGCAGGCCCGGGAACAGGAAAAACCAGGGTGCTGACTCACCGTATTGCCTGGCTTATAAATCAAAAAAATGTAAACCCGCAACATATTCTTGCCATAACATTTACAAATAAAGCAGCCGAAGAGATGCAATCGCGATGTAACTCGCTCCTGAAAACTGACAAATCCCAATCCCGCCCTTCTATCTCAACTTTTCATGCGCTCGGCTATTCAATACTTAAAGATTATGCTGAAAAAACAGGCAGAGACGAACAGTTTGCCATTGCAGACGAGGAAACGAAACGCGAGATTATCAAAGAATTGTTCAACTGCAGTCAGCAAGAAGCAAAACAGAAATCAGAAGCCATCACTTACATCAAACAACAAAATGTTCAACCCGAAACAGGCAACGCAGAAATTTTCAAAGAATATGAAAAACAGCTTGCAAACTATAACCTTTTCGACCTTGAGGATCTCATATTTCAAGTTGTGCAACTTGCCTGTCAAAACCCAGACATTCAACAAAGCCTTCAGAAAAAATACCAATGGATACTTGTAGATGAATTTCAGGATATCAACACCGTCCAGTATGACTTCCTCAAATTATTGTGCAACACAGGCGACTCCAATATATTCGTTATTGGCGACCCCAATCAGTCAATTTATGGATTCAGAGGCTCAAGCATCAAATTCATAAGCCGTTTTATTGAAGATTATAAAGACACCGAAGTCTTTAAACTGAAAACCAGCTACCGCTGCACCAATAATATTCTGAAAGCCTCAGGTGATGTATTGCAAGAGGACAGCCTCACCGGACTAAATGAAGGAGTAAGTATAAAAATAGCACCTCAGCAAACAGAAAAAAGCGAAGCAGAGTATATTGCCCGAACGATAGAACAACTCAGTGGCGGGCTGCGGTTTTTCAGTATGGATAGCCAGGTCACCCAGGGAGAACAAGACAAAGAAATTGAAAGCCTATCGGATTTTGCCATTCTATGCCGCACTAAGGCACAAATGAAACCAATTGAAAAGGCATTAAACGATCATACCATTCCATATCAAAAAATCTCAGACGATGTATTTTTCCAAAACCCGTTGGTGAAGAAAGTCCGGGACATCCTAAACTACTATCAACAGCCCGAAAACACACATCTTCAAAAGCGTGTAAAACTTCACGGAATCAATATAACTAAGAACAAGCCTACAATAGAAAGCCTCCAAAGCTACGAGAAAACTTCTGAACAGGTTCAGTTTATTGTGGAACATTTTATCCATGAAAGCAATAGAGATGAAGAGGTTTTAAAACGACTTTTAGATATTAGCAGGCAATTTGATGAGCATCCTAGTGAATTCCTAAAACACTTATCCCTGGGCAGCGCCACCGATATTTATGAAGAAGAAACCGAAAAAGTCACGCTAATGACACTGCACGCTTCCAAAGGACTTGAATTTCAATGTGCATTTATTGCCGGTTGTGAAAAGGGACTAATTCCCTACGAAATGTTCCGAAACCAGGAGGTTGATAAAGAAGAAGAAAAACGATTGTTGTATGTAGGAATGACACGTGCGAAATCCTACCTGTACATCACTCATGCAAAAAAACGATTCCTAATGGGCCAGGAAAAACAAATGCAAAGAAGCCCATTTTTGAATCGAATTGAAAAAGAATTGACAGAAACAGAGAAAAACGCGTACAAAAAGAAACAAAAAGACGATTCTCAGTTAAAATTATTTTAAAACAAAAATCGTGTAAGTTTTCTAACACTTTTAATCAATTAAAATTCCTTATTCATAAAAATTATTATCAAAAATGTAGAATCTTTCATATATTTAAACAGCAATAAATAATAGAATAGATTGATGAAAATTTTAATTGTTGACGATTCCACGGTAAACAATATTTTATTGGAAAACTTATTTGATAGTTATGGTTACGAGTGCTATTCAGTTTTGGAAAGTGATTCAGTAATTGATACGATTAATACATACAAACCAGATATTATCTTATTAGACATTATGATGCCCGGCTTAACAGGTTTTGATATACTGAAGCTAATGAAAAAACATTCCATAAAAATTCCTACAATTATCCTTACAGCTTATAAGAACAGTGACTATAAAAAGCAGGCAAAGGAACTGGGTGCAGTTGAATATTTCTCCAAGCCATTCGATCAAGAAGAACTATTAAATACAATCAAAGAAGTAACCTCCAAATAAGCAATTCATACAGCCAGTCATATTAAGAAAAAGGGGTGAATATTAAAATGGCTCTCAATTTGCTAATGGCAGCAGTTGCAGTACAGAAAGGCGGCAGAAGGCAGTAGGCGGCAGGCAGTGTAAATCATAACAACCAAGACGATATATCAGAAAATTCCTTGCCAAGAGCAAAAGGCAAATTCCAGGAACAGCAAGCGATGTAATACACTAATAAACAACCTTTTAAGTTTTTATAAATATAACATGCAAAATTTCATTTAACAGACTGAAATTTCACCCGAAGACAATGTAAGAATTCTCACAAAATTATTCCAGCCAAATTTCATCCCTCGCCGCAAAAACCTCATCATCAGAATTTTGCAAACATAGGCACAACTATTGCTTCTAAAGTAATAAAAGAGGATGTTATGATAAAAGTAGCAAACATATCAAGAATAGTTAAGCATGTAATAATATTATTGCTAATCTTAGCTACAGCCAAAGTGAGTTTGTCCCAAAATTTTACAGATAACAAAGAAATTTTTGGTCTATCCTATAACTATGAAACGAGCAGGATACTAAAAGACAGGATGTTTGCAATAGGAAATTACACAATTGGCAGAAGATCATTTGAGGTTGGCGTAAGCATGAACTCTTACACGCCAGGTAGTCAAGGGTTTTTATTACAACATAAAGTTTTTCTGAATAAAAAGCAAAATGAATACACAGATTTTAATTTAAAAGACTATAATATAAGAACATATGCCATATATAAATTTGTCATGTTTGGCTCTCCCGTCAATTCTCTTAGAAAAAACTATGATGTCATTGAATCTGAAAGAATCACACAAAATTCTTTAGCTTCTCCAAGTATTAACACAATAGAACATTACCTGGGCTTTGGCGTAGAATTTGACCTGTATGACAACCTATCTGTTGAAGCAATGGGTGTTGGCGGTGTAAACATCATTAAAAACAACTCAAAAGCCATCGTCATTGATGATCAAATTTTACCTAAATCGGATTTGTATCTGTCATGGGATATCAGTATTGGAATGAACTACAGGTTTTAAATTTACTTCATAGGCACATTAAGAAAAAGGAAGATAATCTCAAAATAAACGGGTTTTTAGCTGAAAGAAAAGTGGGCTGAGTTAATTAAGTTAATTGAGTTGATTAAGCAGGCACACTCTGCGGTAGTGGCAAATATTAAATTGATTATCAATTAGCTGATGTGCAGACAGTCCATATTTAACCCATAATAGATAAACAAATTTTTCCCCGTAATTCGCATTAGAAGAACCTGAATTAGTGTTAGTTTCTTTCACTGAAGAACATAAAATTTCTGTTTATCAGAAAAAACTTTATTAATCCTCCCGTTCATTCTTCATCTTTTCAAAAATCTCTCGTATCTGTTCCGAATACTTTTCCGGAGCTTCAAGATGACCCCAGCCTCTCTGTGATTGAAATATACCATCGTAAACAGAGTCGTGGTAAGAACGTACAACATGGGGAATATTTTCCTGTTCCAGAATTGAATCTAAACGCTGAGCTTCCATCTCATTTTCAAGTACCAGTATTTTTGAATAACTTTCCATAGGACTTTTTTATATGAAACGTTGCAGAACCCTTGTTTGTTTCTTTTGAATAACTTTTTTAAATCACATGAGGCATATAATGCACATATAATTTGGTTTTGACTAGAACATTGATTAATTGCTACTTAAATTAAAGGAAAGATTTTTCTATTCATTATCCTTTGTTTATATGCTTCGCATGAGGGTTACAAAAAAACCTGGCTTTTCAAATTTATCTCTTATTTTTGAAAGCACCTACTTATTTTCTCCAAATCCGGTTCTCTTCATTACCCCCCATGTACGGTTACCTCTTAAATAAGATATATTTCCCCTTATACTCCAATAAACTACCATGGGATGATAGATAAAAGGCTCAACCATTGCTGTCAGAAACAGGCTTAAATTTTCTCTTGAACTTTTATAAGACGGAAATAACAACTCTTCTAAAAGAATAGAGAAAAAAGAAAATGTCAGGGAGAACAAGTATATAAATACAAGTAATGTAAAGAAAATAGGCCAATGAATTGCTCCGAGCATTGCCATCACACCAAAATAAATTAAACCTAATACTTCCACTATAGGGGCCAGCCACTCAAAGAAAAACCAGTAAGGATAGCCAAGCAACCCCATTGAGCCGTACTTTGGGTTGAAAAATATTTTTCTGTGTATAAAAAGAGTATCCATTGTTCCCCGGGTCCATCGGTTTCTTTGCCTGCCCAATGTTTTCTTTTCCGCAGGTACTTCTGTCCATAAGAGGGGATCCGGCATGTAAACCACTTTATGTTTGGTTTTTTGCTTATACATATAACGCCTCATACGCACCACCAGTTCCATATCCTCTCCAACAGTACCCTGGAGATAGCCACCGCTTTTTATAACAACTTCCTTGTCGAACATGCCAATAGCGCCTGACACAAGCAATAAGCCGCCCAGCTTACTCCATGCAATCCTGCCAATCATAAAGGCCCGGGCATATTCAATAACCTGAATGCGGGGCAATAATTTTCCCGGAACACGTCTTTGTATCATTCTGCCTGCCTCTATCTTGCAGGAATTAGCCACATGAACGACCCCGCCTACAGCAATAAGTCTACTTTTATATGATTTCATAAAAGGATAAGCTAATTTAAGCAGTGCATCATGCTCTATAATAGAATCAACATCCAAGCATACAACATAAGGATTACCCGCGACATTCAGCCCGGCATTGAGCGCATCGGACTTTCCCCCGTTTTCTTTATCAATGATAGTGAGATTGTGATATGCTTTGTTACGGGAACGATAAACACCACGGACTTTTTGTGTTGTAAGCCTTTCATTAATAAAATAGTTCACATTCTCTAACTCATAGGCTTTAATGGCTTCACTTAAGCTATTATCTGTACTGCCATCATTTACAACAATCACTTCATAATTGTTATAATGAAGGTTAAGTAAAGCTCTTATATTAGAGACAATGCTCTGGCCTTCATTATAGCAGGGAGCGATCAGAGAAATTTTCGGGGCGAGTGGTGAATTGATGATTCTTTGATAATCTGTAGTTTTGTGTTCTTTCATATACCGATTCAGATACAGACCCGATATCACCCATAGAATTACGTAGGACCCTGTGATCACTATTGAATATAGCAAAATCAGGTTTTCTGCTGTACGGCTGAATATTTCCCAAAAACTTTCCATACTAAAATGTATTTTTAATTATAGAAGCACACATAGAACGAATAGCTGCATCAGCAGACTTCTCCCTGAGTTGCATAATATGTTTGCGGCTGTTGAAGCTTTGATTATAGTATGACTCCAAAAGATACATTAATAATTCCTGGCTATTCTCTATTTCAATGAAGTCATGCAACAGTTGCTGGTTGAATTTCTTGTTTTTTCTGAAATAATCAATCATTGTTTTTTTGATTTCTTTTGATTCATTCTGGTAATAGAAAAGAAAAATTTCTTCCAACCTCTTCACATGCAACTCTGTAAGTGTAGTATACGTCTCAAGCCGAATTTGAGGATTTGAATGATAAATAAGCTGCAATAGTTCTTCTTCCTTTCCTTTTTTTAAATAATACCAGCGAATTAATCGCAGGCAAAAAATAATTACAGACGGGTTTTCGGACTGCAGATAAGGATACAGATCGGGCACCGGAAGGGAATTATTCAACATTGTATCGTACAGGTTTAATTGATCCCAGTCTGTTAATATATAAGGATACTTATCCAGGAAAGAAAAAGACAACTCCGGATATTGAGTCATATATGTCAGCTGGCTATATAAACGGACCTGTGGATTCTTACTTTTGGTAAGCTTAGAGATGTTTTTTATCTTGCCTTTAGCGAAAGGCAGCATTGATAAATATTCAAGATAAAGGGCTTTAACAGACCAGGAGCTTCTACGTATTTTTTTTATTATAAAAGGATGGAGATTTTTGTTTTCATACAAGTATTGAAGTTTTTGCTGTTTTTTCCCGTAAAAATTCTTGCCAAGTTTATAAAGCTGGTAGAACAAAGTTTCTTTACGCGAATCGAGTTTTAAACCAGGAAAGCGAGGAAGATTATATTTAGTTTGATTAACATAGTAATTAACCAGGAGATTTTGGTATTGATGTTCAATATATAAGTGTTTTCTATCCTTTTTGTAGCGGCGTATTTTTATAAGAAAAAAACTTAACACCATAAATAAAATTGCAATACCAAACCCAAACACGAGAATAATGAAAAACGGGATAAGCCCTTCAAGGGAAGATTCCCTTATTTCCTCTCTATTTCGGATTTTTTCAGATAGATTAGTGATCCACTGATAAGTATCTTTAAGAAAATTTGTATCGCCTATTTTACTTGAGGGCAATGATTGAACAGATTCTTGAAGCTCATGCTTTGTCCTTAAAGAAGAAAAATGAGGTTCTTCTGAATTTGTCAGATTAAAAGGAATTGAGAGCAAGAATAGGATGAATAAAAAATTAGGCATAAATAAAGCATTAATTTATGAACTGATGGATTAGCTGAATTTCCGTATTAAAATTATTCCGTGTTGCATTATTTTCACACTCCTGGTTTTTGTAGCCTATACCTAATCTTATAAGCCAGTTATCCCAATTTTTCTGGTAGGCGAAACGTAAACCAAGAGTCCTAAACCGGACAAGCTCCGGTAAATTGCTGAGATATATTATGTTCTCCGGAGAAGTACCATATTCCAGTTTCATACCAAAGTAATCTTCAGCTGAAGCCAGGTATCTCCTTGCTGAAAAAATATAGCTCTGGTCTGTTCCCCCTTCTCTGGGTGCAATAAATGCACGAGCCGAAAACCAGTAATTCCGATAGTATTTCCCCGCCGAAGCTGTATAAAACAGGAGCGGATCTGCATCCTGCCAAGACATCCGGCGGAATCCAGCTGAAGCTTCAATGCCTTTATTAAAATTATGGAACCATTCTGCAGCGTACTGGGTTTTTGGGAATAATCCGGCTTTGCTGTAAGCAAAATTAATAAACAGGTAGTCCGATGAGGTTATGTGAGGATATGCATCTACCCTGTACTGAAAGTTATTGCTAGCGGAGAAAGATGAACCGGACCGGATAAGTTTCCCATAGTTCAATCTTCCTATTAGCGGAATGTTCTTTATATTTAATTCACCCCGCAATGACATAATATGCCATCTCTTTACCCATGGTTTCTTAAAAAAGTCGAAATAATGAGCAATACCAATTTCTTTGACTAGTCCAGGGTTCAGTTTCCTGTAAAGCACATTGCCTTTTTCATGAGAAGGATTGACTGATAATAATCTATTAAGTGTTTTTGCAGCTTTTCCGGTTTTTTCCATGCGTTGCAGTATCTCGGCTTTTTTGTAGAGAAATTGCTCGTCGTTTGGATAATATTTTAATCCGCTTCTCGCGTAATTCAGAGAGGCAGAAGGATTATTGCTCCACCGTTCCAAATCAATTAAAGCATTCAGGCAGTCATAATGCCTGGGCATTTGTTTATAAACCTTTGTCAACTCAACTCGTGCGCTATCATACATTTTATCCCATGCCAGGGTGCGGCCAATTAACACACGTGCATCATGGTAATCCGGATTCTGTGAGAGCAACTCGTAACATAATGCCCTGGCCTTTTCAGTTTTCTCATTATATGCAAATTGCCGTGCTTCCTGCAATTGCTCCTGCAGATTGCTCTTCTGTCCATACAACATATTTCCCGGCAAGCCTGAACAGATAAAAAATAACAGAATATACAGATAGCAATGTTTCATTTGAATATCTTTTTTTGACCCATATATAAGTTCATATAAGTTTGGATTTGCTTAGAATACCGTTTTTTTGTTTTATTTCCTTATTTGAATAAATTGCATTTATTATGCTAATTTAGAATAGTTTACAAAATAAATATTAAGGTAATTATTAATTTTGATAAACATAACCGCGTTTATCCCTGCCTGCAAGCAGGCGCGTTCTATTCATGGTCTTTTGTCTACATTCTGTGGATGAGGGTTTCATTAGATTTTTACTTTTTCAATTTCCCTGGTTAATTGGTCAAGGTCAAAAGGCTTTGTTATATAAAGATCGGCATTTAGTTGGTAAGCCTTATATACAGTATTCTGGGTACGGACTGAAGAGAGTATGATAATTTTTGGCTTGTTTTCCTGATTCTTAATAAAATGTAGTACCTCAAGTCCTGTATAAAACGGGAGTAATATTTCTGTAATTACCAGGTCAAAGTTTTCTGCTTTCAACATTTTAAACGCTTGTATCCCATCCAGAGCTATTTTGATATGGTGATTTGTTTGTTTCAGGAGAGATTCCATTAATTTAGCTATGAGTTCATCATTTTCAGCTATCAGAATTTTCATACATCAAAATCGATTAATATTGTAAAATTAACTAAATTTGAAAATTAGATTTAAATATATCCTAAAAAATAAGAAATTTATGGAAGAAAGTTTAACCATTTCGAATTATAATGATGTTTTTGACTTATTTATAAGAGATGAAGAAGAAGCCATGGATATGTATGACAGATTTGCCCGCAGTTCCAGTGAACCAGAACTAAAAAAAATGTTTGAACAGATTGGAAGGGATGAAATGGGCCATATGACAACTTTAAAAAACATATGGAAAAAATATTCAGACAAGGAAGAATTTTCTTCTCCAATTGAAGTGAAAATTAGTCAGGAAGGCAATGATCATAACAACTATGAATTCAATTCGTATTATGAAATCCTGAAATACGCTGCTGGGACTGAAAAAAATTCAGAGAACCTTTACCTGGATATAGCAAACCAGATCAGGGATGAAGAAGTTAAACAACTTTTCTTAAAAAATGGGAAAGAAGAAGAAAAACACCGGCATCGAATAGAAAAAATGATGGAGATGTATTTCTGATTTTTTTTATAATTATAATTGAATTCGGCATTTCAGTATCTTGCATTAATTTCAGCACCAAAATCCATTCTGAGCCAAACTTTGTCAATTCCTCTTTAAACACTAGATTTTCCTGTTGTTAGAAATAGGAAAAATCGTGTTTCTGCCAAATTGGTTCCCCTATGCATCGTAAATAAACTATACTAATATAGCACCTCTCTATTATTTGTATTTGTAAGAAAAGCTATAATTATTTCTTCGGTAATATATACTGCTATTTCTAAAAATTATCTATTCAGCAATTATTGTTTCTCCAAACCAGGAATGATGGCAATAATAAAGGGAAAACGCACATAATCCGCTTTCCCTTTGCTAGTAATGAGAGGTAGTGATATATCTAACCATGACTTGCAAAAATCCATTGAGAAAATTTGTAAGATTGCTGATATAATGGACGTTTATAAATATTTGGAATCAAATTATCTTAATTACTTTTTAAGTTTTAGTATTATAGATTTCAATTTTTTTTAACTTCAATTTATTAAATTAAAAACTAACACTTATGAAAATCTCTGTAATAAAATTGCAAAGAACAACAAAAAAAATTCTGTTATATTTAAGCTTAGTGCTTTTTGCTAGCATGCTTAATGCACAGGACGCAATGAGGCTTGAATTCAACACAGAGCTCTCAGATGGAACAGAAGTTACTTTACCTCTGGGGGGTACTATAGATGTAACTGTTGCTTGGGGTGACGGCAATGAGGATAACTATACTTCATCAGGTGAAAAAACTCATACCTATGCAGAGGAAGGAACATATACTGCAGAAATCAGTGGATCACTTGAGAAATTTGGAAAGAATTATCCAGGCTATTCCAATGTTGATAAACTTGAGAAAGTTACCGATTTTGGAGATTTAGGATTAACTAGTTTAGAAGGTGCTTTTTACAAAGCTTCAAACCTTATTGAAGTACCTGCTCAATTGCCATCTTCGGTTAAAAATGTGAGTTATATGTTTAAAGATGCCGCCTCCTTTGAGCAAGATATAGGCGGGTGGGATGTAAGTAATATTACAGATATGAGTGGCATGTTTAATGGGGCCAGCTCTTTTAATCAAGATATTGGTGATTGGAACGTAAGTAATGTAACTCATATGGGTGGTATGTTTAATGTTGCCAGTTCTTTTAATCAAGATATTGGTGATTGGGATGTCAGCAGTGTCACGAATATGTCAGCTATGTTTCGAAAAGCCAGTTCATTTAATCAGGATATTAGCAATTGGAACGTAAGCAATGTTACTGATATGTGGGCAATGTTTTATAATGCAAAATCCTTTAATCAAAATATTGGTAGCTGGAACGTGAATAATGTTGAAGATATGAAAAGTATGTTTAAGGGTGTAACTTTATCTATAGCTAATTATAATGCTCTACTATTAGGCTGGTCAGAACTGGAATTAAAACCTGGGGTGGAGTTCCACGGTGGAAGCTCTCAATATACTGATACTGCTAAAAATGCAAGGCAACAGATCATTAACGAGTTTAACTGGTCTATTACCGATGGTGGCATAACAGAGGCATACACAGTTACTTTTGATATTATAGATAATGATGATAACATTATTGAAGCTGCTACTGTCATGTTAGATGGTGTTGAAAAAGCTCCTGGAGAATACACGTTTGAATATATAACACCTGGAACTTATGATTATAAAGTAGAAAAAGAAGGATATAAAACAGTGGAGGGCGAAGTTGAAGTAGTCGATCAAAATGTTATTATCGAGGTCAAAATGGAACCTACACTTACAGTTACTTTTAGTGTGATTGATGTGGATGGTGATCCTATTGACAATGCTACTGTCACATTAGATAGTATTGAAAATGAAGCTGGAGATTATGTCTTTGAACATATAACACCTGGAACTTACGATTATAAGGTAGAAAAAAAAGGATATAAAAACGTGGAGGGCGAAATTGAAGTTGTAGATAAGGATATTACTATTAATGTGGAAATGGAGTTAGAGGAGACTTCCGTTGATATACCAGATGATACTGATCTTACAATTTATCCTAATCCAGCAAAGAAAAATTTCAATATCTCAACTAAGAGCAAAATAAACAGAGTTGTTATTTCTGATGTTACTGGCAGTGTTGTTTACAATAGTAGTGTCAATGATATTAAACGTATTTCGACAGGAGATTTAGATACAGGATTGTATATTCTACGTATTTATACTGAGAAGGGAACTTATCTAAAGAAACTTCAGATTCAGAAATAAAGATAGTAAAGAAATCATTTAGGTTTTTCGCCTTAGGGGTTTGAGGAACTTCCTTTTACTTTTAAAGTCAAAAAAGGAATTTGTTAAATGATAAAAATAAAACAGGGAAAGCTGAAATTTCAACTTTCCCTGTCAGTGTAGCGGGGACAAGACTCGAACTTGTGTCCGGCGGCTGCCGGATATGAGCCCAACGCGTTTGTCT
>Ga0207414_1000729_pt1 | contig 13728 bp, 10 predicted proteins | sample PonA231FremontCA_2_FD_187269 | JGI IMG/M metagenome (GOLD analysis project Ga0207414, IMG submission 187269) | Marine sediment microbial community from Fremont, CA, USA - Pond A23 Sediment 1 (SPAdes) | ecosystem: Environmental > Aquatic > Marine > Unclassified | place: USA: Fremont, California... | reverse complement strand
CGGCTTCATCATCGGTGAGGCCTCGGTGACGGCTTCCTTGGCGCGAACCACCAGGCTGCGGATGATGGCGTCGTTGAAGCGGAAGATGTTCTCGATTTCGTCGAGGGTCTCGCCGCTGCATTCGACGTTCATCAGCACGTAATGCGCCTTGTGGATCTTGTTGATCGGATAGGCCAGGTGGCGACGGCCCCAATCCTCGAGGCGATGCACGGTGCCGCCGTTTTCGGTGACAAGGCCGGTATAGCGCTCGACCATGGCCGGGACTTGCTCGCTCTGGTCCGGGTGGACCATGAAGACGATCTCGTAGTGACGCATGAAATCTCCTTGCGGTTTGGCAGCTTCCGCAGTGGCAACCTCGAGTCGCTCACGGGAAGCAAGGAGTGATTGTCGTGAGACAGGAAACCCGCTCGATGGACGAACGGGCGCAAGTATCGTAATGGTCTTCGGTCCAACTAGCAAGGAGACTCGACTCAGGCAAGCGCCTGACGCTGTCGCACCGCCTCGAACAGGCAGATGCCGGTGGCCACCGAGACGTTGAGGCTGGAGACACTTCCGGCCATGGGGAGCCTGACCAGGACGTCGCAGGCCTCCCGCGTGAGGCGACGCATTCCCTTGCCCTCGGCCCCCATCACCAGCGCCGTGGGGCCGGTGAAGTCAGCCTCGTAGAGGCTCGCCTCGGCCTCGCCGGCGGTGCCGGTGATCCAGACGCCGAGGTCCTTGAGCCTGACCATGGCCCGGGCCAGGTTGGTGACCTGATAGACCGGCATGCTCTCGGCGGCCCCGCAGGCCACCTTGCGGACCATGGCATTCAGCGGTGCCGACTTGTCCTTGGGCACGACCACCCCGTGGGCGCCCGAGGCTTCGGCGCTGCGCAGACAGGCACCGAAGTTGTGCACATCGGTGATGCCGTCGAGCACGAGCAGCAGGGGCGGTGCCTCATGGGGCCAGCCCTCCAGCTTCAGCCACAGCGAGGCTTCCCCCTCGAAGGCGAGCGGCGTGGCGAAGGCCACGATGCCCTGGTGGGATGCGCCCTGGGCGAGGCGGTCGAGTTCATCGCGAGGACGGGACTGGAGGTGCGCGCCCCCCTGGCGGACCACCTCGACGAGCTCGGCCAGACGCGTGCCGGCACTGCCCTCCTGGAGCCAGACCTCACGGGGCATCTCGCCTCGGTCGAGAAGCGCCCGCACCGCATGCACGCCGAAGACGGCCTCGAGGCCGCCGGGCGGGGCAGATGCCCGGACCGTCTGTCCTCCGTCGTGCTGACGGGCCTTGCTTGTCTGCCCCGGCCTGGCGCCGTGCCGGGGCTTGCGACCTGCCGCCATCAGCCGCGCGCCTTCGCGCGACGCGGACCACGACGGCGCCTGCCGCTCTTGCCCGACTTGTCGTCGGGCTTGCCGTCCCCCGCCTCGGACGCTTTTGCGTTACCGCTATCGGCCGCCTTGCTGCCACCGCGTCCCTTGCGCGGTTGGCGCTTGGGGCGTGGCTTGTCGTCGGCCAGTTCGAAATCTATCTTGCGATCGTCCAGATCGACGCGGGCCACCTGCACGGTGACACCGTCGCCCAGCCGGTAGCTCATGCCACTCCGTTCACCCTTGAGGCGATGCTTCTCGGGCTCGTAGTGGTAGTAGTCAGAGGGCAGCGACGTGACGTGCACCAGGCCCTCCACGAACACCTCATCAAGGCGCACGAAGATGCCGAACTGGGTCACGGAGGCAATGCTGCCATCGTAGACCTCGCCAAGCTTGTCGGACATGAACTCGCACTTGAGCCAGTCTTCCACATCGCGGGTGGCATCATCGGCACGCCGCTCTGTCATCGAGCAGTGCTCGCCGAGCTCGAGCATCTGCTCGAAGGTGTAGGGCGCCCACTTGCTGGGCGGCTCCACGGCGGCTCCCTCGGCGCGCAGCACGGTGTTCGTCTGGCGCGGCCCGCGGATCACCGAGCGAATGGCACGATGAACGAGAAGGTCGGGATACCGCCGGATTGGCGAGGTGAAGTGGGCATAGGCCGGGTAGGCCAGGCCGAAGTGGCCATCGTTCTGCGGCGAGTAGACTGCTCGACTCATGGAACGCAGCATGACCGTCTGAATGACGTCGGCATCGTCGCGCCCCTTGATCGCCTCGGCCAGGTCACGGTAGTCCTGGGGAGTCGGGTCGTCGCCGCCGCCCAGCGACAGGCCCAGCTCGTTGAGGAACAGGCGCAGCTTGTCGAGGCGTTCCGGCGAGGGCTTCTCGTGGATGCGATAGAGCGCGGGGAGATCGTGCTTGTCGAGAAAGCGCGCCGTGGCCACATTGGCCGCCAGCATGCACTCCTCGATGATCTTGTGGGCATCGTTGCGCTTGCGCGGGACGATTTTCTCGATCTTTCGCTCGTCGTTGAAGACGATGGCGGTCTCGGTGGTCTCGAAGTCGATGGCGCCCCGCTCCACCCGGGCCTCGCGCAGCAGCCGATAGAGCGAATGCAGATTCTTCAGGGACGGCACGAGCTCGTGATACTGCTCGCGCAGGGCATCGCCCTCCTTTCCCTCGTCGTCGAGAATCGTGGCCACCTTGTTGTAGGTGAGACGCGCATGGGACTGGAACACGGCCTCGTAGAAGCGGTAGCGACTGATGGCGCCACTCTGGGAGATGTTCATCTCGCAGACCAGCGCCAGGCGATCGACGGCCGGATTCAACGAACAGAGCCCGTTGGAGAGCAGTTCCGGCAGCATCGGCACCACCTGGCCCGGGAAGTATACCGAGTTGCCGCGTGTGATCGCCTCCTGGTCCAGCGGGGTGCCGGGGCGCACATAGTGGGAAACGTCAGCAATGGCCACCAGCAGTTTCCAGCTGCCCGACTTGGTCTTCCAGGCACAGACCGCGTCGTCGAAGTCCTTGGCACTCTCGTCGTCGATGGTCACCAGCGGCACGTCACGCAGGTCAATGCGCTGGTGCTTGTCACGATCGGCCACTTCGGCGGACATGCCGGCGATCTGATCGTGAACATCCGGCGGGAACTCGGCGGGAATCTCGTAACTGCGGATGGCGATATCGATTTCCATCCCGGGATCCATGCGCTCCCCGAGCACCTCGATCACCTCACCCACCGGCTGCACCCGCGTCTCGGGCTGCTGGACGATCTTCGCCGAGATCACCTGACCGTCCTGGGCGCCACCGCAGGCACTATGGGGAATGATGACTTCCTGCGTAATTCGGGCGTTCTCGGGGATCAGCACCCCGAACTCCGGGGTGTTGGCGCGATAGACGCCAACGATGGTCTGGGTGTTACGCGCCAGCATCTCCACGATGGTGGCCTCATCACGGCCCCGGCGATCACGACCGCTGACGCGAACCAGCACATGGTCACCGTGAAAGACGCGCCGCATCTGCCGGGGCGGCAGCACCAGGTCGGGCTTCTTGCCGTCGTCGCGAAGCAGGAAACCGAAACCGTCGCGGTGTCCCAGCACCTTGCCCTTGACAAGATCGAGCTTGTCGATCAGCGCATAGGCATTGCGGCGATTGCGCAGCACCTGACCATCGCGCTCCATCGCCGCCAGGCGGCGGCGCACCGCCTCCTTGAGTTCCTCGTCCTCGAGGCCGAGCTGCTGGCTCATCGCCTCGTGCGTGAGGGGCTTGCCAGCCTCCTCAAGGCGAGCGAGCAGATATTCACGGCTGGGCGCGGGCTTGTCGTATTTGTGAGCTTCACGTTTGGCGTGCGGGTCGTCGCTGAGCGTCCAGTGGGTCATGCGGTGGGCATCCTTGGCGGCGTCGGTAGCAGCGTAATCGAAAGGGCGCGGGGACGACGTCCGGCGCGTGGCATCTGGCACTTGAGGTCGTTTGTCATGGAGGCAGTATAGCGCCGGTGCCACCATCACCCAACCATGGCGGGCGCCAGCGGCCAGGCAGGCAGCAAAAAATCCTGCACGAGGGCACCGGATTTCCTTGCATCGACAGACGAATCGGGTAACATGCGCAGCGCTTGCCCAGATGGCGGAATTGGTAGACGCGCTAGCTTCAGGTGCTAGTGTCCGTATGGACGTGGAGGTTCAAGTCCTCTTCTGGGCACCATGAAATATCTCATCGAGCCTCGACAGGCGTCGATCGGATATCAGGGAGCTCGCTCCCAGGCTCTTTGTCAGCTCGTAACGCTCGTGTTCGCCCAGGTGGCGGAATTGGTAGACGCGCTAGCTTCAGGTGCTAGTGTCCGTATGGACGTGGAGGTTCAAGTCCTCTCCTGGGCACCATCGCGCAAGCGATGACCCCGAACACGACAACCGCATGATGCGCCCAGGTGGCGGAATTGGTAGACGCGCTAGCTTCAGGTGCTAGTGTCCGTATGGACGTGGAGGTTCAAGTCCTCTCCTGGGCACCACCCGCATATCGCGTCATGCAGACGAGTCAAACACGCAGCACCACAGGAAACCGCGACGTCTGTTCGCGGTTTTTTTGTGTCCGATCATCAGAAGCGACTGGGCAACCGGGCCGCGGCCTCCAGTCCCCAGCCCGCGGTTTCTATCCGCCCCTCCAGCACGGCAGCGGCGGCCTCGGGCAACTGTGGAAAGAAATCCAGACCGGTGCGCGCCTCCACCTCCTCGATGCTGACCAGGAAGTCATCCAGCGGCTCGTCGCCCGATACCGCCTGAGGCATGATGAAGGCCAGGGCAAGCGCCTCATCACCCGGCACCGCCAGAATCTTGTAGAAGGCGTCGGGCACCTCCACCAGGCCGACCCGATTGAGCACGTTGTCGCGGAAGGGTGCCGGAAAGATCGGGCCGGCAATCACCTGAAGCGTACCGAAGCGCGGCACGAAACGATCCATCACCACCTCTTCCAGGCGCTGCCAGAGGCGACGGTTGAGCTCAGGGCGCTGAGGCGACATGTTGCTCATCAGGAAGGTGTCGCGCTGCGCCTCACGCCCATGGACGGCGGCAATCGCATAGTTGGGTGCCAGGTGTCCCCGGTCGTAACCGCTCCCGAAGTAGCTCTCCGGCGAGATTGGCCAGAGGGCTCGCCAGTCGCGCTGGAAGCCAGGACGCGGCCCGGCACGGGGATTCTCCACCTCATGCAGCAGGTAGCTGACCCATAGCGGATTGACCCGCACATCGGACCATCCCAGCAGGAAGCCGTCATTGCGCAACACGCGATGGACGCTCAAGGGCGTCAATTCTTGCCAGGTCGTGACCCCCTGCCAGCTCAAGCCATCTCGCAGCTCAAGTTCCTGGGCATGCCAGAGCCCCGCGGTCACGGCCACGAACAGCACAGCAATGCCGATACGACGCGCCTGGCGGCGTAAACGGTTGGCGACGCGCCGTCGTCGTGCTGCCATGCCTGCCCCTTCCCTATTCGCTTGCATGGCGGGTCGCGAGACCCGCGCGTTCCTCACCAGCCCAGCGAGAACATGGTCTCCAGATCATGCCGGGAATGCACCTGCATGGCATTGAGCGTCTCGGTATCGCGGATGCCTTCCACGGCATTGAGCCGTCCGGTAACGAGCTCTGCCAGGCTCTCGAAATCCCGGGTGCGTGCGATGGCCACCAGGTCATAGCGGCCGCAGGTGGAATAGACTTCACTGATGCCCTCGACCTCGGCCAACCGTTCGGCCACGGCCTTCACCTGGCCCTTGTCGGCGTTGATCAGAATCACCGCATTCTGCATGGGACGACTCCCGTATAGTGGGCGCGAGTAGTGAGCGCGAGCAGGGGCGCTTGCGCGCATCATTGAGGTGCAGCTGACCCCGCGGGCGCCGCAGCTGGCGCGAGTATAGCAGCGCGCCGGGGCGCTGAACCACGACACGCCGACGCACTGGTGACGCTGCGGCGGATTGACGCATTCCTTGCGGCCGATTCGCGCTACCCCCTTGAGTTTACTACCATGGGAGGAAACGAACTTGGCAGAAAGACACCTGTCGGAGGACAAGAGGTGGCTCGACCACCCGATAACAAGGGCATCTGCCCACCGCGACCGCACCACCACCGTGATGACCAAGGAGAAACCATGGCAAACCATAGCCGTCGTAATTTCATGCGCAACAGCCTGATGGGCCTGGCCGCCCTGCCCCTCGGCGCAGGCATCCTGTCGAAGAATGCCTTCGCCCAGGAACTTCCGCCGCTCGACCCGGATGCTCAGCAGGCCAAGGCCTTGAACTACGTCAAAAACGCCAGCGACGCCAGCGACCATCCGGCCTACGAGGAAGGTGAGCGGTGTGACAACTGCATGTTCTGGCAGGCCGACAGCCAGGGCTGCCAGCTGTTCCCGCAGAACAGCGTCGAGCCCGGCGGCTGGTGCCAGTCCTGGACCGCCCAGGCCTGATCAATGCCAACCAGCCGAAAACCGGCTGAGGAAGACAGGGCCCGCGCCATGGCGCGGGCCTTTTTCATTGTAACGCCTGAATTCGCGTTCATCCGGCACGGTGCTCAGCTGCGCGGCTCCTCCGGCAACGGCCAGTGGTAGCGACGCACCACGTCATCGTCCTGCATGGACTCCAGTCGCACCGGGAAGCCCCAGAGCTGATGAAGATGACGAATGACCGGATAAACGCTGCGCGCCAGCGGGCGCCGGTCGTCCTGGACGTGGCGAAGGGTCAGCGAGCGGTCGCCGCGAATATCCGCCGAAGTGACCTGGATATTGGGTTCGCGCACCGCCAGAGCATACTGGGTGGCCAGGGCGTCGCGGATGCGCCGGTAACCGCGTTCGTCGTGGATGGCCGCCACTTCCAGCATCTCGTCCTGGTCGTCATCGACCACCATGAACAGCTTGAGGTCACGAATCACCTTGGGCGAGAGGAACTGCTGGATGAAGGACTCATCCTTGAAGTTCCGCATGGCGAACTCCAGGGTCTCGCGCCAGTCCCCGCCGGCCGTGTCGGGATACCAGTACCGATCCTCCTCCGTCGGCGCCTCGCAGAGGCGCTTGAGGTCGCTGAAGATGGCAAAGCCCAGCGCATAGGGATTGATGCCGCTGAAATAGCCACTGTCGAAGGCTGGCTGGTTGACCACCGCGGTATGCGACTGCAGGAACTCCAGCATCAGCCCCTCGTCCACCAGGCCATCGTCGTAGAGGCGATTCATCAGGGTGTAATGCCAGAAGGTCGCCCACCCCTCGTTCATCACCTGGGTCTGCCGCTGTGGGTAGAAGTACTGGGCCAGCTTGCGCACGATGCGCACTACCTCACGCTGCCAGGGCGCCAGCAGGGGGGCGTTCTTCTCGATGAAATACAGCAGATTCTCCTGAGGTTCAGGGGGGTAGCGCCCGCCCTCGTGCAGGCCTAGCGGGTCCTCCTCGTCGACCATGCCGGGCAGGGTGTCGCCGCGCGGACGGCCCGGGATGGTGCGCCACAGGGTATTGACCTGGGCCTGCAGGTGGGCCTCACGCGCCTTCTGGCGCCGCGCCTCCTCGGCACCTGAGACTGGCGAGGGGCGCTTGTAGCGATCAACGCCATAGTTCTGCAAGGCATGACAGGCGTCCAGCAGCTGCTCCACCGCAGCCACGCCGTGGCGCTCCTCGCACTCGCTGATGTACTTCCGGGCGAATACCAGATAGTCGACGATGGACGAGGCATCCGTCCATGTGCGGAAAAGATAGTTGCCCTTGAAGAAGGAGTTGTGGCCATAGCAGGCATGCGACATGACCAGCACCTGCATCATCAGGGTATTCTCCTCCATCAGGTAGGCGATGCAGGGATCGGAATTGATCACCAGTTCATAGGCCAGCCCCATCTGGCCACGACGGTAGGCCTGTTCAACGGCCAGGAACTGCTTGCCGAAGGACCAGTGGTGATAGCCCACCGGCATGCCCACGCTGGCATAGGCATCCATCATCTGCTCGGTGGTGATGACCTCGATCTGGTTGGGATAGGTGTCCAGGCGATACTCGTCAGCCAGGCAGGCAATCGCCTCCTCGAAGGCGTCGAGAATCTCGAAGTTCCAGTCAGAACCGGTCGCGATGGGCTTGCGTCGGGTCATGTTTCCTCCTTCGGCCACCCCACGGGAAATCACGTGCTGGCAAGGCGTTGCTTGAACAGGTCGCGGAAGACGGGATAGATGTCTCCGGCCTCGACGATCTGGCGCATGGCAAAGCGCTCGGCATACTCGGCCTCGACCCGCTCATACTCCTCCCACAGCGCCTGGTGCGCATGGGGGGTTATTTCCACGTAGGTAAAGTACTGGAGCCGCGGCATCAGGCGCTCGACAAGCAGATCGCGACAGGTGATCGAGTCGTCGTCCCAGTTGTCGCCGTCAGAGGCCTGCGCCACGAAGAGGTTCCACTGCCCGGGCGGGTAGCGTGCCTCGATGATCTCCTCGACCAGGGTCAGGGCACTGGAGACGATGGTGCCGCCGGTCTCGCGAGAATAGAAGAACTCCTCCTCGTCGACCTCCTTGGCCACCGTATGATGACGAACGAAGACCAGCTCGACCTTCTCGTAGTTGCGCTCCAGGAAAAGATAGAGCAGCAGGAAGAAGCGCTTGGCGATGTCCTTGTGGGCCTGGGTCATCGATCCCGAGACATCCATCACGCAGAACATCACGGCCTTGCTCGACGGCTGCGGCTGGTCGATCAGATTGTTGTAGCGCAGGTCGTAGGTATCGATGAAGGGCACCGCCTCGAGGCGCTTCTCCAGACGCGCGATCTCTGCCTTGAGCTCGGTGATACGGGCAGGGTTGCGCAGCGCCGGATCCTTGCCCTCCTCCTCCACCAGGGCCTCCGTGGCCTCGCGCAGGGCCCGGCGAATCGGCGCTCGCATGGCGATACGTCGAGCCTGCGCCTCGCGCATGGAACGCACGATATTGATACGCGCCGGGACACCTTCCCTCGACAGCCCCGCACGCACCGGCCGTACCTCGTCGAGGTCGACGAGGGCCTTGCGCTCCAGGTTGGGCAATGCCAGGCCATCGAAGACGAAGTCGAGGAACTCCTCGCGACTCAGGGTGAAGGCGAACTCATCCATGCCCTCGCCCTGATGGGAGGCACCGCCCTCACCTGCGCCATCGCCGCCGCCTCCACCGCCAGGACGCCGCATCCGGTCGCCCTCGACGAACTCCTTGTTACCCGGCGCCACGATGGTGCGCTTGCCCCCCGGGCCGTGCTGGAAGACCGGCTCCGAGATGTCCCGGCTGGGGATCGAGACCTTCTCGCCGCGCTCCATGTCGGTGATCGAGCGACGACTCACCGCCTCCTCGACCGACCGCTTGATATGCGTGCGGTAGCGGTCGAGAAAGCGCTGACGATTGACTGCGCTCTTGTGCTTGGCATTGGCTCGACGATCGATGAAATAGGTCATGGCGACCTCCTCGGCCTACTGCGACTTGCGTACCCGCAGGTACCACTCGGAGAGCAGGCGCACCTGTTTCTCGGTGTAGCCGCGGTCGACCATGCGTGCCACGAAGTCCTCGTGCTTCTTCTGATCCGACGTCGAGGCCTTGGCATTGAACGAGATCACCGGCAGCAGCTCCTCGGTGTTGGCGAACATCTTGTGCTCGATCACCCCCCGGAGTTTCTCGTAGGACTGCCAGCTGGGGTTCATGCCGTTGTTCTGGGCACGGGCACGCAGCACGAAGTTGACCACCTCATGGCGGAAGTCCTTGGGATTGGAGATGCCGGCCGGCTTCTCGATCTTCTCCAGCTCCTCGTTGAGGGCCTGGCGATCCAGGAACTCCCCGGTCTCGGGGTCGCGGTACTCCTGATCCTGGATCCAGAAGTCGGCATAGGTCACATAGCGATCGAAGATGTTCTGGCCGTACTCGGAATAGGACTCGAGATAGGCCGTCTGGATCTCCTTGCCGATGAAGTCGACGTAGCGCGGCGCCAGGAACTCCTTGATGAAGCGCAGGTAGCGCTCGAAGGTCTCGCGCGGCAGCTGCTCCTGCTCCAGCCGCTGCTCCAGCACATAGAGCAGATGCACCGGATTGGCTGCCACCTCGTGGTTGTCGAAGTTGAACACCTTGGAGAGGATCTTGAAGGCAAAGCGCGTCGACAGCCCCTCCATGCCCTCGTCGACCCCGGCCGCATCGCGATATTCCTGGATCGACTTGGCCTTGGGATCGGTGTCCTTGAGATTCTGGCCGTCGTAGACCCGCATCTTAGAGTAGATGCTCGAATTCTCGGGCTCCTTGAGTCGCGAGAGCACCGAGAACTGGGCAAGCATGCGCAGGGTATCGGGGGCACAGGGCGACTCGGCCAGCGAGGAGTGCTCGAGCAGCTTCTTGTAGATGTTGATTTCTTCCGACACCCGCAGGCAATAGGGAACCTTGACGATGTAGACCCGGTCGAGGAAGGCTTCATTGTTGCGGTTGTTACGGAAGGTCTGCCACTCGCTTTCGTTGGAGTGAGCCAGCACCACGCCATCGAAGGGAATCGCCCCCATGCCCTCGGTGGGGTTGTAGTTGCCCTCCTGGGTTGCGGTCAGCAGCGGATGAAGCACCTTGATCGGCGCCTTGAACATCTCGACGAACTCCATCAGCCCCTGGTTGGCGCGGCACAGCCCACCGGAAAAACTGTAGGCGTCGGGGTCATCCTGGGAATAGAGCTCGAGCTGGCGGATGTCCACCTTGCCCACCAGCGACGAGATGTCCTGGTTGTTCTCGTCACCGGGCTCGGTCTTGGAGATGGCAATCTGATTGAGTCGCGAAGGATAAAGGCGCACCACCCGGAACTGGGAGATGTCACCGCCATACTCCTTGAGACGCTTGGCGGCCCAGGGTGACATCACGCTCTTGAGATAGCGCCTGGGGATGCCGTACTCCTTCTCGAGCAGTTCGCCATCCTCTTCCGGCGAGAACAGGCCCAGTGGCGACTCGTAGACAGGTGAATCCTTGATCGCATAGAAGGGCACCTTCTCCATCAGCAGCTTGAGTCGCTCGGCCAGGGACGACTTGCCGCCCCCCACCGGCCCGAGCAGGTAGAGAATCTGCTTGCGCTCCTCGAGCCCCTGGGCGGCATGGCGGAAATAGGCGACGATCTGTTCGATCGCCTCTTCCATGCCGTAGAACTCGACAAAGGCGGGATAGCGACGGATCACCTTGTTGGAAAAGATGCGCGAGAGCCGCGGATCCTTCGCGGTATCGATCACCTCTGGCTCGCCGATGGCCTCGAGCATCCGCTCGGCCGCCGAGGCATAGGCCACGGGATCTCGACGGCAGAGTTCCAGGTACTCCTGCAGGCTCATCTCCTCCTGCTGTACGCGAGCGAAGCGATTCTGCACATGATCGAAGATGCTCATCGATGCCTCCTGTATGCCCGATTCCCCGACCCCGCCGAGAGGGTGGTGGCAGGTCGGGGTGGGGTCTCATCAGCGTAGACAGCATCAGCGGATAACGGTTTGCCTTATCAATCAACGCACCCGAGCCCTCACCCGGTAAGAGTCCGGCAAGCGTCACTCGGTTCAGGAGGAATCGCGGAGGATTAAACGCTGTCACAACGCCGCCCATCGGAGCGGGCGGGCGAGTGGTCAGCGGCAGAGCGGCGTGGCCTGCCGAGTCGCGAACGTCAGAGCGCCGCGGCGAGTCGGGTTCCCTGCTCGATGGCTCGACGCGCATCGAGCTCCGCTGCCTGGTCGGCACCCCCGATGACGTGCACGCTCACGCCGGCTGCCTGCAGCGGTGCGAGCAGCTCGCGCACCGGCTCCTGGCCGGCGCAGACCACGATGGTGTCAACCTCGAGACATCGAGGTTCGCCGTCGACGCGCACATGCAGTCCCTCGTCGTCGATGCCAAGATATTCACAGCGGGTCAGGGTCTCGACCCCGCGATGCTTGAGCGAGGCTCGGTGAACCCATCCGGTGGTCTTGCCAAGCCCCTTGCCCGGCTTGCTGGCCTTGCGCTGCAGGAGAGTGACTCGTCGGGGGACCTCAGGACGTTCAACCGGCTTGAGACCGCCTCGCTGGGCGACATCGAGGTCCACGCCCCACTCGTTGCACCAGTCCTCGACAGCTGGTGAGGCATCACCGGCATGGGTCAAGAGCTCCGCCACGTCGAAGCCGATGCCACCCGCACCAATGATCGCCACCCGCAGACCCACGCGCTCGGGGTGGGTGATCGCCGTCGGATAGTCAATGACCGTCGGATGATCGATGCCTGGAAGGTCGAGCCGTCGCGGCCGCACACCGCTGGCCAGCACGACGGCGTCAAAGTCGCGCAATGCCTGGACGTCCGCCGTGATACCCAGTTGCACCGTGACACCCAGCCTGTCGAGCCGGGTTCGATAGTAGCGCAGCGTCTCGGCGAACTCTTCCTTGCCGGGAATCCGCCGCGCGTGATTGAACTGTCCCCCCAGCTTGTCGCCGCGCTCGAAGAGGGTCACCACATGACCGCGCTCGGCGGCGGTCACTGCGGTGGCAAGCCCGGCAGGCCCGCCACCCACCACGGCGATGGCCTTCGGCACCGCGGCCGGGGTGACCACCAGCTCCGTCTCGTGGCAGGCACGCGGATTGACCAGGCAGGTGCTCACCCGACCCAGAAAGACCTGGTCCAGGCAGGCCTGATTGCAGGCAATGCAGGTATTGATCTCGTCGTTGCGCCCTGCCGCGGCCTTGCTGACCCAGGCCGGGTCGGCCAGGAAGGGACGCGCCATGGAGACCATGTCAGCATGCCCCTCGGCGAGCACCTGCTCCGCCACCTCCGGCATGTTGATGCGGTTGGTGGTGATCAGGGGCACCGAAAGCTCGGCCTTCATGCGCCGAGTCACCTCGGTGAAGGCGGCCCGGGGGACGCTGGTGACGATGGTGGGAACCCGGGCCTCATGCCAGCCGATACCCGTGTTGATCAGGTCGGTGCCGGCGGCCTCGAGGGCACGCCCCAGGACGGCGATCTCCTCAAAGGTGCTGCCCTCCTCCACCAGATCGATCATCGACAGCCGGAAGATGAGCAGGAAGTCGTCGCCCACAGCCTCACGGATGCGCCTCACGATCTCCACCGGAAAGCGAAGGCGATTCTCGAGACTGCCCCCCCAGGCATCGTCGCGCTGATTGGTCCGGGGGCAGATGAACTGGTTGATGAGATAGCCCTCCGACCCCATCACCTCGACGCCGTCATAACCGGCCTCACGAGCCAGTGTCGCACAACGGACGTAGGCCTCGATGCGTGCATCCACCTCGTCGGCGGTGAGCTCGCGGGGCATGAACGGGTTGATGGGGGCCTGGAGCGCCGAGGGCGCCACCAGATCCGGCGTGTAGGCATAGCGCCCGGCGTGCAGGATCTGCAGGCAGATGCGACCGCCGGCCGCGTGAACGGCCTCCACCACGACCCGATGGTCCGCTAACTGCTCCGGCCGCTCCAGGGTCGCCGCCCCCTCGAAGACCGCGCCCTCGGCCTGGGGCGCAATGCCGCCGGTAACGATCAGCCCGACACCCTCCCGGGCCCGTTCGGCATAGAAGGCCGCCAGACGCGCGAAGCCCCCAGGTGCCTCCTCGAGATTGGTGTGCATGGAGCCCATAAGCACGCGGTTGGGCAGCGTCAGATGACCGACCTTGAGGGGCCGGAACAATTCGGGATAAGCACTCACGTCGAGATCCTCACGGTCGGAACGGGCGATCGATTCAAACGACTGTATGATAATTGCGCTGGACCACGCAAAGGTTCATCAACCGATCATAACGAAAAGGTGCGGGGATCCGACCCAGACAAAACGAAACAACCCCGTGACCTTGAAGGCCCCGGGGCTGACGAATTCTTTAGCAGATGGCGGACCGGACGGGACTCGAACCCGCGACCTCCGGCGTGACAGGCCGGCATTCTAACCAACTGAACTACCGGTCCGC
>Ga0207414_1000726_pt1 | contig 13747 bp, 11 predicted proteins | sample PonA231FremontCA_2_FD_187269 | JGI IMG/M metagenome (GOLD analysis project Ga0207414, IMG submission 187269) | Marine sediment microbial community from Fremont, CA, USA - Pond A23 Sediment 1 (SPAdes) | ecosystem: Environmental > Aquatic > Marine > Unclassified | place: USA: Fremont, California... | reverse complement strand
CCATGCGCTCCATGGAACGACCCATCAGGCTGACCCGGCGACCGCAGTGCGCCGCTGCCCGGCTGATGGCCAGTACCCGCGGCAGGTTGCTGGCGAAGCAACTGACCACCACGCGGCCCTCGCACCGGGCGATGGTATGGGCCAGAGCGTCCGCGACCTCACCCTCGCTGCGCGAGTGTCCGGGCAGCGGCGCATTGGTGGAGTCCCCCACCACCAGGTCAACCGGGGCGATGGCACGAAAGGTCGCCGCCGAGATCGCAGGGCCGATCAGTGGATCAGGATCGAGCTTCCAGTCACCGGTGTGCAGCACCCGGTGGTCGCCCGCGGCGATCAACAGGGCGCAGCTCTCCGGAATCGAATGGGTCACCGGCAGGTAGCGCAGCGTGAAGGCGCCGGTTTCCAGCGCCTCGCCCGGTTCGATGACCTGGATGGCGTCGGTGGCCAGTCCGCGCTCGACGAACTTGGCCCGCAGCAGGCCGGCCGCCAGCGGCGTGGCATGGATCGGGCAGCCCCATTGGGGCCACAGCCAGGCAGCGGCCCCGATGTGATCCTCGTGGCCATGGGTGATGATCAGCGCCCGGGGGCGGATCGACAGCGTCTCCAGGGTGGAAAGATCGGGCACCTGGAGCGGATTGTCCGGAAGGTCCTGGCGGATCATCATGCCGCAGTCGACGGCGATCCAGTCGTCGTCGTGGCCCCGCTCCCCGTACCCATAGAGGCTGAGGTTCATGCCGATCTCGCCACAGCCGCCCAGTGGCAGGAAATGCAGGGGAGGGCGGCGACGAGGGCGAATCTGGGCGCGTGGTTGTGGCATGGAGGGAACAGCAGGCCTGGGAACGTGTGCCGGTACTATACGGGAAGCCCGCGGGACCCCACAACGCGGCGGGCAGGCCGTCGGTTCAGCTCAGAGCCCCTGAGGGTCGATGCGGCTTATCCGCTGACGACGCCATTGCGGCCTCGCGACTTGGCGGCATAGCTCGCCGCGTCGGCACGCTTCATCACGTCAAAGACGCGCCGGTCGGCGGGCTGGAAGCCGCTGACACCGATGCTGGCCGTCACGCTCCAGGTCCGGCCGTTCTGCTCGAGGGCGATGGCCGCAATGCGCGCCCGCAGTGATTCGGCGATGCGCATGGCCTGCGGCAGCGCGCAGCCCGGCAACAGCATGGCGAATTCATCGCCGCCGGGGCGGGCGTGGTGATCGCTGCTGCGGCCTTCGGCCTCCATCGCCGCCGCCACCTGCCTGAGCATGACATCGCCCAGCGCATGGCCGCCCGCGTCGTTGAGCGGCTTGAAGCGATCCAGGTCGAACATCAGCAGGGCCGAGGGCGTGCCGGTCTTCTCCCAGTCAGCGAAGGCCTCTTCCAGCCGGCGTTCGAACCCGCGACGATTGAGCAGGCCCGTCAACGGATCATGCTCGGCCTCCCAGCGACGCAGGGCATCATCGTGCCGGCGCTGGGTGATGTCGCGCACGACCCCCACCAGGCCGATGAACTCGCCTGCCACGCGGATGGCGTTGGTGCGCACGTCAAGCCAGATCAGCTCCCCCTGCTCGGTGTGGTAGCGGAACTGGCGATCGAAGTCCTGGTGCAGCAGGAGGCTTGCCTGCCAGGCGTCGACCACCGGGGCGCGATCCTCCTCGTGAATACGCGTGGCCCAGGAAGGCAGCTGGACCGGCGGCGTGATCTCCAGCAGCTGTCGCAGGGCCGGATTGACGAACGTCAGGCGCCCTCGGGTATCGGTGACGAACATGCCCAACGGCGAGGCGGCGAGGATGCCCTTCAGGAAGGCCTTGCGCTTCTGCAGGTCCTCCATGGTCTCGAGACGGTCCTGTTCCACCTCGTTGAAGACCTCGATGACGCGGCGCAGTTCGTGCATGCGGGTGTCGATCTGAAGGGCGCGTCGATGTCCGCGGCTCAGTTCCTTGATCTGCTGCGCCAGGTGTGTCAGCGGCCTCAGGGCCAGCCAGAGCAGGGCGGCCATCACCGGCAGCAGCAGTCCCAGCATCCACCAGGCCCGCCACGCGATGCGCTCCACGATGTTTCTCAGCGGGGTATAGGCCTGTGCGACGGGCAGGTAGAGCGCCACGATCCAGTCGGCGGGCCAGATCTGCCGGTAGGCCGACAGGGTAGGGCGGTCCTCTTCCAGCTTGCCACTGGCGCCGCTTTCCCAGCCATCTAGCGCCAGTGCGAGCCAGGGATCGTTCATGCGCTCGTCCAGCGTTGGCAGGCCCTCTCGCTTATCGGGGTGGTAGAGCAGTCGCCCCGAGGCCGTGGCGATCACCACGTGGCCCTCGTCGCCCAGCCGCAGACGCTTGAACCCCTCGAACAACCGGCTTCGATCGAGCTCGATCAGGCCGCCCAGAAACCCGTTGTACTCTCCCTGCCGGTCGTGGCGCGGCACCAGCATCATCACCATCGGCTTCCCGGAGAGGGTGCCGATGAAGGGCTCGCTGACGTAGGGGCGCTGCACATGACGCATGAAACGGGCGTACTCCTGGTCGTCGAGATCATGGCCGGTGCGACCGGCAAGCGTCGGCCAGTCATCGACGACCCTGTTATCGGCATCGACCAGGATCAACCCTTCGAAAAGGGCGAGCAGGGCCTCATGATTTCCCTGTGCCAGCATGCCCCGCGAGGCCTGGGGGTACAGATCGGCCAGGCGCTCCAGTACGTCCAGGCGCTGCTCGATCTGTTGGGTCATGGCGTTGCTGATCAGGTCTACCTCGTACTGCAGGTGCACGCGATTGGACTCCTCGACCAGCAGGGTGCCGGACTGCCAGCCGAAGACCAGCAGTGTCAGGCTGAGCAGCGTCCATATCGCCACGACACCCAGCAGCAGGCGCCCTCGCAGCGAGAACAGATGTTGGCGCAGGGCGCGTCTCAGGGAGGATACGAATCGCGAGCTCAAGGCGCTGGCTCTCCGGGAGCGATGACGCAGGGCATCGGTGATGGCGTCGATGGGATATTACGATATCCTGATTGGACGCGAAGGAAGGTCGATATCGTGCCGGTCGCGGCCGTCCAACGCAAACGACATGCAGAACGAAGGCAATCCGCATCAGGAGGCGTATCAGGTCCATGAGTGTTTCCGCCAATCGAAGGGCATGCTGGCGTTCCCTGATAGCGCTGGCGCTGGCGCTGTTGCTCGGCGGCTGCGCCATGCTGGCGCCGTCGCCGCCCGAGCGCCAGGCCAATATCTGCGAGATCTTCCGCGAACAGCCCGACTGGTATGACGACGCGCGGGCCTCGCAGGAGAAATGGGGCACGCCCATCGCCACCCAGATGGCCTTTATCCAGCGCGAGTCCAGCTTTCGCAGCCACGTGAAACCTCCCCGGAAGCGGCTGCTGGGGTTCATTCCCTGGACGCGGCCCTCCTCGGCCTACGGCTACGCCCAGGCGCAGGACCCGGTGTGGGGCGAATACGAGGAGGAGGCGGGGCGGCTCTTTGCCCGGCGCACCCACATGAAGCACGCCACCGACTTCATCGGCTGGTACAACGCCCGCACCCGGCGCATGACCGGGGTGTCGTTGAATAACCCCGAGCATCTCTACCTGGCCTACCACGAAGGGCAGGGCGGCTATCGCCGAGGTACCTGGCAAAACAAGCCGGCCGTGCGCCGCGCCGCCCGCCAGGTGGCCGCCACGGCGTCACGTTACGAGGGGCAGCTGGCCGTCTGTGAGGCGGAGTTTCGCTGCGACGGCCTGCTCGAGATCTGGCCCTTCTGTCGCTGATTCCTGCTTGCCGCACCGCCGGCTCGGCGTCTGGCTGTGCCGCCTTGGCGCTGCGCTTTTGATACACTGTCTGGCCCAGTCACCGCAGCCATCCGGAATCGCTCGATGTCACACTATTACCGCCTGGTGGTCTCCTGCCCGGACCGCCTGGGGATCGTCGCCAGGGTCTCCAACTTCATCGCCGGCCACGGCGGCTCGATCACCGAGGCCAGCCAGCACTCCGACCTGGAGGCGGGGCGCTTCTTCATGCGCTACGAGATCCTCGCCGACTCGGTGGGCATGCCGCCGGAGACGCTGCGCGAGGCCTTCGCGCCGATCGCCGAGGAGTTCGAGATGACCTGGGCGCTCACCGACACTCGCCAGCGGCGCCGCGTGGTGCTGATGGTCTCGCGGGAGACCCACTGCCTGGTGGATCTGCTCTATCGCTGGACGGCGGGCGAGCTCGACTGCGACATCGCCGGCGTGATCTCCAACCACGAGGACATGCGCGGCCTGGTGGAGTGGCACGGCATTACCTACCACCATGTGCCGGTCAGGGCGGATGACAAGGAGGCCGCCTTCGCCGAGGTGCAGCGGCTGGTCGACGACGCCCGCGCCGACTGCGTGGTGCTGGCCCGCTACATGCAGATCGTGCCGCCCGCGCTCTGCGAGCGGTTCATGGGGCGCATGATCAACATCCATCACAGTTTTCTGCCCTCGTTCGCCGGCGCCAGGCCCTACCATCAGGCGCACCAGCGCGGCGTGAAGCTGATCGGGGCCACCTGTCACTACGTGACCGAGGAGCTCGACGCCGGGCCGATCATCGAGCAGGACATCCACCGGGTCAGCCACTGCCACACGCCCGACGACCTGGTGCGCTTCGGTCGCGACGTGGAGAAGGCGGTGCTGGCCCGCGGCCTGCGCTGGCACCTGGAGGATCGCGTGCTCATCCACGGCAACAAGACCGTGGTCTTCGCATGATCGTAACGACGGTATCGGATCGACGGAATAGGGAGACAACATGACCATCGCCGAGCCCGTTCTCGCGCCGTGGCTGCTGTGGCTGTGTGGCCTGGTCTCGCTGACCATGGTCGGCCTGGCCGTGAGCCGACGGCCGTGGGTCGCGCTGCTCGATGATCACGCCCTGCAGCACCGCTGGCTGGCTGCCACCGTCATCGTGATGCTGTTCTGGCAGCTGCGTGCCCAGGCGGTGGACTGGCTGACCCTGCACCTGATGTTCACCGCCTTGTTGACGCTGATCTTCAAGGCGCCGCTGGCGCTGATCTCGATCACCATGATCAATATTGCCATGGTGCTGCTGGGGCGCATCGAGTGGTCGCTGCTGGGGGTCAACGTGCTGGTCACCGGCGTGGTGCCGGCCCTGGTGATGGGCATCATCTGGCGGGTGGTCGACCGGCGCCTGCCCGACAACCTGATGGTCTTCATGTTTGCCTGCGGCTTCTTCGGCCCGGCGCTCGCCACGCTCGCCTCGGGTCTCGCCGCCGTGGGGCTGATGGCGCTGGGCGCCACCGACGCCGAGGCCCTGCGCCAGGCGCTGGAGTACGCCCGCTTCCTGCCGCTGCTGATGCCCTCCGAGGCCTTCATCACCGGCATGCTGATGAGCATCCTGCTCGTCTATCACCCCGGCTGGGTCGCCACCCTCAACGACCATCGCTATATCGATACGAAATAGCCGCCAAGCAGTCACGCCACTACAATGGCAACGCCAGCTGCTGCCTGGCCTCTTCCGGTACCAGGCGCACGCCGACGCCGAGCAAGCGCACCGGGCGGTTGCCGCGCGCCCAGGCGTGTTCCAGTAGCCGGGTGTAGCTGGCGGGGTCGGGGATCAGGCCGCGGCAGCTCCCGGCCGGGCTCTGACTCCTTCGGTCATCGGGCTTAATCTCGGTACGTCAGATTGGTTTCCCAGCTTTGCATGCTTTGTTCAATGGCCTGTTTGACCCCTTTGGCATCACCTTCCCGAAAAGCAACGTAGATTGCCTTGTGGTCGTGAAGGGCCGTTTCCGGGAGCGTCTGCATCGACGTTTCAAGAGCCGCCTCGATCAGCTCCAGTAACGTCCGCCCCACGCGAATGGTCATGGGGTTGTGGGTGGCATACAGAATGGCACGGTGGAAGCTGACATCGTGACGCGATGTCTGCTCGCCATTGGCGATCGCTGTCGCCATGTCATCAATGGCCTGCTGAATACGCGTGTGGTCCTCGTCAGTGGCGTTAGCCATTGCCTGGAGCGTATAGGCGGGTTCAAACATCGCTCTGAATTCGAGCACATCGCGTGTCATGCCACGCGCCAGGATCATGCCAAAGGCCATGGGATCGACCAGAGGATCCCCCGGCTCGCGCCGGATAACCGTGCCATGGCCTCGTCGGACCTCCACGATGCCGATCGCCTGAAGCATTTTGATGGCTTCGCGAACGCTCGATTTGCCGATACCCAAGCTCTGTGTCAGTTCAGACTCGGAAGGTAGGTAATCGCCCGGTTTGAGGTCGCCACGAATCAGTGCGGACTTGATCCGCTCCAATATCTGAAAGGCAATCGAACTGCGTTCAATCGAGCCGCCGAAGGGTTCCTGCGGCTCCGATAAAGCAGCGGCATGGGGCAAAGTGTTCATCTGTTGGTCTCTGGCTGTCGTGGAGCAACGAGAGCAGGGGTCGCTGGCGTGCTGAGCCCGGTCGTTTGTACAAAGTATTATTCACTTCAATGAGAGTGCGTGACAAACGGCGCTTGCATCTCGACGTAAGCAAAGTCTAGCATGGGCCTAGACATAAGACATCAGATGTCATATCAATGATCAGGGGCAGCAACAAAAGCTCGTTGAGCAAACCCGTAAGTGAGCCCCCACCAGGGCGCGGGATAACCAGATTCGGTGCTATGCCATGACCAAACAGCGCATCATTGTGCTCACGACAGGTGGCACGATAGCCAGCAAGCCCGGAGAGAACGGACGCAACGTGTCTGGGGCCCTGTCTGGCGAGTCGCTGCTGGAACGTGTGGCTCTACCGCAGGATTCAGCGCTTGACGTTGAAGTCCGTTCGGTACTGCAAAAGCCCAGCAATGGCATCAGCCTGGATGATCTGGTGACCCTTAGCCGTCAGTGCCAGGCCCTTGCGCAGGAGCCGGACGTGATTGGCATTGTGATCACGCATGGCACGGATACGCTGGAAGAGACCGCACATTTCCTGGATATCACACTCCCCCTTGACGATTGCTCCCTGGTCATCACCGGCTCCCAGCGTGCCCCGCACGAGGAGGGTACGGACGCTTTTCGCAATCTTGGCAATGCCATCACCGTTGCTGCAGACCCCCGCCTAAACGGCATCGGCGCGACGGTCGTTTTCAATGAGACGATATTTGCGGCACGCAGTGTGCGCAAACTCGATAGTTACCGCGTGGACGGCTTCGGTGCCCCGGAGGTGGGTGCGCTGGGGTACGTCGATGGTCAGCGTGTCCACCTTGCCCAGGCCCCGCGGCGGGCAACTCCGCTTCCCCTCGGCGATAGCCTGCCGCGTATCGACATCATCGCAAGCTACCTGGATGCCAGCCCGCACCTCATTGGGGCTGCAGTAGCGAGCGGCGCGCAAGCGCTGGTGGTGGAAGGCCTGGGTCGCGGTCATGTCCCGCCGGCATGGCTGGAGGCCATCGGTGAGGCAACGCGTGGCGGAATCCCGGTTGCTGTGGTGACGGGTTGCTATACGGGACCCGTCAACGCTCGCTACGAGTTCCCCGGGAGTCTAGCCAGCCTCCAGGCCTATGGCGCCATTCCGGTTCGCGACTTGAGTGCACGTAAGGCGCGACTGACATTGGCTGTCCTGCTCTCCTCTGTTGGTCCGGAGGATGTGGCGGCTCACCTTCAACACATGATGTCCTGATTCTGTTGTGTCGGGTTTGCCGATTCGACAGGTACTTGACGCCAAGCCACCGCTTGGCCCCACTACCTAAGATAGGTGTAAACAATGAAAAACAAGTTGACCAAGGTATCCCTGGCGGCCGCGATTGCGGCAGTATCTTTCGGAATCAGTCAGGCCCAGGCCGCAGACTTCAATTTCACCTTTGCCCACGTGCTGATCGAGACAACCCCTAACGGCAAGGCAGCACTGCGTTTCAAGGAAGAAGTCGAGGAGAAGTCGGAGGGAAGAATTAACATCGAAGTGTTGCCGGCAGCCCAGGTGGGTGGCGATGTGGAGATTATCGAACAAATCCAGATGGGCTTGGTCGACATTGGCATTCCGCCAACCGCCACGCTGGGTAACTTCGAACCGCGAATGCAGATTCTAGATCTGCCTTTCCTCATCGCCGATTACGACACCATGGTGGAAACGCTCGATGGTGATGTGGGCCGTGAAATTCTCGACACCCTTGATGATGACAACATGTACGGTGTGAATTTCTGGGGGGCCGGTTTCCGACACATTACCAATAACGTGCGGCCGATTGAAACGCCTCAAGACCTCACTGAAATTCGTATGCGAACCATGCAGGCCCCAATCATAATCTCAACCTATGAAAACCTTGATGCAAATGCCACGGCGATGGCGTTCACCGAGGTATATAACGGGCTGCAGCAAGGCGTGGTGGAAGGCCAGGAGAACCCGTTGGCTAATATTTACACCATGCGCTTCCACGAGGTTCAGGATTATCTGTCGCTGACCAGCCACGCCTACCATGCCTACGCCGCAGTGATCAATCAGAACTCCTGGGACTCACTGCCGGAGGATCTGCAGCAGATCATGCTGGAGGCATTTGAAAATGGTCGTGACGCATCGCGCGAGTTGACGCTGCAGGACGAGCAGACAATTCTCGAGGAGATCGAGGGCGAGATCGCCATCAACGAGATTACCGACGAGGCCAGGGCAGCTTTCATCGAAGCGAGTATGCCGGTGCATGAGGAGTATAAGGATATCGTGACGCCTGAACTGCTGCACAAGGTCTACGACAAAGTCGGCATCGAGTACTGAGCCATGCTCGAAGCGCTCAATAATTTCATTGATCGCTTGGAAAAGGTGGCGATGGTCGCTTTCATGTCGATTGCGACCATCATCACCACGTTCCAGGTTATTTATCGCTACGGCTTCAATAACTCGCTCTCCTGGGCGGAAGAGGTCGTGATCTATTCCATCGTTTGCATGAGTTTCGTTGGTGCCAGCATGGGGGTTCGACATGGCGCTCACATCTCCGTGGATGTGTTGAATGCCTTTGCGCCACCGGCCGTCAACCGCTGGTTGCATATCTTGACGGCCGTGCTAGGCATTGTCTTCGCGATGATGTTGGCCTATCTCGGTTTCCAGCTTTTCTCACTGACCCTCGAACGGGGCATGCTTTCTCCGGCGATGCGCATGCCCATGGCTTGGGTATACCTGCCGATCGGTCTCTCCGGGGTATTACTGATCATTCGCTACTGCTGGTTGATTCGTGAAGTCTGGCGAAAGCCTCCTGTCAGCATGGCGGAAGAACTCGCTGCCGAAAAAGAGAAGCTGGTGTGATGGGCGAACCCACCGCTATGTGACAATGACGAGGATTTCCCCATGCTAACGGCCTTGTTGCCTATCTTCTTTGCAGTACTGCTTTTGGGGTTGCCGATCTTTGCGGCGCTCGCCTTCTCCGTAATGTTGGCGATTCAGTTTTTCGGCACTACCGACCCGATCATTGTGCCTATGCGCATGTTTTCGGGCATGAACAACTTCTCACTGATGGCGATTCCCTTCTTCATTCTTGCCGCCGAGCTGATGCGTATCGGTGGCCTGTCGGATCGCCTGATCGATCTTGCCAAGGCGCTCGTTGGCTGGGTGCCCGGCGGGCTGGCGGCGGCGACGGTGCTGTCGTGTCTCTTCTTCGGCTCCATTTCAGGATCCAGTCCGGCAACAGTGGTGGCCATCGGCAGTATCATGTTTCCCGCGCTGGTGGCCGCTGGTTACGACAAGCGCTTCGCCATCGGGGTGATCGCCACGGCCGGTACTCTGGGCCCCATCGTCCCGCCGAGCATTGCACTGATCATCTATGGATCGGTCACCGGGACGTCGGTGGGACGATTGTTCGCCGCTGGCCTGCTGCCCGCGCTGCTGATTGCCTCGATCCTGATTGCTTATTGCATTGTGTACGCGTCATTCAAGGGCTATGGGCGCAGTGCCTTCCCGTCGCTGCGCGAAGTGGGTTCAGCCTTCAAGGCGGCGGCATGGGGCCTGGGCTTGCCGGTCATCCTGCTCGGCGGTATTTACAGCGGGGTATTCACTCCCACTGAGTCTGCGGCCGTGGCCTGCATGTATGGGCTGTTTGTTGGCATGGTGATCTACCGGAAGATCGACCTGAAGAACCTACTGTCGACACTGAACAGCGCAGGATTGATGTCGGCAACTCTGTTGCTGATCACAGCGGGCGCCTCGGCGTTCTCCTGGTTACTGGCGATCACCGGCGCACCGACACAGTTGGCGGGTGAGGTGCTCTCATGGACCGAAAATCCCATTCAGGTCATGGCACTGTTCAATGTGGTGATGATTGTCGCGGGCTTTTTCCTCGACAGCGCCTCGGCCATTATTGTACTGGCGCCGCTGCTGCAGCCGATTGCCGCTCAGGTCGGGGTGGATCCGACCCATTTTGGCGTCATCACGCTAATCAACTTCTCGGTCGGCATGATTACCCCGCCGGTAGGTCTCAATCTCTTTGTGGCCATGGCCATCTCCAAGATGACATTGCCGGAAGTCTTCAAGGCTTGTTTGCCTCTGATCGGCCTGATGCTGCTGTCCTTGATCATCATTACCTACGTTCCCTGGTTCAGCACCCTATTACCTGACTTGATCTACCGCTGAGGAAGCGTGATGACAGAGATAGCGCCACTGCACGAGGCATTGGATGGGCAACGCCTCTGGGAAGATGTCCAGACCCTGGCGACGATCGGAGGGCTCGCGCCGAAAGGCATTCGACGGCTTGCCTTGGATGCCGCGGATAATCAGGCACGGCTATGGCTCGCCGAGCAGGGCAGATCCTTGGGTTGCCGAGTCTATTACGACGCCTTGGGTAACCTCTTTGTGCGCCGCGAGGGGCAGGATGCCGACCTGGCGCCGCTCTTGATCGGTAGCCACATGGACAGTCAGCCCCAGGCCGGTGCGCATGATGGGGCCCTGGGTGTTCTCGCCGGGCTCGCGGTGCTGAGAACCTTGCAGCAGGCGGGGGTCAAGCATCGGCGACCGCTTGAGATCGTCGCCTGGACGAACGAGGAGGGCGCGCGCTTTGCGCCGGGTGCGTCGGGGTCTTCATGGTTCGCCGGTCAGCGCGCATATGACGATATTGCGGCCGCACTGGACGGTGAGGGCGTGCGTTTCGGCGATGCCCTCCACGAATGCCTGACCCTGCTGGAGGACGAGGGGCTTGAGTACCGTCCAGCCCCCTTTGTGCCACATGCCTTCCTTGAGCTTCACATCGAGCAGGGTCCGATGCTCGAACAACAGGGCAAACCGGTGGGGGTCGTGAGCGGGATCCAGGGGGTCAATTGGTATCGCGTCGAGGTCGAGGGTGTCGCCAACCATGCCGGCACCACACCGCGACAGGCGCGCCGAGACGCCTTCGATGGTGCTCATGAACTGGTAACCGCGCTGAAGGTGGCCACGCGGGAACAGGGTGATGATCTACGCTTCACCATCGGCAAGTTCTCGCTGTGGCCTGATGCCGTCAACACCATTGCCCAACGGGCCATCTTTACCATCGATCTGCGCCATCCCGATGCGGTTGTGCTGGCGGCTCTCGATCGCCAATTCCATGCCCTGGCCGAGCAGCAGTGGAGTGGCTGTCGCGTCAGTCTCGAGGTGACTTCCCGCGTGGCGCCGGTGGCATTTCCCGAGTCGTTGCTGGCCGTGCTGCGCGAGAGTGTCGGCAGCGTCTGCGCAGGCGCGCCGGAACTGGTGTCGGGAGCCTTCCATGATGCCATCCATCTGGCGCATGTCTGCCCGACGGCCATGCTTTTCACGCCCTGCCGAGCAGGTATCAGCCACCACCCTGATGAGCATATCGAACGCCAGGATGCCGATATCGCGGTGCGTGCCTTGGCGGATGCCGCGTCACGCCTACTGGGCTGACCGGCCCTGCGCGGTTTTGCTCTGCTCGTTCGTTCTCGACTCACACCAACAACAAGGCTTTACGATGCCCACATCCCCCCTCTTTCTCCCGCTGCGCGACCAGTATGCCGAGCTTCGCAGTGGCACGCTTACCGCTACTGCTCTGGCTGAGGCTTCGCTGGAGGCCTACCGAGCCCGCGGCCAGCGGGACCAAGCCTACCTGACCTGGAATGGCGAAGCTGCCCTGGAGACGGCCAGGGCCACCGATCACGTGCTTGGCAGTGGGGGTGATACAGGGCCTCTGATGGGCCTGCCGGTGTCGATCAAGGATATCTATGCGGTAACGGGGATGCCGACTTATGCCGGATCCGCTCGGCGCTTGCCACACCACTGGGAGGTGTCCGGTCCCGTGGTCTCGGCGCTACTCAAGCAGCTGCCCAGCGTAATGGGCAAGACTCATACCGTGGAATTTGCCTTCGGTGGGTTGGGCACCAATGCCCACTGGGGCACGCCTCGCAATCCCTGGGATCAGCGCCATCACCGGACACCCGGTGGGTCCAGTGCGGGTGCCGGGGTGTCGCTGGTCAACGGTACGGCTAGCCTGGCGCTGGGAACGGACACGGCAGGCTCGGTGCGAGTGCCTGCCGCGATGACCGGTGTGGCAGGCCTCAAGACAACGGTTGGACGCTGGTCCACGGCGCAGATCGTGCCGTTATCGGCCACCCTGGATACGCCCGGTCTGCTTGCCCGCAGCGTCGATGATCTGGCCTTTGCCTTTGCTGCGCTGGACGGCTCTCTGGCGTCGCGTTCCAGCCCCATACCGGCCTGTCCCTCCCTGGCCGACCTGACCTTCGGGGTTCCCGAGGTGTACTTCTGGGAGGATTGCAGCTCGGGGATCGCCGAGACCGTCGAGGCCGCTATCCGTCAGCTTGAGGCGGCGGGGGCGCGCATCGTGCGCCTGGATCTTCCCCGCACGGATGACGTCTTTACCCTTTTTCAGCAGGGGGGACTGGCGGCGGTCGAATTGGCGGCTTTTCTCAAGACCCAGCTGCCGCAGGCTATCGACGGCCTGGATCCCAATGTGGCGGCCCGGGTCAAGGCAGCCGATGACATTCCCGGCTGGGAATATGTGCGGCGCTGTGAGGTTCTCACCTCGCTGACGGCAAGTGCCGCTGAGTGCCTGAGCCGCGTGGATGCCCTGTTGACCCCGACCGTGACCTTGACGCCGCCGACCCTGGAGAGTCTCGAACCGGCCGGGGCCTATGCCAAAGCCAACATGCAGGCCCTGCGCAATACCGTCGTGGGCAATTTCATGGGGCTATGCGGACTGACATTGCCGGTGGGCAAGGATAATGCGGGCATGCCGGTGGGGTTGCAGGTGATGGCCGGGCCCTGGCAAGACGCGCGGCTGCTGGCCATCGGGCAGGCCATCGAGGCACAGCTGGGCACCGCGCTGGACATCCTTGGTTCCCCGCCGTCCATTGGATAACGCCTTGTCCCGGTCTCAGCTGCCAGTGACTCATCGCCCAGAAAGGAGCCCAGGCATGACCGATCTTATCGACTCCACCATCGATACCTTCCGAGCCCAGGTGAGCCGGGGTGAGATCGAGGAGCTGAGCGGGTGGCAGGCCAGCCAGGCGCGGATCGAGGCGCGTGAAGCCGACGTCCAGGCCTGGGAATACCTCGTGTCGGCGTCGTCCACCGGCATCCTGTCGGGGGCCGGCCAGTTGTTGCGCGGGGTGCCGGTGGGCATCAAGGACATCATCGACACCGTCGAGATGCCCACCACCTGGGGGACCGGCGGGTATCTTGTCGCGCCGGGTGCCGTCGTGGATGCCGCCGTGGTTACCCTGCTCAGGCAGCAGGGGGCCATGCCCCTTGGCAAGACCGTGTCCACCGAGTTTGCCTACTTCACGCCCGGCAAGACGCGTAATCCGCATGATCTCTCGCGAACCCCGGGCGGCTCTTCCAGTGGCTC
>Ga0207414_1000724_pt1 | contig 13767 bp, 12 predicted proteins | sample PonA231FremontCA_2_FD_187269 | JGI IMG/M metagenome (GOLD analysis project Ga0207414, IMG submission 187269) | Marine sediment microbial community from Fremont, CA, USA - Pond A23 Sediment 1 (SPAdes) | ecosystem: Environmental > Aquatic > Marine > Unclassified | place: USA: Fremont, California... | reverse complement strand
CAGGTTGGCCGGGGGGTCCATGGCGATCAGGCAGACCAGCTGCAGCAGATGGTTCTGCACCATGTCGCGCAGCTGTCCCGCCTCGTCGAAGTACCCCCAGCGCCCCTCGATGCCCACCTTCTCGGCCACGGTGATCTCGACGTGGGAAATGTGGTTCTGGTTCCATTGCGTACCGAACAGCGGGTTGGCGAAACGCAGCGCGATGAGGTTCTGCACGGTCTCCTTGCCGAGGTAGTGGTCGATACGGTAGATACGTGATTCGGGAAAGACCTCGCCGATGGCATCGTTGATCTCGGCGGAGGAGTCCAGGTCATGGCCGATAGGCTTCTCGACCACCACCCGGCTCTGCTCGTCGAGGCTGCCGCTGGCCTCGAGGTGGCGACAGATGTCGCCGTAGATCCTGGCAGCCACCGAGAGATAGATCACCATCGGGCGTTGCATGCCCTGTTCACGCCACTCGCGGATGGCCTCATAGCCTTCGACCCGAGTGAAGTCGAGCTGAATGAAGTCGATGCGGGCCAGGAAGCGAGTCAACGCCTCGCGATCGAGCTCCTCGGTCTTGACGTATGTCGTGAGGGTCTTCTCGACCTGCTGGCGAAACTCCACCGGGTCGACGTCCTGGCGGGCCAGACCCAGCAGCCGGGTGGCGGGGTCGAGAAGCCCCTCGCGCTCGAGATGAAAGAGCGCCGGGAACAGCTTGCGCTGAGCCAGATCGCCAAGCGCGCCGAACAGCGCCAGATCGATTTCCGTGCTGCCGACACTCGAAGGCCTGGCCTCCTTGGCGCGATTGCGTTGTCTCATGTCCGCCCCATATAGTTAACTTACTTAAAAATAGCGCAGAGAGTGCAAATGTTAAAGTTTTTAATGTAAGTTTACTACAAAAAGGGAGCTCTGCCGCTCCTTCCTTGAACCCGCTTTGGCTTCCTCGCACAAAGCGATCATAATGTAGTTAAATCACCACATCATGCATGTTTCACCCGCGTCGCGCCTTCCGCGCCATCGTCACGGAGACTCCATCGCTCATGGTCCGACACGATCTGCTAGACCGCATCCGCCGGCAGCTCGACGAGCTCAACCGTTCCGAACGCAAGGTCGCCGACGTCATCCTGGCCGATCCGACCTCGGCCACCAGCATGAGCATCGCCTCCCTGGCTCAGCTGGCCTCGGTCAGCGAACCCACGGTCAACCGCTTCTGCCGCAGCTTCGATGCCAAGGGCTACCCGGACTTCAAGATCAAGCTCGCCCAGAGTCTGGCCGGGGGAACGCCCTATGTCAGCCAGGCGGTGGAACCGGGCGACTCCGCCACCGAGTTCACCAGCAAGATCTTCGGCGCCACCATCGCCGCGCTGGACCAGGCTCGCCGGGAGGTGGCCCCGGAGCGCATCGAGCGCGTCGTCGATTATCTTATTCAGGCCAGACAGCTGCACTTCTTCGGCCTCGGCGCCTCAGGCGCGGTGGCCCAGGATGCCCAGCACAAGTTCTTCCGCTTCAATCTGCCGGTCACCGCCTACGTCGACGTCCTGATGCAGCGCATGGTGGCCGCCGCCTGCCACACCGGGGACGTGGTGGTGGTGCTCTCCTGGACCGGACGCACCCGGGATCTGGTCGACATCGCGCGCCTGGCTCGGGAGAACGGCGCCGTGGTGCTCGGCATCACTGCACCGGACTCACCGCTCGCTGCCGAGTGCACCGAGACCCTGGAGGTCGCCACGCCGGAAGATACCGACTACTACATGCCCATGACCTCACGGATGATCCAGCTGGCGCTGATCGACGTCCTGGCCACCGGGGTTACCCTGCGACGCGGCGAGGATTTCCTGCCCCACCTCAAGAAGATCAAGGACAGCCTGCGGGCGACACGCTATCCCGTTGGCGGCCATGACGCCCAGCCCTGAGATGCCGTCCGACTTGCCAGACCCGCACCTAGCCACAACAATGGCCAGCCTGTTGCCCACCGCCGGAGACCGAGATGCGCTGGATTGCCGCTTCCACCACTGTCCTTGTCCTGTTCGCCCAGGGTGTCGCCGCCGATACCTTCCGCTTCACCGCCATTCCCGACGAGGACCAGTCGCGACTGGTGGAGCGCTTCTCCAAGGTAGCCGACTACCTCGAGGAGCGCCTCGACGTGGAGGTGGAATACGTGCCGGTGAAGTCCTATGGCGCCACGGTCACCGCCTTCCGTAACGACCAGGTTCAGCTGGCCTGGTTCGGCGGTCTCTCCGGCGTTCAGGCGCGTCGCCTGGTGCCGGGTTCGGAGGCCCTGGCCCAGGGCAGCGAGGATGCCACGTTCAAGAGCTATGTGATCGCCCACCGTTCCACCGGCCTCGAACGGGCCGAGGAACTGCCGGAGACCATCGAAGGCATGAGCCTGACCTTCGGCTCGCGCACTTCCACCTCGGGACGCCTGATGCCCGAGCATTTTCTTCGCCAGCGCTTTGGCCAGGCGCCGAATGCGTTCTTTTCCCGTGTCGGTTACTCCGGCGACCACTCGCGCACCATCGCGCTGGTGGAAGCCGGCACCTGGGACCTGGGCGCCGTCAATTACTCCGTCTGGGAGGCCGCCGTGGCGGAAGGCCGGGTGGATACCGACAAGGTCGAGGTCATCTGGGCTACCCCCCCCTACCCGGACTACAACTGGACATTGCGCGGCGACGTCGATGCACGCTTCGGCGAAGACTTCACGGAGCAGGTCCGCGCGGCTCTGCTCGCGATGGATGACCCCGCGCTGCTGGCCAGCTTCCCCCGCGAGGGCTTCATCCCCGCCGACAACGCCCTCTATGCCCCCATCGAGGCCGTCGCAGAAGAGCTCGGCCTGCTGCGCTGATGGCGGGCGAGCCACGTTCGCCACTGGTCGCCTTCGAGGCGAAGGACCTCGGCCATGGCGACAGCGTCGTGCTGTCTCGTCTGACGCTCACCCTGTGTCCGGGAGAGCGGGTCGCCCTGCTCGGCCCCAGCGGGGCCGGCAAGTCCACCCTGCTCGGCGCCCTGCGCCGGCGCTTGGGCGACAGCGCCGCCTGGTGCCCTCAGCAGCATGGCCTGGTGCCCCAGCTGGCGGTCTACCACAATGTCTACATGGGCCGGCTGGCCGAGCATTCGGCACTGGCCAACCTGTGGAACCTGGTACATCCCCTGGCCGGCCCCTGGCGCGAGGTCGCCGACCTCTGCGACGCGCTGGGGTTGGACGGGCTGATGCGCCGCCCCGTCGCCCAGCTCTCCGGCGGCCAGCGCCAGCGAGTCGCCATTGCCCGAGCCCTCTACCAGCAGCGGGCGCTGTTCCTCGGTGACGAACCGGTAGCCAGCGTCGACCCCCACCAGGCACTCCGCCTGCTGGCGCTGATCGACCACCGCCACGCCACCTCGGTGATCGCCCTCCACCAGCGAGAGCTGGCCCTCAGCCACTTCGACCGCGTGTGGGGCCTGCGTGACGGCCGGCTGGTCATCGACGCACCGGCTGGAGAGCTGAGCCTGGCGGACCTCGACGGCCTCTATCCCGATGCCGATACCGATGCCGATGGTCGGACGGGAGACGCCGCCTCCCGGGACCGACCATGACCCAGGCCCACCCTCGCCCCCAGGAGGCCCGGCCGGGCTGGCTGGCTGGCCAGAGCGCCGGCGTGCGCCTGGCACGCCACAGCCTGACTCTGGTGGCGCTGGCGGTCGTACTGCTGCCCTTCGCCGACCTGGCGATCCTGACCCGCGACCCCTGGGCGGAGCTCGGCCGCATGGCCAGGGGGCTGGCCTGGCCCGCCTGGGGCGCGCTGGAGACACCGCTGGAGGCACTGGGTCTGACCGTGGCCGTGGCCCTCTGGGGAACGCTGGGCGGGATCGTACTGGGCTTCCCGCTGGCCTTGCTGTTCCCCCGCTCGCGGCTGATCCGTGCCGGCTGCGCCTTCGCGAGGGCAATCCACGAGCTGTTCTGGGCGCTGCTCTTCCTGCAGGTGTTCGGCCTCTCTGCCGCCACCGCCCTGATGGCCCTGGCGATTCCCTATGCCGGCATCTTCGCCAAGGTCTATGCGGAAATCCTCGAGCAGATTCCTGGCGCGCCGCGCGACGCTCTGCCGTCCGGGATCGGGCGCCTGTCGCGCTTCGTCTACAGCGAACTGCCGCTGGCGTGGACCCGGCTCGCCGCCTACACTCGCTATCGCTTCGAGTGCGCGCTGCGCGCCAGCGTGCTGCTGGGCTTCGTCGGCCTGCCAACTCTGGGCTTCCAGCTCGAGACCGCCTTCCGCGAGGGGCGCTACCATGAGGCCGGCGCCTTGCTGTGGCTCTTCTACCTGCTGATTGCCAGCCTGCCCTGGTGGGGGCACCGGCGGCTGTTGCCGCTGCTGGCGCTCGGCAGCGCCATGCTGCTGGGTCCCTGGCCAGCGCTGGAGGGGGGGCTGCTGTGGCGCTTCGTCAGCCAGGACATCTGGCCACCGGCGCTGCTCGAGGGCGACTGGCAAGGCCTCATCGCCTGGCTGGCCCGCATCCCCGATCTGGGTCCCGCCATCGGCAACACCCTGCTGCTGGGCCTGCTGGGTAGCGTGGGAGCCCTGATCGTGGCCCTGGTGCTATGGCCGCTGGCCTGTCGCCACTTCGGCAATCCGGCGACCCGGCTGGCCGGGCGCGGGCTGCTGGTCTTCCTGCGCTCGACGCCCGAGCTGATGCTGGCCTTCTTCTTCCTGCTGCTGCTGGGACCCTCGCTGCTGCCCGCCTGGCTGGCGCTGGCGTTGCACAACGGCGCGCTGATCGCGTTCCTGGTGGCGCGCCATGCCGATGCCATCCGCCCCGGCATGCCGGAGCTGGGCGCCTCAGGTCGGCTGGCCTACGAACTCCTGCCACGCCTCTACCCGGGGATCCTGGCCCTGCTCTACTATCGTGCCGAGGTGATCCTGCGCGAAACGGCCATTCTGGGCATGCTGGGCGTGGCCACCCTGGGTTACTACATCGACGCGAACTTCGAGTACCTGCTGTTCGATGTCGCCTTCTTCCTGCTGCTGGTCACCGCAGCACTCAATATTGCCGTGGATGCCCTCTCGCGACGGCTCCGCCCCGGAGAGTCCGCCATCATCGAGGATCCCTGCCAGCGCTAGGCCTTGCCTGATTCGGGCCGAGGATCACTCGGCGCAATCGATGCACTTCAGCACCAGGGGGTCGCCCTCCAGACGCCGGGCACCGATCCATTCGCCACACGCGATGCACTCGCCGTACTCGCCCTTCTCGATGCGGGAGAGGGCCCCCGTGATGCGCCGGAGCGCCAGCTGACGACGCTGCTCCTCGGCTTTGGCCATCGCCTGACCCTGCATGGCATCCATGCGCGACAGGCGCCCCACCGACGTCTGGTCCAGCATCACCGGATTGCGGGATTCACGACTGGCATGGCTCTGCTCCAGCAACTCGGCACGCAGCGCATGCAGCCGCGTCTCCACGGCGTCCATCTTCAGTTCGGGGTGATTCATCACCGCCTCCTTTTCCGGGAACGTCCGCATCGCTGATCCGCCACGGCCGACGTTCAGCTGATATCCTGTGCGGCTTTCGGTCGCTACGCCTCAGGGGAAACCATCTTGCCACCCCGGGCTGGCGGCCGCACTCCCGCACGCCACACCTGTCTCGACATACCGGAGGTCACCATGGGCTATCGCACGCTGCTGCGGGATCATCGCGGGCTGCTGTGCATCGCCTTCCTGGCCATGTTCTCCTCGAGCCTGGGCCAGAGCTTCTTCATTGGTCTCTTCCAGGTGCCAATCTCCGAGCGACTGGGCCTCACTGCCGGTCAGTTCGGCACGGCCTACGCGCTGGTGACCCTGGCGGCCGGATTCGCCATGCTGCGCTTTGGCCCCTTCATCGACTGGGTGCCCCCGCGGCGTTTTGCCTTGATCGTGCTCGGCGCACTCCTCGCCGGCGTGACGTTGCTTACGCTTTCACCCTGGTGGGTCACCGGGCTCCTGGGGCTGGGCCTGGTGCGCCTGTGCGGCCAGGGGATGATGACCCATCTCGGCAATACGCTTGCCGGGCGCGAATTCGTCAGCCTTCGCGGACGCGCCCTGGGCCTGGCCGGGATGGGTATCATGCTGGGCGAGACGCTGCTTCCGCCGCTGATGGCGGCGCTGCTGGTATGGCTCGGCTGGCGAGAGCTTTGGTGGCTGTTCGTGCTGGTCCTGGCGCTCCTGTGGGTGCCGCTGCTGCTGCGCGGCCCCTGGCCAAGGGCACCGGGCAAGCGGCCGGCCCCTGGCCAGCGTCGCGCCGGTCCGCGCCCCTTCCGCGAGCGACGCTTCTGGCAGCTGCTGCCGCTGCTGATGATCCTGCCGGTCACCATGACCGGCCTGTTCATCTACCAGGCAGTGATGACCGAGGACCTGGGCTCGAGTCTGGGCGTCTATGCCCTGGCCCTGACCGGCATGGGGCTGGCCAAGCTGCCCGGCGCGCTGCTGGGCGGTCGCTGGGTCGACCGACTCGGCCCGGTACGCCTGGCCAGGCTCTATCTCCTGCCGTTCGCGCTCGCGCTGGTTGTCGCCATCACCTTGGGGGGACACACCGGGATCTGGGCGTTGATGGTGGGTGGAGGACTCGCCATGGGTGCCCAGGAGTCCATCGCCACCAGCCTGCTGGTGCGCCTGTGGAGCGCCGACCATCTGGGCACGGTGCGCGCCACGCTCAGCGCCGCGATGGTCTTCTCGACCGGCATCGCGCCTGCCGTGCTGGGCATCGCGCTGGATCTCGGCGCTTCCTTCACGCTGGTGCTGGCCGGCATGCTGGCGCTGCTGATCGCGGGCTGGTTGCTTGCTCAGGGAGTACTGGCAAGCCCCGAGGCTCGTGGAGCCTGACATCACGACGCCGGCCCGAGGCCGGCGTTGCGCGCTGCCAGAGAGCGGATGTCAGCGCAGCAGGAGCACGGGGCCACTGGCCTTGCGCAGCATGGTGGTGGTGGTGCTGCCCACCAGCAGATGGCGAATGCGCGAGTGGCCATAGGCCCCCATCACCAGCAGATCGATGTCCTGCTCTTCCTGATAGCCGCGAAGCACGGTTTCCACCTCGCCGGCACGAATGGCGCCCTCGGCCTCGTGACCCGCCTCGCGCAGCATCTTGAGCGCCCAGTCGAGCTGCGAGCGGTTATCGCCGGTGTCGGCGCCGACGATCACCGCGTGCACCGGGATGCCGTCGAACAGCGGGCTCTTGGCCAGCATCTCCACCCCCTTGCGGGTGGTCTTGCTGCCGTCGAAGGCGAGCATGACCTTCTCGGGGCGCGTGAAGGTATCGGGCACCATCAGAATCGGCTGGTGCAGCGTGCGCACCACCCGTTCCAGGTTGGAGCCCAGGTGGTCGCTCGCCTGATGCGCTCCCTCGCCCCGCTTGCCCACCACCAGCAAGCGAATCTCGTCGGCCAGCTCTTCCAGGGTTTCCACCAGGGTGCCGTTGCGCTGCCGCGTGCCGGGCTCGGAGACGCCCCCTTCGATGGCCCGCTCCCTGGCCGACGCGAGCATCAGCCGACCCTGCTCCTGGGCCACCTTGGCGCGCTGTTCATCCAGGTGGGAGAGCTCCTCGAGCAAGTGCTCCCGCGCACCCAGACCGATGTTGCCGGAGAGATCCGCCTCAGCCGTCTGGGGATGGTTATCGTTCACGTGAAGAAAGGTCAGCGGCGCACCCAGCGCAAGGCTGGCCCAGGCCCCTGCGTCGCAGACACCCTCCGAGAACGTCGAGCCGTCGATGGCGGCCATTACCTGTTCGGTCATCAATCTATTTCCTGGCTGGCGCATGTCATTGTCTATCAAATGTTTCTACCCGATCGAGCAGGACTTGCAAAGGCGATGGACTACGAAACGCCCGCTCGGTAGAAAAAGGGTGAGGCGCTGCGGCGCCCATGACGCTGCTTACGCCGCATGCTTGGGCCGATGCGCCGCCTGGCGTAAGCTATGGCTTTTCCATGCTCGGCAGGAAGCCATCCCCATGTCACGCCCCCTCGGCATTGCTCTGGGCCTGTTGGCCGCTCTGATCACGCTGGGCCTGCTGTGGCAGTGGCTGGCCGTGCAGGACCTGCTGACCGCCGAGCGGCTCCTGTCATGGGTCGCCTCGGTTCCCGCCTGGCGCGACAGTCCCTGGACCTTTCTGGCGGTGATGGCGGGCTATGCCGGCGCCCTGCTGGTGATGTTTCCGCTCAGCGTGATGGTCGCTCTCACCGGTCTGGCTTTCGGCCCCACCTGGGGGTTTCTCTATGCCACCCTGGGGACACTCACCTCCTCGGTGGTCTCCTACTGGGTGGGAAGGCGACTCGGCCGCGATGCCCTGCTGGCTTACGGCGGACGCCACCTGCACGGCATGTCACGCTATCTGGCGAAGCGCGGCATACGCACCATGACCGTCATCAATCTTCTGCCGCTGGCGCCCTTCACGCTGACCAACATGATGGCCGGGGCCTTTCATCTGCGCTTTCGCGACTACATGATCGGCTCGACGCTGGGCATCGTCCCGGGCATCGCGGCGGTGACGCTGCTGGGCAGCCAGCTTGGCGCCCTGATCACTGCCAGCAGTCGAGAGGAACTGCTGTGGTCCCTGGCAGGCCTTGCCGCAGGCGTCATCCTGCTGCTGGCGCTTCGTCGCTACTCGATGTGGCGCCGACGGAACGAAAAGCGCCGGCAAAGCCGGCCTGAGTGACAGGCCGCCAGCACGCCATGGGACCCATGGGTACTAGCGCAGCGGCGCGTCATGGTCGTGAGGCTCATCAGTGTAGACGCAGACATTGGCATGATCGACATCGCCGTCGTCAGCCTCGACCTGTGCGGAGAAGAACGCCTTGATTTCCTGCCGATTGCAGTGCGCCTCGAAGGCGTCACGGCTTGCCCAGATCTCGTGAAAGACGATCAGGTAGCTTTCTCCCTTGGCGTTGGGATGATCAATATGCCGCGTCACGGTGTACTGGATGCATCCGTCCTCGCGATGGGCGTTGGGTTCGAGCGCCTGCAGGGCCTGGAACACGGCCTGTTCGCGGCCGGGCTTGGGCATGAAGCTGGCAATGCAGTAGATCTTCTGGGACATCGTCTCTCTCCGTGGGGGAACTGGCGTGGCACCGGGCGTTGGTCAGCGCAGCAGCAGCACCGGTATGCGCGACTTGCGCAGCATCTCGCTGGTGGTGCTGCCCACCAGCAGGTGACGAATGCGGGAATGGCCGTAGGCCCCCATGATCAGCAGGTCGATCCCCTGCGCCTCCTGATAGGCGTGGAGCGTCGCCTCCACGTCGCCGGCACGGATGGCGCCCTCGGCTTCGTGCCCCGCGTCGCGCAGGGTCTTCAGCGCCCAGTCGAGCTGCGAGCGATTGTCGCCAGTCTCGGCACCGACGATCACCACGTGCACCGGGATACCGTCGAATAGCGGGCTCTTGGCCAGCATCTCCACGCCCTTGCGGGTGGTCTTGCTGCCGTCGAAGGCCAACATCACCTGCTTGGGGAGCGTGAAGCCAGGGGGCACCATCAGGATCGGGCGATGCAGGGTGCGTATCACCCGTTCGAGGTTGGAACCCAGGTGGTCGCCGTCCTGGTGGGCCATCTCGCCACGCTTGCCGATCACCAGCAGCCGGATCTCTGCCTGAAGTTCCTCCAGAGTTTCCACCAGCGTACCGTTACGCTGGCGAGTGCCGGGCTCGGCGCCCCCCTTCTGAATCGCCCGCTCGCTGGCCGCCTCGAGCATCAGCCGGCCCTGCTCCTGGGCCACCTTGGCGCGCTGTTCGTCGAGCTGGGCGAGTTCGTCGAGCAGGCGCTCTCGAGCCCCTGCCCGGAGGTTGCCGGAGAGGTTGCGTTCCTCCGGCGGGCGGTGATTGTCGTTGACGTGCAGGAAGGTCAGCGGCGCATCAAGCGCCAGGCTGGCCCAAGCAGCGTAGTCGCAGACGCCTTCGGAAAACGTGGAGCCGTCGATGGCGGCCATTACCTGTTCGGCCATGTCAGTGACCTCCCATGAGCTTTTCGACGGCTTCAGGGTCGTCGTGCACCGCATAGCGGTCGACGATGGTAGCGCTAGCCTCGTTCAGACCGATCATCTCCACCTCGGTGCCTTCGCGACGGAACTTGATCACCACGCGATCCAGCGTCTGGACCGCGGTGATGTCCCAGAAGTGGGCGCGGGAGAGGTCGATGGTGACCTTCTCGACGGTCTCCTTGAAGTCGAAGGCCTCGCCGAAGCGCTCGGAAGACGCGAAGAACACCTGGCCCACCACCGTGTAGATGCGCGCTCTGCCTTCTTCGGCGTCTTCGCTGCCGATATAGAGGATGTTGCCCACCTTGTTGGCGAAGTTCATGGCGGCGAGCAGCACGCCGACGAAGACGCCGATGGCCAGGTTGTGGGTGCCTACGGTCACAACGACCGTGGCCACCATCACCATGTTGGTGCTCATCGGGTGCTTCTTGAGGTCCTTGATGGAGCTCCAGCTGAACGTCCCGATGGAGACCATGATCATTACCGCCACCAGGGCCGCCATGGGAATCCGGGAGACCCAGTCGGCCAGGAAGACCACCATCAGCAGCAGCGCCACACCGGCGATCAGCGTCGACAGGCGACGGCGACCACCGGACTTGATGTTGATCACCGACTGGCCAATCATCGCGCAGCCTGCCATGCCGCCGAGCAGTCCGGCCCCGATGTTGGCGATGCCCTGACCCTTGCACTCGCGGTTCTTGTCGCTGCGGGTGTCGGTGAGGTCATCGATGATGGTGGCGGTCATCATCGACTCCAGCAGGCCCACTACGGTCAGCATCAGCGAGTAGGGCAGGATGATCATCAGTGTCTCGAGGTTGAGCGGTACCTCGGGCCACAGGAAGACCGGCAGGCTGTCGGGCAGCTCGCCCATGTCGCCGACGCTACGAATCTCCATGCCGGTCAGCAGGTAGACGGCAGTGAGCACCACGATGCAGACCAGCGGAGAAGGAATCGCCTTGCCGACCACCGGCACGAGAGGAAAGCCGTAGATGATCGCCAGACCGGCCAGTGTCATGGCATAGACGTGCCATGTCACCCCGGTCAATTCCGGCAGCTGGGCCATGAAGATCAGGATCGCCAGGGCATTGACGAAGCCGGTGACCACCGAGCGCGAGACGAAGCGCATCAGCTCGGCGAGTCGCAGATAGCCGGCGACGATCTGCAGCGCCCCGGTGAGCAGGGTGGCGGCCAGCAGGTACTCCAGGCCGTGCTCCTTGACCAGGGTAACCATCAGCAGCGCCATGGCACCGGTCGCCGCGGAGATCATTCCCGAGCGCCCGCCGGTGAAAGCGATGATCACGCAGATCGCGAAGGAGGCATAGAGGCCTACCTTGGGATCGACCCCGGCGATGATCGAGAAGGCGATCGCCTCGGGAATCAGCGCCAGGGCGACAACGATGCCCGCCAGGGTGTCGCCCTTGAGGTTGGAGAACCAACTCAGTTTCATTTTTTCGTACATGCGGGGGTCCAGTCAGGGGTGTGAGAGATGGGCCGTGTGAGCTGGCGACATCCTGTCGTGCCTGTGACGCTCCCGGCATCGCGGCTAGCGCGCTGTGACTGATGGCAGACTCGCGATGGACATCACAAGGCAGAACGGCGCGCAGGGGCGCCAGACATCACGATGATGTCGGGCAACGACACACCGATGGCGGTGGCATCGCCGGGAAACAGGAGGGAGTGCGTGCGACAAGCGCGCGAGAGTCTAACAGAACTTATGCTGCAGCGCATTCCTGGCCGGAAACGAGCACGCCCAGGGAGACACGGCCGAAGGAACGGCCGTGGCAGGGCGTGGCAGGGCGTGGCGGGGCTTGGAGGGGTCAGGAGGCGTCGGCGTCGTCCGACTTGGCAGCGTTGGTACGCGCCCTGGCCGCGGGCGAGGCCTGCATGTTCTTGAACGCTTCCATGATGTCCATGGGTAGCGGGAAGACAATGGTGGAGGCGTTCTTGTTGCTCATGTCGCTCATGGTCTGCAGGTAGCGCAGCTGCAGCGCCGCGGAGTTCTCGGACATGACGTTGGCCGCCTCGACCAGCTTCCTGGAAGCTTGCAGCTCGCCCTCGGCGTGGATCACCTTGGCGCGGCGCTCACGCTCGGCCTCGGCCTGACGGGCAATGGCGCGGATCATGCTCTCATCGAGGTCGACATGCTTGATCTCCACGTTGGCGACCTTGATCCCCCAGCTCTCGGCGGACGCATCGATGATCTCCTGGATATCGTCATTGAGCTTGTCGCGCTCGGAGAGCATTTCATCGAGGTCGTGCTTGCCAAGCACCGAGCGCAGCGTGGTCTGGGCCAGCTGGCTGGTGGCATTGACGAAGTTCTCTACCTGGATGATCGCCTTCTCGGGGTCCACCACCCGGAAGTAGAGCACCGCGTTGACCTTGACGGTGACGTTGTCCTGGGAAATGACGTCCTGTTCGGGCACGTCCATGGTGATCACCCGGAGATCGACCACCTCCATCTTCTGGATGCCCGGAATGATGATCAGCAGGCCCGGCCCCTTCACCGCCTGGAAGCGACCGAGAAAGAACACCACCCCGCGCTTGTACTCGGGGAGGATGCGGATCGACGCTGCCAGCAGCATGACCAGCAGTACGACGGGAACGAGATAGGAAATCCACATGGCTTGCTCTCCTTCGATGTATCCGACGACGGCAGACGCCGGGAATCTTGTCGGAGCCTCAGGACGATGCGTCGAGCGGCTCCACCTCCAGGGTCAGGCCATCGACCGCCGTCACGTGCAGCGTCTGCCCCTTGGCAACCGGGTGCGTGCTATGGGCATTCCAGCGCTCGCCCATCAGCCGCACATGGCCCTGACCTGTGAAATCCTCGAGTGCCCTGGCCTCGCTGCCGACGAGTTCCTCCTGACCGGTCCGTGGGGCGCGGCGACGCAACCCGATGAAGCGGGTCATGACCCACAGCATCAGGCCTGCCGCCAGCAGGGCAGTGCCGCCGATCATCGGCAGCGAAATGTTCAGGCTATCTGCATCCATCAGCATCACCGATCCGATCACGAAGGCGACGATGCCGCCTATTCCGAGAATGCCGAAACTGGGCACCAGTGCCTCGCCCACGATCAGCCCCAGCCCTACCAGGATGAGCGCCAGGCCGGCATAGTTCACCGGCAGCACCTGGAAGGCAAATAGCGCCAGCAGCAGCGAGATGATCCCGATGGTGCCCGGCACAAGCGCGCCCGGATTGGAGAGTTCGAAGACGAGCCCGTAGAAGCCGATGATCATCAGGAAATAGGCGACGTTGGGATTGGTGATCACTGCCAGCAGCTTGGTGCGCCAGTCCGGATCGAAGCGCTCGACGGCAAGATCGGCAGTGGCCAGCGTGCGTTCGCTGTCTTCCATCACCACCGTGCGTCCGTCGATCTGCGTCAGCAAGTCTTCCAGGCTGGTGGCCACCACATCGGTGACGTTCTGCTCCAGGGCTTCCCGGGCAGTGAGATTGACCGCCTCGCGCACGGCCTGCTCGGCCCAGTCGGCGTTGCGACCGTGGCGCTCGGCCAGCGAACGAATATAGGCCACGGCATCCTCCAGCACCTTGCGCTCCATCGCCGTCTCGCCGCGTCGCCGTTCATCTCCGCCGGCCTCATCAGCACTGCCTTGCGCCGCATCGCTGCCGCTACCCTCTTGATCCTCAGTGGCTGGCGCGTCGGCGTCGTCCGGCACCTGAGCCCGAGCCTCGTCCTCTTGCTGATCGTCGCCGAGTCCCGGCAGGCCACCACCCCCCATCTGAACCGGGGTCGCAGAACCAAGATGGGTGGCCGGTGCCATGGCCGCCACATGACTGGCATACAGCAGATAGGTGCCGGCACTGGCGGC
>Ga0207414_1000723_pt1 | contig 13767 bp, 13 predicted proteins | sample PonA231FremontCA_2_FD_187269 | JGI IMG/M metagenome (GOLD analysis project Ga0207414, IMG submission 187269) | Marine sediment microbial community from Fremont, CA, USA - Pond A23 Sediment 1 (SPAdes) | ecosystem: Environmental > Aquatic > Marine > Unclassified | place: USA: Fremont, California... | reverse complement strand
TCTGGCCGGTCTATAATGAATATTGGAATAAAAAAAACGACCTTATTGAAGAAAGAAAAGAAAGCATGAATTATTATATCAAGCACTCCGATTCCATGAGCAAAAGTGAACTTGAAGATATAGCTGACCAATACGTTAATTACAGATACAAGAAAGGTCAACTTCTGAAGGAATATCATGAAAAATTTAAAGAAATCTTACCCATAGAGAAAGTCATGCGTATTTACATGGCTGATTACGACTTTAAATCTTATCTATTGAATAAATTGAAAGATAGCAAGGATAAAATAGATAATTAATTTAGCTCATCCATCCCTCATTTCTGCTATTTAGATATAATCATTCGATCCAAAAAATTATCTATTTGGGCTTATCGTCCATTTATATTTAAACCTTTATTTTTATTTATAAATGATTTCTCCTATATTAGTCTATGCAAAATAATATTTAAGTGCAAATAACGAATTTGTCTATGTTAACTGATAAATTGGTGGAAAAGCTTATGTCATTTTTTTGCATGCTAATACATCAACCCTAAAACCTATCCCAATGAACAAAAAACGCATCATTTTAGGAATAGCAGGGATTATACTGATTCTTATCGGAATAGTTGCAGTATTAAGACACCGCATTGCACATAAATCAATCCCCGACTACAATAAGGATATTCATCTAAATAAGATAACTCAAACCGTTAAGGTTTACCGGGATAGCCTGGCAATCCCACATATTTATGCAAAATCAGAAAAAGACCTGTATACAGCTGTGGGTTATTTAATGGCACAAGACAGACTGTGGCAGATGGATCTGCTCAGGCGTGCAACAACAGGGAACCTTTCAGAAATATTTGGAGCAGGTTTTACAGATACAGACGTGCTCATGCGATCCTTAAGAATAACAGAAAAATCCCACAAAGTCTACAATAACACACCGAAAGAGATAAAAACTGCGTTAAAGGGGTTCTCCAACGGAGTGAATCAGTACATCCAAAACAAAAAAAATCAACTTCCGCCGGAATTTAGCATATTACAATATAAACCCAAACCATGGAAACCAATACACTCCATCAACTTAATTGGTTACATGGCATGGGACCTTACTATGCCATGGAGTTATGAAATTATCCTTCACAAATTAAGGTCGGAAGTATCCGAAAGGAAAGCTCAGTCAATAATACCAGATGTATCCAAACAAAAATCTCCTATATACACTGATTATGAATCAGATACTATAATAAAAGAATTAATGGATAACCTTTTGGCTCAACAACAAAAACTGGAAAAACTGGGCTTGAAAGTTTTCTCAGGTAGTAATAACTGGGCGGTTTCAGGAAAGAAAAGTGCTACCGGCAAACCAATTCTGGCCAATGATATGCACCTCGGGCTTTTTGCCCCGGGCCTCTGGCAACAAATGCACATGGTGGTAGAAGGGAAACTTAATGTCACCGGAGTAGTCTTACCAGGTCAGCCATTTGTTATATCAGGACACAATGACAGCATCGCATGGGGTTTGACTAATGTTATGCTTGATGATATGGATTTCTACGAAGAAACAATACATCCGGAAGACTCAGGCAAGTACCGATTAAATGGAAAATGGAAAAATCTGAAATCTAAAACCGAGCAAATTCCTCTAAAAAACGGAGATACAGCAAACAGAACAATCAGGTACACACACCGCGGTCCGATTATCTCAAAACATAAAGATATCCCAGATAAACCTATATCAATGAGATGGATCGGGAATGAATACAGCAATGAACTCCGCTCTGTTTATCTGCTCAACCATGCAGCGAATTGGAAGGAATTTAAAGATGCTGTTAAAACTTTCATTTCGGTTAGTCAAAACATTGTTTATGCAGACGTTCAGGGCAACATCGGGCTATATTGCTGTGCCGGTATACCAATCAGAGAAGGAAACGGCATATCAATTTATCCGGGCGATACAACAAGATATGACTGGAAAGGTTTTGTCCCTTTCGAACAACTACCCCACTCGTACAACCCAGAATCAGGCTTTGTCGCTTCCGCAAATAATAAAACTGTAGATGATGATTATCCTTACTATATCAGTCATTGGTATGACCTTCCTTCAAGAATCGACAGGATAAGAGAGCTTCTTTCAGCAAAAGATAAATTAACTGTAGCTGATTTAAAACAAATTCAAACAGACCAAACATCAAACATGGCAAGGCGAATTAAGCCAAAAGTCATCAAGGTTTTGGAAAATTCATCTGCTTCATTTTCTGAGACTGAAAAAAAAGCAATGGATAAATTAAAAAAGTGGAACGCTGAATACAGAAAAAGTAGCAATGCCGCTTTAATTTTTGAAAAATTTTACATTGAATTTGTCAAATCCCTTACTAAGGATGAATTTGGAGATTCGCTTACCGATAAATTCCTAAACCATGACATTCTGGTAAGAAATTTAGTCAACAAGATATTCAGTGATAGAAACAATAAATGGATTGATGATATATCAACCAAAGAAAAAGAATCATTTAATGATTTAGTAGAAAATAGCTTTCAAAATGCAATAAAAAAACTTGAAAAAGAGGTCGGAAAAGATATTGAACAATGGAAATGGGGAAATCATCACACACTTACACTAAATCATCCTTTAGGCGAAAAGAAAATTCTGGACCAAACTTTCAACCTAAATAAAGGGCCGTTCAAAGTAGGTGGAAGTTATCACACTGTATGTCCTTACAGTTATTCTTTAAGCGAGCCTTACGGAAGCGACCACGGGGCATCGCACAGACAGATATATAACCTTGCCGACTGGGATAATTCGTGGAGTGTTATTCCCACAGGAAATTCCGGCATTCCAGCAAGCAAACATTATTGTGACCAAACAGAATTATACATCAACAAACAATACCATAAGGATTACTTTAGTAGAGAAAAATCCAGGGAGAACAGCGAATACAAAATGATATTCAAACCAGAAACAAAATAGAAGTTGAAAAATGAACAAATTTTAACTACAAGTAGTATTACTAAAAAAATAATATTATGGAAACTTACAACATACAATACAAAGGAGAACTTCGTACAGAAATCACTCACGAACGATCAGGAGAAAAAATTATAACGGACGCTCCCGTTGACAATAAAGGAAAAGGCGAATACTTTTCACCCACAGACATGGTATCCAGTGCATTATGTAGTTGTATTTTCACTATTATGGGGATAAAAGCAAAGGAAAATGGGTTTAATATCGACAATGCAACTGCAACTGCAAAAAAATTGATGCGTAACGATCCGCGGAGAATTAAGGAAATTCAGATTGAATACGATTTTTCAAATCACGACTTAACAGATAACCAGAAAAATATTCTGAAAAACTTGGTAAATGCCAGTCCTGTACCGAGAAGCCTTCATCCGGATATTGAACAAAATATTACCTTAAAGTTTAAGGGTGAATAAACGATTTTTAGAATATAAATGTTATAGATAGATTTTTTACCAGGAAGAAGAAATATCGGAATAGTCCATTTTTCAGATTTGATAAAAAAATCTATTGAGTTGATTGAGTTAATTCAATAGAGAAAGTTATCCGGGTGTACTTTCTCTATTGAATTAACTTAATCAACTTTACTTATCTGTAAGGTATAAACCTGAAATTTACGCTTATCTCCTGAGTTTATAATTACACCTGAAGAAATTGAACTTAAACACTACTCAGGCACCTCTGCACTTTCAGTAGGCATTTTACGGTCAACTTTTTTAATAAGCCCTTGAAGTACTTTTCCTGGTCCAACTTCTGTGAATGATTTTGCTCCGTCCTGAATCATATTTTCGACAGACTGAGTCCATTTCACGGGGGAAGTAAGTTGTTTTATTAAATTTTCTTTTATAGTTTCAGGATCATCAGACGGCGTTGCTGTAGCATTCTGATATACGGGACAAGTCGGTTTAGAAAAGGCAGTTTCATTAATAGCCTTTTCAAGCTCCTGTTTTGCCGGTTCCATTAAAGGAGAATGGAAAGCTCCTCCTACTTTAAGTTTTACGGCTCTTTTTGCTCCTTTTTCCTTTAATATCTCAGTAGCTGTATCTATACCTCCTGTTGAACCTGATATCACAACCTGTCCCGGACTATTATAATTTGCCGGAACTACCACATCGTCAATCTGATCACATACTTCCTCAACTGTTTCGTCTTTTAAACCCATTATAGCTGCCATAGTTGAAGGCTCAATCTCACAAGCTTTCTGCATAGCAGCCGCACGTTTTGCAACCAATTTCAATGCATCCTCAAAGGCTAAAGCACCATTGGCAACCAATGCAGAAAACTCGCCAAGTGAATGCCCTGCTACCATATCGGGATTAAAATCAGGAATGGTTTTTGCCAAAATCACTGAGTGAAGAAAAATGGCCGGTTGTGTTACATTAGTTTGCTTTAAATCTTCATCCGTTCCATTAAACATTACATCTGTAATACTAAACCCCAGAATATCATTCGCTTTTTCAAATAATTCTTTTCCTATTTCTGTTTGTTCATACAAGTCTTTTCCCATACCAACATACTGAGCACCCTGGCCGGGGAATACATAAGCTTTCATAGATATAACTTTTTTGTTTAATAATAAAATAAGCAGCGAAAATAAAGATTTTTTAATTCGTATTCAAATTGAAGTTAATGAAGTTCTGATCCTATCAAATGGGTGAATTCATCACGTGTTCGGGTGTCTTTCAGGAATGTCCCTGTAAAAGCAGAAGTTGTTGTTACTGAATTTTGTTTCTGTACTCCTCTCATTTGCATACACATATGATGCGCCTCAATTACAACAGCCACACCCATAGGTTTTAAAGTATGCTGAATGCAATCCCGGATCTTCATAGTCAGTCGCTCTTGAACTTGTAGCCGGCGTGCATAGGCTTCAACAACATGAGCTATTTTACTTAACCCTGTGATGTATTTATCAGGAATATATGCAACATGTGCTTTGCCATAAAATGGTATCATGTGATGTTCACACATAGAGTATAATTCAATATCTTTGACAATTACCATCTCTTTGTAATCTTCCTGAAACATTGCCGACTGAATAATTTCGCGGGGATCAATGTTTTTACCCTTATTTAAAAATTGCATTGCTTTTGCTACACGCATGGGCGTGTCTTTAAGACCCTCCCGTTCAGGATCTTCACCTAAAAGTTTCAATATTTCCTTATAATGTTCAGCCATTTTTTGGGTGCGTTCATCGTCCCAAACATCAATTCTTGAGTAACCGCTTTCTTCAACAGCACCAAAACCATTATTTACTATTTCCATAATTCTAATATTTATTTACCAAAGTATTCAACAAAATTATTCTCCGTTTCAGTAATTTTTACACGATAAAGCTCAATCCCCAGCCTACGAATCGGAGGCTCAAGTTCATCCCAAATCGCTATCGCCAAATTTTCTGTAGAAGCCAACTTTCCCTGCATAAAATCGACTTCAGTATTCATGTTTTTATGATCCAGCTTATTTACAACATACTCTTTTATCAAATTACTTAATTCTTTAATATTGATAACAAAACCCGTTTGTTCATCCACTTCACCTTTTACAGTAACATATAAATCGTAGTTGTGCCCGTGCCACTGTGGATTGGAACAAGGACCGAATACTTCCAGATTTTTTTCATTGTCCCACTCTTTTCGATAAAGTCTGTGAGCAGCACTAAAACGCTCTCTTCGGGTAACATAAGCTTCCATAAACCATTAGATTAGACTACATTTTATCAAATAAACAATATTTTTCTGATAATTCCAATATAATAGCGCTAAATAAAAACTTAACACGTGGGAGAATGATTTGTTTTTAATAGATAAGAAAATTTAATAAATTCGCATCAACTAAAAAAACAACTATGATTATTGTAACAGGAGCAGCAGGCTTTATAGGAAGCAATCTGGTCAAGAAGCTAAATGATAAAGGTCATAACGATATTATTGTCGTAGACGAATTTTCACGGGACGATAAAAACAAAAATCTTCAGGGAAAAACTTTTAATCAGAAAATTGACCGGGAAGAATTTCTAAACTGGCTTCCGGAAAACCACCAAAAAGTTGACTTTATTTTCCACCTGGGAGCCCGGACGGATACTGCAGAATTTAACAAAGAAGTACTAAATCACCTTAATTTGAATTATTCAAAAAAGGTCTGGAGTTTGTGCGAACAACATAATATTCCCCTCATATATGCATCATCAGGAGCCACTTATGGCGGTGGTGAATTCGGATATAAAGATGACCACGACCTGCCGTTTAAACTTCAACCTCTTAACGCTTATGGCGAATCAAAAAATGATTTTGATAAATGGGTCTTAGAACAAAACTCCACTTCTGATTATTGGGCAGGAGTGAAGTTTTTCAATGTATATGGCCCTAATGAATATCATAAAGGCCGCATGGCCTCGGTTATTTTTCATGCGTATAATCAAATTAAGGAAACAGGTAAAATGAAACTCTTCAGGTCCCACCGGCATGACTATAAAGACGGGGAACAATTAAGAGATTTTATCTATGTGAAAGATGTAACTGATGTGTTGTATTTTTTTATGGAAAGAAAGCCAAAAAACGGATTATTCAATATAGGACAGGGAAAAGCCCGGACGTTCAACGACCTTGTAAACAATACTTTTAATGCAATGGGCGTTACAGGGAACATCGAATACATTGATACTCCCGAAGATATTCGCGATAAATATCAATATTTTACAGAAGCTGACATCGAAAAATTAAGAAGTACTGGTTACGCTAAATCCTTCCACACGCTCGAAGAAGGAATAGAAGATTATGTTAAAAATTATCTGATACCGGGGAACTATAATTAGGCAGATAAATTCAGAAGTAGAGGTGAATATTAAATGAACATCAATTAGCTAATGAGGAGGCAGCAGGCGCTATGCAGTAAGCAGTGAATATGCAGCACAAAAAGGGTAAACATATATTCATATTTTATATTCCCCCTTTGATAGTTGAAGAATGATTTCTTTGTAGGGTCTTATGTCCCTGTACTTTTAGATATACCTGATCAACTCAATTTACTTAATTAACTCAGTCAACATCACTTTTCCAGCAAAAAACCTGTTATATTTTTTTGTATTTCTGAATATGCCTAGAAATTTCCAAGAATAAATAGCTATATATTAAAAACGCACCCCTATCACAATGATATCGTCAGTTTGAGGTAAAGAGCCTTTCCATTTATTCAGACTCCTTTCTAAATAAGCTTTCTGCTCTTCCATCGGTTTCTGGTGAATATCCATTAAAAGATTTCTAAAAGGGGCTCTTTTAAACTTTTTATTATTTTCCTCACCAAATTGATCCGGAAATCCATCAGAGAACAGATATATTATATCTTGTTTTTGTATATCGATAAAATTATTTTTACACTTAAACCGGAAAACGCCACCTTCATAATCTATCGCTTCTTCATTCATGGGACAATGTATTATTTCCTCATCCCTTATAAGATACATCGGATTAAAAACACCTGAATAATACAGGCGACTTGTATCAGGATCAAAAGCACACATTGTCAAATCCATCCCAAAACCAATGCGTTTTTTCTTTTTATGACGTGTCAATGCGTGATAGACTTCTTCATTTACGTATTCTATGATACTTGCGGGCTCTGTTAACCCATGTATTTTAAGAGCCTGGTTAAGCAGGTTATAGACAAAAATGCTGATTAAAGCACCGGGTATCCCATGGCCAGTGCAATCAATAGCAGCAAAATACTTCAGGCCGTTATAATCTTCAATCCAGTAAATATCGCCACTTAATAAATCTTTAGGCTTAAAGAAAATAAAAGATTCCGGTAAAATCTCTTTTATCATATCCGATGGAGGCAAAATAGCAGATTGAATATGTTCAGCATACTGGATACTTTCAGTGAGCTCCTTATTTTTGGCTTCCAGCAAATCCTTTTGGTCTTCAATTCGATCTCTTTGGGATAAAATTTCTTCAGTTTGCTGTTCTAGTTCGTGATTTTTATCGATAATTTCACGTTGCTGTTGTACAGCAATATTTCTTTGTCGCTCAAGCTCATGTTCTGCTTCCTTCGTTTTTGTAATATCCGAATCGATGATGATAATACGCTTCAGGTGATTATTATTATCAAAAATAGGAGTCAGGGTAGTGTGCACCCAGAATTTCCTGCCTTCTTTTGAATAATTCACCGTTTCGTATTCCAATGTTTTCTTTTGATTAATGACATTTTTTAATGTATCACGAATATTATTATTTGAACTCATCTCCCATATTTTGGAAGACCCATTCGCTTCAATATATTCGGACATTGTATAACCAAAAAGCTTAACAAAACCATCATTTACCCATTCTAAATCGGCATTGGAATCAAATACGGCAATAGCATTATCTGTTTCTTTCACCACCATAGAAAGTTTTTCAATTTCCTCTATGGTTTTACTCAAAACACTTGAAACAGCTTTTTTATCTTTAATGGTACGGTCCAGTTTGAACTCCATTAAAGAGTATGATTTAGTAACTTTCGACAACTTTCCCTGCAAATCCTCTTTCTGGTCTTCTGATATATCGAGTTGATCTATATTTTTTTTTAATTCTACCAGTTCATTTAACATAGAACTACAATTCTTTTAATGCAACGAGGGAAATGGTTTCATTATGAAAGTCGCAACTATGGCTATTCGTAGAACCAATCTCCCCATAAGAGAAAAAACCGATAAGAGGAGCATCCCACGTATTTTTGATGCTCTCTACCTCTTCTTCAACAAGCGGCCCCAATGCCTGATGTCTTGCTTTACATGAAAACATAATCAATGCATCTACCTCGGGCAAACTACTTTTCATCTTTATAATATCTTGTGTTGTAGATTCAATAGTTTCGAAACCTGGTGGTATTGAGAATTTTATTCGCGCCCCTTGTTCCACTGTCCCGGAAAAAACTAAAGCACCTCTCTCCTGATCTGCCAATAATGGTGCCCTAAGCACTCTGTAATTATTTTCACGAATAACATGCAGCGGATACTGAGCTAACTCATTAACAACCAAATCGTTTTCAACCAACCTCTCTTTCGACTTATCAAAATATTTAAGAAACACGTCTATCGCCGGCGCATTATCAATTCCATAAACCACATTGCCTTTTGACCTGGTAATTATTTTTTCAGTTCCTATTGACTCCCATCCACTTGTAGCAACCCCTGAGGCAATAATTTTATTACCATCTAAAATAAGTGCCGTTACTCCATTGTTTGTTATTCCTTCATCAGAAAAAACATAGGTATCCTGCATTTTTAAATCATCTCCGGCTAATGCACCAAAAATACTGTTTCCCGAGATATTAGAATCAAGTAATCCGTTTACAAGTTCTTCTCCATTAGCTCGCATACCACCTGAGAGCACAATGACTGAAGGGTTTGCATATTTATTAAAAGCTTTTTGTCCTATTTCAAAACCAACTTCCCTTAAAGTATTTTTATCATTAGTCCGGTCATGAAAGATTAGGCTATAAGAATGCGATGGTAATTTAATAAGCATTGCCACAATGGATTTTTCTGCAACTTCTGTTTCAAATATTTCTCCGGCAGTAGTTGCTCCCAAAAATTCAATCCCATTGTCATGAAACAATTTGCTAATCTGGTTCAAATTTTGGGAAACCGAACAAAAAACAAAAGCTAAATCAGGTTTGAATTCATTATGCAAAGCCAGGGACAATCTCTGTTCGAACTCTGTATAAAAATGCCCTTTAATTGTTTTGGTTTCCATAAATACACTTCATTAAGCTTCTCAGGCTAATATTCTGATAATAAAATCCCAAAATAGTATATTTTTATGGATTTTCAAACCTTAACCTGAAAAAAGCACACGTGTTATGAAAAAGTTAATTCAAAGCAATCTTGTATATTTAACTAACAATAAGCACAATAAAACCAACCAACATAAATTAATCTCACAAGGTGGTATAACATCTAATATCAGTATTAGCTCAAATAATCACCTCATTTTCGGTTAAGTATAATTGTACTGTTCGACATTTTTCTGTTATTCGTTATCAGAATCTCTTTTAATCTTTTTCACATTAATTCGCGACTCAGGTTCTGATACTTCTTTTGATGGATCATCTGCAAATTCCTGAAGATCCTTCACAAATCTTTCAATATCTTTATCAGCATACCCCTTTTCTTTAGCAGCTTCTTCCAGGGTTCCCCAAATAGGTTCACCGCATGCTACACACTTTATTCCTTCATGCATAAGATATTTAACAGCTTGTGGTACATTATCAACCAATTCTTCGATGGAAATATCTTTTGTTATCTTCATAATTATAAATTTTTAAAACAACATATCTAAATATAAAGATACAAAATTAATTCAATTTTTTAAATATAGCACCAGGAGATTGGAAAGTCTGAATAACACCCCTGCTCAACTGAAAAAACAAAAAAGCCAGCCACAATCCGTGATTTCCCATGGGGCCAATAAGTAAATAATAAACAGGAATAAAAAATACTAATGTAGAAAGTAACATAGCATTTCTCATGCTTCTGGAAGCTGTTGCGCCAATAAAAATGCCATCCCACAGGAATGCTGTAAAAGAAATTATGGGAATCCCCCAAACCCAATAAATGAAATCCTCACTGCGTTCAAGCACTTCCGCATTATCTGTCAAAAGATATAAAATTTGATCCCCCAGAAATATATAAACCAAGGTAAATAGCGAAGCAAATCCAATTCCCCATAAAAACAACAATTTGACAGTTTTTGTTAATTTATCCTTCGAGTGTTCACCAAAAAATCGGCCGGTTAAAGCTTCAGCAGCATACGCAAACCCATCCATTACAAAGGAAAAAAACATAAAGAATTGCAATAACACTGAATTAACAGCCAGGGTAGTATTTCCAATATCGGCAGACTGGGCAGTGAAAAAAGTCATTACAAAGATCAGACACATTGTACGAATAAAAATATTCTTGTTTACTGAAAAAAAGAGTTTGAGTGCTTTTAATTCAAGCATAGCTTTGTAACTCCAGTACTTCAGCAAATCACTGTGGCGTTTAAAAAAGATATAAAGAGCTAAAATAAAACCACAGTATTGGGCAATCACTGTTCCTAAAGCAACCCCATCCGAAGCCATTCCAAAATAGTGAATAAGCGTATAATTTAACCCAATATTTAAGACATTTACTGTTATTGCAATAGTCATAGGGATACGTGCGTTTTGCATTCCTATAAACCAGCCTGTTAATGCATACAACCCAATGGTGGCAGGGGCGGCCCATATTCTTATAAAATAGTATTCCCGGGCCAAAGCTTCAACTTCAGCAGAGCCATTCAGAAGATAAAATCCAATCTTAGCAATGGGATACTGCAACACGAGCAAAAATATTGCCCCTCCTACTGCCACAGATACAGCCCTGGATAATACCAGCATTGTTTCCCGATAATCGCGCCGTCCAAAAGCTTGTGCAGCAAATCCGCTTGTTCCCATTCTTAAAAAACTAAAACCCCAATAAATAAAATTGAATATCATTGTCCCCAAAGAAATAGCTCCAATATGTAATTTTGAGTTAACATCGAGATGCCCCACCAATGAAATGTCCACCATACTTAAAAGTGGTACAGTAACATTGCTGATAATATTCGGCACAGCCAGGTTTAATATTCTCCTATTCACAACTACCGGTTTTTTGAATGCGAAAGTAATGAAATGAATTTTTTCAAACAATTGTATCTATGAATTGTTATAGATTAAGTACGTTAATTTAGACAAAATAAAAATAAAGTTTAACTCTAAAAAAATAAATAACTATGGCTTTCAAATTAGAAAATCTACCGTACGCATATGATGCACTCGAACCGTATATCGATAAAGAAACGATGGAGCTGCATCACGACAAACATCATGCCGGCTATACGAAGAAACTAAATGCAGCAATTGAAGGTACAGAACTAGAAAACAAGTCCATTGAGGAATTGCTTCAGAATGTGTCCAAATACCCTGTTGCTGTCAGAAATCATGGAGGAGGGTATTACAACCACAACATATACTGGAAAATTATGTCCCCAAACGGAGGCGGTGAACCAGCTGGAGAGCTTAAAGAAGCCATTGAAAGAGATTTTGGATCCTTCAATGATTTTAAAGATGAATTTAAAAAAGCTGCAACAGGCCAATTTGGCTCTGGTTGGGCTTGGCTCATCATAGCAGAAGACGGTAAATTATCTATCTGCTCTACACCAAATCAGGATAATCCAATCATGGATTTACCCGGTTGCTGCAAGGCTAAAAAAATTCTAATGGGAATTGATGTTTGGGAACATGCTTACTACCTGAAATATCAAAACAAAAGAGCAGATTATATTGATGCATTTTGGAATGTAGTCAACTGGGAGGAAATTGCAAAAAGATTCAAAGAATAGGTCAACCATAAAACCTGAAGAGCTATATTTCACAAAAACAGGGCGCATAGCCACTAAAGATTGCGCCCTGTTTGTTTTTATTATCAACCTTAAAATCACTAATTTTAAGAATCACCGATTTTTTAAATATGTTACATTTAAACTGAATTATTTACGAAAAATGAATAAATTGAATTTATCAAGCTATATGACAGAAACATAACAATAAAAATATAGAAGAGCTAATAATTATTCATTTTTTGCAGTGCGCCAATTTTGGCACATCTGCTGCTTTGCGAAAGCCTTGTAGCAGACAACTACATCGGCCAGCTTGCATATGCACCAAACTTGACGAATGAATAATTCAGGTTAGAAAATATTGGAAATCTAAATTAAACAGATTATTTTTAAGGAGATCTTAAAAAACAGATTTACCACTTAAAGATAATCTCATGTTACTAGAACAGCTAATCCGACAAAACAGAAGTTACAGAAGATTTTATCAAGATTTTCATCTAGCAATAGGCAATTTAAAGTATTTTATCAATCTTGCCCGTCTATCTCCTTCAGCCAGAAACCTACAGCCACTGAAATACCTTATATCCAATGAAAATGATACAAACGAAAAAATTTTCAATTGCTTAAATTGGGCAGGATATCTAAAAGATTGGGAAGGCCCTGCGGAAGGAGAAAAACCTTCTGCGTACATTGTCATGCTTGGAGACAAGAGAATAGAAGAAAACATCGCATGCGATCATGGCATAGCAGCTCAAAGCATTCTGCTGGGAGCCATTGAAAAGGGATTTGGAGGTTGTATTATTGCGTCAGTTGATAAAAAAACACTGCGAAAAAAATTAGCAATTGAAGATCATTATGAAATTATGTTAGTAATCGCATTAGGGAAACCAAGGGAAACTGTTGTCATTAATGAAATTGACCCGGAAGAGGATATAAAATACTGGAGAGACGATAACATGGCGCATCATGTCCCTAAAAGAAAAATAGATGACATTATATTAAACATCTGAGCTTAGTTAACCTGAATCAGAAAAAATGAATAAATTGAATTTATCAAGCTGTATTGTAGAAACATAATAATAAAAATATAAAAGAGTTAATAACTGAAGTTTCGCATTAAAAAAGTGGTTAGATAAATGGTTAACATTTACTATTTTGATGGGGTGAAATAATGTCGCGCCTAACAGCGCTTATGGTTGGGGTAGGGATTTGTTTTCTACCATAATTCCGCACCTATCGGTGCTTGTAGATATATAAAAAGACCGTAAGGGTTAAATTATGGTAGTTAAAATATCAGAAATAGAAATTTCGCCACGATGGATTGGAAAATAATAATAAATTAGCTACTCATCGGCAACAGGGCAAGGGGAAA
>Ga0207414_1000722_pt1 | contig 13776 bp, 12 predicted proteins | sample PonA231FremontCA_2_FD_187269 | JGI IMG/M metagenome (GOLD analysis project Ga0207414, IMG submission 187269) | Marine sediment microbial community from Fremont, CA, USA - Pond A23 Sediment 1 (SPAdes) | ecosystem: Environmental > Aquatic > Marine > Unclassified | place: USA: Fremont, California... | reverse complement strand
CGGCCAGAAGCTCTCCAAGCAGAACCTGGCGCCGGCCCTGCCGGAACAGGACGAGGCGGTGCGCCCGCTACTGCATGCGGCGCTGGTGGCGCTGGACCAGGCTCCACCCCGTGCGCTTGCCACGGCGCCCGTGGCAGAGCAGCTGCGTTGGGCCATCGACCACTGGGAGATTGCCCGACTGAGCGCCGAGGCCCACCGCGAGGCCGACGCGGCGACGTCCTGAGAGGAGCCCGCCATGTACATCTACCGCATCATGCTGTTCCTGGTCTTCGGCGGCTACCTGCTCTCTCCGCTGCTGATGAGCGGCTGGGCCAGCCCGGAGGTGGCCTGGTACCGGCCCTTCGTCATCTGGGGCGTACTGATCACCCTGACCCTGTGGCTGGAGCAGAAGAGGAGGCTGGATGAGCGCTAGCCTCGGCGGCCTGCTGGCACTCGGTAGCGGCTACCTGTTGCTGCTGTTTCTGGTCGCCCTGGCGGTGGAGCGGCACTGGATCCCCACGCGCATCGCCCGCCATCCGACCGTCTACACCCTGGCGCTGGGCGTCTATGCCAGCGCATGGGCGATCTATGGCAGCCTGGAGCTGGCAGGCAACGCCGGCTATGGCTACCTCGCCTACTACCTGGGGGTGGCCGGCGCCTTCCTGCTCGCTCCGGTGTTGCTGGTGCCGATCCAGCGCATGACCCGGACCTATCAGCTGGCCTCGCTGGCCGACCTGTTTGCCTTTCGTTTCCGTTCGCGCTGGGTCGGCACCCTGATCACGCTGATCAGTCTGCTGGCCGTGCTGCCACTGCTGGCCCTCCAGGTGCAAACCCTCGGCGACACCATCCACCTGATGACCGGTACCGCCTCGCCGGCCCTGCTGGCGCTGCTGTTCTGCGCGCTGATCGCGCTGCTGGCCATCCTCTTCGGCGCCCGCCATTCGCGCCTGCATGCACGTCACGACACGCTGCTCGCGGTGATCGCCGTGGAGTCGCTGGTCAAGCTTAGCGCCATGCTGGCGCTGGGAGGCTTCGCGCTGTTCGCGGTGTTCGATGGTCCCGCGGACCTGCAAGCGTGGCTGGATGGACCCGGTCGCGCGGCGCAGCTCAGCATTGCGCAGCTCGACCCGGCCCAGTGGCGCACGCTGCTGCTGCTGTTCTTCGCGGCGGCCTTGCTGATGCCGCACATGTTCCACATCACCTTTGCCGAGACGCTCTCGCGGCGCACGCTGCTGCAGGCCGCCTGGACGCTGCCGCTGTTCCTGCTGCTGATGGCGCTGCCGGTACCGCTGATCCTGTGGGCCGCCCAGCGCCTGGGCATCGAGGCGGGCGCGCTGGGCCCGGCCTATCTCGCCTACGGGCTGGCCGAATCGCTGTGGCTGCAGGGGCTGGTCTTCATTGCCGGACTGGCCGCCACCAGCGGCACCATGATCATCATCTCCCTGGCGCTATCGGGTATGATCCTCAACCACGTCGTGCTGGTCGCCCACCCGCCGGTGGACCAGCCCGATCTCTACCGCTGGCTGCGCTGGCTGCGCCGCGCGCTGATCGTGGCCGTGATCCTGGGCGGCTGGCTCTTCTACCGCCTGGTGGGGGTCAACCATGACCTCACCACCCTGGGGCTGGCGGCCTTCATCGGCATGGCCCAATGCCTGCCCGGCATGCTCGCGCTGCTCTACTGGCCGGGGGCCAACCGCAAGGGCATGGTCAGCGGGCTGACGGCGGGCGTGGTGGTATGGCTGGCCGGCACCTGGGTGCCCCTGCTCAGCGACCTGCCGGCGCTGGTGCTGCTGCCGCCGGGCCTGGAGGCGCTGGCCGGCGAACCGGTGTGGTACGTGGTGACCCTGGTCTCGCTGGCCGTCAACATCCTTACGCTGATTCTGGTCTCGCTGCTCACGCCCACCTCCAGCGGCGAGCGGGCCGCCGCCGAAGCCTGCTCGGTGGACGCGGTGATTCGTCCCAAGCGCCTGCCGCTGGCGGCCGGCAACGGCGAGGAGTTCAAGCATCATCTGGGCCGCGCCCTGGGCGCCGAGGTCGCCGAACGCGAGGTCGACCGCGCCCTGGCCGATCTACACCTGTCAGCCCAGGAGGGACGGCCCTATGCGCTGCGCCGGCTGCGCGACCGCATCCAGGCCAACCTCTCGGGACTGATGGGCCCCTCGGTGGCCCAGGACATCGTTGACCGCCACCTGCCCTATCGCCAAGGCGGCCTGGAGCCCAACGACGATATTCACTTCGTCGAAAGCCGCCTGGAGGCCTACCGCTCCCGGCTCACGGGTCTGGCCAGGGAGCTCGACGGTCTGCGTCGCTATCACCGTCGCATGCTCACCTCGCTGCCGGTGGGGCTGTGCGCGTTCGGCGTCGACGATGAACTGTTGATGTGGAACGACGCCCTCGCCGAGCTCTCCGGGATCGACGGCGCCAGCATCGTCGGCTCGCGGCGCGACGCCCTGCCGGCGCCCTGGGGAGAGCTGCTGGGCCGCGTGCTCCTTGACCGCCATGATCACCTCTACAAGCAAGCGGTGACGCTGGCCGGCACGCTACGCTACCTGAGCCTGCACAAGGCGGAACTCGATGCCGACGAAGACATGCGCGGCGGTACCGTGATTCTGGTCGAGGACCACAGCGAGATGAAGTGGCTGGAAGATGAACTGGTGCACGCCGCCCGGCTGGCGTCGATCGGCCAGCTGGCCGCGGGCGTGGCCCATGAGATCGGCAACCCCGTCACCGGCATCTCCTCGCTGGCGCAGAACCTGCGCTACGAGACCGACGACCCGGAAGTACTGCACAGCGCTCACCAGATCCAGCAGCTCACCGATCGCATATCACGCATCGTCGACTCCCTAGTCGGCTTCGCCCACGGCGGGCGGCACGTGACCGGCCACCCGTTCACCACGGTATCGCTGGACACGCTGACCGACGAAGCCCTGCACTTGATCCACCTGGCCCGCTCGGGAGAAGATATTTGTTACCGTAACCGTTGCCCGGCCGGCCTCGAAGTTCAGGGCGACCCGCAGCGCCTGCTGCAGGTCATGGTCAACCTGCTCGGCAACGCCCGCGATGCGAGCGCCCCGCATGGCGAGGTGGTGATCGATGCCGCCCCTCAGGACATGTGGCTGCACATTACCGTCACCGACCAGGGCCAGGGCATCGACGAACGGGTACGTGACCACCTGTTTGAGCCCTTTACCACCACCAAACCCCCCGGCGAAGGCACGGGCCTCGGCCTGCCACTGGTCTACAGCATCATGGCCGAGCACGGCGGCCAGATCGATATCGACTCCCCGCTCCCGGGGCAGGCGCATGGCACCCGCATTCACCTGTGGCTGCCCCTCAACCCAGAGCATGGTGACAGCACCGATGAGCCGGATCCTGATCGTCGAAGATGAAGCCATCATCCGCAGCGCCCTCAGGCGCCTGCTCGAGCGCCACGACCACCAGGTCAGCGAGGCCGGCTCGGTCGCCGACGCGCTGACCCTCAAGCCCCGAAGCTTCGACCTGGTGATCAGCGATTTGCGCCTGCCCGGCGAGCCCGGCACCGAGCTGATCGCCCAGGCGGCGCCGACGCCGGTGCTGATCATGACCAGCTATGCCAGCATGCGTTCGGCGGTAGACGCCCTGAAGCTTGGCGCCGTGGACTACGTGGCCAAGCCCTTCGACCACGACGAGCTGCTCGAGACCGTGGCCCGCGTGCTGCATCGCCAGGCGAGCCAGCAGGGCGAGCCCCCCGCCATCACGGAACCCGGCGGCCAGCGCCAGCCAATGATCGGCAACTGCCCCGCCATGCAGGTGGTCTACACGCGCATTCGCAAGGCGGCGCCGGCCGATGTCACCGTGCTGATTCAAGGCGAGTCGGGCACCGGCAAGGAGCTGGTTGCACGCGCCCTGCATCAGCAGAGCCGTCGCGCCCATGCGCCGCTGATCTGCGTCAACTCCGCGGCCATCCCTGAGACGCTGATCGAATCCGAGCTGTTCGGCCACGAGAAGGGGGCCTTCACCGGTGCCAGCGCCTCGCGCACTGGCCTGGTCGAGGCCGCCGACGGCGGCACCCTGTTTCTCGATGAGATCGGCGAGCTGCCGCTTGATGCCCAGGCGCGCCTGCTGCGGGTCCTGCAGGAGGGAGAGATTCGCAAGATCGGCTCGGTGGAAACCCGTCACGTGGACGTGCGCCTGATCGCGGCCACCCATCGCGACCTGCGCAGCCTGTCGAAGACCGGCGAATTCCGCCTCGATCTCTACTATCGCCTCAATGTTATGCAGATCGAATTGCCCGCCCTGCGCGAACGCGAAGACGACATCCTGGAGATCGCCGACGTGCTGCTGGAGAAGGCCTGCCGGCGTCACGCGCATGAGGGACTGCGACTGTCACGCGCTGCCCGCCGTACAATCCGCGACTATCCGTGGCCGGGCAACGTGCGCGAACTGGAAAATGCGCTGGAGCGCGGGGTGATTCTTGCCGAGGGTCATCTCATTCATCCCGACGACCTGGGGCTTGCGCCGCTGTCAGTGCCGAGCAAGCCACTGGCGAGCGCGCCGCCCCGCGACGAGCCGGACGACGACGAGGACCTCTCGCTGGAGGACTACTTCCAGCACTTCGTCCTCGAGCACCAGGATCAGATGAGCGAGACCGAACTCGCCCAGAAGCTGGGCATCAGTCGCAAGTGCCTGTGGGAGCGTCGCCAGCGCCTGGGCATCCCGCGCAAGAAGAGCCCGCGCCGCACTGCCGGCTAGCGCGCGACCCTGCGACTAAGGTGCAACCCGCCTTGGCTCGCCCAAGACCCCGGCTCGGCACGGTCAGCGGGACGCCCCTGCACCCTTTTGTTACCTTCCCACACAGTCCGCGCACCTCAACGGGGCCATACGGGTAACACTCCGGCTCGCCGCCTGCCGATGAATACTCCCATAACACTTCAAGCAATTGTTTTTAAATGTCTTTTCACGCAGTGGCATGCCATCTGCTACTCACATGGCAAGAAAAATAAACCAGCGTCACGCGTTGCCACCATAACAACGACAAAACCGCATCCCGACGCATTATGACCCGAGACCACCGCAGCACGTGGCTCGCTAAGATCCGGCTTCGGCGTTTGCCGCCCAACGTGCCGCCAATAACAACAACCGCACCAGGCGCGACACCTTCGAGCTCAACAACAACAAAGCGCTCGTCACCCCGAAGCCATCAGGACGCGACGCACGCAGATACGGCCACCCAATAACAACGGTCGTCGACGTGCACTCCCGGCAACAACATCAACAAACCGGGAGGAGGCAACTTACATGCCGTCGTGGTTGGAAGATTGTTTTGAATACGAGACGGTTGCCGTCAGGAGCATCAACAATGACAACTACACCGCTTGCCTGAACACTCCTTGGTGACTGTGGTGCGTATTCAGGGCGATGCGCCATCACGAAAAAGAATCAGCAGCACGGATGCTGCATCCTGCTTTAAGGGGAGGCCAAGGGCCTCCCCTTTCTATGTCCAGCCGGCCCTGCGCGCCGCGCTGCGCTTTGCAAGGTGTCGGTGGTCGGCTACACTCAACGCTTTCCGCGTCCCGCGAGGCGATATCGCCGCATGATCAAAGGTTTTACCCGCTTTCTGCAGAGCCCGGGCGAGCGCATCAGATCGCTGTTCGGCCCTCAGGATGCGCCGGCCGGCAGCCGCGGTCCGCGCATCATTCCCCGCCCGGAACACCCTGTCTCGCGTCAGCACTTCAGCGATGCTGCCCTCAAGGTGCTTTACCGGCTTCACAACGCGGGCTTTCAGGCCTTTCTGGTGGGTGGGTGCATCCGCGACGCGCTGCTTGGTCATATGCCCAAGGACTTCGATGTCGCCACCGATGCCACGCCAGAACAGGTCAAGGACCTGTTTCGCAACTCGCGCATCATCGGCCGGCGTTTTCGCATCGTGCACGTGCGCTTCGGTCGCGAGGTGATTGAGGTCACGACCTTCCGCGGCAAGCCCAGCGACGACCACTCCGACCATATCTCCCAGCAGTCAGACGACGGATTGCTGCTGCGCGACAACGTATGGGGCAGCATCGAAGAAGATGCGATCCGTCGCGACTTCACCATCAATGCGCTGTACTACAACATCGCCGACTTCTCGATTCACGATTTCGCCGACGGTGTGCGCGACATCGAAGCGCGCACGCTGCGGCTGATCGGCGACCCGGCCACCCGCTACCGCGAAGACCCGGTCAGGATGCTGCGCGCGGTGCGCTTTGCCGCCAAGCTCAATTTCCAGCTCGACCCGGCGACCGAGGCACCCATCCATGAGGCCGCGCCGCTGCTGCTGCAGATCCCGCCGGCGCGACTGTTCGATGAGGTGATCAAGCTATTCATGGCCGGCCAGGGGGTGGTCACCTTCCAGCTGCTGCGCCGCTATGGGCTGTTCGCCATGCTCTTCCCCGAGGCGGATGAAGCCATGGCTGAACTGCCCTGGGCCGAGCGCCTGGTCGAACTGGCGCTGGAGAGCACTGACCGACGCATTGCCGAGGACCGTCCGGTGACGCCGGCCTTCCTGTTTGCGGCACTGCTATGGGCCCCTGTCCAGCTGCGCCAGGCGGACCTCGAAGCCGAAGGCATGCCGCCGATTCCCGCGCTGCAGACGGCCGCCCAGCACGTGCTGTCGCGCCAGCTGCAGCACATCTCCGTGCCCAAGCGCTTCAGCCTGCCCATGCGCGACATCTGGGACCTGCAGCAGCGGCTGCCGCTGCGGCGCGGCAAACGGGTCTTTCAGACGCGTGAGCACCCGCGTTTCCGGGCCGCCTATGACTTCCTGCTGCTGCGCGAAGAGGCCGGCGAGCTCGACCCGGGCCTGGGCGACTGGTGGACGGCGTTCCAGCAGGCTGATGAGCATGAACAGCGTCGCCTGCTCGCCAAGGTCGGCGCCGACCCGGCGGGCAGCGGCAGCAGCCAGCCGCGCAAGCGCCGCCGTCGTCGCCGCAAGCCGCGGGGCTCGACGAGCGACTCATGAGCGCGCCACGGCATCACGCCTGGATCGGCCTGGGCAGCAACCTCGACGGCCCTCGACAGCACGTCGAGCGCGCCCTTGAGGAGCTAGACACACTGCCGCTGACGCGCCGCCTCGCCGCCTCGCGCCTCTACGTCAGTGCTCCGCAGGGACCCGCCGACCAGCCCGACTACGTCAACGCCGTGGCCCACCTGACAACGCGGCTCTCGCCGCTGGCCCTGCTCGACCAGCTACAGGCCCTGGAACAGCGCCACGGCCGTGTCCGCGGTCGGCGCTGGGGACCCCGGACGCTTGACCTCGACCTGCTACTCTTCGATGACCGGCACCTCGCGCTGCCACGCCTGACGCTGCCCCATCCACACATGATGCAGCGCGCCTTCGTGCTGGTGCCACTGGCCGAGCTGGCACCCGCCCGGATGCTGGGCGGTCGCTCCCTCGCCGCGCTGGCCGCCGAGCAGGCAACCGGGGCGCTGCGTCCGGTGTTACCCCAGAACTGAAAACGCCCTGCAACTGTTACCTATCGACACCCCACCATGATTCGGGTAACAATCTCAGGTTACACCGAGGCAGGCCCCGTCGAAGGTCTCCCACGTCACCATGATGAGAGCACGCCATGAAAACCGTCACCCTGAGCACGCTCAAGGCCCTCAAGCGCGCCGGTGAGCCGTTCAGCTGCCTGACCGCCTACGACGCCACTTTCGCCCGAACGGCCGCAGACACCGGCATCGAAGTGCTGCTGGTGGGCGATTCGCTGGGCATGGTGCTGCAGGGTCACGCCAGCACCCTGCCGGTGACGCTGGACGAGATCTGCTATCACACCCGCTGCGTGGCACGCGGCAAGGGCGCCAGCCTGCTGATGGTCGACCTGCCGTTCATGAGCAACTCAAGCACCGAGCGCCTGCTGCAGGATGCCGGCGAGCTGATGCGCGCCGGCGCCGAACTGGTCAAGGTCGAGGGCGAGGCGTGGATGGCCGACGGCATCCGCGAGCTGACCCGGCGCGGCGTACCGGTCTGCGCCCATCTCGGCCTGACGCCCCAGTCGGTCTACCAACTCGGCGGTTACAAGGTCCAGGGCCGCGCCGCCGAGCAGGCGACGCAGATTCTCGAGGACGCGCGCACCCTGGCCGAAGCCGGCGCCTCGGTCATCCTGCTGGAGTGCGTGCCGGAGAGCCTGGGCCGCGCGGTAAGCGAGGCGCTGGAAGTGCCGGTGATCGGTATCGGTGCCGGCGCCGATACCGACGGCCAAATTCTGGTGATGCACGACGTGCTGGGTATCACCCACGGGCGCACGCCACGCTTTGTCAAAAACTTCATGGCGGATGCCGATGACATTCAGGGCGCCTTCCAGCGCTACCACGATGACGTCAAGGCCCGACGCTTTCCCGCTCAAGAGCACTGTTTCTAAGCTGCATCTCAAGGAGCTCGCCGCGATGCGCACCCTGCGAGAGATTCCGCCACTGCGCGACACCCTGGCGGCGTTCCGGCGCCGCGGCCAGCGCATTGCCCTGGTCCCGACCATGGGCAATCTGCATGCGGGCCACTTGGCCCTGGTGGCCGAAGCGCGTCAGCGGGCCGATGTGGTGGTGGCAACCATCTTCGTCAACCCGCTGCAGTTCGGTGCCGGGGAAGACCTCGAGGCCTACCCGCGGACCCTCGCCGAGGACCAGGCGAAGCTTGAGGCGGCCGGCGCCGACCTGCTGTTCGCCCCCGAGACGCCGACGATCTACCCGCGTGGTCTGGCCGCCCAGACCCGGGTCTGCGTGCCGGAGGTCAGCGAGGGACTGTGCGGCGGCGATCGTCCCGGCCACTTCGACGGTGTCGCCACCGTCGTCACCATGCTCTTCAACCTGGTGCAGCCCGATGTGGCCTGCTTCGGCGAGAAGGATTACCAGCAGCTGGCGGTGATTCGCCGCCTGGTCGAGGACCTGCACCTCCCCGTGGCGGTGGTTGGCGTTCCCATCGTGCGCGCGGCAGACGGCCTTGCCCTCTCGTCGCGCAACGGCTATCTGGACGACGCCGAACGCGCCGCCGCGCCGGCGCTCTACCGTACCTTAAGCGAGTTGCGCGAGGCGCTGGAAAACGGCACCGACCCCGACCGCCTGCTGCCCGAGGGTCTTGCCCGGCTGCGCGCCAGCGGCTTGGCGCCGGACTACCTGGAGCTGCGCGCGGCCGACCTGAGCCCGCTGACCGCCACCACCCGTGATGCCGTGCTGCTGGCCGCAGCGCGGCTGGGCACCACCCGACTGATCGACAACCTGAGCCTGACCCTGCCGCGCTGAGAGCGTGGCTTGCCACCCAGAGGAATCTTCGTTTCATGCAGACCATCATGCTCAAGGCCAAGCTGCACATGGCCCGCGTTACCCATGCCGTGCTCAATTACGAAGGCTCCTGCGCCATCGACGGTGAGCTGCTCGACATGTCGGGCATCCGTGAGAACGAGCAGATCCAGATCTACAACGTCGAGAATGGCCAGCGCTTCACGACCTATGCGATCCGTGCCGAAGAGGGGTCGAAGATCATCTCGGTCAACGGCGCCGCCGCGCACCTGGCAAGCGCAGGCCAACGCGTGATCATCTGCAGCTATGCCCACTACACGGACCAGGAGCTCGACACGCACGCGCCGGCCCTGGTCTATCTTCAGGAAGGCAACGTCATCAGCCACACCAGCAACGCCATCCCGGTGCAGCTGGCCTGAGAACTGCCGCCACGGCGCGCGCCAGCGTGCCGTGGCAACCCCTCCCGCCTGCACACAACCCCACCTCCTGCGTATTACGCGATGGAAGCATTGCCGCGATGCACAAGCCTCCCCTATGCTGAATGTCCCCGGCTCTGTCTGAGGTGTCTTCATGCGCTGGTTAGGCGCCAGGCACGGCCGCAAGCCCGCTAGTTATTCTTCAGGAGTATCTCCTATGCAAGACGTGGTGATTGTTGCCGCTCGCCGTACTGCCGTCGGCACCTTTGGTGGCTCCCTGGCCGGCATTGCCGCCAGTGATCTGGGTGCCCATGTCATCAAGGACATCCTGTCCAGCACCGGCGTTGCCGGCGACCAGGTCGACGAAGTGCTGCTCGGCCAGGTGCTCACCGCCGGTGTCGGCCAGAACCCCGCGCGCCAGGCCGCCATCAAAGCAGGCCTGCCGGATGCCGTGCCGGCGATGACCATCAACAAGGTCTGCGGGTCAGGCCTCAAGGCGCTGCATCTGGCCACCCAGGCCATCCGCTGCGGCGACGCCGAGCTGATCATCGCCGGCGGCCAAGAGAACATGTCCGCCTCGCCCCACGTGCTGCCCAACTCGCGTACCGGCCAGCGCATGGGCGACTGGAAGGCCATCGACACCATGGTGCACGACGGTCTGTGGGACGCCTTCAACAACTATCACATGGGCATCACCGCCGAGAACCTGGCAGAAAAGTACGACATTACCCGCGAAGCGATGGATGAATTCGCCGCCAGCTCGCAGCAGAAGGCCGCCGAGGCTATCCGCGAGGGCAAGTTCAAAAGCCAGATCGTGCCGATAGAGATCCCCCAGCGTAAGGGCGACCCGGTGGTCTTCGATACCGACGAGGGCCCGCGTGACGTGACCGCCGATAAGCTCGCCGGCATGCGTCCCGCCTTCAAGAAGGACGGCTCGGTCACCGCCGGCAACGCCTCCTCCATCAACGACGGCGCCGCCGTGGTGATGCTCTGCTCTGCCGACAAGGCCAAGGCTCTGGGCCTTGAGCCGCTGGCGCGCATCGCGGCCTACAGCAATGCCGGCGTCGACCCGTCGATCATGGGCATCGGGCCGGCCCCGGCCACCCGCCGCTGCCTCGAGAAGGCCGGCTGGAGCCTCGACGACCTGGATCTGGTCGAGGCCAACGAGGCGTTCGCCGCCCAGGCCCTCTCCGTCAACAAGGAGCTCGGCTGGGACGTCAGCAAGGTCAACGTCAACGGCGGCGCCATCGCCATCGGCCACCCCATCGGCGCTTCCGGCTGCCGTATCCTGGTGACCCTGGTGCATGAAATGATCGCCCGCGATGCCAAGAAGGGCCTCGCCACTCTGTGCATCGGCGGCGGGCAGGGGGTCGCGCTCGCCATCGAAAGATAAGCGCGAAGAAGAGCCCAAACAGAACCGCCCCCGCAGCATGGCTGCGGGGGCGGTTTTTTTCTTCCGGCTTTCAGCTCGCCGAAGGCGGCTTACAGCGCGGGCTCGGCGGCCTCCTCGGCCTCGAACGCCGCCTTCTCTTCCGGCGTGATCTCCTTGATGGTGAGCTTCACCCGGTTGCGGTTGTCGATATCAAGCACTTTGACGATGGGCTCGTCGCCCTCGTTGAGGAAGTCGCGCACGTCGTTGACCCGCTCGGGCACGATCTGGGAAATATGCACCAGGCCGTCGGTCCCCGGCATGATATTGACGAAGGCACCAAAGTCGGCAATGCGCACCACCTTGCCACGATAGAGCTTGCCGATCTCGGGCTCGGCGGTAATCGCCAGCACCGTATCGATGGCGGCCTTGGCCGCCGACTTGTCCTCGGCATAGATGCGCACGGTACCGTCGTCATCGAGGTCGATGGAGGCGCCGGTGTCCTCGCAGATCTTACGGATGGTAGCGCCGCCCTTGCCGATGACGTCGCGGATCTTCTCCGGGTCGATCTTGATGGTCGCCATGGAAGGGGCGTTCTCGGACACCTCGGTACGGCTCTGGGCGATCACCACGTTCATCTGCTCGAGGATCTCCTGGCGGGCGTCGTACGCCTGCTGAAGGGCCACCTCCATGATCTCCTCGTTGATGCCCTCGATCTTGATATCCATCTGCAGGGCGGTCACACCCGCGGCCGAACCGGCCACCTTGAAGTCCATGTCGCCGAGATGATCCTCGTCGCCGAGGATGTCGGTGAGCACGGCGAAGCCATCGTCGTCCTTGACCAGACCCATGGCGATACCCGCCACCGGCGCCTTCATCGGCACACCGGCGTCCATCAGCGCCAGCGACGAGCCGCACACCGAGGCCATGGAACTCGAGCCGTTGGACTCGGTAATTTCGGAGACCACGCGGATGGTGTAGGGGAAGGCCGCCTCGTCGGGCAGCATGGCCTGCACCCCGCGGCGCGCCAGCCGGCCGTGGCCGATCTCGCGGCGCTTGGGGCCGCCCATGAAGCCGGCCTCACCCACGCTGTAGGGGGGGAAGTTGTAGTGCAGCAGGAAGCGGTCCTTGCGCTCGCCCTCCAGCGACTCGATCAGCTGGGCGTCGCGCAGCGTGCCCAGGGTAGCGATGACGATCGCCTGGGTTTCGCCGCGGGTGAAGATCGCCGAGCCATGGGTCTTGGGCAGCGTGCCCACCTCGATGGAGAGCGGACGCACGGTCTTGTGGTCGCGACCGTCAATGCGCGGCTCCCCCTTCACCACGCGCGAACGCACCACGCGCTTCTCAAGCCCGGCGAAGGCGCTCTTGACCTCCTCGGCGTCGAACTGGCCCTCCGCTTCGCCGACGAGCTGCTCGACCGCCTGCTCCTTGAGCGCGGCGAGGGCATCCTGGCGGGCCATCTTGTCGGTGATGCGGTAGGCCTCACCCACCTTCTCCTCGAAGCCCTTGGCCATGGCGCTCTTGAGCGCGGCATTCTCGGCCGGCGGCTGCCACTCCCAGCGTGGCTTGCCCGCTTCGGCGGTCAGCTCGTTGATGGCCTGGATGGCAACCTGCATCTCCTGATGGGCATAGAGCACCGCGCCGAGCATCTCGTCCTCGAGCAGCTCGTTGGCCTCGGACTCGACCATCAGCACCGCTTTCTCGGTGCCCGCCACGACCATGTTGAGCTCGGAGCCGGTCAGCTCCTCAACGGTGGGGTTGAGGAAGTAGCCGTTATCTTCGGTAAAGCCCACGCGCGCGGCGCCGATCGGCCCCTTGAAGGGCACGCCCGAAATAGCCAAGGCCGCGGAGGTGCCGAGCATCGCGGCGACATCCGGGTCGTGGTTGCGGTCGGTAGAGAGCACCGAGCAGACCACCTGCACCTCGTTCATGAAGCCCTTGGGGAACAGCGGGCGGATCGGGCGGTCGATCAGCCGCGAGGTCAGGGTCTCTTTCTCGGTGGGACGCCCCTCGCGCTTGAAGAAGCCGCCGGGAATCTTGCCGACCGCGTAGGTTTTCTCCTGATAGTGCACGGAGAGCGGAAAGAACGGCTGGCTGGGATTGGCGTCCTTGCGCGCCACCACGGTGCACAGCACCACGGTGTCGTCCATGGTGACCATCACGGCACCGGTAGCCTGGCGGGCGATGCGCCCGGTTTCCAGGGTGACGGTGCTGCGACCGTACTGAAACGTTTTCTTGACCGGATTCACGGCAACTTCCTTCAACTTTTCTGTGTTTGGGTCGTTTTGACTCGGCGACCATTTTAGGGGTTGACGCGCCCCGCGGCCACCGGATAGCGACATTTCCACCCCACAGACGCAAAACGGGCAGCCCGAAGGCTGCCCGTTTCGTTACCGCGTGGGGTGAGTCGCTTAGCGACGCAGGCCCAGACGCTGGATCAGCGACTGATAGCGCGCGAAATCCTTGCGCTTCAGGTAGTCCAGCAGCTTGCGGCGCTGGTTGACCATGCGGATCAGGCCACGACGCGAGTGGTGGTCCTGCTTGTTGGTCTTGAAGTGGTCCTGCAGGCCATCGATGTTGGCGCTCAGCAGGGCCACCTGCACTTCGGGGGAACCGGTGTCGTTCTCGCCACGACCGTACTCATTGACGATTGTGGACTTCTGCTCGGCTGTCAGTGCCATCTGTCTCTCCAGTAAGCAATATGCCTGAATGATGAGTGTGTGAGACCACGCATATTTGCAGTCTCGGGCGTCTCTCCCTTCA
>Ga0207414_1000721_pt1 | contig 13781 bp, 18 predicted proteins | sample PonA231FremontCA_2_FD_187269 | JGI IMG/M metagenome (GOLD analysis project Ga0207414, IMG submission 187269) | Marine sediment microbial community from Fremont, CA, USA - Pond A23 Sediment 1 (SPAdes) | ecosystem: Environmental > Aquatic > Marine > Unclassified | place: USA: Fremont, California... | reverse complement strand
GCCTGCTCTCAAATTCTTCGCTTGTAGTATACAAATAGTTCTGCAAGGCTGAGGGTACAAAAAAAGTATTACTTAGCTCTGTATATTTGCTCGTAAATGTTAAATTTGTACTTGTTGTATCAAATCCAATTTGCTCGTAATTCGTACTTTCAAGCTCACTATTACTAATCTTTACAAAATACAAAATACACTGAGCACTTGATGAGTAACTCGTATCATAATTTTTAATTACATACTCATCATTTGCGTCATCGTAATAAGCAACCTTGTACGAACCCGCCCCCTCCATCTGAGAATTAGCTTTATAATTTAGAAGCATAAAACTATTTGTAGAATATGCGGTCGAGCCATTAACAGAAGGTAAAGCTCCGGTTTGTGGATTAAAATCTGTATTAGATACTATTACTTGACCTACATCGAAAGTCGAGCTTTGAACAAACTGTGCCTCTACTTCCAGGGTTTTAGTGTTTGTGTACTTCTCAAAAGTTACAGAACCAGAATCAATTTCGCAATATTGTACAAAATTTTCGAGTTCCTGCCCGGATGATGTTGTCCTGTACGTAACTATTGGAATAGTATTAGTAGGGTCAACAGCAACAGTATCATCGGTAATAGAATAGCTACTATAAGAATATGAAGCGTGTATAACCGATATGTCTGTCGAAGCTATTACTATATAATGTATTCTTATATCATATCCGCCGGAGGGCTCACCTCTTCTAAACCTTACTTCAAAAGTATCACCGTTTCCATCGTCAACTAAATTAGCCGACACATAATGGTATTGCATAGCGTATGCTTTTCCCAAAGGATATGAATAGCATAATACAAAACAAATATCAAGCGGTCTTGCACTACTTTGAGTCGTAAATTGCAAAGTGACATCTGTTTCGCTATCAAGCATATCAAAAGTATTTTCAAAACGCTCATCTATTTTCATATTAGTACCCTATTGGCATCACGAAATCAAATTTCGCACTTTTCAAATTCCTAAATTCCTCGTTCCCGTATTGTATATGATACTCCAAAGGTAAAGTATATTCACCGACTCCGTTGGTCGTATCATTGTAGGCATCGAAGTTATGACTTACTTTACCATCTACAAAATTAGCGACTAACTTTTTATTCCCGTTTGGTGTTTTCATTGTCATTACAACCTCGCCGGAAAAATCAGTGCTTACTGTACCATCCGGATTCTTTATTTTTCCTGTTATTGCCACGGAATCGACACCAAATTTATTAAGCTTTTTGTCTACCGTTACCTCAATTTGCCTTTTGCTATCTTCCGGAGTAAAATCGAGAGAGTCAATTTCGTTATCTTTCCAAACAAGATTAAACTCATCCCCTTTACTTAATCTATTCAAAATAGCATCGTCGGATATTTCCAAAGCCGAATAATCATCAGCGGATCCGCCATACTTTTCCACCATTTTATTCAGCATATCTTCCTTTGTAGGGGTTGAACCTCTGTAATTAGCGGTTTTAGTCAAAAAACTCTCGTCTCCTCTTTTACCTATAATATATAGCATATTTTTCTCCTTTATGTATTATCTATTACTTCTATTCTATTTTCCTGAAATCTTAATATTTCAGCTCGATTTACTGCTATACTTTCATTTTCGGAATAGCTTACATCACTGCTTTCCGGATTCGGGGAGGCGGTTACATCTGTCTTTATATTTACATCCTTTATCCCGGATACATTGTATACTGGCAAATAGAATTTTTGCTTTATGAAGTCATCCCCGACATCAAAATTTTCCCTGCCATATATAATAATATTTTGTTTTATCTGATTCAAGCCGTCAATCGGAAAAACTTCCTCATCATTATATTCATTTATCTCAATCTTGATATTTAACCACTTATTAACGACCCGGCTAAATCCTATGTTGATAGTATTGCCGTTTGCGTCTTCTATAGTTTCCGATGTGTTTCCTACAGACAAAATTCCTGCCGGTTTGTTTTCATATATGTACTGTGCTATATCTTTGCTGTACCCTGATTGCACTACAACTTCTATCTCGTTATTTATAGTGTCCTCGAAAACTACAACGTTGCTTAGAGACGGTACATTATCCAGTAGTTTAGCCCGAATAGCTCCTACAGTGGCTGAAGCTCCTTTTTGTTGCAACCTGTTTATTCGCAATCTCAATTCTCTATCTGTCTCTGTATCCCTACCAGTATATCCATCAATGAAATTAGTTACTCCGTCGACTCCGGAAATGGTACTAACCATAGTGTCAATGTCTCCAGAAACAATCTCAATGTTTCCTGGTGTTTGTGCATCAACCAACATTTTAGTCCAACTTTTCACAACCGATATTTGTTGGTTTACAGAATTAAGCATAAAAGCGGTTTTAAAATCTTTGGACTCAATTATTACATCTTCAGCATACGTGTCATCGTCAGGCGTATAAGCATATAACTTATATCCAAGATTCAGGTTTATGGCATCTGCAAGTACCCTATTTTGAAAAACCGAATCTGAATTAATCTCTACAAGTATATCATCTATCTTTACAGAATATATATTACTGTCTACATATTCGCATTTTATCCGGGTTTTTAACAATTGCTTTGCTATTACATCGGAAGTCGTATTAGCAAAGCTATATAACGCATCAAATTTTACATTCTTATCGGAAGATTTTACCGTTTCACCTTCCAGAATATCAGGCTGGTCTGTACCGCTCCATTCAAAACCGACAACTGCCCGTGTAGGCACATCAGGGAGTCTGTGAAGACCGATTTTTTCAGCTTGATAGTCAAGGCTCAGTCCTTCCGCATTTAGCATATTATTGTTATCGTGTACTTTCTGTAGCTCTTGCCATACCTCTGCAAGTCCTTCCGAAATAGGATACACTATTTGTCCTAACGGAGTATCAGGCTGTCTATCTATCTCGCCCAAACCATCATAATCATCCACTCCGGAAGATATTCTATTAAATATATCGGTAACTATCTCTTTATATGTTTTTGGTACAAATCCGTTTCTATCTAAACCGCTCATATATTCACTCCGTAACTGCTGTTTTCAGTATATATTAATATATCTACGCTCAATTTCCTTTTTCTCTCATCTATATTCACCCTTCTAAATTGCAAATTAGTTACACCCAATTTAATCAATACATCATTATTCAGAACTTCATCGGACACTGCTTGTTTAATAACATCTAAATCCGGGTTCTTCACAAAAAATACATCAAAGTACGGTAATCCAATATTAGTATTTAAGAAAAAATCACCTTCAATAGAAAGTAGAAGGGTCTTTACTTTTTGCTTTATATAGTCCTCATCTGATACGGTTTTCAATATACCATCTTCAAAAACAATATCGTGAGTATTGCCAACAGCATCATTTAAAAATAAGCTCTTCATTCTGCACTACTCCTTTTCGTAAAGTTTACAGAAGTCATCGGAGTGGCAGGAGGACTTCCTGCACTTGGATGAGTGTGAGTATTAAACAGGGTCATAAAACTACCATTAACTAATTTTTGTGTGGCTTTACCCAAGTTTATATTTCCGGCACTATCCATTGAAATCTCATTGCTACCATTTGATATTTTGATATCTCCGGTAGCTTTTAATTTTATATTGTTTCCATAGTAATCAATATTCAAAGCATCCTCATTGTCGTGCGGATTCCGTGCAAAAGTAAAAACACCTGCAAAAGCAAAAGCGTCCGAAAGATTGAATTTTCTCGGATCCTCCGCATTTGTAGTCTGCCCGCTTCCATATATGAAATTATCTATGCTATATTCAGAGACAACAACTAACACATTATCACCCGGCTGTAACTTCCATCTTATTCCACCGCTCAGACTATATGGGAATAATACAGGTACGTCTGTAAGGATAGGCGGTATAATAGTATTGCCTTCGTCATCTTCCCAATTCACTGCAATCTGTGCGTCTATAACACCGGAGTCATATTTTTGCACTATTGCAGGCACGCACGTGTGCATATCTTCAAGATGCTTCTCCACAAAAGCCTGTATTATCTCTGCAAGATTTTTGTCTCTTCTTTTAGGCATCAACAACCGCTTTCATTTCAGTTTTCCAGTCGCCCTCTTGATTATTCCCTATATGCTTCACTTCCTTCACAAGCATAACGGATTTAATCTTTTTGCTAACAAGATTAATCTTTGTATTCGAAATAATCTCAGGAGCAAGTAAAGTTTCTATTTTATACTTGTTTCCTTCCCTCTTTTTGCTTCCGACTTTGCCTTTCTCATTATCACTTTTAGGCTCTTCAAGCAATCCTGTTTCGCTGTTTACCAGGTAAACAGGTTTTTTAATTATTCGCTCATTTTCAGCCGGGACAATATCAAGCTTTCCATTCTGAATAGAAAAAGTATATCCTACTCTATTAAGCACCTTTTTTAGTTGCAATAACCCATCACCGTATATAACATATCCATTGTTATACGGCTTTGTGTCAATATTTCCTGTTATTTCATATTTTAGCTGTAAAGAGCCAGCTATATATTTCACTACTTCAGACGGAAAAACTTTGCCCTGAAAGCTTTTGCTTATCATACGTCCGACAAACTGCTCTCCATCATTTGCTTTTATCTTTGTTTCTACATCTCCGCCGGATTTATCCTCCCCTACGGTGTCAATTACGCCCCGAAATATTTCCGGAGTATTATTTTCATACCCCGCTTCCATCAATATAATATTTCCGGTTTGCTGTACAAAGCTCTTTGTTGCTTCGGAAAGGTTATATATAGACAACTCTAAAGTATTATTACTTTGACTGTCATCCTTTTTTATGGTAAAATCCACCCGCAAATCGTTTACATTTAGAGCCTGCTTTGCTCCTCCGCCGGAAGGTAAAACATATAAATTATATTTTCGATTAAACTTCATCATTGTATAACAACCTCGCTTTGTCAGGTATGTCGCTAAAATTCGGGTCTCTGTCCAAAGAATCCCGTCTAACAACAAAAAGCATTCCAGGAGGAATATTTCTACTCCGGAAAGGTAAAAGTAAGTCTCTGCCCAATACCAATTTTACGTTTCTTACTATTACATTTTTCTGACTATCCTGTAAAGAAAAATACCATCTTTGCGTTTTAGTATTATAATTTACATCTATAAAATAATTCACTCCACTTAATTCTACACCTTTAGAGTATCTCGGCTGTCTCTTCAATGTTATCTCGCTTATCATCTCGCAAGCCTTTCATTGGCACTATCTATTATCTTCGATTCCTTCACACCTGTGCTTTGCTGTGCGGTCGGTTCACTAAAAGCAAAAATACCATCCTTCTCTATCTCCTCATTAACATCCTTTTTAGGTTCGTTGGAAGTCTCCTCTTTTTCTGCAACGTTTTTACTTACCTGATTTTTTTCTACATCTACATTGATAAACTTTGTCTTCGCAATTTCAATCTGTACAAAATCCGCAGTAAATTTTAAATCGGCGTTCGTATCCGCCCGGCGTGGAAACTCTATCTTTTTTAAAGACATATTACGATATACACGAAAAGGCGTATACAATGTAACAGGCTCTTTCTTATCTCGAATTTTGTACAGTTCCTGCTTTGCCTCATCTACCGAAGTCGATTTAGGACTCCAACTATATGCGGAAACAATACCCTCCATCCTTACAGTATAAGGTTTGTTTCTTATGTTATCGCTAATCGGGAATCCTTCCTCGGTCGTGTACTGAGGCACTTCACTTTCAAATACGTGAGTTTCATTTATGGAAGCGTCTATCTCCAAATTAGATATTTTAGGTTTTTTTCCTTCCGGCATTCCGGTTTTGCTATCACGGTGTAAAATAGTCCCCATTATAAATTAGCCCCCGCCTTTTCAAACGTATCCTGCATTACTTGCTCCATTTTTAACTTAGTGTTTTCCCGATTTTCAGCTTCATTGACCTCTATATTATTTTCCACTTTTACATTTTTATTGTTGTTTTGTGTAGTCCCTCCGGAAGTATTTGCCATTGTTTTACCGGCATTTGTACCCATCCATTTACCGGTCAAAGCATCCATAAACCCTACGTCAAAATTGTCTATAAATCCCAACATCGAGCCGACTTTTCTTAGAGTCCAATAAAGTAGCCTGAAAGGAGTTAACAAAAAGTCTTTTATAACCTTCCCGACTGTTTTTACTTTACCGGTAAAAGAGTCCCAGCTTCCCAACAGACTACCGATAATACTTTCCTGACCTGTCAACCACTTTGATATGTCTTGTATAACTTTAACAACAGCATACCCAACCGCTATAATAACACCAAGCTTTATTAATAAAGGCAATAAGGCAATCATCAATGAGGCAACCGCATAAGCTAAGGAGGTTACAGCAGGCACTAAAGAGCCGAATATTGTAGCACTAATCGCAGGCAAATAGGACAATGCAAGTCCAGCAAAGTAAATCAATGGAGCTATTACAGCACCGAGCAAAACAATTACTTCTATCGTAGTCCTCAATGGTTTTGGCATTTTCATAAACCAATCAAATAGCTTGTTAATTAACCCTAATACGCCATTTATGACAGGGGCTAAATCTTCACCTATTTGGACACTCAACTTATGTAAATTCCCAATAAAAGTATTTAGCCTACCACTCATAGAATCAGTTATACGACTTAACAAGCCCTCTAATCTGCCACCTTTGCTTGTCAAATTGTCGAATATCTTATCAAGTTTTTCAAACTCTATCAATGTATTACCGGCTTCCTCAAATTCCGTTTTTGTCCTACCGACAACCTTCTCGAAAGAGTTCATTATAGGAATCCCTTTAGCCGCCAATTGGTCGAGCTGTCCGACCTCAATTGCCCCTCGCTGTCTTGCTTCTGTATACATTTCTGTTACCTGGTCGAGAGCCTGCTCATTTGCTCCGGAAAGATTTATCATTTTACGCATTGTATCATTTAGATTTTCCGCATTCACATTAGCACCCAAAAGCTTACGACCGAAATTAACAAGTTCATTCGTGTCAAAATGCGTCCTGCTTGCCAAGTCAAAAAGCTCTCTGAAAGCTTTATTGCCCTCAGCGGTATCTTTAGCAAGAGTTTTGAACACCTCCTGCTGTCGCTTAAATTTGGCGGTTGTATATGCCGATGCGATCCCCATACCTGTTACGGGCAGTGTAAGAGCTTTCGTTGCTTTTGCCCCAAACTCCTGTATCTGTTGCGAATGCTTTTGTAAAGTACGCATACTATCTCGTATGCTACCTTGCAAACCTTCCATTTGACGGTCAATCCGTCTTAGCTGTCCGGTGTTAGCTTTGTACCCGAAACGTGTTATCAATTCCCTTACAACAGGCATTACACACCTTTGTTCTTATTTAAGTTTTCAGTCATCTTTTTATTTATTTTCCCGCTTACTTCTATTGCCATATTAGCTTTTACCACATCATTCAGGCTTACACTTTCCCACAAATCGTTTATCTTGCAGTATCCGGCTTGTACAATTGCAAGCCCGTAAAGATATTCTTTTGCTTCGCTCGTATAAGCATCAAGTACACTTTCTATTTTTCCGGTTTCGGAGTCGTGTTCTTCATTTCCCGAATCGCATTTCCGAAACCTTCCCTTTCTAAAAAATCAGAAAAATTACTCCTTAAAATAAACCAACACACTTTGTAGAAAGTCATAAATCTCCCAGTAAAATGGTTATTTATCTTATTTGTATCACTTCCAATATCATCGTCATCAATCCGAACGGAGGAAAAAAGGCTTTCAATTAAGCTCATATATGTAGCCTCATTCAGACTACCAATTAAATCAGTCAAGGCTTCACCAATCGCTCTTATATCCACGTTTGCTTCGGATATGTTTTTGCTCAAAAGCTCCTCAGTGTCTTGCTCAGACAAAAGTTTTTTTAGTGAGGGTGTTACAATATTCAGTAACTCACGTTTTAGTTTCAAGGCTTTAAAAAAAGGCAAAGGTATTACCTCAACCTTCATTCCATCAATGGTCTCTTCTCTTACTTCCATTTATCTATTCCTTTCTTTACACATTCCCACCAACATAGTGGTATGGCTTAACTGCTTTAAAACTCCACTCTCTACCCTGTTGCTCAATATCATAAGATATATTCGGTCTTTTACTTATAAAAGCAAATCTCGAATTTAACAAGGTAGTACCAAACAAATCTTTTATCAGGATAGGATGTACACCTTTTCCTGTTACCTTATCATATATCGCTATTCCGGATAAATAGTCGTTGTACGGGCTTGTCTGTTGTAGTGTCAACGTTACTGTAGCAATAACATTTTGATTATTGCTTCTTACTACATTGCCATCAGCACCTCTTGTAGTCGCCCAATCATCCTCGTCTAACTCAACGGATATAAAACTACCGTCATTTAGTCCTACGGCGGGCTGTCCGCCGAATATAAATTTTATTTTGCTTGAATCATAAGTATATAGCATTTATTTCTCCTTTTCTTTATAATACTACGCTTCCACGAATTTGTGTTTTGTGTATAGCTCCCGCCAAGTTTGCAGTAAAGCTAAGTCCCTTATAATATCTATCCGATTTATCACTGTCCGGTTGTTCATCCGCAGGCTCTGCATCCACATCATAATCCACAAGGAAATCATTATCCACTGCTTCATCAAGCACTTCACTTACTGCACTTTGCAACTGCGTAACCCCTTCATCCGTATATGGTATTTTCTCATTGTTGAATAGAAGCAAAGCAACCGCTTCCTGTATTCTCGCATACATCCAATCGATACCAATTTCCACATCGATAAACTCTCCGTTCTCCGGAGTATTTCCATCCGTTACTCTTCCGCCGGCAGTTACATCCCTCCCGGCAATAGATATATAATAGTTCGTGTTTTTGTATTCTATATTTTTTATGTTTGTGTCGGTAAGCTCATCAGGCTTTGCAAAATCGAGCGTCTTGTATACAGTAGTATAAGAGCCTACAGTTTTCGCAAGCATCTTTGAGGCAAAAGCACCATCTATATACCCCAAATCCTCATTTACATCCGCTCCGGTCTGTCTGTATGCTCCATTGTAAATAAGGGCAGTTTTGTTATATCCACCATTATTGAGTTCATAAGCGATTGTTGCTGTATCGCTGTCCTCAGTAGTCCCTTTTATGTCTGTATCCGAAGAGCCAACAAAAAGGAATTTCCTGTTTGTTTTGCATCTTCCAGCCAAATCAGTAACTTCGGTTTTGGTAAATGTTGCCGGAAACTCTAAAGGTATAACACCGTAAAACTGTCCGGAATCATTTAAAACTTTATCGAAAGCATCCACAAGAGTTTCATCTCCTGCTTCGTCCACAGCACCAATCCAAATTTCATTTACGGATACATCCTGCCCCAAAATCGCTTGTGCCATAAGGTACTCACCGGAAGTATCAGCAAAATCACTTAATACCGCATTCGCTGAAGTATACACTTTATAATTAGTTCCGGTTTCAAAAACGGTATAAGCATTAGCAGACAATATCAATATCGTGCTAAAATTTGCTGTCTTTATTCCAGTAGCCTTTCGTGTTATTGTTAAGTCTACTATTCTATCGAGTTTACTCATTTATTCCTCCTTAATCGTTATCGTTTCTGTTTTATTATTTACATCTGTATCTATATCGACCTTTTCAATAAGGTCTACATTGTCAAAATATTCCTCTACAGTCCGGAATCTCATATCCCAACTGTAGCTTTTTACAAAACCCGCTCCTTGTATCCTTGTAGTGTTCGTAATATTATTTAAATCCATCATATAAATAAGACTGTTGTCGTATATTACTTTCTTACTGCTGTGCTTATTCATATCACGTCTTAGCCGGTTCATTATATCCATACTATCCACACCAATTGTTTCAGTAAACACGTCTATAATCCTTGTGCCTATATACCTAACGTCCCCAATTGCGTCCGGGGCTTCATAAATCTCGAACCCCACAGGCGTTATTGCGTTCACTTTATATACGAAATAACTATTTGCAGTAGTAGATACGTCCTCCGGTGCCGGAGTATTTTGGTCTCCCCGTATTACCTCACAACCAACCATAGAGGAAAAAACGTTATATAAGTTTTCGTATAAAGGTATCATTTTTTAGAAACTGCTACTTTTACATTGTTCAACAAACCGTTCTCCCAACGGCTTACACTCTCGACCTGATAATCAAGCCCATTTATCTCAATTATATCCGCTCCACTTTCGCTTTCTCTCGAAGTTTTTAGTATTGTATTCGTGTATATCTTATATCCGTGTTCGCTTACTCTACCTGATGTTTCTTTTTGCATTGCTTCCGGTGTTGCTATTTGCAAGGTACAATCTATATCAAAAGTACTTTCACTTTGCAATTCAAGCTTACCTTTGTTATTCACGTATCCGCTCGGACGCCTCACAGTTAACTTTTTAGTTTTTAATATACTCATTTACTCAACCTCGTAATCTACTGACTGTCTCATACTACCGGTATTTATCAGCGGATTATTTTTTCCTTCACCTTGCATCTTTAATGTAGCATCACTTTTCGGAGGGTCTTTTAACTCTTTTATTTCTTTTTTAATTAGGCTTACTACCTCAACGCCAACTTCTTCTAAAGCCCGCTGTACTGTATAGCCCCGGAGTACATTGTATTCGATTTCCGCATTAATCCGGTCTAATCTTTCCTTATTTTTATCCATAGTGTTTCGCAGAAACGGTCTACTTGGTATTTCAATATGCGTGGTGTCCTTTCTAAGATGTATACCTTTATGATGCAAAAACGCACGCATCTTTTCGGTTACTTTTATGGTAGCCCCAAATTCCTGTATAGTAGCAATAAAGCTCTGCTCTGTGTTTCCAAAGATACCGCATTTAACAGACTCATTGTCTACTCTACGCATTCCACGTTTGTATTTTTTCCAATCTCCGTTGCGGTCTATAATTACGCTATTACCTATATTCTCCGACATTACATATACCTCGTTTGTACGCCCACTATGTACTTTTCTATTATATCCTGCAATTCCAACCCGTAAGACGTTTGGTTATAACTATTATCAACGCTCGGGCTCTGAAAACCTATGGATAAATCCCCTTCCGATATGTTGTTTATGTTCCCCGCAGAGCCTTTGCTTTGTCTATCCGCAAGCGTAATATAATGTAAAGCAAATAAAGCTTTTGCTTGCTCCCTCGCTTGCCCTGAAACCTTGTCAGTTATAGTATTATCCGCCAATGCAAATAAATCAGGAAGCCGGCTATCATCTTTATAGCCGGCATCCCTAAGCTCTACTATCCTATCAGCTTGTAGCATTGCTCACGCTTTCCTTAGCTTTACTCTCAGTTTTCTTTTCATCCAAAACTTTCAGCTTACCGGAGTCTTCTAAATCCTTGAAAGTCTGAGACTTCTTAAGCTCTTTATACTGCTTTTCGGAAACTTCCTTTGTCATTCCACCGACAAATTCAATTCCAGAAACCGTAAGCAAGCAAGCTAAATTACTCTTAATCTTCATAATTCATTCCTTTCTAATTATTAAAATCCGTAAAACACTATAACACTTAAAGGATATACTACCTGTACGCCTGCAACTTCTGCAGAAGTTTCTACCTTGAAATATCTGCCTTTGTCCTCAACCGGATACGCCGTATACGCCATAGGCATCCTCATTTTGATAGCATCCGGGTCTCTATAATAAGCAAGCATAACATTTACATTTGCACCACTTGACAAAGTCGCCGGATTCCTATCCATCTCAGTCAACTTCGAGGAAGTCCTGAAGTCTATCTCAGGATTCGCCTGCTGTACATATTGAAGTATAGAGGTATCAGTCTGAGAGCTTCTCGGAGTCGTGTTCAATTCCCCGTAAATTTCAGGCGGTAATACAATAGTGTTACACATCTGAGTACCGTTTGTGTCCTTCGTTATTTTATTTATAACAAGGTTAAAATCCGCAATTATCTCATCCGGATTTTTCTTTGTACCCCCCGTCCAAGAGGTATTACCCGAAGTAGCTCCGGCAGTCACTTCAACTTTGGTAGTATTTGGGTTGTATATCGGAGACGTTGCTCCGTGGTACTCAGCATCCTCCGTGTTTGCAAGGAAAGCAAGCTTGTCTATAAACTGCTCAGTAGCATCCCTTGACGCTGTAGCTCTTTCGCTCTGCAAAGACTTTCCAGCAAAATTCGCTTCCCTTACTTCTCTTTTGGTATAAGAATAATGGTTTCCAACATCGTGTACTCTCATCAATTCCTCTTTACCTGTAGTCGTTACGTTCGGGCTGTCTATAGCTCCGTCCGCCATTATTTTTGAAAACCCCTTAGAGTCATAGATATGATAACCTACGTATTGCGAACCGGAGGGGTCGCTTGTATCCACAGGAAAGCACTCATTGTATTTCAAAGCAGGATACTTTTTCCTAAGCACTTTTGCCTGTATGTTTGTCAGTTCCTTTTTAAAAAACATCGTATCGTTAGGCATTTTTTATTCTCCTTTTTTTAGTTACTTAAATCGATTTTGACGGGAGCGATATCATTCTCCGCTCTTCCCGTAAATTTTCCAACTTCTATATTGTCCGTACTTGTAGTAGAAAACTTACCAGCATCAGTACCAGAAGCCACAAGGTATGCGGTTACACCCGCATCCACCCCAGAAGCTTCCGAGGATAATACAGGCACAGCAATATTTCCTTTAGTCCACACGTTTGCAGACATTCCTTCCTCATATACACCTTCCTCATTTTCTACTTTTCCCGCAATCCCGATAAACTCATCTCCTGAGCCCGTCGGCTTGCGTGCATCAAGACTGGAATTTGTTCCACGTACAACACCGTACCCGAATTGCAGAATATCCTCTGCATTCTTTGTAATACTCTCAGTTACGCCTTCGTTTACGGGTAAACCTGCGGTATATTTCTGAAAGCTTTCTCTGTAATTAGTCTGCATTATTCATCTCCTTTCCAACTATCTTGCAAATCCTTTAACATTTCCTTTCGTGCCTCTTCCACAGCATCACCTCTCGGAGTGGTTTCATCTCCGCTTATTTGTCGTTCGTTCTCGGCGTCCTGCTTTTGCTCTTCCTTAATCTGCTCAATAACTCCGGAATACCTTCCATCAATAAAACCCTCGGAGGCGTTATCAAGTTTAGCTTCCGGATTTCTCTTCTGTATTACTTGTTTTTTAATTTCGTGTTCAGAGGCATCAGTTTTTAGCTCATCCCCTAAATAGTTTGCCACTTCAGAGAGTAGCTTTACCTTAGCATCCACTCTTTTCGGAATCTCGGCTTCCAAATTTTTCTTTTCCTCTGCAAGGCTGTCGTATTTTCCCTGCAAATTCTCCTTCTCTTTTACAACGTCATTATAGCTTTGCTCAAGGCTGTCCCTCTTTTTACGAAGAGAGTTAATTTCGCTTTCCACTTCTGCGTCTACTTTATATTCGACGCCAGAGTCAAGTTTAATTGTACCCATACTATCTCCTTTTTTTTCTTTTTGTTCGATTATGTTTGTACTTTTGCTATCTCCGCCGATTTTAATCTTTGCCACATTACCAACCCTCGGCGAAGGAGTCAATGCAATGTGGTTATATCTTATATTTCTCTGTACTGCATCATACTTAACACCGTCATACTCTCCGGCCGTCTCATCAATGTTAGCCTCAAAACCAAGAGATATATAATTAACTCCATTATTTACAGCTTCAATTCCAGTTTCAGTATTAATTTTTACCTTAGTGCTTACGTGTGTTCCGTCAACCTTAGCATTCTCCCCAGAAAAACCAACACTTTCGGACTTTGCGTTTGCAGGATTTATTTCACCACCATCCGGATGCGTAATTGTTACTGGAAGCATCGACAAAGTTTTTAGGGAGTCA
>Ga0207414_1000719_pt1 | contig 13799 bp, 11 predicted proteins | sample PonA231FremontCA_2_FD_187269 | JGI IMG/M metagenome (GOLD analysis project Ga0207414, IMG submission 187269) | Marine sediment microbial community from Fremont, CA, USA - Pond A23 Sediment 1 (SPAdes) | ecosystem: Environmental > Aquatic > Marine > Unclassified | place: USA: Fremont, California... | reverse complement strand
CCGGCAACGGGGACCGGGGCTACTGAATAACTCAATTACAAGAACACTTAAACCTTCGTTGACACCCGGGGTGGAAACCCCGGGTTATCGTGTGATTTCATATTACATATGATTCGATAGGCGGCCCTTTCCAGGGTCACGGTCATGGTTGGTTGAAGTGTCAATTCACGAACTAAATCATAACTAATAAAAGACGAAAACACTTAAACCTCAATCAACACCGGGGTTCGAAAACCCCGGCTATCGTTGGTCTTTTTATCCTTATTTACCTGCATTAACACCTGGGGGAAATCCCCGCCTATCGTGGAATTACCTCTTATCTACCTGCGTTAACACCTGAGGTAGAAACCCCGGTTATCAGGACTATTCTAGCTTAAGCAGATCTTACTTATCCAGAACTATGGTCTCCGAGCGTTTCTTGCCGACGGAGACTATGGTTATCGGTACTCCCAGTTCGCCTTCCAGGAAGTCGATATAGCCACGCGCGGCCGATGGAAGGTCGTCCAGGTCGTCGGCGTGAGTTACGTCCTCGTCCCAGCCTTCGAAGGTAATGTAGCCGGGTTCGCACTTAGCGAGATTATCGGCAGATGCCGGGAATTCCGTGATCTTTTCCCCGTCCAGGTGATAGTGGTTGGCGACCTTGATCTCCTCAAAGCCGGAGAGAACGTCCAGCTTAGTCAGGGCCAGTTCGGTGAAGTCGTTCAGCTCGACGGCGTACTTCAGACCAACCAGGTCGAGCGCGCCACAGCGTCTGGGTCTACCGGTGGTCGCACCGTATTCGTCGCCTTTCTCCCTCAGAGCTTTTCCAAATTCGCCTTCGTCCTCCGTGGGCATCGGTCCCTTGCCGACGCGGGTCGTGTAAGCTTTGACGACGCCGATCCTGCGATCGACCTTCGTCGGCGAGACGCCGGCTCCTGTGCCGATTCCGCCAACCGTCGGATTGGAAGAAGTCACGAACGGGTAGGTACCGAAGTCGATATCCAGCAGCGTGCCCTGGGCTCCTTCGAAGATTACCTTTTCGTCTTCAGCTATTGCCTTGTTGACCGTCGGCGGTGTGTTGATTACGTTGCCCTCCGGGACGAGGTCGCGCAACTTATCCACGACCTGCATAAACTTGTCCTCTTCAATCCGGTCGAGCTCGGACGGGTCGTTCCAGATTTGTTTCAGCCGCTCCAGCCTGTTCAGGAAACGATCCTCGAAATCGGAGCGGAATATATCCTGAACCCGGAAACCGCTACGGGCCGCCTTGTCCTCGTAGGTCGGTCCGATTCCCCTGCCGGTGGTACCGACTTCTTCCTTTGCCTTTTCCAGAACCTCGACTACCGGATGAAACGGGGTAATGACGTGTGCCCGGGCTCCGAGATAGATATCGGGCTGGATGCTACGTTTCTCCTTGAGTTGATCCAGTTCTTCCACGAGACCTTCCGGGTTGATGACCATGCCGGGGCCAAGCAGAACGTTCGGCCGCTCGTGCAGACTGGCCGACGGCAGGTGGTGGAACTTGAAAGTCCCTTCCTCGTCAACGACGGTGTGACCGGCATTTGGGCCACCGTTAAACCGGACAACCCAGTCGGCGTCCTCGCTCATCATGTCAGCTAGCTTGCCTTTCCCTTCGTCTCCCCACTGCGAACCAATAATTGTCAGAGTGTTCATGACTCCTCCTCCGTAAGTTGTGAGTATTGTGCTCTTTGGTCAGTGCAACTCTTTAACCGTTAAACATCCCCTCGAACCGGGTCAGAAATTCGGACAGCAATTCGTCCCTGTCGACCTCTTCCCCGATTATTTCCTCCATAGTTACCGAATTCTCCCCAACCTTTTCCGGAATTGCGGACAGGTCGTTGTTGACGTTTAGCCCAAAACCAACTATGTATTCCCCGTCATGTTCCTCGATCAGTATACCCGCCAGTTTCTTTCCTGCCACGACCAGGTCGTTCGGCCGCGATATCTCAGTCTCCACGCCGTAATCGGCAAGCAGCTCCCGGAGCAATTTCAACGCCCTGACGTAGAACTCCTGGGCTGATTTTTCAAACGAGTCCGAAAGCTTGCAGGAAAACCAGAGCCCGCCTTCCGGCGAGTACCACCGGGCAGTCCCGCGACCGCGGCCGGACGTCTGCCGCTCGGCCAGAACTACAGCACCGGTAGGTAAACCTTCTTTCGATCTCAGGTAACTACTGGTCGACTTCAGTTCCTCCCGGTAAACGAATTCAGCCCAGAAATCCGACCCCTCAACTAGCGACCTGACTCGTTTCCAGCTAGCCAAATTCAACCAACCCTTTTCAGAGCGATCGTCGCCTTCTTTCCGTTCAGACTCTCCTCGGAAGTAATGTCGGCTTCCGACGGAATATCCTCGGTGCTGAGCTCCTGGGTCAGGGTTTCGGTTTTCAGGTAATCCGTGTGTTCCCGAATCGCCCCGTTTATCGCCTTATCGGCCTTACAGTAGAGTTCGATTCTATCCGTGACCTCGAAGCCGGCCTCCTTGCGAAGTTGCTGTATTCGGCGAATTAGCTCCCTGACGTAGCCTTCCTGTCTGAGCTCTTCGGTCAGTTCCGTGTTCAAAAGCAGTACGTAGCTGTTGTCCTCGACGCGGACGTAATTCGGCCTGGTGTCCTGGCTTAGCTTTACCTCTTTTGCGGTAACCTCGAAGGTTTCGTCGTCAACTTCCAGGGTAAACTTGCCCTGGTCTTCCAGAGCGGTGGCGATCAATTCGGAATCCTCCACTTCGATTCGGTCGCCGATCTTCTGGGCATCGGAACCGAACTTCGGGCCCAGAGCACTAAAGTCGGGCTTAACAACGGGAGCAAAGTAGGATTCCAGGTCGTCCTCAAAGGAAACCTGCTTCAGGTTGAGTTCCTCCTTCAGCAGCTGTAATGATTCACCGGCTAGCTCATTCATGTCCCCTTTTGGCCGGACTATCAGCTGACTTAACGGCTGTCTTACCTTGATCTCCGCCCTGTTTCGGGCCTTGCGACCGAGTGCAGTCAGGGACCTGACTTGCTGCATGTGGTCCTCGAGCTCCCGGTCCATTTCCGCCTCGTCGACTTCCGGCCAGTCAGCCAGATGGATACTTTCCGTGCCGTCAGCTTTCAGGTTGCGGTAAAGCTCCTCGGCCAGAAACGGAGTGAACGGAGCAAACAGCTTACTCAACGTCAGCAGAGCCTCGTAAAGAGTATGGTGGGCCGCCAGCTTGTCGCCGGAGGATTCGTCGCTCCAGAACCTGTCCCGGGAACAGCGGACGTACCAGTTGCTCAGGTCGTCGACGAAGTTCTCGATCGCCGACGTAGCTGCCGGCACGTCGTAATCGTCCAACGATTCCGTCACGTACTTCACCGTCCGGTTCATCTTTGACCGGATCCAGCGGTCGAGCAGGGAAAGTTCCAGATCCGCCGCGTCGACCTCCGTCGGGTCAAAGTCGTCTATTTCCGCGTAAAGCGAGAAGAAGTTGTAGGTATTGCGCAGGGTATCGAGGAACTTGTAAAGGACTTCGCCCGGTCCATCCTCCTCCAGCCGCCTGGTTTTCCAGGGAGCCGTTGAGGAGAAAAGGTACCAGCGGATGGCGTCGGCTCCGTACTTCTCTATCGTCTCCCAGGGGTCAATTACGTTTCCCTTGCTCTTGCTCATCGCGTTACCGTCGGCGTCAAGGCCGTAGCCGGTAACCAGGACGTTCTTGAACGAGGATTGGTCGTGCAGCAGCGTGCTGGTTACCAACAGCGTGTAAAACCAGCCCCGGGTCTGATCCTGACCCTCGCAGATGAAGTCGGCGGGGAACTGTTCCTGGAACTCCTCCTGGTTCTCGAACGGGTAGTGCTGCTGGGCGGTGTGCATGGAACCGGAGTCGAACCAGGTATCCAGGACGTGTTCGACCCGCTCCATCTCGCCGCCGCAGTTCGGGCAAGTCAACTTGACCTCGTCTATGTAGGGTCGGTGCAGCTCGACTTCCTCGGCCAGCTCTTCGTCCTCTGCGTGCTCGACCAGTTCCTTCCTGCTGCCGATGGCGAGCTGATGACCGCAGTCGTCGCAGGTCCAGATGTTGAGCGGAGTCCCCCAGTACCTGTCCCGGCTGAGCGCCCAGTCCTTCAGGTTGTCCAGAAAGTCCCCGAACCGACCGTCCTTCATGTGGTCGGGATTCCAGTTTATCTTCTGGTTTTCAGCGATTATCTCTTCTTTTCTCTCCGTCGTCTCTATGTACCAGGAATCCAGGGCAAAGTAAAGCAACGGAGTACCACAGCGCCAGCAGAACGGGTACTCGTGTTCGTAGGTATCGTGCCTGAGCAGGACTCCGGATTCCTCCAGGTCTTCGACTATTTTTTCGTCGGCCTCTTTGACAAATTCGCCTTCGGCCAGCGGGAACTCGGAGGTGAACTTACCGTTCAGGTCCAGCGGCTGGACAAAAGGAATATCCTTCGCTTCGCCCAGTTCCGCGTCCTCCTCACCAAAGGACGGTGCTACGTGGACCACGCCCGTTCCTTCGTCCAGCGTTACGAAGTCGGCATCGTGAACCCTGTAAGCGCCTGCCTCGTCGGAAAGTCTGTATGGTGGCTGGTAGTTCAAACCGACCAGCTCGTCGCCGCTGAATTCTTCCAGGACCTCGTAATCCGGCCCGAGAACCTCGTCCAGCAGGGCCTTGGCCATAATCAGCCGCTCGCCTTCGGCCTCAACTTCGGCGTACCAGAGCTCGTCACTTACGGCGAGAGCGGTGTTGGACGGTATCGTCCACGGGGTAGTAGTCCAGGCAAGTAGTTTCCTGTCTTCTTCACCTTCGATCGGAAACTTGACGTATATTGACGGATCCTCAGTCAGCTCGTAGCCCTGAGCGACCTCGTGGGAGGAAAGACCGGTACCACAGCGCGGACAGTACGGCAGAACCTTGTGCCCCTTGTAGAGCAGCCCCTGTTCCCAGATGTTCTTCAGCTCCCACCACAGGGTCTCGATATAATCGTCTTCGTAGGTAATGTAGGGGTCGTCCAGGTCTATCCAGAACCCCATGCGCTCGATCATCTTTTCCCACTCGGACTTGTACTCCCAGACGCTCTCCTTGCACTTCTCGACGAACTTCTCTATTCCGTACTCCTCGATCTCTTCCTTGTTCTCCAATCCTAGGTCCTTCTCCACCTCGAGCTCGACCGGGAGACCGTGCGTATCCCAGCCTCCCTTGCGCTCGACGTGGTAGCCCTGCATCGTCTTGTACCTCGGGAAGAGGTCCTTGTAGACTCGTGCCATCAGGTGGCCGAAGTGGGGTTTACCATTGGCCGTCGGCGGGCCCTCGTAGAAGACCCACTCCTCGTTGTCCTCGTTCTGATCTACGCTTCGCTGAAAGATTTCCTCCTCTTCCCAGAAATCCATTATCTCTTCTTCGCGCTCGAGAGGATCTTCCGTCAAATCACCGTATCTCGGCATAACTACCTCCAACCTGGGTTATGAGATTTTCTTTCAAAATTACTGTGGACTTTGTCAATGAGTCCTTATTCTTCATTCTTCCGGGTAAAAACCAACCATTCCAACTTGATCAACTAAAAAATATCAAAACCCACCCCAACCCCACTTTCAGGAACTCGCCCTCCATAAACCATACGTAAGGGATTGCAAAAGAACTATCAGTCAAATCTAGTTTTCCTGAAATTACGGGTCCTTGCGGGAACGAAAAATATATTCTCCAAAGCTGACAATAAATCCGAAAAATAATATAGGATTAGAAATTCCAAATCAATCCAGCGGTGATCGAGAACCTCAACCCCGGAATCCATATAGTACTTAACACAAACTGGCGAGTTTAATCCAGATTAAATATATATTTAACCTGGATTATTGTAAAGTCGTAGTTTGTGGTGAAAAATTAGATTGAGATTACTTGAAGATCTACAAGGTGAGATAATATTTTTCAGCTGCTTGATTTGGACAGGACAGCGCCAGTATCGGTAGAGTGAGACCCGTGATAAAAATTGTGTTAAATTATTTCAAGACAGGTCAGGTCTGGTGGTTGCTACCCATATCGTTCTTATTATGGTCCGCAGGCGGGGTTGGCTTTCTCGGACCTATTGTGGAAAAAATAAAAAAGGAAAAACAATTCAGTAACTGGACACAAACAGCAACTAAAGGTGTAAAAAGATCCCTTCAGTATATTTGGGAGATACTCTTTTCTGCTCTTGGTTTAACCTTCTTGACCTTGATATGGTCAATACTTAACACCTGGGTTGAAAAACAGCTACCCGAAATACTTTCTATAATAGTTTACCAGGTCAGTTTCTTAGTCCTGCTTTTTTACTTTTTTGGAAAGATGAAATACATTGCAGAACACGAGCATCTTACATCTCTAAAAGAAAGCTTTAAACTGACTTTTCTTGGCTTCACCTCGCCAATAAAAGAGGTCAATTTACCTTCAGGTGAGAGTCCAGAAAATGACGACAAAGAATAAACCAATCAGGATTGCCGATCTCGATATCGCTAACTAACATGAGCAATTCTTTGGGTCCCTTAGTCTCCATTCCGGTAGTAATTTTTTCAATACTGATTCCTCTGCTCCCCTGGGTCGTTTTGCAAAGCGAATTTTCTATACTGGAATATTTAAACCTCGTTAGATTGCGTTTAGTTATCCTTCTCGTTTTTTCAGTTTTGGCCGGGGCAATAGATTTGGCAGGTTTTGATTTCTTCATATTCAGAGGTGAAAACTTCCCGGTTTACTTTCTGGTAGGGGCAGGGGCGTATTTCCTCTGGCTACCGGCTTTACAAGATGAGTCCTAAGAACTCACATAATTATTTTGTTTCCGGATTGCGATTCCCTCTTCTATTTTTCTCCAGGACCTATAGTCCCTCACACAGTTTTCAGAGCAAGCTTTCTTTGGGAGTGAATCAAAAAATAAGTGTTTGGATGAATACAGATCAAATTCTTACATAACGAAGACTAAACTAAAGTTTAATCCAGTTAATGGATGGCCAAAAAGCTGGGGGCTAAAATAATTTATATTCAATCCCCGGGACCAAAAAGAGAAATTGCAATTTCTCGGTCGGATATCGATTGGGTATCGATTAAAAAAATCGACTTTTGTCAAATGAGGTCACATTGCAAAAGACAAAACTCGCCCTTGTTTCTTTGTTGAGTTTACTGGTCGTCGTGGCGCCAGCCGCTTCGGCACTGGCACAGACCCAAAATATGGAAGAAGCGGTCGAGACTAACGAAAAAGAACAATCTTCTCAGAAGAGTGAGGCCCGTGGTGGGGTCTTTGAGGAAATCGAAGAGAAAGGAGCGAAGCCAGTCAGCGACAAGAAGCTAGATGAGAAAAAAGGAGAAGGAGCCTTTGGTGCACTAGCGGGAGCTGTCGTTGGAGGGTTAGCGGGCTTAGGAACTAGTATAGCAAATGGTATAACAAGCGGTCACGGTCCAGCTAAAATGGCCCATGATGCATTTATGTCAACTGCTGCTGGTATAGGTGCAGGAGCAACTATAGGGGGATTATCTAGTACCGTATTTTAATAGCTAGTAAGCAGATAGAGGGGTAACCCCCTCTATCTGCTTTAATCCATTTTTATTTGAAAATTTTAAAAAATGTGAGGGTTGAATAATGGAATATACTAATGTTATGAGAATAATTGGATATATATTTATTCCATTAGTTACATGGGAAATAACATTGACTATTATAGTGGGGTTTTATTTTCCCTTAATACATTCAAAGGGTAAAGGAAGAAAATTAAGTTGGTATAACGACGTATTAGAAGTTGGTTTAAGAAGAGCAAGAGAGTACGCATGGGAGATTTTCTTCGCTTCAGTAGGTGGAATTGTACTTACTGATATTTACATATTTTTTCAGGATTTTGTTAAAGGGCAATTAATAAGCCCTTTATACCGTATAATAGGAACTGTTTTACTCATCATTTTTCTTTTCGGGAAGGGTTACAAGATAGCTTCTAGCCCACCTTATTCTCCCGTAGAAAGTACAAGGCTTTTATGGAGAGGTTTCTTGAATCCACTTAAGAAAAGTAACCTTCAAAAATTGAAAGATTTTTTAGAGAAAGATATGGAATAAGTTTCGGTTTAATTAATAAAACTTAGAAATGGAACTATAGCATCTTCTAAATATTATTCCCTGTAGTTATGATGAAAAAATTATTAGTGGGGAAGAGGGGGGTTGAGAATTGAGCATCTTAAAACTCTTTGAGACGACTTCTTTAAACCTCGGGATCATCGTGGGTTTCGCCTTTGTGTTTATTTACTTTAGACATTTCAAAAAAAGGGGAAAGTTTCAAAGAAAAACTAAAGCATTCGTGGGGTCATGTAACTGAATACTGGGTAAATATAATATTGTTTGCTTTTTTCGGTTCGCTCTGTGTACTTCTTCCAGAATTGAGCCTCCCACATGTAGAAATATTTTCTGTAAATGAGTTAGCTCAAATTGTCGTTGTCTCTGTTGGAACGGTTACTACCGCTCAGTCTCAATTACCCCCTATAGATCTTAATTTCTAAACATAATAAAAATGATATCTAAAAATTAATTTCTATAAATCAAATAGGGTAAACGCCGGGGGACATCGATCAAAATTTTGCTTTGGTCGGAGGCAACATAACGATGAAATTTCTTTTTAAATTTCGCTTCAAAAAGAACCAAATGCAATACCTACTGATTTTTCTTGTTTTAATTTCGATCGTGGTTGCCAGTAACTCCCTTTTGGTGGCCTGGCCGGTTAAAACCTATAAAGAGCTCCGGTATAAACACGTAAGGAAACAGAATACTTTATCCAGCTGCGGCCCGTCCTCGCTGGCGACCCTCTTCTCGGAGTTTTACGGGATGGAGGTCTCGGAGGACGAAATCATAGAACTCGTTAAACCGTACCTGGATGAGGAAATCGAAAAATTGAAAGAAGGAGAAGTACCGGAGGGTGGGGTTTCTATGCTGGACCTGAAGAGGGTCAGTAAAGAGATCGGAATACCGGCCCGAGGTTACGAAATACCAGGGGAAAAGTTACTCGGAATAATGCGAAAAATAGAATCCCCCTTGCTAATTTACCTGGAAGAACCGGAAGACCATTTCGTTTTATCTATGGTCGGAGGGCAAAATAGAGTCATTCTTGCGGACCCTACATTGGGAATCAGGCCTATGGGGCTTGAGAGCTTGTTTGATAAATGGAAAGGGTTAGTTCTCGCTTTCTCTCCCGGAGAGGGGTACGGAAAGCGAGCCCACAAAATCACAGAAGAGATGCAACAGAACCTTAAAAGTAGGAGTTTAACCCAAAACCTCGCGAGGGAATTTTTATGAACCATAAGTTCAAACTGCTGGTAAAGATCCTGCCGATCGCTATACTAACTGCTGTTTTTGCAGTCCATCCTGTTTCTGCCGTGGAAGGGATCAATCCCCTGCGGCTCGGTCGTGACCAGAAGTCATGGCAATTGACCTTAAATGCTTCTCGTTACCTAAACAAATTTACGGTTAATAAGAAGAAAGCCAGTGGACTCTGGAAGGAGCAAAAAACGGTGAACGGAACGCTCTACAGTCTGGAGACCTCGCTGGATCTTAACGAGAGCATCGGCTTCATGGGGAGCTTTTCCTACGATTCGACGACTACCCGAGTTCAGAAACTAAACCTGTGGACCGGAAAAGCAAGAACGAAGGAAGAATCCGATGGAGAGTTTGGGAGCGCAGCCCTCAAAATGAAACTGGATATCTGGGAAAACTCGGAAATGAGGTCCTACTTTTCCATTCCCTTGCTCGGCGGGCCCGGTGCCGCAGGGCTAGTATGGTCTCGCGATCCGATCATGGTCTTCCCAAAGTTTGTAACCGACGGCTCCATGTTCGGCCTAAACACGGGGGTAAGTTTTGTGGCCAATTCAAAATTCGCCTTCAACGGAAATATATCCCTGTCCCACGAGGACGAGAGCTCAAGGGTCGGGTTTTCGGGAGGCCTGGTCTACAGGGACGGCCAGTATGACGGAGTGCAGCTTTCCGTCTCGATTGAAAAGGGTGCTTCACTCAGAGCATCGGTCGAGCTCGGTTTGAGCTATGGGGAGGAAAAGTAAGAACTCAATTTTAATTCGGTCTGATTTTCTCTATAATCGTTGAAAGGTTTTTGATTTCATCCGAATCTAGGGGGTAATTTATGCAGAGTTCGAAAAAATATACACTCAACTTAATAACTATCGTAATACTAACTGCGGTTCTTGCTTTCTCCGGCTCCGTTTCTCATGCCGGACCTAAACCGGCAGAAGACGTTTTGGAGAACGCGCCGGAGCGATCGGCTTACCCAAACTCTGACGCAGTAATTATGCTGGATAAGGGCGTGGTAAGCGTAAAGAAAAACGGAAATAAATCGGTAACGGTTTCCACCCGAGTCAAGGTCTTTAACAAGGAAGGGCGACAGAAGTTCGGCGAGGTCAAGATACCCTACATAGCTGGTTCGGGCCAGCCCAAACTTCACTATATCAGGACCATTACGCCGGAAGGCAAGGTGCTCAAACCAGATAAGGACGCCATCAGGGACGTGACCCCGGCCAAACTGCAGAACTACCCGATGTATTCTGACGTCAAAAACAAAGTAATCAGCATGCCGGGACTGACGAACGGGGCAATTATCGACTACTCTTACACCCTAACGCCGGAGCGGTCGTTTCTGAAAGAAGACTTTTCTTCCAACTGGTTGCTTCGGAGCAAACAGCCGGTAATGAATTCTTATTATCAGGTCACTTACCCGACGGACATGGGCGTAGAGTGGACCAGTTTTGGCGCGGACCTCTCACCCTCGGTCAACGAAGCAGATGGACGGAAGACGCTGACCTGGGAAAATAGCGATCTTCCCAAGATTACCGAGCAACCAGGTATGCCCCCGGTAAGCCGGATTTCGGACAGGATACTCGTAACTTCCGTCGACAGCTGGGAGTACTACGCCAGTGAATTCTGGGAGCTGGCCAAGGGTCGGGCCGAGGCAAACGCCGCAATCCGGAAGAAGGCAAAGGAACTGACGCAGGGGCTAAAAACTGACGAAGAAAAGGTACAGGCAATATACAACTACGTCGCGACGAAAATAAGGTATGTCGCAATAGAACTCGGCAGAGGGAAGATTCAGCCCCATAAGGCTAGCGAGGTATTCCGGAACAAGTACGGCGACTGCAAGGACAAGGCGACATTGATGGTTAGCATGCTCGACGTTGTTGGCATAGAGGCGCACCCGGTACTGATTCTTTCCGGGCTGAACGCGAAAACGGACTTCGAGGAACCTCCACCGGCAAAGGGAATGAACCATGCGATAGTCGCCGTGGAGACGGATGATGGTCTGGATCTAATGGATCCGACCTGCGACGTCTGCCCTTACGACTACCTGCCGGACAACGACAGAGGCAAGAAGGCACTTGCAATTGTACCGAAGGACGGGGAAGTGAAGAAGGTCGTGGAAACGGACAGGTTTGACCCCGCCGATTCCAAGGTAAACGTCAGCCAGAAGGTCACTATAGATAAGAAGGGGAACCTGGACACTAGCATCGAAATCTCTCATACGGGCTACAATAGTTACTCGCTCAAGTCTTTCCTGGAATCGTACTCAAAAGTGAGGAGAAAACAGGTCTACAGAGGGGTGCTGAGCCAGCTAGAATCTGGAGCCATACTTGAGGATTTCGAGACCTCTAACCTCGAGGACGTCGACAGGAGGTTGAAGCTGAAACTAGCCTATAAAAAGGACGGCTTTGCAGATAGTCTGGGGGACTCATTGATATTCCAGACTCCGCCTACACTCAGAATACCGCTGGACAGGAATTTCGACCGGGCTGTCAGTCTGACCGCGGAAGAGCGGAAGTACCCGGTACAGCTCGTGCCGGCAACTTTCGTCCAGCAGACGGAAATATCGGTGCCGCAGGAGTCGAAAGTCGTGCTGCCGGAAGGGGTAAGCGTGGAAACAAAGTGGGCTAGCTACGAATCCAGCTACAGTCAAACGAACGGGAAGGTCGTGGTAACGAGGAAGTTTACAAAGAAGGCTTCGGAAGTACCCGTCGAAGGTTACGGCGAATTTCAGAACCTGATCAACCAGATGAGCAAGGACAGGAGCAGCAAGTTTCAGGTAAAATAAACGAAGACCCGATCCAACCGGAAAGCCTCAAAGGCAATTGAATTCAGAAAAGGATAATATATAATAAAAGAGATGGGCGAATGGCTCAGCGGTAGAGCGCCTGACTCACATTCAGGAGGTCGCAGGTTCGAACCCTGCTTCGCCCACTTCTCTTTTTAATTTTCTTCCAGTTTTCTCATGTAGTAGACGGAATCTTCGAACTCGTTTTTTACCAGCTTTCCTTCTGCTATTAGTTCATCGACCAGTTCCCGCTCGGACCCCGTTTTGCGAAGCAGTTCCTGTACTCCCTCTTCCCGCATTGGGTGAACTGCAGTGATGCTCAATAGGTCCTCCTGGAAGTTTCCCGTAGAGGAGAACTGGTTACCCTCGTACCCGAGCAGATACTCCACGTCATCCACATGTTTGTTAAATTCTCTGTAGGCCCTGTTTATTTTTTCCTCGCTGGCGGGGTTGGCCCAGTCTTCGGCGGGGGGACGAGTTGGCACTGCTATATAAGATTCATCAGGAGATACCGTGCCGAGAAAGCTGGCAACCTTTCTTATTTCATCCGCATCGTCGTTGATTCCGTCGATCAACATCGTCTCCGTCGCCAGGGTTCCGTCAAATTGGGCCGCAAAGACTTCTATTCCGCTGAGTATATCCTCCAGCTGCAAAGTTCCCGCTGGCCTATTTACCCTGTGCCAGATCGGTTCGGATACGGCGTCCACTTTCAGCGAAACCCAGTCGGCTTTCCCAAGGTCCTCGCGAACTTCGGGTTCCGAAATCAAGGAAGCATTGCTGATGACCGCTACATCAATTCCAAATTCGGACATAAGCTCGATCTCTTCCCCGAGTTTTAACTCCAGGGTCGGTTCACCGTCGGGTACAAAGCTCAGGTAATCTATTTCTTCGTCTTCTGAGTCGCTCTCGGCTACTTTTTTCGCGACTTCTTTTTTCAATTCTTCCGGGTCGTAGAAGTTGGCCCTGGTCGTGCTCATCTCTATCGTCCGCCCCAGCTGGCAGTAGACGCATGAATAGGTACATATTTTCGGCGGAATGTTGTTGATCCCCAGACTACGCCCCAGCCGCCGGGAAGGTACCGGTCCATAAGCTTTCATCGTTTACCTCCTCGTCTCAGTTCTTTGGGTCTACCTTTCTTTGCATATGATAATTTTACGGGCTGGAGGGAAAAAATCGAATTAAAAACTGGGATCGGTCACCGCCGCGTCGCTGGAATTTTCTCTGCCCTGGTTTCTCATGAATAGTTGTACACATGGTAGCCCCGGTCCCCGTTGTCGGTGCGGAAGGTTCTAGCGTTGATCTTCTCTGTAACCTTTTTCACCCCCATTCTTTCTTTCCCCCGTCAAGGGGGAAAGAACACCTGATAAACCTTGCCTTCTTCTATACCCAATCAACACGACGTATCAAAACAGACTGCCTTCAGAAACACCTACGGACGTTAAACTTTTCTCCCCCTTGAGGGGGAGCTATTGGTAAGAGACATTCCAGGCGGACACGGGGACCCGCCCTGCTGAGGTCGCTTACACAGTAGCACCAGCCACGCGCCGGGGCGGGTTGTTTTCTTAATTTCTCCCTTTCCACCCCCATTCTCTCTCCAGCACTCATTTGAGTTACGTTAGCTGGCGTAATATTTAACCTAGGCGGATGGTTTTTTCCCCATCACCCCCATTCTTCCTTTCCCCCGTCGATGTTCAGCCGCAGGCTGAAACGGAAAGGAACACCTGTGAAACCTTGCCTTCTTCTATACCTAAACCAACACG
>Ga0207414_1000717_pt1 | contig 13847 bp, 11 predicted proteins | sample PonA231FremontCA_2_FD_187269 | JGI IMG/M metagenome (GOLD analysis project Ga0207414, IMG submission 187269) | Marine sediment microbial community from Fremont, CA, USA - Pond A23 Sediment 1 (SPAdes) | ecosystem: Environmental > Aquatic > Marine > Unclassified | place: USA: Fremont, California... | reverse complement strand
TGGCGGGTGGCGGCACAGTTGGGGATGATCGCCACTGGCTTGTTGGCGGCATGGGTCGGAAAGTCCTTGACCTTGATATCGAGCACCGTGGTCAGGCCACCGAGGCCCTGGGCGCCGATGCCGCTGCTGTTGACCTTGTCGAACAGCTCGAGGCGCAGCTCCTCGGCGCGATTGGCGGCACCACGCGCCTGCAGTTCCTGGATGTCGATGGGGTCGAGCAGCGCCTCCTTGGCGATCTGCATGGCCTTCTCGGCGGTACCGCCAATGCCGATCCCCAGCATGCCCGGCGGGCACCAGCCGGCGCCCATCTTGGGCAGCTGCTCCATCACCCAGTCGACGACGTTGTCGGAGGGGTTGAGCATGGCGAACTTGGACTTGGCCTCGCTGCCACCACCCTTGGCTGCCACGTGCACCTCGACGCTGTCGCCGGGCACGATCTTGTGGTGGATGACCGCCGGGGTATTGTCGCCGGTGTTCTTGCGGGCGCCATCGGGGTCGGCCAGCACCGAGGCGCGCAGCACGTTGTCGGGCAGCTGATAGGCGCGGCGCACGCCCTCGTTGATCATGTCGTCCAGGCTCATGTCGGCGTCGAAGCGCACGTTCATGCCCACATGCAAGAAGACCGTGACGATGCCGGTGTCCTGGCAGATCGGGCGTTTACCGAAGGCGCACATTCGCGAATTGATCAGAATCTGGGCGATCGCATCCTTGGCCGCCGGGTTCTCCTCGCGCTCATAGGCCGCTGCCATGGCGTCGATGAAGTCCTTGGGGTGGTAATAAGAGATGTACTGCAGCGCGTCGGCGACGCTCTGGATCAGATCGTCCTGGCGAATCACGGTCATGGGGAAGGTGCTCCTCGGCGTTATCGACAAGCCCGTGACGGGGCTGGGGTGGCAAGCATTGTACCCCACCTCCCAAGTTGTCGACATTGGTCCTAGGTGAAGGTCTGAGGTTTGATTCAGTTTAATTGAGGCATGTCAGATAACGGTATAAAAATGGGTAAGGCTAGGCCGCCGGCTGGCAGTGCGGACAATAATAGAGCCGTCGCGAGGTCACGGTAACGCGCTCGATCGGCGTGGCGCAGGCGTGGCACGGCCAGCCATTGCGCTCGAAGACGGCAAAGCGCCAATGCCGTCGGCTCGCGCCCCTGGCCCAGTCGGCGGCCGCCCAGTCGGCGCGATTGGTGACGCCGGCCTGAGCGTAAGCCTGGCGGGTGACCGCAAGAAGGCTCTGAGCCAAACGCGCCACAGCGTCCTGACCGAGACTGGCCGGCTTGGCCGCGTAATGCAGCCCGGCAAAGAACAGGATCTCGCTGCGCAGGTAGTTGCCGATGCCGGCAAACAGCGACTGGTCGAGCAGCAGCCCGCCCAGCCCTCGCCGCCGGAAGCGCGGCGCCAGCAGTCGCGCCATGGCCTGCTCATAGGTGACGCCGTGGGTCAACAGGTCCGGCCCGAGGCGCGACAGGAAAGGATGGTGATCAAGCGTCTGCGTGTCCCACAGCGACACGTCCGAGGCGCTGTAGAGGCTTGCCGCCCTGCCCTGCGCGACCAGCCGCACGCGCAGCGAGCGCCCGGTATCGGGCTCACGTTCGGCAGCGTGGAGTTTCCAGACGCCGTAAAGCTGATTGTGCGAGTAGAGCACGCGGCCATCGTCAAACCGGGTCAACAGGGCCTTGCCCCAGCTGTCCACGGCACGCACCTCGCGCCCGATCAGCGACGCGGCCTGCCCGGCCAGTTGCGGAAAGGCAAACCACACGTCGTCAAGGCGACGGCCGGCAATCTGGCGGTGCACGCGATCGGCGGCGAGGCGAATCTCGGGTCCTTCCGGCATGGCGCCCTCTCAGGCGGAGCCCAGCAGCAGCTGGCGCTCCTTGAGCTCGTGAAGACGGTCGCGCAGGCGCGCGGCTTCCTCGAATTCGAGGTTCTGTGCGGCTTCGTGCATGCCATCCTCGAGTTTCGATATTTGCTTGAGCAATTCGCTGGGCGACAGGTCGGCCGGGTCATAGAGCGCTTCGCCCTCGGCCACCTTGCGCGCCGCGTTGCGCCCCTTGCCCTTCTTGCCGGGGGTCTGGGCGGCCTCCATGATATCGGCCACCGAGCGCGTCACCGTGGTCGGCGTGATGCCCTGGGCGCGGTTGTGGGCGATCTGCTTGTCACGGCGACGCTGCGTTTCGTCAATGGCACGACGCATGGAGTCGGTGATGCGCTCGCCGTAGAGGATCGCCTTGCCCCGGGCGTTGCGCGCCGCCCGGCCCATGGTCTGGATCAGCGAACGCTCGTTGCGCAGAAAGCCCTCCTTGTCGGCGTCGAGAATCGCCACCAGCGACACCTCGGGAATGTCGAGTCCCTCGCGCAGCAGGTTGATGCCCACCAGCACATCGAACTTGCCCAGCCGCAGGTCGCGAATGATCTCCACCCGCTCCACGGTGTCGATATCGGAGTGCAGGTAGCGCACCCGCACCTCGTGCTCGTCCAGATACTCGGTGAGGTCCTCGGCCATGCGCTTGGTCAGCGTGGTCACCAGCACCCGCTCCCCCACCTCGCTGCGCAGGTGGATCTCGGAGAGCAGGTCGTCCACCTGGGTGGAGGCCGGTCGCACCTCGATCTCGGGGTCAAGCAGCCCCGTGGGGCGTACCACCTGTTCGACGACCTGGCCGGCATGTTCGGCCTCGTAGGGGCCCGGGGTGGCCGAGACAAAAATGGTCTGCGGACAGATGCGCTCCCACTCGGTGAACGTCATCGGCCGGTTGTCCAGCGCCGAGGGCAGCCGGAAACCGTACTCCACCAGCGTTTCCTTGCGTGAGCGGTCGCCCTTGTACATGCCGCCCACCTGGGGAACGCTGACGTGGCTCTCGTCGATGAACAGCAAGGCGTCGTCGGGCAGGTAATCGAAGAAGGTGGGCGGTGGCTCGCCCGGGTTGCGCCCGGAGAGATAGCGCGAGTAGTTCTCGATGCCGTTGCAGTAGCCCAGCTCGAGCATCATCTCGATGTCGTAGAGGGTGCGCTGCTCCAGGCGCTGCGCCTCGACCAGTCGATCATGCTTGCGCAGCCAGTCGAGGCGCTCGACCAGCTCTGCCTTGATATCGTCGATCGCGGCGAGGATGGTTTCCCGCGGCGTCACGTAGTGCGACTTGGGGTAGATGGTCATGCGCGGTACCCGGCCGCGCACCTCGCCAGTAAGCGGATCGAACAGGCTGATGGTATCGATCTCGTCGTCGAAGAGCTCGACGCGTACCGCCTCATCCTCGGCATCGGCCGGGAAGATGTCGATGACGTCGCCGCGTACGCGATAGGTCCCGCGCTTGAAGTCCATGTCGTTGCGGGTGTATTGCAGCTCGGCGAGGCGACGCAGGAACTTGCGCTGGTCGATCTGCTCGCCGCGCGTGAAGTGCAGGCGCATCTTGAGGTATTGATCGGGATCGCCCAGGCCATAGATCGCCGACACCGAGACCACGATGATCGCATCGCGACGTTCAAGCAGCGCCTTGGTGGCCGACAGGCGCATCTGCTCGATGTGGTCGTTGATCGAGGCATCCTTCTCGATGAAGGTGTCCGAAGACGGCACGTAGGCCTCGGGCTGGTAGTAATCGTAATACGAGACGAAATACTCCACCGCGTTGTCGGGAAAGAACGCCTTGAACTCGCCGTAGAGCTGGGCTGCCAGGGTCTTGTTGGGCGCCATGACAATGGCGGGGCGCTGCAGGTGCTCGACCACGTTGGCCATGGTGAAGGTCTTGCCGGAGCCGGTCACGCCCAGCAGCGTCTGGTGCGCCAGCCCGGCATCCAGGCCCTTGACCAGGTTGGCGATGGCGGTGGGCTGGTCGCCGGCAGGCTGGAACTTGGACTGCAGACGAAACGACTTGCTCATGGCGGCTCCGAAGTCAACGCGGGCGACACGGCGTCACCCGGAAGGGAAAAGGGGCCCGGGACGGGCTCAAACGTCAGCGCGGCTGACGACGGTGCGGGTACTCACCTCCACCGTGGCAACGGTCATCAGCCGGTGGATCGGACACTTGTGACTGATCTCTTCCAGACGTGCACGCTGGTCGGGGTCGTCGATGCCATGGAAGGTCATCGCCACGTCGAGCCGGTAGAGGCCCTTGCGCTCCTGGCTGTCGTCGCGATTGACCGTCACGCTCACGCCCTCCAGCGGCCACTGCTTGCGCCGGGCATACATCATCGAGGTGATCGCCTTGCAGGCGCCGAGCGAGAGGTCGAAGTAGTCATGCGGGTCTGGCGCGCTGCCCTCACCGCCGTAGGCTTCGGGCACGTCGACGAACAGCTCGTCGAACCCGTCCAGTTCGACCCGCTGACGATAGATATGGTTGCGCTCGCTGATGACTTCAATGGTCTTCTTCATCACTTGACCTCGATGCCCAGTTTGAGGGACTGCACCGCCTTGATCAGCGATTCGCGCCTGACGCGGCCTTCCACCTCGGCGCCGTGACGGCCGACCTCGACACTGTCGACGCCGTCCAGCATCATCAGTGCCGTGGTGATGCGGTTGACATGATCGGCGCTCTCGACGCCCTCGAAGCGCAGTGACTGGTTGGCCATGGGCAACTCCCGATGCGATGGCTAGGGTGGGGGAAGGCCCCCGATACTAGCATGCCACCTCGCCCCCGGGCAGCGCTTGCAATGCCGCCGGCCCGCCCACATCTAGACGCCATCACCACGCCGAAGTCGACCCACGAGGAGAGCGCAAAATGACGGATTGGATCGCTGCCACAGGCGCTCGGCACGAGGCCCCGGACCGCGTGACGTTCGACACGCCCGACGCGGCGCAGCTGGCCCTGGAGGAGACCGTGCTGACGCCGCTGGCCCACCTCGGCGTGCTCGACGTCGAGGGCGCCGATGCCCAGCGCTTTCTGCAGGGCCAGACCAGCGCCCAGGTCTCGCTGGCCAACGGCGACCTGGCGCCGCTGACCTGTTTCTGCACGCCCAAGGGCCGGATGCTGGCCAACGCCCAGCTGCTGCGCGTCGCGCCGTCGCACTATCGCCTGCTGATGCATGCGAGCCTGGTCAGCGCGCTGGCCGAACATCTGCGCAAGTTTGCGCCCTTCTACAAGGTCGAGCTGCGCGAGCGTGACGACCTCGCCCTGCTGGGGCTGATCGGTGACGAAGCCGCCGCCCTGGCCGAGGTGCGCTTCGACACGCAGGCGCCTCGCCCCTGGCACCAGGCCGGCGATGCCACGACCCAGCTGGTGACACACCCCGGCACGCGCCCCCGTCTACTGATCTGCCTGCCTGCCGCACGGCTCGAGGCCGACTGGACCTGGCTGCGCGAACACGCCACGCCGGTCGGCAACGGCGTGTGGCGACTTCACGATATCCAGGCGGGGCTGGCCTGGCTGGATGCCAGCCAGCGCGACACCTATCTGCCGCAGATGATCAACTGGGAAGCGCTGGGCGGCATCAGCTTCAAGAAGGGCTGCTATACCGGCCAGGAGGTCGTGGCCAGGGCGCACTTCCGCGGTCAAGTCAAGAAGCGCCTGATACGCGCCCAGCTCGAGGGCGACACCCTACCTGCGCCGGGCAGTGCCATCGAGGATGGCGCCGGCAAACGCCTGGGCGAGGTGTTCCAGGCCGAGCTCGATGCCTACGGTCAAGCCGAGATCCTGGCGGTGATGAGCACCCGGGAGCCTACCGAACCGCTGCGCTGCGCCGGCCAGATTGTCAAACCGCTCCAGTTGCCCTATCCGGTGGCGCGGCTCGACCCAGAAAGCCTGGGGGCCGCCGCGCCGTCATAAGCCGTAAAGGCGCCGCGTGGTCGCGCCGGCGTGAGCCGCCACCGCGTCGGTTGTCTGGCCGCGCAGCCGTGCCACGGCAGCACCCACCTCCGCGACATGGGCCGGTTCGTTGCGCTGTCCCTGGCGGCCGGCCAGCGGCATGTCGGGGCTGTCGGTCTCCAGCACGAAGCCATCATCAGGCAGACTGGCCACGGCGCGATGCAGCCGTTTGGCGCGGTCGTGGGTGATGGCGCCGCCCAGCCCGAGGACGAAGCCGAGATCGAGAAACTTGCGCGCCTGCTCGGGGGATCCCGCAAAGGCATGAATCTGCCCGCCGGCAGGTAGCGCCAGCTGGCGAAGCCGCTTGGCGACCTTGTCGTTGGCCTGCACGCAGTGAATCACCACCGGCAGCGCGCGGTCCTTGGCCAGCCTTAGCTGGGCATCGAACAGCCGCCACTGGGCGTCGAGGGTGTCGGCGAAACGGGCATCGATACCGCACTCGCCTATCGCCACGATGTCCGAGTGCTCATCTAGGGCACTCTCCAGCGCCGAGATATCGTCGTCGCAGTGGTCATCCATGAAGTAGGGATGCAATCCCAGGCAGACGCTGACGTCGTCGCGCTGCCCCAGCGCCAGCACATTCGACCAGCGCGCGCGCGTTGTCCCCGGCACCACGAAGTGGCCGACGCCGGCCGCATGGGCGCGCTCGAACATCGCCTCGCGGTCGGCGTCGAAGTCGGGGAAATCCAGATGGCAGTGGGCGTCGATAAGCATAGGGACACGCTACTAGGAGCGAGAAGCAAGGAGCAAGGAGCAAGGAGCAAGGAGCAAGGAGCAAGAAAAGTATTCCAGCCTTGCTGATCGCTCGAAGCGAGGGGCGCCGGGGGCGGACCGAAGAGGAGGTCCTATGCCAGGGATGGCATCGGTAGCGCCCAGGGAGGGGTTCACAGCGCCTCCTCGAAGGCCCGCCGCCGGATCAGCCACGAGCGATCCGGCGACATGCAGCCAAGGCGTCAGTGTTCGCGAGTGGGCTGGAAGCGGATCTCCGGCCAGCGCTCCTGGGTCATCTGCAGGTTGACCCGGGTGGGGGCGATGTAGGTCAGGTAGCCGCCACCGTCGATGGCCAGGTTGGTGCTCGCCTTGCGCTTGAACTCCTCAAGCTTCTTGGCGTCGTCGCAGTAGATCCAGCGCGCGGTGTTGACGTTCACCCCCTCGTAGACCGCCTCCACCTTGTACTCCTCCTTGAGGCGATGGGCGACCACGTCGAACTGCAGGGTTCCCACGGCGCCGAGGATCAGGTCGTTGTTGTCCAGCGGCATGAACACCTGGGTGGCGCCCTCCTCGGAGAGCTGCTGCAGGCCCTTCTGCAGCGCCTTCATCTTGAGCGGGTCCTTGAGGCGCACGCGCTTGAACAGCTCCGGGGCGAAGTGCGGGATGCCGGTGAAGCGCATCTCCTCGCCCTGGGTGAAGGTGTCACCGATCTGGATGGTGCCGTGGTTGTGCAGGCCGATGATGTCGCCGGGCCACGCTTCCTCCACCTGGGCGCGGTCCGAGGCCATGAAGGTCAGGGCGTCGGCGATCTTGACGTCCTTGCCCATGCGCACGTGGCGCATCTTCATGTTCTTCTCGTACTTGCCCGAACAGACGCGCAGGAAAGCGATGCGGTCGCGATGGTTGGGGTCCATGTTGGCCTGGATCTTGAACACGAAGCCGGTGAGGCGCGTGTCGTCGGCCTCCACAACTCGGGTATCGGTCTCGCGCGGCTGCGGGGGCGGCGCGTATTCGACGAAGCCGTCGAGCATCTCACGCACGCCGAAGTTGCCCATGGCGGTGCCGAAGTAGACCGGCGTCAGCTCGCCGCGCAAGTAGGCGCCGTGATCAAAGGCATGCGAAGCCACGCGCACCAGCTCCACCTCCATGCGCAGCTCCTCGGCCTGCTCCTCGCCCAGCATCGCGTCCACCTCGGGGTTGTCGAGTCCCTCGATGCGTCGGTCATCCGGTATCTGGCTGCCCTGCCCCTGGGTATACAGGTGCAGGGTATCGGTGTAGAGGTGATAGACCCCCTTGAAGTGACGGCCCATGCCGATCGGCCAGGTCATCGGCGCACACTGAATGTTGAGCACCGCCTCGACCTCGTCCATCACCTCGACGGGGTCGCGGACGTCACGGTCCATCTTGTTGATGAAGGTGAGGATCGGGGTGGTGCGCAGACGACACACCTCCATCAGCTTGATGGTCCGCGCCTCGACGCCCTTGGCGCCGTCGATCACCATCAGCGCCGAATCCACCGCGGTCAGGGTGCGGTAGGTATCCTCCGAGAAGTCCTCGTGGCCGGGGGTATCGAGCAGGTTGACGATGCGCCCGCCGTAAGGGAACTGCATCACCGAGGTGGTCACCGAGATACCCCGCTCCTGCTCCATTTTCATCCAGTCGGAGGTGGCGTGACGGTCGTTGCGCTTGCTCTTCACCGAACCGGCCAGCTGGATGGCGTTGCCGAACAGCAGCATTTTCTCGGTGATCGTGGTCTTGCCGGCATCCGGGTGCGAGATGATAGCAAAGGTGCGTCGAAGCCCGACTTCATGGGCCAGGGTGGGGTTTGACATCAATAAGGTGCCTGGTCAAAACGCAAATGGAAGAGTGCAGAACCCCCATGATAACGCGCCTGGGCTGGGCTCTGCACCCCGCTTGCCGGCCCGGCATCGGGGCCGGCAAGCGGTCTACCAGGGCAGCGGCTCGCCGTTGCTGTGCCAGAAGCCGCCGCTGGTGGCCAGCGTCAGCGCGGCAATGCGCTCGGCGATGCCCGCCGCGGCCTCCTGCGGGCTGATCCGGCCGCCGAAATTGACCATGCGCGTCTGCACGTAGCCGGGATGGAGCTGTGCCACGGCAATGCCGCGGGGGGCCAGGTCCACCGCCAGCGACTTGCCGAAGGCGTTGAGCGCCGCCTTGGAGGCCCGGTAGCCATAGCGCCCGCCCGAGTCGTTGTCGGCAATGGACCCCATGCGGCTGGTGACGTTGGCGACCTTGGCGCCCTCGCCCAGGTACCCCAGCAGGGCCTGGGTCACCCGCAGCGGCGCGTAGGCGTTGATCTCCATCTGCGCCCGGATGGCGTCAAAGTCCAGTGCGCCAAGGGACTCGTCGTGGAGCATGCCGGCATTGTTGATCAGCAGGTCCAGCGACTGACCGGCAAGGCACTCGGCGAGCCGCGCCACATCCGCCTCGCGGGTCACATCGATCGCATCGATGACCTGGCTCGCCGCCGCCTCCAGCTCGGCGGAGCGCTCACGGCAGACGCCGATCACGGCCCAGCCCGCCTGCTGATAGTGCTGTGCCAGCGCCAGCCCGATGCCGCGGTTGGCGCCGGTTATCACGACCTTGCGTGGTGTCATGTTCACTCCTGTTGCCATCGAGGTGACTCAATCCCAGTCGGGGGCGAAGTCGGGGTCGGCGATGCGCTCGCCGCGCTCGAGTGCGGCAATGGCCGCCAGATCGTCCTCGCTCAGCGCGAGTTCGACCGCCGCTAGGTTACCGGCCAGATGCGTGCGCTGGGTCGACGAGGGAATAGTCACGATGCCTCGCGCACTCGCCCAGGCCAGCACCACCTGCGCCGGCGTCACGCCATGCTCCTTGGCAATGCGCGCAAGCGTGGCATCTTCCAGCACCTTGCCCACGGCCAGCGGCATGTAGCCCGTGACGCTCACCCCGCGCGCCTGGCAGTGGTCAACCACGCGACGGTTCTGAAAATAGGGATGCACCTCGACCTGGTTGGTCAACAGCGCCTCGGGGCCCAGTATCTCCAGGGCATGGTCGAGCTGCACGGTGGTGAAGTTGGAGACCCCGATATGGCGTGTCTGACCAGCCTGCTGCACCTCCTGCAGCGCAGTCAGATAATCGCGCATGGGGACGGCATCCCCGGGCGAGGGCCAGTGGATCAGCAGCAGGTCAACGCGGTCGGTGCCGAGCCGCGCCAGACTCTGTTCGACGCTGGCCTTGAGCGCCTCGGGGGCCAGGCGGTCGTGCCACACCTTGGTGGTCAGGAAGATCTCCTCGCGCGGCACCGGGCTCTCGGCGATGGCCTCGCCCACGTCATGCTCGTTGTCGTACATCTGGGCGGTGTCGATATGGCGAAACCCCAGGTCCAGGGCATCGTGGATCACCCGCTTTAGGGTGCCACCGTAGAGCCGAAACGTACCGAGGCCGGGATTGGGCAATATCGGGGAATGCATAACACCTCCTTTTCCTGCCTGAGTCGGGGCCGAGGGGCGCGGCGTGTGGCTCATGACATGGGGCGACCCATGCGGGTTATCAAGGGCGCGGACGGCGGGATTCACCCCCCGGCTGGCAGTGACCTACACTAATCGTTATTCGCGTGTATCGCGACACGATCAGGGCGACTCCATGGTCGACGCCACCGCCCACCACCGCCACTCAGGCGCGCTGCGCGTCGGTGTCCGGGCCGATAAGCCAGCGCACTCCAGGAGGAGAGTATGCAGGAGTCCAACGAGCGACATACGTCCCCGCAACCGGCAAGCGACACGCCTCCGCGTCCGGCGGCCCCCCAGCCAGAAACGCCAGCCGAAGCCCGCCATCGCCACGCCTGCAGTGGCGGTGAGAAAGAGGCCCAGGGCATGGCCGATCTCCACGCCACCACCGATCGCATGGCGCATGCCAGTCTCGGCAAGCTCACCGGCGGGGTATCGCCGATCGCCATCATGCAGGCCTTCAGCGACTGGGCCTGGCACCTTGGCATCTCGCCGGGCAAGCAGGCGCAGCTCGCCGAGGAGATGGGCCGCGAGCTGGGCCGGCTGTGGGGCTTTCTGCCGCGCTCGACGGATGCCGCCAACTGCCCGCCGTGCATCGAACCGCTTCCCGATGACGACCGTTTCGAGGGCGAGGCATGGCAGCAATGGCCCTACAACGTCTTCTCGCAGTCCTTTTTGCTGACCCAGCGCTGGTGGCGCAAGGCCACCGAGGGCGTGGATGGCGTGGACCCTCACCACGAAGACGTGGTGGCCTTCACCGTGCGTCAGATGCTTGATGCCGTGGCACCGACCAATTCGCCGCTGACCAACCCTCACGTTGTGCAGCGTACCCTGGAGACCGGCGGCAGGAACTTCGTCGACGGCTATCAGCATTTCCTGGAGGATGCCCGCCGCCTGATGGCCCATGAACCGCCGGTGGGTGCCGAGGCATTTCGCCCCGGCGAGCGCGTCGCCGTGACGCCGGGCAAGGTGATCCATCGCAATCGGCTGATGGAGCTGATCCAGTACTCACCGACTACCGACACGGTCAAGAGCGAGCCGCTGCTGATCATTCCCGCCTGGATCATGAAGTACTACATCCTTGATCTCTCGCCGCACAACTCGCTGGTGAGCTGGCTGGTGGATCAGGGCTATACCGTCTTCATGGTGTCGTGGAAGAACCCGGACGCCGAGGATCGCGACCTGGGCATGGAGGATTACCGCCAGCTGGGCATCATGGAAGCCCTGGAGGTGGTCAATAGCGTGGTGCCCGAGCGCAAAGTGCACGGCGTGGGCTACTGTCTGGGCGGCACGCTGCTGTCGATCGCCGCGGCTGCCATGGCGCGCAACGGCGACGACCGGCTGGCCTCGCTGACCCTGTTTGCCTCGGAGACGGATTTCGAGGAGCCCGGGGAGCTCGAGCTGTTTATCGACGAGAGCCAGGTAAGCTTTCTGCAGGACCTGATGTGGCACCAGGGATACCTGGACAAGTGGCAGATGCGCGGCACCTTCGTCTTCCTGCGCTCCAACGACCTCGTCTGGTCGGCCTTCGTCAAGTCCTACCTGATGGGCGAGAGCCTGCCGATGTTCGACCTGATGGCCTGGAGCACCGATGCCACGCGCATGACCTACCGCATGCACTCGGAGTATCTGGAACGTCTCTATCTCGAAAACGCCCTCGCCGAGGGCACCTACTGCGTGGACGGCTATGCGGTGACGCTGCGCGACATCCAGGTGCCGATCTTCGCCGTTGGCACGCGAAGCGACCACATCGCCCCGTGGAAATCGGTCTACAAGATCGCCCTGCTAACTAAGACCGACGTCACCTTCACCTTGACCTCAGGCGGGCACAATGCCGGCGTGATCAGCGAGCCCGGCAAGCGCAAGCACGTCTACCAGATTGCCGACAAGGCCGCCGATGCCTCCTACGTGGCGCCCGAGACCTGGCGCAGCGCGGTGCCCGAGCGGCAGGGATCGTGGTGGCCGGAGTGGCATCAGTGGCTGCTCGAAACCACCAGCGGCGACACCACGCCCCCGCCCATGGGCGCGCCCGACGCAGGCTTCGCCCAGCGTGAGGACGCCCCGGGGCACTACGTGCTCCAGCCGTAAGGCACCAAGATGCCGGCCCTGATCCGGGTTGGCGTCTTTCACCAACGGCGGCGACAAGCGCCGAGCGGCGCCACGATCTTTGCTGTTCCGGGCAGGATCAACAACGCTGTAGGGACCCTCGCCACGCGACAGGAGCCACCCATGCGCCGTCTCTATTTTCTGACCCCCAATCTGGATATCACCGTCAACATCGCCCGCGAGCTCGGCTCGCTGGGGCTGGGCAAGGAGCAGGTCCACGTCACGGCCAACGACTGGAAGCGCCTCAAGCAGGCCGGTCTCAACGGCGCCACCCTGCGCGAGACCAGCGACATGGTCAACGCCGCCAAGCGTGGCCTGATCTACGGCCTGCCGCTGGGGCTGGTGTTGGGGATCGCCGCCGCGCTAGCGCTCGAGAACATGATCGACGGCGTCAACTCGGTGATGATCATCATCGGGTTGACGGTGTTCGGCGCCCTGTTCGGTATCTGGAGCAGTACCATGATTGGCGTCTCGGTGCCGGACGTGAAGGTCGAGAAGTACCGCGACGACCTGGAACGCGGTGCGCTGCTGATGATGGTCGATGTCCCCGACGACCAGGAGGAGGAGATCGATGCGGTGATCCATCGCCATCACCCCGAGGTGGTCATCGACAAGATCACGCCGGAGGAGAAGCAGCACCACGCCGGCCAGGGCCAGTGACGGCGTGGGCCTGGCGCGCCTCAGCGCTCGCGCAGCCGCTCCAGGTAGCTCAGCAGTACCGGAATCACGGCCAGCACCAACAGCGTCGAGAGCGCCAGGCCGAAGGCGATGGAGACAGCCATGGGGATCAGGAACTGCGCCTGCAGCGACGTCTCGAACAGCAGCGGCGTCAGCCCGCCCACGGTGGTCAGGGAGGTCAACAGCACGGCGCGCACGCGCTGCACCGCCGCCTCGTTGAGCGCCGCATCAATGGCCAGCCCGCGCTCGCGCTGCTGGCGATAGAAGGTCACCAGGATAATCGCGTTGTTGACCACGATGCCAGAGAGCCCGAACAGCCCGAACAGTGACAGCATGGTCAGGTTCAAGCCCAGCAGCCAGTGCCCGAGCAGTGCCCCGACCAGCGCCAGCGGAATGGTCGCCATGACGATCAGCGGCAGGCTCCACGAGGCGAAGACCCAGGCCAGCACCACGTACATCAGCCCCAGCCCGATCATCAGTCCGGTGCGCATGTCGGCAAAGGTCTCGCGCTGATCGGCGGCACGCCCCTCAAAGCTGTAGCGCACCCGGTGGCGGCTGGCCAGCGTCGGCAGCACCTCCTCGCCGACCGCCGCCAGCACGCGCTCGGCCGAGGTGATCTCGGTATCCAGCTCCGCGGTGACCTCCACCGCCAGGCGGCCGTCGGCATGGCGCAGCGCCTCGAAGCCCTGCCGGTGGTCCAGGGTCATGACCTGATCGAGCGGCACGAAGCGGCCGTCAGGCACGCGCACGGCTACCTGTGACAGCGTCGCGAGGCGCTCGCGCTGGGCGCGGGGCAGCATCACCCGCACCTCCATCTCGTCATCGCCATCCTGGTAGATCTGCACCAGGCGTCCGTCGAATGCGTCACGCAGCTGGCGCCCCAGGTCGACGGTGGTCAGCCCCAGCGCCTGGCCCTGGGCGTTGACCTGATAGAGCAGCTGCTCGCGCCCCCAGGGCATGTCGTCTTCGGTGTCCAGCACGCCGGGCAGCTCGCGCAGTGAGCGCGACAGCGACTCGGCGGCCGCCTTGAGTTCGCTGGCCTGCTCGCCCGTCAGGCGCACGTTGACGTCCTTGCC
>Ga0207414_1000715_pt1 | contig 13920 bp, 10 predicted proteins | sample PonA231FremontCA_2_FD_187269 | JGI IMG/M metagenome (GOLD analysis project Ga0207414, IMG submission 187269) | Marine sediment microbial community from Fremont, CA, USA - Pond A23 Sediment 1 (SPAdes) | ecosystem: Environmental > Aquatic > Marine > Unclassified | place: USA: Fremont, California... | reverse complement strand
CGGCAGCCGCGGCCGCGCGGGCAACAGCTTCTATATCACCGTCTCTGGCCTGGACGACCAGGGCCGCCCAGTGGAAGACGGCGTGAGCGACGGTGAAGGGCTGGCCTTCATCGGCAGCAGCCGCGAGGGCAGCCGCAGCGTGTTCGTGCGGGATGACGATAGCGTGGCCACCCTAGGCGGCTCGCACCAGGACGCCTCCGCGCCAGCGAGCGCAGAAGCTACCACGGCAGCGGGCACGGCCGGGACGGCCGCTTCTGCCGCAGGTCAGGCGTCCGAGGTGGCCGATACCGAGGCCCAAATGGCGCAAGCCCCGGCGACACCAGGGCCCGAGGCCTCACCGCACAGCTTCGAGACCATCGTCACCGACGTCAAGATCCGTGCGAGCGGCGAGCAGTTGACGTTTGACATGGCCGAGCGCGGCACCGTGAAGATCACCACCTCGACCTATCCGACCGGGTACGAGGATACCTACCGGATCGAGCTCGAGGTGCTCGACGAGGACGGCCGCGTGGTGGCGGAAGGCGCTGGCGAGGGCTTCGACGGCGACGTCGACATGACCACCGAACTGGCCCCCGGTCGCTACCGTATCCGCGTGCAGGGTCAGAAGTTCGGCTCCTCCATGACGGGCGTCAACAACTACGAGCTCAAGGTGCAGCAGCTGGATCGGCGCTGATCCCGAGACCGCGACGCTCCGGTCAGGAACGCCTCGGTCAGGAATGCCCCGATCAGCAAGCGCGCAACGTCATAAAAAAGATCCCGGCGCCATGGTGCCGGGATCTTTCGTGTCATGCTCGCCGTGATGGGTGATCCTCAGGCGTCCTGATCGTCCAGCATCATCTGGACCATTTCCTCGAGCTGCTCGACCTTCTGCTCGAGCGCTTCGACCTCGCCTTCCTGTTCGGCGGTCTGGACGTAATCGTCATTGATCTTTTCCATATGCTCCTCGACGGCCTTGGAGTCCATGGCCAGGGCGGAGCCGGCCATCATCAGGCCTGCGAGCAGTGCAGCGGTCAGAAGCTTCATGTTCATGGTGACACCTCTTGAACGTGTGGAGTTGAACAGACCTGACGTCAGGTCATGATTCTTGGTGTCACGACGTAGCTCAGCCTTACACAAGAAGAAGGAGGTGTTGTCGCCTCGTCGCCAGCGCCCCTCCCGGTCAGTCCGGAGTCAGGCGCCAGTCGATGGTGCTGGCACCCATGGCTTGCTTACCGACTGCCGCCGGAGGCTCCACCACCTGTCATGAAAAAGCCCCGGCCGAGTGGCCGAGGCGCAAGGATCGAATAGGCAGTTGCTGTCAGGTGATATCGCAATGATGGCGGGGACACCCTGCCATCGGGCAGGCTTAGAAGCTGTACATGACCATGCCTTGCAGGCGCACGGCATCGCCATCGGCACCATCGTGGGTTTCACGCGTATGGTAACCGGCTTCAACGCCGTAGCTGATGCGATCAACGGGTGACCAGATATAGTTGAGATAAATGCTCTCGACCGTGTCGGTGGAGGTGGTAGACAAGGCGCCTTCGTCAACACCATCGTCCAGATCCGCCGTGGCAATGCCGTACGCCAGATTCACGTTGCCGGAACCTGCCGCCACGCTCACACCGAAAGTACCGCCGGTACCCTCGACACCTTCGACATCGCCGTTGTTGTCAATGTAGCCGGCCTGGCCCGGTGAGCCGTACATGTAGCCACCCAGGCCGTCACCATGGGTGAGCGAGCCGCGGACCGTGACACCCTCGGTCACGTCAGCGCTGGCTTCCAGGTTGACACCCCAGGCAAAGGCGCTTTCGTCGCTGTCGCTGGCGGTGTTGTAGTACTCGATCTGGCGCAACACGGCAGAGGCGCCGTAGTTGATATTGCCCGCGCCCGCGGTGTAACGCAGCGTCAGGTCCGGCAGGCCGCTCTTGACGTCATCTTCATCGACGTTGAGACGATTCTCCACATCGATATTGCTGCCGATCGTACCCGGATCCTCCAGTGCGACCGAGAAGCCACCGGTGGTATAGCGCAGCTGAGACTGGCGGCTTATGTTGCCCTGGCCCACCTGGCCCAGGAAATCGATGGTCGGCGTGGTACCCAGGAAGCCGCCGAAGTTGGTCCAGTACTGGCCGGCGAGGATGCCGTTCCAGCTGCCGTAGGCGTGGCGCAGGCGAAGCTCGCCGCCGCCGGAGCCGTAGAAGTCGCCCTCGATCTGGGTCTTCAGTTCGCTACCTTGCACCATCGAGGAGGTAGTGACGCCGATGCGGCTCTGAATAGCTTGGAAGTCAGTATGGCCATCTGGACCGTCAACGCCGTCCAGGCGGATGGCGCTGTGGCTGACGGTGTTGCCCATGTCGGCATCAACGTCGTGGATGATGTCCAGCTTGGCATAGCCATAGACGCTGGCAGTGGTATCGCCCACTTCGAAATCGACGGCGTGGGATGCACTGGCCACGGCGAGGGCCAGGGCGCTGGCGGAGAAGAGGGCGGTCTGCTTGAAGCGCGTTTGAATGGTCACTTGCGGTTCCTTTGGATGCGTGTCTGCCTCCCCGAGACGGCAGAGCGTTTATTGTAATGACGCTGACGTAAACGTCTTGTTGGCGTGCTTGAAAGTTGACGTTAACGTCAAGGCTAAACATAGCGACCTCGCAGGGGGCTGACAATCGGGCATGACATTTTTGCGACAAAAGGATGAGGAACCTTTCTGTAAGGTTCGCTAGATACCGCGTTTCCGGGCACCCGTCAGCAAGAGGGGCTCGGCGGCGAGCTGACGTTCATGGGCGGTTCATGCGGCATCCTGCCCCATTCCGGGGCACTTTCTGTCGCCTTATTATTTCTGTGTCTTATAACCTGATTCTAAAGAGCACGGGACCATGATCACGCCATCTCTTCGCCGCCTGCCGGGGGTAGCCTGCCTCGCCGTTGCGGCCTGCGCCACGGCCGCCCAGGCCGAGACTCGTACCGATTCCTCCGTCGACATCCTGCCGACCCTGCTCATCGAGGGCCGTGCCGGCGTACCCGGTGAACTCGCCATCGCCCCACGGCAGTCGCCCGCGCCGGCAGCCGATGCCGGCGAGTGGCTACGCCGCATCAACGGCATCGAGGCGGTGCGCATGGGCGGTCGTGGCCTGGATCCGGTGATTCGCGGCCAGCAGGGCAATGCTCTGAACATTCTGGTGGATGGCGGGTATGTCTTTGGCGGCTGTCCCAACCGCATGGACCCGCCCACCGCCTATGCGCCGCTGCACAGCTTCGACCGGGTGACGGTCAGCAAGGGCGTGACCACTCTGCAACACGGTGCCGGAGGCAGCGGTGGCACCGTGCTTTTCGAGCGCCTCGCCCCGGACGTCGATGGTACCAGTGTCGAGCAGCAGGGCAGCGTGGGTGCCAGCTATGACGACAACGGCGAGCGCATCGGCCTCTACGCCAACCTGGTGGCTGGCAACGAGAACGGCTACTGGCGGCTGTTCGGCGAGCACCAGAACGCCAACGACTACGAGGATGGCGACGGCCAGCGCATCCATAGCGGCTTCGAGACCACCAGCGGCGGCGTGACCCTGGGGTTTACCCCCACCGAGGACACCGAGATGGCGTTCGGCTATGAGGGCGTGCGCGAGCGCGACGTCAAGTTCGCGGGGGCCGGCATGGATTCTCCGGAGAGTGACAACGATACCCTGCGGGTTCGCCTCGACCATGCCTTCTCCGACACCCTGCGGATGGAGAATCGCCTGCAGTTCACCGCCATCGATCATGTGATGGACAACTATTCGCTGCGTGAGCCGCCCATGAAGATGGGCATGCCCATGAAGATGCGCTCGCCTACCGAGTCCGACACCCTCACCTGGAAGAGCATGGTCGTGCAGCAGCTGGCCGACAGCGATCTGCGTATGGGGGTCAACGTGCTGGAGAACGTGCGTGACGCCCGGATCATCAACGACACCGCCGACAAGGTGGCCTTCCTCTCCTGGCCGGACGTGACCACCCGCCAGTCCGGCGTGTTCGCCGAGCTGGACCACTACCTTGGCGAACGTACCACCCTGAGCGGCGGCCTGCGCATTGACTACTCCCAGGCCAGCGCCGATGCGGCCAACCAGGCCAGCGACACGGGGGTGGTAGCGGCCGATCTCTACCGCCGCGAGTATGATGTAACGGGCGACCTGGATCATGATGCCTGGCTGGTAGGCGGCTTTCTGCGCGGTGAGCAGCGTGTGAACGAGACCGACACCCTCTACGCCAGCCTGAGCCGTGCCGAGCGCGATGCCGACGCCACCGAGCGCTATTTCGTCAAGGGCGACTGGGTGGGCAACCCCGCGCTCGACCCCGAGGTGCATCACCAGCTGGACGTGGGCGTCGAGCGGCGCTTGGATAATGCCAGTATCAAGGTGGGCGCCTTCGCCGACCGCGTCGAGGATTACATCTTCCGTGCGAAACGTGCCGACGGGGTGAGCACCTACCGCAATATCGATGCCACGCTCTATGGCGTGGAGCTCTCCGGCGACCTGCGCTGGGCCCACCACTGGGAGACCCGCGGCCAGCTGAGCTGGGTGCGCGGCGACAACCTGGATGACGGTGGTGCCCTGGCAGATATCGCCCCGTTGCGCGGCCAGCTCGCCCAGTACCATGTGCGCGAGGCCTGGGAGGCCGGGCTGACGGCGCGCTTCTCCGCTGACCAGGACCGCCTGGGACCAGGCGAGGTCGCCACCTCGGGCTATGTGGTGCTGGATGCCGAGGCGGCCTGGCGCCGGCAGGCGCTGACCCTGAGCGCGGGCGTCAGCAACCTGCTCGACAAGACGTACAGCGACTTTCTCAACCGCAATCGCAGCGCCAGCGACCCGTTTCTCGCCGAGGCTCCGGACAGCCGCGACCTGCCGCTGAACGAACCCGGGCGCAGCCTCTGGGTCGGCATGGCGTACCGCTTCTAGTCATCCAGCGCCTTGGCCAGCCGCGTGGCGCTTATGCGCCGGCGCGCAAAGTCCTGCCAGGGGTCCTCGATCTGGCCGAGCCGCTGGAAGGTATTGTTCACGGTATAGCGATCCGGGGTCAGCTCGGCGTTTTCCAGCTCGTCGGCGCGGATCGGCATGGCGACCGGGGCGCCGGGGCGGGCGCGTACGGAGTAGGGCAACACCGCCGTCTGCCCGTAGTCGTTACGCAGCACGTCGATGAAGACCCGGTTGCCGCGCTTGTCCTTGCGCTGTTCCAGCGTGGTGTCCTTGGGCATGGCGTCATGCAGCCGGCGTGCGAGTGTGTTCGCCCAGCCCTTGACCGTGGCGAAGTCCCGTTCGGGGCGCAGGGGCAGGTGGACGTGCAGCCCCGAAGAGCCGGTGGTCTTCCAGAACCCCGGCAGGTCCCACGCTGTCAATAGCGCACTGAACTGGCGCGCAACCTGTCGCACCCTGTCGAAATCGCCGTCGGCGGGGTCGAAGTCGACAACGAGCTGGTCGGGTTTTTCCAGATCCGTCCGGGTCGAGAGGGCGGCATGTAGCTCGATGGCATTCTGTCCGGCGAAATAGACCAGGTCCGCCGCCTCGTCGGCGCTGGACATGAGCGCGGCCTCACGGCCGGCTTCGCGGGTGGGCACGCGGATGCGCGTAATGAAATCGGGGAAGTGATCGGGCGTGTGCTTGTTGAAAAATCCCGGCTCGGCGATGCCCTCGGGAAAAAGGCGCAGGGTCAGCGGGCGGTCCTTGGCATAGGGCAGCAGGTGTGGCGCGATGCGCGCGTAGTAGCGGGCAAGCTCGCCCTTGCTGATGCCGGCGTCGGGAAACAGCACCTTGTCGGGATGGGAGATCTCGATCTCGTCGGGCGTCATTGCGCTTGCTCCTTGACCACCTCATGCGGCGACTTGTCGTCGCGCAGGCCAAGAAAGCGCGGATGGCGCAGCGCGCCGCCCTGCGTCCACTCCGTGAAGCCCACTTCCGCGACGAATGCGGGTTCGATCCAGTGCACGCCGTCATCGGCGTCCACATCGTCGGCAAAGGGCGAGGTCTTGCGCTCCTTTTGCTGCATCCTGGCGTGGAAGTCTTGCAGGAACGCCTCGTCGAAGCCGGTGCCCACTCGGCCCGCATAGCGCAGCCTGTCGCGCTCGTAATAGCCCAGCAGCAGCGCGCCGAAGCCAACGCGTTCGCCGTGGGGGTCAGTGAAGCCGCCGATCACCAGTTCCTGGCGATGATCGCACTTGAATTTCAGCCACTTGCGCGAGCGCTTGGACACGTAGCCGGCGCGGGCATCCTTGGCGATCACGCCTTCCCAGCCCTTCTGCGCGGCCTCCTTCAGATAGGCCTCGCCATGCTCGTTGCGATGCGGCAGCAGGCGCAGCGGATCGCCGCTCGGCAGCACCTGGCGCAGCACCTGCTTGCGCTCGCGCAGCGCCAGATCAGTCAGGTCGTAGCCGTCGAGGTAGAGAATGTCGAAGACATAGGCATATACCGGTACCTCGCGCAGCAGCTCGTCGTCGGGCTGCTGGCGATGGATACGCTGTTGCAACCGCTTGAAACTGGTCAGCTGGCCGTCGAAGGTGACGATTTCCGAATCGAGAATGCAGCTCTCTGCCAGCCCTTCCAGCGCCTGCGCGATCTCGGGGTAGGTGCGGTTCTTGCGCTTTTCGTTGCGCGAAAACAGCGTCACCGTGCGCCCCTTCTTGTGCAGCAGGCAGCGCTCGCCGTCGAGCTTGCGCTCGTAGAGCCAGTGGGGGTCGGAAAAGTGCTCGTGCACCAGCGTCGCCGTCATCGGCGTGACAAAGCCGGGCTGCGCCCGCTTGTGCAGCAGCGCGCGCGATGGCTCGTCGAGTGAAGCCAGGGCGTCATGCATCCTTGTCCTCCTGTGCGGCGATCTCCTCCAGCGAGCGGCCCGTCTTCACCGAGTCCGGCTCGGTGCTGGTCGGCTTGCGGCGCGCATCGGCGTACTCGTCGTCAAGCTTGAAGATCACCCACTGCTCCTTGCCGTCGCGCGTGCCGGTGCGCGCCATGGCGTAGCCGCCCTTGAGCTTCTCGCCGTCGAGCGTGAACTTGAGCGCGCCGGCCTCGCGCGCCTCCTCCATGCTGGCCGTGTCGTCATCGAGCAGCGGCGTATAGCGGCCTCGATCCCAGACCATCACCGTGCCGGCCCCGTACTCGCCCTCGGGAATCACGCCCTCGAAGTCGGCGTAGTCGAGCGGATGGTCCTCCACCCGGATCGCCAGCCGCTTGTCGTTGGCGGCGGTGGATAGGCCCTTGGGCACCGCCCAGGAGGCCAGCGCATCGCCGATGCGCAGGCGCAAGTCGTAGTGCAGCTGGCTGGCGTCGTGCTTGTGAATAACGAAGCGGCGGTCATGGCTCACGTGACACTCCTCCCATTGCCTGTCGCCTGCGGTCTTGCGTTGCCGGTCACTCGTTGTCTGACCCGCGCCCGCTGAGCTGAGCGCGCGGCGCGTCGGCGCCGCAAGGGTGGCCTCCTTGACGATGGTTTCCTTGACGATGGCTTTCTTGACTATAGGCGCTTGAGCGATGCACACCAGTGCCGGACTCGGGGGCATCCAATCCGATGCTGCCTCGGCTTGCGGCGCGATTGCCCGGCAACGGCACAGCGGCGCCGGCCGGCCGCTTCGCTAGTTCTTTAGTCGGACGGTAAGGCAAAATAGCGGTTGTTGCGGTGGGATCGCGCCGCCTACAGTGGTAAAAACAACTGGCATAGTGGTAACGCGACAGCGGGAGAGATCGGCGCGCGACAGCGCAGCCGACGCCGAAGGAGCAACTGCCCCGGAAACTCTCAGGCTACCGGACCGCCGTCGCATCACTGATTCCGAAGAGCGGCCGACGACAGCGTCCGTCGGCACACCGAAGGAGCAAGCGGAGACTGGCCGTTGCGGCCCCGTGAATCTCTCAGGTTCCATGACGGAAGGGGTGTCCGTGGCCATTCGGCCGCGGGTTCAACCCGACGCGTCTGGAGAATCACGATGCAACACGTTGCCGTCATCGGAGGGGGCATCACCGGGGTCACCACGGCCTATGCACTGCTCAAGCGGGGCATCCACGTCACCCTCTATGAGCGTCACCGCTACGCGGCCATGGAGACCTCCTTTGCCAACGGCGGCCAGCTGTCGGCGTCCAATGCCGAGGTCTGGACCCACTGGCCGACCATCCTCAAGGGGCTGCGCTGGATGCTGCGCGCCGACGCGCCGCTGCTGGTCAATCCCAAGCCCTCCTGGCACAAGCTGAGCTGGTTTGCCGAGTTCATGGCCGCCATTCCGCGCTACGCCGACAACACCGCCGAAACGGCGCGCCTGGCGATTGCCGCGCGCGACCATCTCTACCAGTGGGCCCGCGATGAGGCCATCGACTTTGACCTGGAGCGGCGTGGCATCCTGCACATCTATCGCGATCGCAAGAGCTTCGCGCATGCCGAGACGGTCTCCACGCTGCTGGCGAAAGGGGGGCTGGAGCGCCGTGCGGTGACGCCTGAGGAAATGCGCGCCCTGGAGCCGAGCCTGGCCGGCGACTACTACGGCGGCTTTTTCACCGAGAGCGATGCCACGGGGGATATTCACGCCTTCACGCAGGGCCTCGCGGCGGCGATCGAGCGCCGCGGCGTGACCACACGCTACGGGCTCGAGGTCAGCGACCTTGGCGCCGATGCCCAGGGCGCCTGGGTGGATACCGAGCAGGGCCGCGAGAGCTTCGACGCTATGGTGGTATGTGCCGGGGTGGGCAGTCGCGGCATGGCCGCCAAGCTGGGTGACCGGCTCAACGTCTATCCGGTCAAGGGCTATTCGATCACCGTGCAGCTCGAGGATGCTTCCTCGCAGCAAGCGGCGCCCTGGGTCAGCCTGCTCGACGACGAAGCCAAGCTGGTGACCAGTCGCCTGGGAGAGGACCGCTTCCGCGTCGCCGGGACGGCTGAGTTCAATGGCGTCAACCGCGATATCCGCCACGACCGCATCCGCCCGCTGGTCGACTGGGTCGAGCAGTGCTTCCCCGGGGTGAGTACCCGCCGCGTGGTGCCCTGGGCAGGGCTGCGCCCGATGCTGCCCAACATGATGCCCCGGGTGGGGCCGGGCCGCTTGCCCAGCGTGTTCTACAACACCGGGCATGGCCACCTGGGCTGGACGCTGTCCGCCGTCACCGCCGAAATGGTGGCCGACTCGGTAACCGCCGGCGAGGCCGTGACGGCCAGCCCGAGCCTGGCCCGGTAGGCCGACGCTTCATCTTGGCAGAGCGCCTGAACTACCTGCGACGCCACCGCCCCTGCGACGCCACCGCCCCTGCGACGCCACCGCCCCTGGGGCGGTGGCGTCGCGCGTTGGTTTCGTTCAATAGGTGTCGTGGAGAAGCTCAGCGCAGCGACAGGGCGCTCCCCTGCTGGGTCTCTTCTGCCGCGCGGTAAGCGGCGGCTTCCTCGGCTTCGGCCTCGGGCGAGAAGCGCACCACTAGGGTACACAGGGCGGCGAGCATCACCGCAATGCCCAGGTAGAAGAGCCCCTGCTGGTAGCTGAGCGATTCGGAGCGGAACAAAAAGCCGGCCGCCACGGCCCCGGCATTGCCGCCGGCACCGACGATCCCGGCCACGGCACCCAGCGCCCGCTTGTTGATGAAGGGCACCACCCCGAAGGTGGCGCCCTCGGCCATCTGCACGAACAGGCTGAAGACCAGCATGATGCCGATGGCGAGTGCCAGCACGTGCATCTGCGAGAAGAACATCAGGGCGATGCCCTCGCAGAGCATGGCGATGAACAGCCAGCGCACGCGTCCCTTCAGGCCGGCCTGGCGGGCAAAGAGGTCCGAGAAGATGCCGCCCAGGGTGCGGGCAAAGAGGTTCATCAGGCCAAAGAGGCCGGCGATCATGCCGGCGGTGGCCAGGGTCAGGTCGAAGTGGTCGAAGAAATAGATGGCGGCGATGTTGTTGATGGTCAGCTCAACGCCGAAGCAGGCGGCATAGACCACAAACAGCGCCCATACCCGGATGTCCTTGGCCGCGGCGAGGAGTGTCTGGCCGGCACCGCTCTCGCCGCTGGCCGGGGGCAGCTCGCCGCGCGCGCGCAGTTCCGCGAAGTTACCGTCGGGGGCATCCTGCGTGAAGCAGTAGTAGGCGATGCCGGTGAAGAACAGCACCACGCCCGGCACCACCATGGCCAGCCGCCAGCCGAAGGCCTCGTTGACGCCAAGCATCATCAGGCCGGCAAAGATCAGCGGCATCAAGATCTGGGTGGTGCCGCCGCCAAGATTGCCCCAGCCGGCTGAGGTGGCGTTGGCCGTGCCGACCACGTTGGGCGCAAACATGACCGAGGTGTGATACTGGGTGATCACGAACGAGGCGCCGATGGCGCCAATCGCCAGGCGCGCGAGAAAGAACGTCTCGAAGCTCGAGGCCAGGCCGATGCCCATCACCGGCAAGGCGCCCAGACAGAGCAGCCAGGTATAGGCGCGGCGCGGTCCGATACGGTCGCAGAGTATGCCGATCAGCAAGCGCACCACCACGGTGATGGCCACCGAGGCAATGATGGTGTTGCCGATCTGGGTCTTGGTCAGGCCCAGGTCGTCACGCACCACCGCCATCAGCGGAGCGATGCCGAACCAGCCGAAGAAACAGATATGAAACGCGAACCAGGAGAAATGAAAGGCGCGCATCTGGGGGGTGTTGAAGGTAAACAGACGAATCCGGTTGGCCTTATTGCGGATATCCATGGGGGTCTCCCGTCAAGTGAGGGTCGAACACAGTGCTGGGGCCTTCACCGTTGAAGGTCGGGTCCGACGCACTCGTACTCCGGGGGAGCCTGGTCCACGTCTGTGCTGCTGTTGAGTTGAGCCATGGCGCCAGGCTCCCGTCAGCGGTGGCAACATGCGCTTGCTGTCTTTGCCTGGCGCCGAATGCGTCACGCGACGCGGCGTTGCGCGCGTGACGCCGGCGGGTTGTGTCATGCCTCGATCCAGACCTCGTCGCCCCTGAAGCAGACCGTCCAGATGCGCAGCTGCACCTCGGGATGCTCCAGGCATTGGCCATCGCTCAGCCGAAAGTGATGCTTGTAGAGCGGCGAGGCGACCACCCGCTGGCCCTTCAGGTCGCCGACGATGCCGCGCGCGTTGACGTTGGCGTCCGCCACCGGGTCGCGGTGGTCCAGTGCGTAGAGCTCGGGCGTGCTCCCCGGTACATAGAACAGGGCCACCTGGGCGGGACCGGCGGCGGTCTCTACCCAGGCGGCAACGCCGGAGAAGGGCACCAGGTCGGTACGCTGGCACAGTACCTGCCAGGCCGGCGTCAGGGGGGGCGCGATGGCAGTCTTCATGAAGTCTCCTTGAGTGTGGGGAAATGACGACGCTTGGCTCGGCGCCGCGCAGCGGACCGTGTTGGCGCCAGGCGGGGTCATCAGGCGGGGCGGCATTGGCCGCGCTCTGCGGTGACGATGATGTCCGGGTCGGGGCGTGCGTCGTTGACGAAGCTTCTGAAGCGCTTGAGCTTCTCCGGGTCGCTGACGGCGTTGGCCCATTCGCATTGGTAAGCGTCGATGACGGTCTGCATCTGGCGTTCCAGCTCCGCGCCGATGCCCAGGCTGTCGTCGATGACCACTGCCTTGAGATAGTCCAGGCCGCCCTCAATGCTCTCGCGCCACACCGAGGTGCGCTGCAGGCGGTCGGCGGTGCGCACGTAGAACATCAGCAGGCGGTCGATGAGCTGGATCAGCCGTGCGTCGTCCAGGTCGGTGGCGAAAAGCTCGGCGTGGCGCGGACGCATGCCGCCATTGCCACAGACATACAGGTTCCAGCCGTTTTCGGTGGCAATGATGCCGATGTCCTTGCTCTGGGCCTCGGCACACTCGCGGGTGCAGCCGGACACGCCGAACTTGAGCTTGTGGGGCGAGCGCAGCCCCTTGTAGCGATGTTCCAGCCCGATTGCCATGCCCACGCTGTCCTGTACCCCGTAGCGACACCAGGTGCTGCCCACGCAGGATTTCACGGTGCGCAGCGACTTGGCGTAGGCGTGGCCGGTCTCGAAGCCGGCCTCGATCAGCTCGCCCCAGATCGCCGGGAGGTCTTCCAGCCGAGCGCCGAACAGGTCGATACGCTGCCCGCCGGTGACCTTGGTGTAGAGATCATATTTCTGCGCCACCTGGCCCAGCACCACCAGCTTGTCCGGGGTGATCTCGCCGCCGGGCACGCGAGGCACCACTGAATAGGTGCCGTTTTTCTGCATGTTGGCCATGAAGGTGTCGTTGGTGTCCTGCAGCGGGATATGGGCGGCATCGGTGATCGGCTCGTTGAAGCATGAGGCGAGTATCGAGGCCACCGCCGGCTTGCAGATAGCGCAGCCGAGCAGCGGAGCTGATGGAGAGCCCAGGCGATGGGTCTGAGGGTTGCCATGTCGCTCGATCAGCTCGCTGAAGGTCTTGATGCCTTCCACGCGCACGATGTCATAGAGCGCCTGGCGGGTATGCGCGAAGTGCTCGCACAGCGAGCGGTCGACCGTCACGCCGCGGTGTTCGAGTTCATGTTCCACAACGCCCTTGAGCAGCGCCGCGCAGCCCCCGCAGCCGGTGCCGGCTCGCGTCGCGCCCTTGACCGCGCCTAGGTCGCCGGCGCCGGCATCCAGCGCGGCACAGATATCACCTTTGGTGACGTTGTGGCAGGAGCAGAGCGTGGCCGTCTCGGGCAGCGCATGGGGGCCCAGCGTCGGGGCGCCTTCGCTGGTGGGCAGGATCAGCGCGGCGGGGTCCTCGGGGAGGTCGAGGCCGTTGCTGACGTACTGCAGCAGGGTGTCATAGACGCTGTTGTCGCCCACCAGCATGGCGCCCACCAGGCGTCTGCCGTCGCCGGAGACCACCAGCTTGCGGTACTGCTGCTTGAGCTGGTCAAGGTAGCGAAACACCCGGGCGCCGGGAGTCCGATCGCCGTGGGCATCGCCGATGGCCCCCACGTCGACCCCCAGCAGCTTGAGCTTGGTGCTCATGTCGGCACCGCGGAAGCTCTCGCCCTCGCCGCCGAGCAGCGTGTCGGCAGCCACCTTGGCCATCTGGTAGCCGGGGGCAACGAGACCAAAGGTGCTGTTTTGCCACACGGCCACTTCGCCCACGGCGAGAATCGCCGGGTCGCTGGTCAGGCAGCGGTCGTCGATGACCACGCCGCCGCGTTCGCCCACCTCCAGTGCGCTGGTCCGCGCCAGCTCATCGCGCGGGCGGATGCCGGCGGAGAACACGATCAGATCGGCCTCGAGCCCCCTGCCGTCCTGGAAGACCATGCGGTGGCTGGCGCCTTCGCCAGGCTCGATGCGCTGGGTGGCGCGGTCGGTGTGCACCTGCACGCCGAGTGCCTCGATTTTCTCGCGCAGCAGTTCGCCACCCTCTCTGTCGAGCTGCATGGGCATCAGGCGGGGCGCGAACTCGACTACCGCGGTATCCAGATTCAGCCCGCGCAGGGCGTTGGCGGCTTCCAGGCCGAGCAGGCCGCCGCCCACCACCACGCCGGTGGCGGCGTGTTCGGCGGCGGTGCGGATGGCGTCCAGGTCGTCCAGGGTGCGATAGACCAGGCAGCCCGGACGCTCGCTGCCGGGGATGGGTGGCACGAAGGGATAGGAGCCGGTGGCCAGCACCAGCCGATCATAGGGCGTGCGGCCCGCGGCGCTGATCACCTCACCGGCGTCGCGGTCGATGGCGGTCACCGCCTCATTGAGGCGCAGGTCGATGCCGTGAGTGGCATACCAGTCGGCATCACAGAGCGCCAGGGCATCGGCGTCGCAGCCGCTGAAATAGTCGGAAAGGTGCACCCGGTCATAGGCCCGGTGGCGCTCTGCGCCGAACACCGTGATGACGAAGTGCCGGGTGGCACCGCGTTCGATGAGCTGCTCGACCAGGTGGTGGCCGACCATGCCGTTACCGATGATGATCAGGTGTTGCTTGGGCGTATTCATGCGGCCTCCTTGGCGGGGCGGTCCGGGTTGTCGGCGTTGGTAGCGGAGGGGCAGGCATCGAGCAGAGCC
>Ga0207414_1000714_pt1 | contig 13926 bp, 12 predicted proteins | sample PonA231FremontCA_2_FD_187269 | JGI IMG/M metagenome (GOLD analysis project Ga0207414, IMG submission 187269) | Marine sediment microbial community from Fremont, CA, USA - Pond A23 Sediment 1 (SPAdes) | ecosystem: Environmental > Aquatic > Marine > Unclassified | place: USA: Fremont, California... | reverse complement strand
CGAAGCCCGAGCCGATGTAGTGGGCGATCACCTCGACTCGCTCCGCGGGCATCTCGAAGATGCGAGCCAGGGCATTGCGTTCATAAAAGACGCCCTGGGTCGACTCGTGGACGATCAGGTGTTCTGCGTCACGCCACTCGGCCAGGGTGACGTGCGGCTCGAGCGGCACATGGCTCTCGGGCGCGATGGCGTAGGTGGCGTCATGGGTCACCGCGGCTGCGGCGAAGGCGCTGTCGGGGTCGCCACGCGAATAGTGGTCGACCGTTTCGCCCTCGGCATCGCTTGCCAGCAGGCCGGGCCGGACATCGTGTTCGCGCCGGTAGCGGGCGCGGACACGCAGGGCGGCGGCGCGCGCCTGTGCAAAGGTTTCGGCCACCACCAGGGCGATGTACTGGCCATGGTAATAGATGCGCTCGTCCTCGAAGGGTAGGCGTACTTCGCTGACCTGGTCGCCGTGCTTCATGCTGTTGGGGCTGCGTTTGAGCCGGGGAAAGTGGCGGTGGTGGAGGATATCCACCACGCCGGGCATGGCGCGCGCCTCATCAAGCTCCAGCGCCCCGAGGACGCCATGGGCAATGGTGGCGGGCACCGGATAGCCATGCAGCATGCCGCTGACCTGCCAGTCGGTGGTATAGCGGGCGCGGCCGGTGAGCTTGTCCTCGCCATCGATGCGCGGCGTCGGGTGAGCGACGCTGGCGGGGTCGTGGATCTCGCTCATGCCTGCTCCTCCCGGGCGTCGCGCAGGGCGCGCACGATGGCCTGACGTGCCAGCACGACCTTGAAGGCGTTGTGGGCAAGCGGCTGTGCCGGGGCCAGGGCGATATCGGCCGCCTGCGTGAAGGCCGCCTCATCGGCGCGCCGACCGACGAGCAGCGCCTCCGCTTCGTGACAGCGCCATGGCCGGGTGGCCACGCCGCCCAGCGCCAGGCGCGCTTCGCCGATCATGCCGTCGTCCAGCGACAGCATGGCCCCAGCCGAGGCCAGGGCGAACTCGTAGGAGGCGCGGTCGCGCAGCTTGATATAGGCCGCCCCCAGGGGGCGCAGCGGTGGATCCAGGGTCACCGCCACGATCAGCTCGCCGTCGCCCAGTGCGTGCTCGCGATGCGGCGTGGTGCCGGGAAGACGGTGGAAATCGGCGAAATCGACGTCGCGTTCGCCGTCCGGGCCGTGCAGGGTGAGCGTGGCCCCGATGGCGGCCAATGCCACGCACATGTCCGACGGATGCACGGCCACGCAGGCCGTGCTGCCGCCGAGCACGGCATGCATGCGATTGAGGCCGTCGATGGCGTCACAGCCGCTGCCCGGTTCACGCTTGTTGCAGGCCGCCGCCACGTCGCGGAAGTAGGGACAGCGCGTGCGCTGCATGAGATTGCCGGCGGTGGTCGCCACGTTGCGCACCTGGGTCGAGGCGCCGGCCAGTAGCGCCTGAGCCAGCAGCGGGTAATCCGTGGCCACGGCGGGGTGGCGGGCAAGGTCGCTGTTGGTGACTAGAGCCCCGATACGCAGGCGGCCGCCATCGAGGCGCTCGACCGCCTTCAGCGGCAGGGCGTTGATGTCGATGACCTGCGCGGGACGCATGACATCAAGCTTGGCCAGGTCGAGCAGGGTGGTCCCCCCGGCCACGAAGGCACTGCGCGGCTCGCCCTGGCGTTGCGCCACGGCGCTCTCCAGGCTGTCGGCGCGCGAGAAGGCGAAGGGTCTCATGAGCGGCCATCCTCCGCGGCTGTCTGGCGCTCGAGATGGCGGCGTGCAGCGGCGATGGCGGCCTGGATATTGCGGTAGGCGCCGCAACGACACAGGTTGCCGCTCATTGCCTCGCGTATCGCGCCCGCGTCGCTGGCACCCTCCGCCTCCTCGAGCAGCGCCACGGCGGACATGATCTGTCCCGGGCTGCAGTAGCCGCATTGATAGGCGTCATGGACGAGGAAGGCCTCCTGAACCGGATGCAGCTGCCCCTTTTCGCCCAGCCCTTCGATGGTGGTGATGGTCTGGCCCTCGCACATCGCCGCCAGGCGCAGACAGGCATTGACCGCGCGGCCATCGAGATGCACCGTGCAGGCGCCGCACTGGCCATGGTCGCAGCCCTTCTTGGTGCCGCCGAGCTGCAGCTGCTCGCGCAGTACATCGAGCAGGATGGCCTGCGGGGCGACGTCGAGCGTGAGGGGTTCACCGTTCAGGACCAGCCGCACGGACAGGGTGGCGTCGGGGGGCGAGATAGGCGTCTGCATGGACCGCTCCGCGTCAGATTCGGCCCCGGCAGGGGCCTTCGGGCAAGGGGCTTGATATCAGCCTAGCAGCCTATCGGACTCGGCGTTAACGGTGGCGCCTGGCGCAGATGCTAACGGGTATGCCGGTCAGGCGGCGGTCAGCCGCGCCATCAGGTAGCCGCCGGCGATCAGCGCCAGCGTCACCACCACCAGGCCCACGAAGGTGCCCTTCCAGGCCGGGGTGGCGGCGCGCAGGTTGAGGTAGACCATCAGCAGGCGCTGGGCCTTGAAGCCGGTGGCGATGATGACCAGGCCCGCCGACCACAGCGGCAGCGCCTGCCCGGTGTCGGCGTCGAGGCGGGCCGAGACCATGGCGATCAGCGTCAGGCCCATCAGCAGCGCCCAGGTGGTGAGCAGCCGGCGAGTGCCGGGCAGCGATGTCATACAAGCCTCCGGGTCAGCGCAATAAAGAGCCCTCAGCGCAATAGATAGAGCAGCGGGTAGAGCAGGATCCAGATCAGGTCGACCATGTGCCAAAAGGCGGCGGCGGTCTCCACGTTCTCGGTGGAGGTGCGCCAGGTCACCAGCGCCATCAGCGCCAGGCCGAACAGCACATGGGCGAAGTGGAAGGCGGTGAGTCCATAGTAGAAGCCGAAGAAGGTGTTGGTCTCCGGGGTGATGCCAAGCGCGAACTTGTCGGCATATTCGACCCCCTTGATCACGCCGAACAGCACCCCCAGCGCCATGGCCGCGCCCAGCCACTGTCGGGTGCGACGGATGCGCCCGGTGCTTACCGCTTCCACGGCCAGCGCCACGCAGAGTCCGCTGGTCAGCAGCACCAGGGTATTGAACCCGCCCAGCAAGGGGTCGAGCTCGCGCTGGGCCTCATTGAACGCGGCCGTCGCGCCGATCCGTTCGGCGGCATACAGCGCGAAGAAGGCGCTGAAGACCAGCATTTCGCTGAGGATCAGCACCCACATCAGTGGGTTGCCGGGCAGGGCCGAGAGCGGTCCCCAGCCGGGGTTGGGCAGCGCCCGAGTGGTCATGCGTCGGCCAGGGTCACCCGGGCACCGCCGAAGGCCAGGCTGCGCGGGTCGCTCACCGGCTGATTGGCGGTCAGGCGGCTGATGCCCACGCCGCAGCGTGCCACCATCCAGATCAGGCAGACGGTGAAATAGATATAGCCCAGCGCCCAAGGCGCCACGGCCGGTGCACCCAGCAGCCCCAGCAGCTGCCAGGTGGCAACGAATAGCGCACCGCCGAGCATGCCCAGCCAGAAGGTGCGGATCTGGAACTGCAGGTGGCTCTGCACCCAGGGCTCGGCACGCTGACGCTTGAGATGGGCGATCAGCACGCCGATGGGGGCGGTGACCACGGTGAGCACGCTGCCCAGGAAGAGCATGTAGACGACGATGGCCGTGCCGCGACCGCGCGCGGCCTTGTCGGCGTTGACGGGGAATTCTTGGGCCAGAGAGTGGGACATGGGGATACCTCGCGTCCGGCAGTCGGCCGGTCTCCGCAGGGGGTTCCGACCAATTGATGTATTGCAGATACCACTATAGCGCGAGGCGTGGCGGATTTTCCTGGCCTGGATCAAGACAGCCGGCCGAAAACGCGAATGCCACCCGCAGGTGGCATTCCCGCCTTTCGGTCCACGGTGTCACTCCTCGCTCTGCCGCGACCGCCTGCGCTCGGCATACTGCTCGGCAGGTCCCTGGATCTCCGGCAGGTAGCGATAGCGCTCCTCGCTGAGCTGGGGCAGGCGCTGGCGCTCCATGCGGCGGATGGCACCGTGCATCCAGGCCAGGGAGATCGCCACCAGCACGAAGAGCACCATGTAGGAGCTGGTCCAGATGCCGGTGAGATCGAGCACGGCGCCGAACAGGATCGGCAGGAAGAAGCCTCCCAGGCCACCGATCATGCCGACCAGGCCGCCCACCGAGCCGACGTTCTCCGGATAGTAGACCGGGATATGCTTGTAGACGGCGGCCTTGCCCAGCGACATGAAGAAGCCCAGCAATACGGTGAGGGTCACCACGGCCCATAGCGGCAGGGCCATGGAGAAGGCGATCTCGCCCTCCTTGCCCTGGATGACGTAGCGGGTCTCGGGGTAGGCGAGCAGGAACAGGCACGCCAGCGAGGCGATGAAGGTCAGGTACATGATCGACCGGGCGCCATAGCGGTCCGACATCCACCCCCCGAGGGCGCGAAAGACGCTGGCCGGCAGCGTGTAGAGGGCCGCCAGGGAGCCGGCCACGGCGATGCTCACATCGTAGGCCCCGACGTAGTAGCGCGGCAGGTAGGAGGCCAGGGCGACGAAGGCGCCGAACACGAAGAAGTAGTAGAGGGCGAAGCGCCACACCTGCAGGTGCTTGAGCGGCTCCAGCTGTTCCCGGACAGAGGACCCCTTGCCGCCCTGGCCGCGCCGGGAGAGGGTCAGCGGATCCTCCTTGGAAAAGACCCAGAAACCCACGGCGACCACCGTCAGCACGATGGCGTAGACCACCGCGGTCTGCTCCCAGCCCAGCGCCAGCAGCAGGAAGGGGGCGGCGAAGTTGGTTACCGCCGCCCCGGCGTTGCCGGCGCCGAAGATGCCCAGCGCCGTGCCCTGCCTCTCCTTCTCGAACCAGTAGGAGGTGTAGGCGATGCCGACGATGAAGGAGCCCCCGGCCAGGCCCACGCCGAGTGCCGCGACCAGGAACAGGGCGTAGGATTCGACATAGGAGAGCATGAAGACGCAGGCCGCAGTGATCAGCATCAGCAGGCTGAAGACGCGACGGCCGCCGAACTGCTCGGTCCAGATGCCTAGGAAGATGCGGCTGATAGAGCCGGTCAGGATCGGCGTGGCCACCAGGATGCCGAACTGGGTCTCGCTGAGTCCCAGGTCCTGCTGGATCTGCACACCGATGATGGAAAAGATCGTCCACACCGCGAAGCAGGTGGTAAATGCCAGGGTGCTGAGCCCCAGGGCCCGGTACTGCTGGGGTCGGGTTACCCCCTCGAGATGTTTCATGTCGTGCCTCCCTCGCTTGGCCTTGCAGGCATGGTCGCCCTTTGAGGTAGCTCCGGGGATGTCGGCCCCTGCCGCGCCGCCAGTGCCGAGTGGTGCGACGCCTTAAGGCGCAGCGACCCGGGCGGCACTCCTGCCGCCCGGGTCGGGTGTGGCGCTTAGCGGGCGGCCTGGCTCGCCTTGAGGGCCTCCTGCTCTTCGATCATGCGATCCACCGAGGAGACGTGGTACTCCTCATCGAAGGCCCCTTCCGGTTCCTTCAGCCAGATGAAGCAGATCAGCCAGCTGAGAAAGGCGCCGGCGGCGATGATGTAGAAGAACTGGGTGGGGGTAACGAAGGTGAAGATGGTCAGGTAGACCACGGCCCCCACGTTGCCATAGGCGCCGGCCATGCCCGAGATCTGGCCGGTGATGCGGCGCTTGATCGACGGAATGATGCCGAAGGTGGCGCCTTCCGCCCCCTGTACAAAGAAGGAGGTGAAGATGGTAATGGCCACCGCCACGATCAGCGGCCAGCTTGAGTTGAGCATGGCCATCAGCACAAAGCCGATACCGATGCCGAACATGTAGCTGAGCATCACGAAGCGGCGGTTGCCCATGCGATCCGAGACCATGCCGCCCATGGGGCGTGCCACCAGGTTGACGAAGGCGAAGGAGGCGGCGATCAAGCCGGCCATGGAGGCACTCAGTCCCCAGGTCTGCTCGAAGAACATCGGCAGCATGGAGACCACCGCCAGTTCGGCACCGAAGTTGGCAAAGTAGGTGCTGTTGAGCGCGGCCACGCTGCTGAAGGGATACTTGTCGTCCTCGGGCACCCCCTCCTTGAGGATCGGCACGTTGACGCGCAGGATCTGGACGATCTGATAGGCGACCACGGCGACGATCGCCAGGTAGGCAATGACCGCGCCGGTGGTAGAGAGATAGCCCATGTCCTGAATGCGCCATACCAGGATGGCCAGTACGCCGACCAGCGGAATGGTCCACAGGATCAGCTTGACCATGTCGGCCCAGCTGCTGACCTCCATGGCGGCGGCCTTGCGCGGCTTGCGGTGCGACTTGGGATCGGGGCCGTCAGTGATGCCGAACCAGTAGTAGACGCCATAGGCGGCCATCACGATGGCGCTCTGGGCGATCGCCCAGCGCCAGCCGTCTTCGCCGCCATACATGGTGATGGCAATGGTGGGCAGCGTCATGGCCGCGGCGGCGGAGCCGAAGTTGCCCCAGCCGGCATAGAAACCCTCGGCAAAGCCGATATCCCGGGGCTTGAACCACAGTGCGGTCATGTGGATACCGACCACGAAGCTGGCGCCGATGGAGCTGAGCACCAGGCGCGAGACCAGCAGCTGGGTCATGGTATCGCCGAAGGCGAAGACCAGCGCCGGGATCGACATGGTGACCATCAGGATCGAGAACACCCGCCGCGGCCCGAAACGGTCCAGTGCCATGCCGACGATGATGCGCGCCGGAATGGTCAGCGCCACGTTGCAGATGGCAAACAGCTTGATATCGTCCTGGGTCAGCCAGTCGACGCTCTTGAGCATGCTCGAGGCGAGCGGCGCCATGTTGAACCAGACGTAGAAGGTGATGAAGAAGGCAATCCAGGTCAGGTGCAGCGCCCTGATCTCTGGACTTTTTACCTTGAACACGGAAGAGACTTTCATGATGGTTTATTCCTGAGAAGCAGATTCGCCGGTGGGAAGAATCAACAGCGGGCATTCGGCACGACGGGCCAGGAAAGAGCTGACGCTGCCGAAGGTCATGTAGTCGAATTCATCGAAGAGGGCGTTCAGCGACTTGGCGATAAAGCTCGGGTCGGGTTCGTGGCTGTGGCGTGCGATCACCAGCAGGTCGGGCCTCTCCTTGTGCGTGGCCTGCAGCAATAGCTTGCGGGCATCGCCCTCGGCGATCAGGAACTCGGCGTCGAACCCTTTCTCGACAGCGGCTTCGACGCCCTCCTTGAGGTGGCCCTTCAGCCCTTCATACTCTTCCTGGAAGAGCTCCTCGTTGGCACCGCTGCTGTCTCGCGGGTTCTCGGCGACGCCCACCAGCACCAGGGTGGGGGCGTTCTTCTGGAACATCTGCATGGTCTGATCCAGGGCGAGCCTGGCATTCCGCGACCCGTCGTAGGCAAGCATGATCTTCATGGCGGTTCTCGATACATCGGGTGGGTGAAGCGCCCGGGCAGTTCCCGGGCGCCGCCGGCTTGAGAATCAGGGGTTCTTCACGTAGGCGTTCTTGCGCAGGTAGAACCACCAGTTGACGATCAGGCAGAGCGCATAGAAGACCGCGAAGCCGTACATGGCCATCTCCGGCGTGCCGGCCTGGATCTGCTCGCCCATCACCCGCGGGGCGATGAAGGCGCCGTAGGCAGCCACGGCCGAGGTCCAGCCCAGCACCGGTCCCTTGCTCTGCTGATCGAAGATCACCCCGATGCTGCGGAAGGTCGAGCCATTACCGATGCCGCTGGCAGCGAAGAGCACGATGAACAGGATCAGGAAGATCGGGAAGTAGCTGTTGGGATCGGTGGCGTTGTACGCCAGCATCATCACGTAGCCCACGGCCGCGGAGGCCAGGACCATCGCCACGGAGATCGCCTGGGTGACCACGGCGCCTCCTACCTTGTCGGAAATCCAGCCGCCCACCGGGCGAATCAGGGCACCGACGAAGGGGCCGATCCAGGCCCAGGTCAGGGCGCTGGGGGCATCCGGGTTGACCACCCGCGTCACGCTGCCGTCGGCGGCCACTTCCATCATGTTGCCGAAGATGACGTTGATGGAGAGCGGCAGCGCGGCAGAGAAACCGATGAAGGAGCCGAAGGTGGCGATGTAGAGCACCGTCATCGCCCAGGTGTGCTTGTCGTTGAAGATGGCGAACTGCTTCTGGATGTTGGGCTGGATATCACCCGGAATCAGGCGCAGCGCGAAGACCGTGATGAGGATGGTCAGCGGGAGGGCGATCCACATGTTGAGCCAGACCAGCGCCAGCATGCCGATCACCGAAGTCACGAGACCCACGCCATAGAGTCCCAGGATCTTGCCGAAGGCCTGGGCCGGGGTGCCCGGGTTGGGGGTGATGGGGCGCAGGTTGTTCATGCCGAACCAGCCGGCGAAGGCCAGCGGAATCAGAAAGACCAGCCAGATGAAGGCGGCATTCTGGATCCAGGTGTCGGTCCCGGCTTCGATGCGACCGATCAGGGTACCACTCGCGCTTTCAAGCGCCATGGGGGCACCGGCCAGGCCACCGAAGATACCCACGGTCATCACCAGCGGAATGAGGATCTGCATGGTGGTGACGCCGAAGTTGCCCAGGCCTGCGTTCATGCCCAGCGCATAGCCCTGCTGCTTTTTCGGAAAGAAGGTGGAGATGTTGCTCATGGAGGCCGCAAAGTTGCCCCCGCCGATGCCCGACAGCAGCGCCAGTATCTGGAAGACCCAGAAGGGCGTGTCCGGATTCATCAGCGCGATGCCGGTGCCCAGTGCCGGAATCATCAGCAGGGCGGTGGTCAGGAAGATGGTGTTGCGTCCGCCGGCAATGCGGATCATGAAAGAGGCGGGAATGCGCAGGGTGGCACCGGCAAGCCCGGCAAGTGCGGTCAGCGTGAACAGCTGATCGACACTGTAGGGGTAGCCCAGATTCTGCATCTGCGTGGTGATCATGCCCCACATCAGCCACACGGCGAAGCCCATCAGCAGGCTGGGAATGGAGATCCAGAGGTTGCGATTGGCAACCTTCTTGCCCTCCTTCTCCCAGAACTCCTCGTTCTCGACATCCCAATGTTCGATGTCGGCATTCTTTCTGGTCATGGCGTTTCCCTCCGAGCGCTTGCGTGAGACCCCGGCCAGCGGTCGCGGTTGACCGATATCAAGACGCGGGGCTTTGTCGCGAAAGATACGCCTGGACGAAGGGCGGCGAAACGGGGGGAAATGGCGGAAAAGTTCGCGGGATACCTCCAGCGAGGTAGGAGGTATCCTGCTTCAAATGATTGATATGTAAAGATTTTTTATATCATGGCGGGGCGAGGAGAGAGGCGGCGGAGGCACCGGGAGTCTTTGGAGGTATCCACACAGAACCTACTTGTCCACACCCTCCTGAACGGCCCAGACCGCGGCTTCCACGCGGGAGCGCAGATTGAGCTTCTTGAGCAGGTGCTTGACGTGGACTTTCACGGTGCCCTCGGTGATGTCGAGCTTGCGGGCGATCAGCTTGTTGGAGAGGCCGGCGGCCAATTCGCAGAGGATCTCGCGCTCGCGCTGGGTCAGGCTGTGGATATCCGGGGCCGCCGGCTGGTTACGCTGGCTGCGCAGGGCCTCGGCCAGCAGCGCAGTGAGGCTCTCGCTGATCACCATGCGCCCCAGCGCCGCCTGGCGAAGCTGGCGCACCATCTCGTCGGGGTCCATGTCCTTGAGCAGGTAGCCATCGGCACCGCTTCGCAGTGACGCCACGACGTCCTCCTCGTGATCGGAGACGGTGAACATCACGATGCGTCCGGCATAGCCCTGTTCGCGCAGGGCCTTCAGCGTGGCGATGCCGTCCATGCCGGGCATGTTGAGGTCGAGCAGGATCATGTCGGGGTCGAGTTCGCCGGCGAGCCGGAGTCCGACCTCCGGTTCGCCGGCCTCGCCGGCCAGGTCCAGGTCGTCTTCGAGCTCGAGCAGCTGGGCAACGCCGCGACGAAGCAGCGGATGGTCGTCGATGAGCAGGATCGTGGCAGGGGTGTCGTGATCGGTCCGGGTCATCCTGGCTAGTCTCTGTGATCGTGGTATGTGGCGGTTGTCTCAGGAGCGTTGGCCGGCTGCTGGGCGATCAGGCGGGCGGTCTGAGGGGAGAAGGTGAGCTCGATCAGGGTGCCGCCGGCCTGGCGGTTGCGCACGGCAAATTCGCCGCCCAGTGTCTCGGCACGGTCGCGCATGATCACCAGCCCGTAGTGCATGGGCGGCGAGCCATCGTCCGGCAGGCCGATGCCGTCGTCCTCGATCATGACGTGCAGGCGGGCATGCTGGAAGCGCACCGTGACCGCTGCCCGGTGGGCATGGGCATGCTTGTGGATATTGGCCAGCGCTTCGCGGACCACCTGCAGCACATGGATCTCCTCGTTGGGATTGAGCAGGTGCGGGGGGACATCGAAGAACAGCTCCACCGGAAAGCCCAGCCGCTCGGCGAACTCCTCGGTGGTCTGGCGCAGGGCGCTCTGCAGGCCAGGCCCCTCGAGCTTGAGGCGGAAGGTGGTGAGCAGCTCGCGCAGCTGACGATAGGCGCTGTCGAGCCCGGTGCGCAGCTCGCCGAAGACGGCCGTCTGAGCCTCGCGGGGCATCTCCTTGGCCTGCATGCGCTCGAGCCTGGCGACCTGCATCTTGAGGTAGGAGAGCGACTGGGCCAGGGAATCGTGGAGCTCACGGGCGATGATGGTGCGCTCGTTCATCAGCGTGACCTGCTGCTGCTCCTCGATGCGCCGCTGCAGATAGACGGCCGTGGCCAGCTGGTCGGTCAGGGCATTGAGCAGCCGACGGGTGCTGTCGGTCAGCGTGCGGTCCTCGGCATACCAGACCTCCAGGGTGCCGAGCAGGGTCGCCCCCACGCTTACCGGCAGCAGCAGGCACTCCTTCTTGCCGGCCTCGGAGAGCTCAAGGGGCTCCGGGTCGATCAGGCAGGCGTGGCAGTCGTGGTCGCGACAGTAGGTCGGCCGGTTACGCGAGTGCGTCGCCAGAATCGGCACCTCATGGTCATCGTAGGGGTCGTGCAGCGAGAGCTTGATTGGTCCGATATCGAGCAGCTGCTCGATATGGCGAAGCATTGGCGCGGCGCTGGCGCAGAGGTCGTTACCCCCGCCGTAGAGTGCTCGACTGCCTTCATGGAGCACCTGCATGACCCGGTTGCTGCGTTCGAGCTCGGTCTTCTTGCGCGCAACGCGCGCCTCCAGCGCCGCATAGCTGGCGGAGAGCTCTTCGGCCATGCCGTCAAAGGTACGCCCCAGCAGGCCCAGCTCATCGGTGCCGTTGAGGTGGGTGCGGTAGAGGAAGTTGTGGCGGCTGGCCTCCCGGGCGAGCACCACCAGCTGGTGCAGCGGGGTCACAAGGTTGTGGCGGATGTCATAGAGCGCAATCGCCACCACCACGGCCGTCAGCGCCAGAAACAGGATCTGCAGCACGCTGAGCAGGCGAATCTTGGCCTCGCTGTTCTGCTCGAGTTGGGTGACCAGCCGGTCGATATCCCCCACCAGCTCGTCCAGGGTCTGGCGCAGTGCGTCGATCTCCAGGCCTCCGCCGGTAATGACGCGGCCAAGCTGCGGCGCCAGCACCTCATTCCAGCGCGTCTGGAGCATCCGGTACTGTGCCTGGAGGGGATGGTCCTCGGCCTTGGGCAAGGCCTGCGTTAGCTGCGAACTCTCCAACCGCTCTTGGAAGCGTTCGCTCAACGCCTCGACCCGTTCGCGCTGTGTCGCGGTGGGCTGCTGCTCGTAGCGCTGCAGGGCCGCGACGATCTGGTAGGTGTTCATGCGCAGCGAGCCGGCCGTATTGATCGCGGCGGCATCGCCACGGCTGCCGTTGGTCACCACCATGGTCACCACGATGCTGATCAGCGCTATGCCACTGATCGCCAGCAGTGAGGCGACGATGCGGGCCACCAGGGAGCGTTGCAGCAGTTTCATCGGCGGAAGGGCCCTTCGCGGCAAGCTGTAAGGTGAATTCGAGATGCCACTATATCTTAGTGGGTAGTGGTTGATCTCTCAAAGGTATACCTCCCATGCCCTTTTGACCCTGCCCTCGGGGCTTCCGAGAATCCTGTCATATCTCCCGAGCCATGGCCCACCCATGTCCCGCAACCCCGAGTCTCTCCCGCATGCGCTCCGCAATGCGGTGCCCGATGGCGAATCGGCGCCGTCGGGCTACCGCTCGCTGGTGGTGGTCGTGCTTTCGCCGCTGGCGTTTGCCCTGGTCTTTGCCTGCTGGACGCTGTTCGCCGTGCTGGGCGTGGAACTCCGTCGCGACCTGGGGCTTGGGGCTGTCGGCTTCGCCCTCCTGCTGGCCATGCCGATGCTCGCCGGGGCCCTGGCAAGTTTGCCCATGGCGCTGTTGGCACGTCGCTTTGGCGGGCGCCGCATCATGCTCGGCTGCCTGCTGTTGATCTGTCCCTTCCTGTGGTGGATCAGTCACGCGCTTCACTATCTGGAGTTTGTGCTGGCCGGTCTGGGGCTGGGGCTGGGAGCCGGCGCGCTGGCCGCCGGCCTGGTCTACGTGGCGGACGTAGGGCCGCAGCGACACGTGGGTCTGGCGCTGGGCCTCTATGGGGCCGGTATGGGGGGGGCGGGGCTGAGCTACCTGCTGCTTCCCCTGGTCAGCCAGGCCTATGGCTGGCGGATGGCCCCGCTGCTCTACCTGCTGCCGGTGCTGCTGGTGGCGGCCCTGCTGTGGCTGTTCGCCGATGACGTTGACACCCCAGCGGTTGTCGACGAAACGGAGGATGACCAGGCGCCACCGGCACGAGCATCAGTCAGAACGCGAGCCGTGCGTCTGGCCACGCGTCTTGCCGACTGGCAGCGATGGCGGCTGGCGATCACCTACAGTTTCTTCTTCGGCGCCTTCGTGGCGTTGGCACTCTGGCTGCCCGGCCACCTGGTGGGACGGTATGGCCTCTCGCTGCAAGCCGCGGCGCTCATGGCACTGCCTTTCACGCTCGCCGTCGGCGCGGGCCAGGTGATCGGTGGCATGCTGGCCGATTGGCGGGACTTCCGCAGCCTGCGCTGGTGGATCAGCGCCTTCGTGCTGGCCTGCCTCTTCCTGCTCTCCTATCCCCCCTTCACGATGCGCATCGAGGGCGCACAGGGAGAATGGATGCTCCACTATACGGCCCCGCTGGAGGGCTTTCTGATAGTGCTGATGGCCATGGGCGTTGCCATGGGGATGGGGCAAGGCAGCCTGATGCGGCTGATCCATCGCGACCATGGTGACGACATGGCCCTGGTGGGAGGGCTGGCGCTGACCCTGGGCGGGCTCTTCGCTGCCCTCTTGCCACCGGTCTTCGTGCTGGGTAGCGAATGGATTGGCGTGCACACGGCGGGCTTCATGTTTCTGTATGCCGCGCTGGTGGTGTGCATGCTGGTGATGCTCGCCGACCACGCCCGCGGGACGCGACCGGCGCGTTGAGATCGCGGGCCTAACCCCTTCTTCATGGTGGCCTATCTCCTTGGAGGTAGAGGCGATGTATATGGAGGTAACCGGGCAGTATTCCGCCCTCCGATCCGCCAGAATCTCTTTCATGGAAGCTGCCTGAGCCCGGCTAGGGGCGTGGCAGTCCGAGTGGCCCGGGGTGGCCACGCATCTTTTCAGGAGCCTGGAGAGCGACCATGAGTCACTTCATCGATCGGCTGAACTTCTTCCGCAAGGCCCGCGAACCTTTCGCCAACGATCACGGCGAGGTTCGCCAGGAGTCCCGGGAGTGGGAGAACGGCTACCGGCAGCGCTGGCAGCACGACAAGGTGGTGCGGTCCACCCACGGGGTGAACTGCACCGGTTCGTGCAGCTGGAAGATCTACGTCAAGAACGGCCTGGTCACCTGGGAGACCCAGCAGACCGACTACCCGCGTACCCGGCCGGATCTGCCCAACCATGAACCGCGTGGCTGCCCGCGCGGTGCCAGCTACTCCTGGTACATGTACAGCGCCAATCGCCTCAAGTATCCGCTGATCCGCAAGCCGCTGCTCAAGCTGTGGCG
>Ga0207414_1000713_pt1 | contig 13933 bp, 10 predicted proteins | sample PonA231FremontCA_2_FD_187269 | JGI IMG/M metagenome (GOLD analysis project Ga0207414, IMG submission 187269) | Marine sediment microbial community from Fremont, CA, USA - Pond A23 Sediment 1 (SPAdes) | ecosystem: Environmental > Aquatic > Marine > Unclassified | place: USA: Fremont, California... | reverse complement strand
GGTGCTGTTGCCGCTGAACCAGAGCGGCGACAAGGAAGGCTGCCTGCTGGAGGGCGGCGAGGTAAAGGCGCCCAAGGGCTTCAAGGCGGCCTATGCCCAGTACGTCGAGGGCGGCTGGCCTAGCCTCGCGGCCAATCCGGCGCATGGCGGCCAGGGCCTGCCGCCGTCGCTTGCCATGGTGCTCAACGAGATGGTCTGCGCCACCAACCTGGCCTGGGGCATGTACCCGGGCCTCTCCCATGGTGCCGCCGATGCCCTGCGCCACCACGGCACCGAGGCGCAACAGGCCACCTACCTGACCAAGCTGGTGGAAGGCACCTGGACCGGCACCATGTGCCTCACCGAGCCCCACTGTGGTACCGACCTCGGCCTGATCAAGACGCGCGCCTTGCCCAGCGACGATGGCGCCTACGCGATCACCGGCACCAAGATCTTTATCTCCGCCGGCGAGCACGACCTGGCAGAGAATATCGTCCATCTGGTGCTGGCCAAGCTGCCCGACGCGCCCGAGGGCTCCAGAGGCATCTCGCTGTTCGTGGTGCCGAAGTATCTTCCCAATGACGCGGGGGAACCGGGCGAGCGCAACGGCGTGGTGTGCGGTTCGCTGGAACACAAGATGGGCATCCACGGCAACGCCACCTGCGTGATGAACTTCGACGGGGCCAAGGGCTTCCTGGTGGGCAAGCCCAACAAGGGGCTGGCCTGCATGTTCACCATGATGAACGCCGCGCGTATCGGCGTGGGCATTCAGGGCCTGGGGCTGACCGAGGCGAGCTTCCAGAACGCCCTGGCCTACGCCCGTGACCGCCTGCAGATGCGCGCACTCGACGGTGCGAAGGCACCGGAGAAGCCCGCCGACCCGATCATCGTGCATCCGGACGTGCGCCGCATGCTGCTGACCCAGAAGGCGTTCGCCGAGGGCGGCCGGATGCTGGTGCTGTATACCGCGCAGATGATCGACATTGTCGAGCATGGGGCCAATGCCGCCGAGAAGGAACGCGCCGAGACCCTGCTCGGCCTGCTGACGCCCATCGTCAAGGCGTTTCTCACCGAGGTGGGCTTCGAGGCCACCAACGAGGGCGTGCAGGTGTTCGGCGGCCACGGCTTCATTCAGGAGTGGGGCATGGAGCAGCTGGTGCGTGATGCGCGCATCACCCGCCTCTACGAGGGCACTACCGGCATCCAGGCGCTCGACCTGCTGGGTCGCAAGGTGCTGATGAGCCAGGGCGAGACCTTGAAGGCCTTCACCAGGGAGATCCACAGGTTCTGCCGGGGCGAAGAGGGCAACAGCGACCTGGCTGAATTCGTGCGTCCGCTGGCCAAGCTCAATCAGGAGTGGGGCGACATGACCATGGCCATCGGCATGAAGGCCATGAGTGAGCGCGAGGAGGTAGGGGCGGCCAGTGTCGACTACCTGATGTATGCCGGCTACGTGACCCTGGCCTACCTTTTCGCCCGTGCGGCGAAACAGGCCCGCGTCGCCCTGGCCGAGGGCACCGACGAGGCGGCCTTCTACCGTGCCAAGCTCGATACCGCGCGCTTCTTCTACCAGCGCCTGCTGCCACGAACCCGCGCCCACAAGGCCGCCATCGAGGCCGGGGCCGAGTCGCTGATGGCGATCGGTGCCGAGGACTTCGGGCTGGGGTTCGAGATCTGATCCCGCAGTCAGGCGAACGGTGCCGTGGTGGCAGATTCGGGTTCGCCGTTGTCTCGGCACCAGATGGCCGCACTCGCCGGCACCGGCACGCGAGCATCGCGGCCTTGAAAGATGAATGGGCTGTTGCCGCTTCGATGATACGCTATCGGCATTAGCGGCACTCCGTCGCTGTCGTCACCAGGGCTCCACGCCCTGACGTCTTTCAGGAGTCTCCATGCGTGTATTCGCCAATCCGGTCGGTGCCGGCTCCCTCTGGTTCGACAACCTCGCGACCGCCACCGGCACGCCCGTTGCCTACGATCCTCAGGCCAGGGCTTTCATCACCATGCCGCCGTTCTGCGCCAATCGTGACGTGATCGGCTGCAACTGGATCGCCCCCAAGCAGGGCGAGTTCTGTCGTGCCTGCGCCATGACGGAACTGGCCCCGGATACGTCCATTCCGAACGCCGTTCCCCATTGGGCCCAGACGGAGGCCGCCAAGCGCTGGGTGCTCGATAATCTGGGCCGCTGGAACTGGTTTCGGCCTGAGGATCCCGGTGCCCCCCCCGTGTTTCACATGCTGGCCGAGGGCCATACCCCGGTGCCGATGGGGCATGTCGGCGGCGTGGTGACGATCAGTGTGGCGGAGGCCGACCCGGTTCTTCGCACCACGCGGCGAGAGGCCCTGGATGAGCCCTACCGCACCATGATCGGTCACATGCGTCACGAGATCGCGCACATGCTCTGGTGGCGCCTCAGCCTGAGAGAAGATTTCCTCAAGGCCTTCCGGGACATGTTCGGCGACGAGCGGGAAGACTATCCGGCCGCGCTCACGCGTTACTACCACAACGGGCCACCACCCGACTGGCGTGCGAACTTCGTCAGCACCTATGCCGCGGCACATCCCCACGAGGACTGGGCGGAAACGGCGTCCCATCTGCTGCACCTGACGGACATCGCCGATAGCTTCGTTGCCGCCGGCCTGTCCTCCTCCGATCTGCCGCATCTCGGTTGGGACCCCTACATGGAGGCCGACGCCGAGAACCTGATTCACATCGCGACGCACCAGGTCATGGCGGTCAACCACATCAATCGCGCGATGGGGTTGCCGGATCTCTATCCTTTCGTGCTCTCCGAAAAGGTTCGCCGCAAGCTGGTCTTCATGCACGACTGGCTACGTCGAGGCGCACAGGGCCTCTGAGGCGATCTCGCTCGGCGATCAGCGTCGATAAGGCGTGACCGTCCGGCCGACGGGACGGTCATGCCTGCCGAGGCAGAGGCAGCGGTGCAAGGCCCCGTCATGCCCCAAACAGTGACCGCTGCAACCCTGCCGTCACGCATCGGCTTCCTCGGCCACGAGATCGAAGCTCCTCAGACGAAAGCGATCGCTGACCCACAGCAGCAGACGTTCAGGCGCCGACAATGCGTTGCGGGCTTCCATCACCCGTCGGGTCAGCGCCGGCTTGTTGGTGATCAGTCCGTCGACACCCATGGAGATCATGCGCACCATGGTCACCGGGTCGTCGACCGTCCAGACGTAAAGTTTCCTGCCCTGCGCGTGGGTTCGGCGGATCAGGTCCAGAGAGACCTGCCCGGTATTCACGGCGAGGAAATCGGCATCGAGAGCGGAAAGGTCACCCACCGCGGTGGCCGCGAGGATGCCTCGGGGCCAATCGGGGCGAAGCGCATGCAGCTTGTTCACGCCCGGTATCTTGAGCGACATCACGCTGACATCCGCCGACATGCCCGTTTCCTCGACGATGTCCACCACGCGGGGTTCGAGCGCCACATCGTGGCCGTAGTATTTCAGCTCGATCATGACCTTGCTGCGCCCCCTGGCGGCGAGCAGGACGTCGCGAAGGGTTGGCGTGCGTTCACCGGCATAGGCCGGGTCGAACCAGCTGCCGATGTCGATCTCGGCCAGATCGGCCATCGTGGCATTCCATACCTTCAGGTTGACGCCGGCCATCTTCATGAAATCGCTGTCGTGTGTGACCACGACCTCGCCATCCGCGGTTTCCTGCACGTCGATCTCGACCCAGTCGGCGCCCTCCGCCAGAGCCTGGTCGACAGCGGCCAGCGTGTTTTCGGGCTTTGCCACGGATGCACCTCGATGGGCGATGATCTCGACATGGCGTTCCGCGCCGACGCGTTCCGCGAGGTTGCCACCAAGATAGAGTCCCCCGCCCAGCGCGACCGCAGCCCCCGCGAGCAGCAGTGACACCGGACGCCCCACGCCCGCCAGCCCGCGCCGTGCAGCAGGTCGAGCGCTCGTCGCTGTCTCCCCCATCGCGTCTCGGTAGAGCCGGTCAAGCAGGTGCCCGAGGGCGCCATTGGCCAGGGCCGAGGCCACGGCGTTTGCCAGCCCCCAGAGCAGCAGCAGTGCGACCGTGGCAAACGCCATCAGGCGCAGGTTCGCCCCGAACAGCTGCTGTGCCCCGCCGACCAGAAATCCGGCGATGGTGGCGACCAGCGCGACCAGCAGGGTGCGCAGCAGAGCCCAGATCACGATCTGCCAGAGGACCTGCCTCCGTCGACCCTGCAGGTGGTACGCGCTGTCGGCGAAACTTCGGCGCGGTGGCACACCACCGAACAGGACGAGAGGCAAGGCGATGGCCCAGCCCGACAACCGCTTCAGCAGGATGACCGTGAGCCCGACCAGCAACACGCCGCCGATCCCCGCGGCAACCATGAACGAGGGCGGCCGGTAGGTCAGGTAGTAGTTGATGTCATAGCGGCCGAGTGCCAGCCATGCGGTGACTGCGCCGGCGAGCAGGAACGGCGCCGCGATCAACAGAATGCGCATGATGAACTGCACGGCAAACGCGAAAAGCCCGGAGAAGCGCGCGACGAAGAGCCACAGACCGGAGAGGATGGCGCGGTGCGCTCGGTGCTCCTGCCGACGGTGCGTGTCGGTCATCACGGCAACATCGAGGACACTGGCGATGATTGACAGGCTGATGAGCGTTAATGCACCGGCAACCCCGGCCGGTGTCATCAGCAATCGCGCGATGTCCTGATCAGTCACCGCGGCCTGGCCGGAGGCGGCGAGCGCGGCGGCCAGCACGACACCCGATACCGGCACGATGAGCGCCGCCGCGATCAGGCGAACCGACAGGTGGAGCAGGGTGAAGGGCCACAGAAATCGCAACGAGGCGCGATAGCTTGCAACAACATCGTATAACACGCTCACAGCGTCTCCTTACCCATGCAATGGTCCGGCACACCCCGCCCTGTCCTGTCAGGTCTCTGTTGCCGCATCCTGACAAAGGAGTTTCCGCACCTGGGTGACGGTATTGTCGAGCCTCGGACCAGGATGGCCTCGAGCGTCCAGCCGTGATGCCCGGTCAGCGCGCAGAAAATGCCGTCAGGCGTTGTGCAGCCGTCGATGCAAGTCCCGGAGGCGCTCGGCAAATTCCGGCACGGGGCCGTCGACCACCGCCTCCGGCACTACGTTCTGAATCGGCAGTGGCGCCACAGGCGCCGGTTCGGCGCCGAATGCCTCGAGCCAGCCCACCAGCTGCTCCGATGAGCTGGCATAGACGATCCGCCCCAGCTTTACCCAGCCATGCGCTGCAGCGCACATCGGGCAGTGTTCCCCGGAGGTATAGACGGTGGCGCGCGCTCGCTCCTCGGGTGTCAGGTTTGCTGCGGCCCAGCGTGCCAGGAAGAACTCCGGATGCTGCGTCGCATCTCCGCCGGCGACATGGTTATGGTCCTCTACCAGTACCTCACCCTCGCTACTCACCAGTACCGAGCCGAACGGTTCGTCGCCGGCCTCCAGGGCATCTTCCGCCAGCTCGACGCAGCGCTGCAGGTACCTCATGTCCATCGCATCGATCATTGTGCGGGCTCCAACGGATCTGACGAGTCAGCATTCAGCATAGAGACGTGTGATGAAAATTTCACCGATCGCCACCGCAGGCTGTGCTCGAGATGCCACACTGAACGCCATCAATTCTCGACACGGAGTGTGCCATGAGCAACGGACCCTTCGGGCAACTCGACTGTCGATGCGGCGCGGTATCGTTGCTGCTGTGCGGCGTCTCCCTCGGCAGCGGCCTGGACGAGCAGGGCCAACCCGTGACCTTCTGGCCACTGGAGGCCATCCAGGTAGGGCAGGGCGCTGACGAAATCGATGTCTCGCCGGACACGCGGGAGGGGGCGTCCTGGCGATGCCGGCGCTGCCTCGAGGCGTTACTACACGTCCATGACGAGGCAGCGCTGGCGGTGTTGGCTGGGCATTGGGACGATACGGCCCATCGCTCGTCGGCGCTGACGAACGCGCGGCAAGCGTGGCTGGAGACACTGGGGTATCGAATCGAGACGATGTCGTGAGCATCGCGACAGTCAGGGAGGTCCACTACCGAGGGCGCCGAGGCGCACGCCGCGTCCTGTCACGAGTGGCGCTTCCAGTCCTGCAGGAAATAGCGCGAGGCGTTCCGCCAGAGCGAGGTGTCGGCAGGTTCGGCCACCGTGGTCAGGGCGTCGATGGCGTCTTGCAGCGCCTCGAGGATGGCATCCAGGTGGCAATGGCAGAGGGTGCTGTCCAGTCCGCCCGGGCACCGGGCCAGCAGCGCGTCGCACTCGATACACGCCACCTCGAGCGACTGATGGACACCGTCACGGGTAGCGGCCTGGTCGCGACACGCCTTGAGGTCGCCACAGAGCATCATGAGCATCTTGCTGTCCAGCCAGCAGGGTAGGCCGTCGCTTGCCTTGCCGGCCATCGAGTGCTTGATGGCCTTGAAGGAGACATGCAGAAAGACGGCGGTGTAGTACATCCTGGGGCGTTGGGGCGTCATGGTCGCCGATCCGGTATCGAGATTTAATGAGAATAATTATCGATAATAGGCGTGCTCGGTTGAGACTGTCAATGCGTGGCGATGGTCGAAAGAGAACTGACGTTCGGCAATTGACGTATCAGCTTCCATGAAAAAGGGCAGGGCGTGAGCCCTGCCCCTCAGCAGCTCGCCTCATCAGGAAGCGGGCCTCAAGGCGTCATCAGACGTAGAAGTCCAGATCTTCCTGCGCCTTGAGAAGATCCCGCATCGTGATCGGATCGTCCCCGAAGAAGAACACCAGGCCCCAGTGGGTGCCGAAGGCCGAGCGATCCGGCACCGTTTCCTCGGCCGGTGCCACCAGCTCGTGGGATTCGAAGTACGGGTGCTCGATGGTTTCCTTGGGCATCTCCAGCTTGCTGACCACACGACGGCGCGGATAGACGCCGAAGCAGCCTGCATAGCCTTGCGCACCTTCCACTTCCTTGGGGAAGAAGGCATCGACCTCTTCCTTGGTGCTCTTGGGGTCGAAGACCAGCATCGATGCCTGGTAGGCACTGAACCCATAGGCGCGCTCGATGAGTTCGAAGGCCTTGAAACCGGGCGGACGATAGGCGACCTCACCGAAGTACATCTCGCCGTCTGCCGTCACGAAATACTCGGGGTGAATCAGGCCGAACTTGATGTCGAAGGTCTTGATCAGCAATTCGATCTGCTTGGTGATCGCGTTGCGCCAGCTCTCCAGCTCACGTGTGGCAGGCACGAAGACCGAGTAGCCCAGGGTCACGTATTCCGAGATGTTGAGGAACTTGATCTTGCCATCATGGATCCAGGCCTCGACGGCAAACTCCCAGCCGTCCAGGTGGCTCTCCATCAACAGCGGATACTCTTCATCCGGGATATGTTCGATCTCTTCCATCGTGCGGATCATGCGATGGCCGAGGCACCCGGCCTTGTCGAAGGCCTTGACGTGAATCGGGTCATCGGGGTCGCCATCAAGCTTGAGCAGCGTCTGGTTGACGCGCTTCATGAAGCGGACAACGTCCTCCTTCTCGTGGGCTTCCTCGAAGATGCCCACGCGAATGCCCCCGAGCTGAGCGCGGCGCTTCATCAGAGCCTTGTCGCGGAACAGGATGGATTGCCCGAACATGCGCGGGTTGTCCATCAGCACGGAGTTGATCGCGCCCGACCATTCGACGGTCTCCTCGAACAGCGGGATGGCCACATCGACGCCTTCCTCCTTGAGGCGCTGCGCAATTTCCAGGGAACGGTCATTCAGGCGAATGAAGTCCCAGGGGATAAACGGAATCTTGTTGGCTTCGCAGAAGTCGGCGGCCCACTCAGGTGCCACCACCAAGTAGCGACGGTCGAACTTCTGCGCCGCCTTGATGGCATTGACGCTCCAGCCCAGCAGGGCGATGTAGCCCTTGTTGGGATCCTTGGGCGTTTCCGTTCCCTTGACCGAATCCATTGTCGGGTCGGTCCAGCTTGAAACGTCCTTGGTGTCAGGGGCTTGTGATACTGTCGACATTTAATGCCCTCCTTATATATTTTTTAGCAGGAAATCGGTAACTCCATTTCCTGACATCTTGCCTATCTCAACGGCCAGGCGTCGTCGGACTAGCGTCCCGTCGCCCAGCTTTGCCGGGCCAGGGTCATGGCCCGATCCACTTCACTGGTTGGCACGTCGGCGGGCTCGCCCTTCTCGAGCGGATCATAATGGAAGACGTAGAGCCGCGATACGAATTCGGCAACCGGCAAGGAAGCCTCGCCGTAGAGTTCGCCATAACCCTGGGTCGAGGTGACGATGCCCTGTCCCCAATCCTGCCCACTGTCGTTGTTGGGATTGAAGAAGTAGACCCGCATGACCCGATCCGGATCGAGTGCCAGGCGCTGGATGGTGATCGCATGCCAGCCGAGAAAGCGCGTCGCGCTGTCGGTCACGGCAATACCGGCCGGCTGCGGATTGATGACCGGAATGTTGCCGTTGTAGAAGGGGTGATACGCCGCATAGAAGTCCCGGATGAAGCCGTCGAAGTCCTTCAGATTACCGGTGAACACGTCGACGGCGATGCGAAATCCGTGTCCCACGTGATCGCCGTGAAACTCGGCGTTGACCCACTTGTGCGGATCGTCGCCGCGCCCGATGCTGCGACGTCCCATCTCGAAGTAGATACGATCAAGGTGGGGAACGGTGAGCAGGGAGACGGCGTCCACGTCCACGGGAGGTTCGGTTGCCAGGCCCGTGCCTAGCTCGCGTGACGAAATGCTGTGCCCCTCGAAACGCATCACGATCTCGTCGTCTCGCGCCACCCAGGCGACGATCCGCAGCAGGTCGGCCGGCGCATTGAAGGCCCACATCGACAGGGCGCGTGTCGATTGACAGGTAGGGTAGTTTCCCTGACCCACGCCCAGAGGGCGACCCAGCACATTGAGGACATCGGCGAGCAGAAAGCACTCGGGCGAACGCTGGTTGCCGAAAACAGCGACGATCTTCTCCGCTGCTGCTTCGCACAGCGTCATTCTCAGCTGGCGCCACAGCGACGGGGCGACCGGCGGCGAGTACAGGATGCCGCGTTCGAGCATCATGGCAAGCCCGTAGGCTGCCTGGCTGGTCTCCGGGAACAGGGCCTCATCGATCAGCGTTTGAATCAACGCGGGGTAACAATGAAAGGCGTCCGCCCCGGTATGGCTCAGGCCGAGCGCGGTGGGGATCAGCGCGTTCCACCGATGGCGCAGGTAGCGTATGAATACCGGCATGTAGGGCGAGACGAGGCCCGTGCGGTGCATGGCCTGGGCGAAGGCAATGGCCTCCTCGAGCAGACCCGCATCATCCATGCGCTCCAGCCGCTCGGTGTACACCTCGAAGCCGGGATCCTCTCGGCAGCCAAGGGTAGGGCTGAAGACGGCGGTGATGAGCTGCAAGGCATCATCCCCGACGTCGCCGAGCCGGGTATCCGGACTGTTCAGGCAGCTGGCAATCTGCGTCACCATGTGCTTGACCCCGTCAACCTGGACCGGGCGTTGCGCCAGGATTCGCCAGACTTCGGCCACCAGGTGCTCAAGAAGGTTCTGATAGCCCAGGTGCTGAAGCAGGTAGCGATAGAGTGTCTGCACCGCATAGCCGAGCCGGTCAGGCCTCAGTCGGTCGCTTTCATGAAGGTCGCCCACCACCAGATCGAGGTTCATCGCCAGCACTTGAGCCAGAAAGTGATGCGCGTGCTCTGCCGAGACGGAGGGGTGTGCGTAGTCGCCCTTGGCGACGGCCAGCAGGCGAATCTGGCTCAGACTCTCGACCAGCGTGGCGACCGGGTCACCATGGCGCACCGTACGCACGGCGAGCGAAGGCACCAGCGTCTGGGGATAATCCCAGTCACTGCCACCGAAGAACCCGGCGGCCTCGATTGCCGGCACGCGTGCATAGAGGATATCAAGGTCCGTTTCATCGAACAGCAGGGGGCGCGCCGCATCGATCACTTCGAAGACGGGTGATACCTCGGCAATGGCGTTTGCCGCGGCAAGTCGTTCAATGGCGGTGTCGAGCTGCTTCACTAGCTCGCCAGATGTGCCGTCGTCGTGGTGGGCGAATTCGTGAATATCATTGCTCATATTCGTCACATTCCGGTTTATCTTGCTGGATGTCAATCACATTCGGCGTGCCATATTCGTGCTGGCATCACGCCCAGGCGCTATCTCGAGAGGGGAGCGCAGAGCGTCTGGCGTGCCTCCCGGTGGTCGACCTCGTGGCCGGAGGGCAGGGGAGCGGCAGGGTCTGTCAGCCAGGCGGCGATGTCGGCCTCGGTGCGCCGTCGTTCCGAGTAGCGTGTGAGCATGTGGTAGCCCTGCGGGTAGATCACCAGGCGGATGGCCTCGTCGTCAGGCAGGCGTTCAAGCAGATCACAGATCGCTTCCGGCGGGATGATCTCATCTTGGGTGCCGTACAGGATCAGCGCCGGAGCGGGTAACCGGCGAGCGGCGTCCAGGCCGGCACTCATGGCAAGGCTCATGCCGTTCAGGGTATCGACTCGCGCCTGGTGCAGGATCAGCGGATCCTCGCTCAGTCGGCGCGCTACCTCGGGGTCATCGGTGGGCTCGATACCCAGGGTCTCTGTCATGCTGGAAGGAAGGCGTAGTGCGGGAAAGAGATGCACGCCCACCCACAGGCTGAGGCGCTGATACCAGGGCATGGTCTCGACGCCCCACACCGCCGGCGAGATCAGTACGCTGCCCGCTACAGGGGGTGGGGTATCGCCGCCCAGTGCGAGAAGCGCCACGGCACCGCCCATGCTGTGGCCCACCAGGTAGCGAGGCGTCTCGGGGTGGCGCTCGGCCAGCCATTCGGCAAGCAGGGTGACATCGTCGGCCAGCCGTTCATGGCCTGGCCAGATGCCGCGCTCAGCCGTAGCCCCGAAGCCGCGTTGGTCATGGGCATAGAGCGTGATGTCCCGGGGTGTCAGGGCCTCGGCAAGCATCTCGAACGTGCCACCATGTTCGTTGAAACCATGGAGGCCGAGCACGACAGCCTGCGGCTGGCCCCGGGCCGGCCAGTGGTGAATCGGTAGCCGATAGCCGTCATCGGCCATCACCATGTCATCTGCCAGCCGGATCTCCTCCGTATCGGATGCCGGTGTCTGACGGACTGCCTCCTCACCGCAACCTACCAGCATCATGCCCAGCACCGCTCCCCCCAGGGTGACACACCCGCGTGTCGCCCTCGGGGTGATCCATGCCGTCCTGACCCGTTCCGTTGTGGCGTGTCTCATGGCCGAGGCGGATAACCCAGCACATGTCGCAGCCGCTCGGCGTGCGATGCGACCCAGTCCGGGTCGATGGGCCCCCAGTCGCGGATGCGATAGACACCGATGTTGTGGCGCTCGCCGGCCAGCGGCTCGAATTCGCAGAGGATGTCCAACTCGCCCAGCGCACCGATCGTGTCCTGAGCCGTGCGTCGAGGCATGCCCGTCGCTGCGGTGATGGCCGGTACACTGGCACTGCCGGTAGCGACCAGATGGGCCACGTAGAGGCGACGGTAGAAGCTGCTGCGGGTCTTGCTCAGGGACATGCAGGGGTTCCTTGCCGCTACAGGCTGACGCGGTCGATATGGCGGCGGAAATACATCTCCAGTCGCAGGGTCAGTGCCCAGCGCGGGTCGCGGTCGGCGTCCCGGGGGAAGTGCAGCGAAGGCGCGACGTCGAGGAAGGTATAGCCCTTGTGGATGTCGCGGCGGAACCGGAGTTCGAGATAGCTGTCGTCGATCACGGGGTCAGATCCGCTCTCGCCGATCACGCCGGCAGAAGCACGCAGCACGCTGCGACGATTGAGCTGGCGATTGAGCTCCATGGTCTGGCTGAACTCGAGATGGTCGACCTCCTCGCGCCACTGGACGTTGGTAAGAAAGCGCAGATGGCGGCGTTCATCGAGCGGCCTGCCCAGGTCCCAGCGTGTTCGCGCGGAGTAACCGTCACCGTTGAACCAGGAGAGACGGTTGTCGCTGTGCAACTGCCACGGGCCATCCTGGAGGGTCCACAGCCGCTGACTTGTCAGCCGCACATAGGGCTCCAGGGGCAGGCGCAGCTTGATGCCGGCACCTACCTGCGTGTTCCAGTGGCGGGTCTTGTCCTTGTTGCCAAGGCGATTCAAGCCCACCAGCAGGTCCCCGAGGCTGTCGCTCCGGTCGTCGGTCAGTTCCGATTCCCGCCCCGCCAGGGTGCCGCGGGTCTCGTCGGGCTCGCTCTCGATGATCAGCCGCAGGCGCTTCTCGGTGGTGGGCAGGTCCAGACGAAATCGGGCGCCCAGGTCCTGGTCGAACGGGGCTCCCTCGCGCCAGTCCCACTCCTGGCTGAGACGCAGATAGGAGTCGGTGTCCACGGTCAACGCATCGGTGGTGCCGAAGAAGCCGTCGATGCGGCGGGACGTGCTCTCGACCCAGCGCGAGAGGCTGGCGTGGAAGGGCCCGATCCGCTTGTCGGCCCACTGCGGCAGATCGCTGTCGTCGTCGGGGCTGTCGGCATGGACAGCTACGCCGAACATGACCAGCCACATGGCTGCCAGTGTGCGCAATCCCGTCATTTTCCTGTTCCTTGCTGCGTTCCGGGAAAGTCTACCGGCTTCGTCATCCTTCGCACCATCCTCATGCGCCTGCCCGGCTCGGGTGGGCCGAGGCAGGCATTCGGCTGAAACAGATTGATCGATATCAAGGCACGCTGACCGCATAGTTGCCATGCTTGGGGGCAGACGTGGAATCTCGGGTCGTGCCTGCAGGGTATCTGCTGTCAGGGGTGATCACATCAAGGAGAATGCTATATGAGCTGGAATGTCTTTATCATCGGCCACGACGCACTGAGCGAGCAGATGCTACCGCATCTTCGCCACGTCGAGGACTACGAATTTCACGAGCTGCTGTCGCTCGACGAGGTCGTGCATGCCGATGAGTACCCCTTCGAGCACCTCTCGGCGACTGCGCTGGCACAGCTCGAGCGTTTCCCCGGCTCGGTTGATGCCATCGTCGGCTACTGGGATTTTCCCACCAGCGGTCTGCTGCCGGTCCTGCGTCGGGAGTATGACCTGCCTGGCCCGTCGCTGGAGGCGTTTCTCAAGTGCGAGCACAAGTACTGGAGCCGCCTGGAGCAGGAACGGGCCGTACCTGAGTGTGTGCCGGGCTTCCAGGCCATTGACCCCTTCGATGACCAGGCCGCCGAGTCCATCGAGATCAACTATCCGTTCTGGATAAAGCCGGTGAAGGCCCACTCCTCTCATCTCGGCTTCCTGATCGAGGATGCCGATCAGCTGCGCGAGGTGCTGCCGACGATTCGCCGTGGCATCGGGCGCTTCGGCAAGCCCTTCGATGAAGTCATGGCGCTGGCTGAGCTCCCCGAGGAAGTGGCCGATGTCACCGGTCACCACTGTATTGCCGAGGAGATCATCTCCGCCGGTCGCCAATGTACCCTGGAGGGGTACGTCCAGAACGGCGAGGTGCACAAGGTAGGGATCATCGACAGTCGACGGGATGAGACGCACCCTTCCGTGCTGCTGCGTTACGAGTATCCCTCCACCTTTTCCGACGAGGTAAAGGAGCGACTCGTCACGATTGCCCGCCGTTTCCTTGTGCAGATCGGCTACGATGATGGACCGTTCAACATCGAGTATTTTCTGGACGAGGAGAATGACCGTATCTGGCTGCTCGAGATCAATGCCCGGATCTCGCGCTCCCATGCGGCGATCTTCCAGCTGGTCGACGGCGCGCCGCACATGCAGGTGATGGTCGACACGGCACTGGGCATTGCGCCGCGCATGCCGCACCGCGAGGGCGATTACCCGGTTGCCGCCAAGCAGATGTTGCGCGTCTTCGAGGACGGCTGGGTGCGCCGGGTGCCGTCCGCCGAGGAGATCCGTCGGGTCGAGGAGACCTTCCCGGGCACCCTGGTGCACCTCAACGTACACGAGGGCATGCAGCTTTCGGACCTCAGGCATCAGGACTCCTTCTCCTTCGAGCTCGGCGTGGTATTCATCGGCGGGG